>Ga0065165_1001283_pt1 | contig 28362 bp, 26 predicted proteins | sample AraplaMF_Cvi_mMF_FD_63813 | JGI IMG/M metagenome (GOLD analysis project Ga0065165, IMG submission 63813) | Arabidopsis root microbial communities from the University of North Carolina, USA - plate scrape MF_Cvi_mMF (version 2) (version 3) | ecosystem: Host-associated > Plants > Roots >... | reverse complement strand
CGATTTGAATCCACTTTGCGCAGGCTGTCGAGAGTCAACGAAAGGTTAACGCGAAAATATTCTTATCCAACGGAGAGTTCGCGGCTTTCGCGTCCGTAAAACAACGTACGCGATGAGTCCGAAACGAGAACGCGCGGCTCTTCGCGCGTCGCATCACATGCGCGGTGGTTCGGCATGACTGATGACGCGCTTCACGCTCGGGAACGCGCGGCGCAGACGGCGCTCGATCGCATCGACATGTTCGTGCACCTTGATCACGCTCATCGACGGCGCGGCGCGGCAGTGGAAGTTGACGATCTCGCCGGCATCGGTGTTGCGCACCCGCACATTATGGATGTCGTGGATCTCGCTGCCTTCGGCATATTCGATCAGCGCAGCGGCGATCGCCTGCACCCGCTCCGGAGCGGCGTCGATGCCGAACGGCAGTTCAGGTTCCAGCGGCTCGATATGGACGTCGACCTCGACGTCCGCGCCGAACTCCTCCTGGATGCTTCGCTCCAGCGTGTTGGCGATGTCGTGGGCGGCCTCGAGCGCCATGTCGGCGTCGACCTCGAGGTCGATGCTGACGATCAGCTTGGCGCCGAGATCGTGCACCGTGACGTGGTGGATGGCGAGCCCCGAATTGTGCGCGATCACCATGATGCGGTCCCGGACCGTCTCGTTGTCGCGGGCGACGGGGACGGCGGTGAACGTGAGGTCGGTATCGCCGAAGGCTTTCTCGACGGCGGCTTGCGCGTTGCGCTTGATCTCCTCGACGCGGTCGATCGGATAGGTCCGCGGTACCTTGGCGATGGTGTCGATGAAGGTGGTCGCGCCGACCATGCGGACCCGCAGCCGCTCGACGTCGATCACGCCCGGCACGCTGCGGATCGCGGCAGTCGCCTTCTCATGGGCGCCCTCGGGCGCGCGGTCGACAAGTGTGTGCACCGTTGAGCTCGCCATCCGCAGGCCGAGCAGGGCGATCATGATGGCGACGGCTGCGGCTGCCGCGGCGTCACCCCACCAGAAGCCGAAGGCGGCGAGGATCAGGCCCACGATCACGGCTGACGAGCCCATCACGTCGGAGGCGAAATGCAGCGCATCGGCGGCGAGCGCCTCGCTTCGGGTCTCGCGGGCGGCGCGGTGCAGCGCGCGGGCGCGCCAGAGATTGACGATGATGTCGATCACCAGCACCACGAACGGCACGGCCGAGATGGTCGGCGGCGGGGTTCCTTCGCGCAGGTGGCTATAGGACTGGACCAGGATGCCGCCGGCCAGCACGTAGAGCAGCGCGGTGACGCCGAGCGCGGAGATGCTCTCCAGCTTGCCGTGGCCGTAATGGTGCTCGTCGTCGGCCGGCTTGTCGGAGACCCGCACCACCGCCCAGGTGATGATGGTCGCGATCAGGTCGATCGAGGAGTGCAGGGCTTCCGAGATCAGCGCGAGCGAGCCGATCGCGATGCCGACCACGAACTTGGCCGCCGCCATGCCGCCGCTGGCGACGATCGAGATGGCCGCGACCGATGTCTTGTTGTGCTGGGAGGTCATGGCGGGGATGTAGCAGGGCGAGAGCGAACATCAAGCCGCGATCCACAACACTAGTCGCAAGTGAGTTGCAGGAGCGAAGCTGTTGCGAATGCTTCCGAATTGTATGCGGGCCTAGGCCACAAGTTCGGTCCCGCAGGTGGCAAAGGCGCGAAGCGCTGGGCCCACGTTTTTTCGCAATCGGGGACGAGGGTGGGCACGCCACGCTTTGCCCACCCGACGAGAGCCCGCCCGTGGCTACAGCGTCACCACGATCTTCCCCAGATGCTTGTTCGCCTCCATGTGCTCGAACGCCTGGTCGATCTGGTCGAACGGATAGACCTTGTCGATCGGCAGCTGCAGTTTTCGCGACTCCACCGCGCCCCAGATGTCCTTGCGGACCTCCTCGAAGATCTCGCGGATCTCCTCGATGGTGCGGGTGCGGAAGGTGACGCCGACATAGTTGATGCGGCGGGCGGCATGGAGGTCGAAGTTGAAGTCGCCATGGGTGCCGCCGAGCCGGCCGACATTGACGATGCGGCCCTTGACCCGGGTCGCCTTCAGGTTCTGGTTCGCGACCGGGCCCGAGACTTGGTCGACGATGAGGTCGACGCCTTCGCCGCCGGTCGCGTTCAGCACCTCGTCGACCCATTTGGGGTCGGCGGAGTCGACCGCGAGGTCGGCGCCGTATTCCTTCAGCCGGCCACGGCGGTAGGAATCGGTCGAGGAGCCGATCACGAGCTTCGCGCCCTTCAGCTTGGCAATCTGCATCGCCATCAGGCCGACGCCGGAGCTGGCGCCCTGGATCAGCACGGCCTGTCCCGGCTGCACGCCGCCGACGGTGACGACGGCATTGTGCATGGTCGCGAGCGCGACGGGCAGGGTGGCGGCTTCCTCGAAGTTCATGTTCGAGGGCGCGCGAAACAGTCGGCCGTGGTCGGCGAGCGTGTACTCGGCGAAGGCCGCGCCGCCCGATCCCATGATGCGGTCGCCGACCTTGACGCCCTTCGCGTCCGGTCCGAGCTCGGCGACTTCGCCGGCCCACTCCATGCCGAGCACGGTGCCGACGCCGCCGGCCGCGCCATGGGCGTGGCCCTTGCGCATGCCGGTGTCGGCGCGATTGAGTCCGCAGGCGCGGACCTTCACCAGCACCTGGGTGCCTTTGGGTTTTGGTTGAGCGACGTCGGAAATTCGTGCGCCATCAGCGCCGTAGACGTAAGCCTTCATAAGTTGCTCTCGCTTCTTGCAGTGATTATTCGGCGGCCTGCGCGCTCGGTCGGGCGATCATGCCCTCGAGCCGGCTGCGGATGATGGCCTCGGCTTCGCGCACGATGCGCGAGACCAGTTCGGCGCAGCTCGGGATGTCCTGGATCAGGCCCTGCACCTGGCCGGCCGACCAGATGCCCTCGTCGGAATTGCCGGTGGCATAGACCATCTTGCCGCGGGCACCGGCGACGAGCTCGCGGATGTCCTCGAACTTGGCGCCTTCCTTCTCCATCGCGACCACCTTGGTCGAGATTTCGTTCTTCGCAACGCGCGAGGTGTTGCGCATGGTGCGGAAGATCAGCTCGGTCTCGCGCTCGTCATTGGCGACGATCTTCTCCTTGATGAGCTGGTGGATCGGGCTCTCCTTGGTCGCCATGAAGCGGGTGCCCATGTTGATGCCCTCGGCCCCCAGCGCCAGCGCCGCGACGAGGCCGCGGGCATCGGCAAAGCCGCCCGAGGCGATCATGGGAATCTTGACCTTGTTGGCTGCGGCCGGGATCAGGATCAGGCCGGGGGTGTCGTCCTCGCCGGGATGGCCGGCGCATTCGAACCCGTCGATCGAGATGGCGTCGACGCCCATCCGCTCGGCCGAGAGGGCGTGGCGGACGCTGGTGCATTTGTGCACGACCTTGACGCCGTGCTTCTTGAACTCGTCGACATGCTCCTGCGGCTTGTTGCCGGCGGTCTCGACCACCTTGATGCCGCTCTCGATGATGGCGGCGCGGTATTCGGCGTAAGGCGGCGGCTTGATCGCCGGCAGGATGGTCAGGTTGACGCCGAACGGCTTGTCGGTGAGGTCGCGGCAGCGCGCGATTTCCTTCCTCAGATCCTCCGGCGTCGGCTGGGTCAGCGCCGTGATGAAGCCGAGCGCGCCGGCATTGGCAACGGCGGCGACCAGCTCGGCTCGGCCCACCCATTGCATGCCGCCCTGGACGATCGGGTGCTCGACGCCGACGAGTTTCGTGAACCGTGTCTGCAGCATGATCTGTTCCCCCCGGGCGGCCCGCAGGCTCTGTTGTCGGTTGATCGCGGGAGGATGCCGCCGGGGGTGGGAAATGTCTATTGCGCGGGCGTGCGGTCAGGGCGGGGTGGCATGCAAAGAATGGAAGTGATTCCGTGCGGCGGATAATTCGAGGCGCCGCTGCTTCCACATCGTCATTGCGAGCGCAGCGAAGCAATCCGGACTGCCTCCGCGGAGAGACTCTGGATTGCTTCGCTGCGCTCGCAATGACGGCGGTGAGTGACGCGGCTTGGCCGACCTACTCCGCCGACAGCCGCACCATTTGCCGGCCGCCGTTCATTTCCTTGAGGCGGTTGACGAAGTTTTCCGGGCGCTGCCAGCGATAGGGCACCTGCAGGCCCATGTACTCGGCGATGTCGCCGATGAAGCCCGTGCAGTTGGTGGTCTCGGCATTCCAGACCGGCGAGCTCGCCTGCTTCTTCTTGATATAGGCGAACACGCGCTTGGCGTCGGCTTCGTTGAGGTACACGCGATAGCTCGCCGTCAGGTATTCGGGATCGAGATCGCCGTAGCTCGCGCCGGTCTCCGACGGCACCCAGGTGAGATGGCCGAGCACATAGGCCCAGGTATCGCCCGCAGGCGTCAGCCCCGCAACTTCGACAGCCTTCTCGCTGGTCTTGCCGTACCAGATGAAGGCGTGGCCCCAGCTCGCCGCGGTCCGCGCGCGGAAGTCGACGTAATAGGGGCCTTTCTCCGCACGCGCGATGGAGCGGCGCATCGCTTGCGGCTGCGGTCGCGACGTGGAGTCGGTGGTGGCAAGCGCATTGGCATCGGCAACGCGCTTGTTCGCTTCGTGGGCCGAAGCCGAGGGGGTCATGGACGCGACCATGGCCGCGAGCGCGAGACCCGCAAGGATGCAGGGTCCCGATCGATCAGGTTTGTTGGTCACGCTGTGCCCCTCGACTGTCGGCTACGCTTGGTCTTGCGCGTCGTTCGCTGACGCCTCAGTAGCGCGCCGCGACCGGGCCGGGCGCCTTGCCGATCGGGGCCTTGCCAACCGGGCTCTTGCCAATCGGCATCTTGCCGATCGGGGCCTGCTCGGCCGGATAGACCGGCACGGGCTGGCGGCGCGGCAGGTCCGCAGCGTTGGCAGCCGTCACCAGAGCAAGCGTCGCACCCAGAACAAATACAATCTTCTTCACAGTGATACCCCTAGAAGGTTTGGTCGAAACACGGCGGAGCCGTGCCCCCAGACACGCCTTCCAGAAGGGCGGCGGAATGCGTCCAAGTTGCGGCGCGCCCGGGGCATGTTGGCGGCATATCTCGGGCACGCACAGGTGTGATGTTTCCGTATGTTTCGGCCAGTCCGCGCCGTCACCCGATTCGGTTCAAGCTGTTCCGGATCGTCGAGAAGATGCCGCCGATGTCCTTGCGCAGTGCATCGAGCGCGTTGAAATTGTCGAAGATGCGGGCGATGCGGTCTTCGACCTCGCGCTTGCTCTTCGTCAAGGCGTCGACGCGCGAGGTGAGGGTGACGTCGCCATGGGCCTCGATCTCGCCGACGGTTTTGGCGAGCAGGTCGCGCGTGGTGCCGACCTCGACGATGAGCGCTTCGATGCCGAACACCGGCGCCTTCAGCGGGACGAGATCGGCCTGAGACTTCGACAGCTCCGCCTTGAAGGCGTTCAGTGTCGCGAGCGTCTCCTGCAGCACGCCGAGACGCCGGCGCGATTGCAGGACGAAATCGTTCAGCGCGTTCTGGCGGTCAACCAGCGTCGTGCCATCGCCGTCGGTCTCGACATCGGCGAGCGAGCGTTCGAGCTGGGCCCGGCGCTGGCCGAGCTCCTCGAAGTCGAGCCTGATGCTCTTCAGGATGTTGAAGCTGTCGTCGATGCGGGCGAGGCGCTGCTCGATCTCGATCTTGTTCTGCGACAGTGTCTCGACTCGGGTGCCGAGCGGTGCCTCGCCGCCGGTCTCGAGCTCGTCGATGCTCTTGGCAAGCCCGTCGTGGCTCAGGCTGAGCTCGCCGATCAGGGCGTTGATGCCCGCATCCGCCGCGCGCAGCGGCGCCAGCTCGGCATGGGATTTCGCCAGATCTTCCTTGTACCGGTTCAGCGTTGCGAAGGTCTCCTGGACCGCGTTCACGCGCGATAGCAGCGCCGAGACGTCACGGGCGATATCTCTCTGTCGGTCGGCCAGATTGTTCTTGCGGTCGTCGGTCTCGAGGTCGTGCAGCGAACGCTCGAGCTGGTTCTGGTGGTCGCGGATTTCGGTGAAGACGGGCTCGACCGCACGGCGCTGGTCGGCGACCTTGCCGACCATCTCGCGCAGCGCCTGCTGACGGCGGCGGATCTCGGCGAGCTGGTCGTGCATGTCGGTGGATTCGTTGCGGCCCTGCTGCAGCTGGGCGCGTTGCTCGGTCTCGCCCAACTTGTCGTGGAGCGCGGAGACGGCCTCCATGGGATCGCTTTCGATCAGGTGCTGGACAGTGGCGTCGAGGTGGTTTTGCAGGGCGTGGGCGACGACGACATCCTCGCGGGTTTTCCTGAGCCGGTCGCGCATCTTGTCGAGGCGGCGGTCCTGGCGTGACAGCCGCCAGACCGACGCGCCGATCAGGGCCAGCGCAACGACCACGATCGTGCCGATCGTGATGCGCTGCGGCATGGGCAGGCCCGCGAACTGGGCGGGCAGGTGGACGACGTCAACACCAAACGCCTGCTGGGCGAGAAACGCGATGGCGGCTAGCAGGGCAAACCAGGCAACCAGGAAAAACAGCCACATCGTGACGTCCTCACGCCGGCACACATTCTCGCCATAGTTGCTATTGGAGAGCGGAACCGAGCGCAAGGGGCGCGCGGAAAGGCCGGAGCCGTCGGGCGGCACAGCCCACGGCGGAGCGCGTCGGCCCAACGGTGGGGGACGTCTTCGGAATGCCTAATTTTCCCGGCGGGTTTGCAGCTGAATGAAGCGAGGCGCAATCCGTGAGCGGCGTTGCAAGGCGCGCTGAACCGGAATGTCGCTTCGCTCTATCGGCTACAATATCGTTCTCGCTATTTCTTCCCGAGGGAGCTCGCCCGCACCTTGTCGGCGAACCAGACGGCAAAGATCGCAACGAACGCGAGAGCAAAGTACAGAGCCGTCCACAAGAGTGCATAACCGGCAGTCGTCATGGTGTCCTCCCCTGCATTGGAAATTGATTGCCGGGAAGGATAGTGGCGTCCGGGAGGGCGCGATTTGCGCAGGATCAAAGTTGCCGCACTGCGGTGAACATAGCGAGCTTTCTTCCGGGCGAATGCGCGCCCCCGGAGCGGCAGCCAGAGTGTTATAGCCGAAACTCGTTCGTGAGCTCGCCGATGCCGTCGATCGCCACGGTGACCGTGTTCACCGGCTCCTTCATCACGCCGACACCCACCGATGTCCCGACCGCAATGAGATCGCCCGGCAGCAACGTCATGTCGTGCGAGATCTTGCTGACCAGCTGCTGCGCCGAGAAGATCATGTCCGAGATCGGATAGTTCTGCCGCTCGGCGCCGTTGAGGATGGTGCGGACCACGAGCTTCGCCGGATCGAGGCCGGTGGCGATCACGGGGCCGAACGGGCCGTAATCGTCGATGCCCTTGGCGCGGGCCCATTGCGGGAAGGTGGGATCGCTGGTCAGGATGTCGTTGGCGGTGATGTCGTTGACGCAGGTGTAGCCGAAGATGAAGCCATCGGCTTCGCCCGGCGAGACCCGCGCGCATCTCTTGCCGATGACGATGCCGAGTTCGCCCTCGTAGGTCGTCTTGCCGTCGTAGTAGGAGGGGCGGCGGATTACGGCGCCCGGCGTCGTGATGGTGGTGGTGGCCTTGAGCAGATAGAGCGGCTCCGGAGGCTCGGGCTGGTTCAGTTTGGCCGCGAGCGCGTGGAAATTATTCCAGAGCGCGACGATCTTGCTGGGCGCGCAAGGCGCGAGCAGCTCGACCTCCGACAGCGCCAGCGTCTTTCCACTCGGCGCGTTGCGGCCGAACATCTCGCCGTCATGCACGCTGATGCCGGATGGGCTCAGCGTGCCGAAGCCGGTCGTGCCGGCGTGGCGGAAACGCAGCCACTGCTTCATCTCGCTTGCCATCACGCCACCGCCAGTGCACGGGGATCTGAAGGTGCCGAGACGCCGTCATAGAGGCCGGCGATGCGGGCCCGCTGAGTCACCATCGCCAGCACCGAATCGAGCGCGGGCGTGGGAATGCCGGTGAGGCGGCCCATCTCCTGCACGACGGTGACGAGTGGATCGATCTCCATTGGGCGGCCGCGTTCGAGATCCTGGAGCATCGAGGTCTTGTGCGCGCCGACCTTGCGGGCGCCTTCGATGCGGCGCTCGACGTCGACGCGGAACTTGACGCCGAAGGTTTCGGCGATCGCCTGCGTCTCGACCATGATCGCGCGCGACAGCGCGCGGGTGGACGGATCGGTGCAGATCACGTCCAGCGTGGCATGAGTCAGCGCGCTGATCGGGTTGAAGCAGACATTGCCCCAGAGCTTGAGCCAGATCTCGTCGCGGATGCGGTCGAGCACCGGCGCCTTCAGGCCCGCAGCGACGAAGAGGTCGGCGAGGCGTTGCACGTCGGAGGTGATCTCGCCGGAGGGCTCGCCGAGCGGGAAGTTGTTGCCGTAGACGTGGCGGATCACGCCAGGCGACTCGATCTCGGTGGCGGGATAGACGATGCAGCCGATCGCGCGCTCGGCGCCGATCTCGCGCCACTGCCGTCCGCCGGGATCGATGCTCTCCAGTGTCGCGTTCTCGTACTGGCCGCCGTGTTTGTAGAAGTACCAATAGGGGATGCCGTTGACGGCAGTGACGATGCGGGTGTGCGGCCCCAGCAGCGGCTGCATTTTCTCGATCACGCCGGTGATCGAATGCGCCTTCAACGTGATGATGATGTAGTCCTGCACCCCGAGCTCGGCGGGGTCGTCGGTGCAGCGCGGATGAACCGTATGCTTCTCCTCGCCCGCGAGCAGCGTCAGGCCGCGTTCGCGCATTGCGGCGAGGTGGGCGCCGCGTGCGATGAGGCTGACCTCGGCGCCTGCGCGCGCGAGCTGAACTCCGAGATATCCGCCGATCGCGCCGGCGCCGTAGATACAGATCTTCATGTAGTCCTCGCGGGAGACCGGAATTTCGGGACGAAAGATCCGGTCCGGCTCGAGCGTGTCCGAGCCGGCCGGTAGTAGCAGGGGAGAAGTGCGGCCTTAAGTTGTCATGTCGCGCATCACCGTTCCGGAAGACCGCCGCGCAACCTGCGCTGAGGCGGGCCTCCGGTTCGGATCGTGCGCCTTAGGCTGCTGCTTGCGGCGTGCCGTTGAGTGCTTCGTCGATGGCCGCAGCGATGTCGCGCATGCTGATGACGGAGACGAGGCTGTAATCGTCGATCACGGGCAGGTGCCGGATGTGATTGCGGTTCATCAGGTGCCGGACGTGCTCGATCGTGTCGGTCGAGGTGCACGAGACCAGCTGCTGTACCGAGACCAGCTGCGAGACCTTGACGTTGACGGCGTTGGCGCCGTGCTCGGCGACCGCTCGCACCACGTCGCGCTCGGTGAACATGCCGACCGCGGTGTTGCCCTCCGAACGGACCACGTCCTTGACCACCAGCGCGCTGATATTGTTGGCGCGCATCAGCTTCGCGGCGATACCCACCGTTTCGTTCATTCTCACCGTGACAACGCGCGGCGTCTTCTTGCGCAGAATGTCTCCGACCAGCATTGCGACCTCCCTGGGTGAACGATGAGGGAAGTGTGGTATACATAATGCCAATCGTCAAGCATTGGATTTGGCTGATCCGAAAAATCTTGAGGCAGCGATACTGACGTTTGTTGTCAGGACAAAAGAAAAGGGGCGCATCGCTGCGCCCCTTTTGACCGGTGCAAAGGCGTGTGGTCGCTACGCCGTCTCGGTCTTGGCTCCGCCGGCCTTGGCGCTGCCGGCTGCAATGTTGGCGCTCTCGGCCTCCTTGCCCAGGATGAAGGAGCGGCGCAGTGGCTTGATCACGAACAGCGCCATCAATGCCGCCGTAGCGTTGAGGGCCACGGCCACCACGAACACGGCCTTCCAGCCATAGGCGGTCGAGATCACGCTCGCGAGCGGGACCAGCAGCGAGGCGGTGCCCTTCGCGGTGTAGAGCATGCCGTTGTTGGTGGTCGCATATTTGGAGCCGAAGGTGTCGCCGCAGGTTGCGGGAAACAGCGAGTAGATCTCGCCGAACACGCCGAAATACACTGCAGTCGCCAGCACGAACACGATCGGAACGCTTCCATACGCCGACAGCGTCAGCAGCATCACCGCGGCGGTGCCGAAGGCGATGAACATGGTGTTCTCGCGGCCGATCGTGTCGGAGACGAAGCCGAAGAACGGGCGGCCGAAGCCGTCGAAGATGCGGTCGAGCGAGATCGCGAAGGTCAGGGCCGCCATCTGGAAGCCGGCGAGCGAGACAGGCGTGTCGGCGATCTTGAAGTCGTGCGCGATCGGGGCGATCTGCGCCGCCGTCATCAGGCCACCCGAGGCGACCATGACGAAGACCAGATACATCACCCAGAAAATCGGGGCGCGCAGGACCTGCGGCGGAGTGAAGTCGATCTTGGTCTGCGGCAGATGGAGCTGCTTCTTCTTCGGCGGAATCGAGATCCGCGGCGGCTGGATGAACAGGGCGAGTATGAACACGATCACGCCCTGGCCGATGCCGAAGGTGAGGAAAGCGTGCTGGTAGCCGCTTGTCGCGATCATGCTGGCGATCGGCACCACCGTGAGCGCGGCACCGGCGCCGAAGCCCGCCGCGGTCGCGCCGGCGGCGAGGCCGCGGCGATCCGGAAACCACTTCAGCGCGTTGCCGACGCAGGTGCCGTACACCGCGCCGGCGCCCATGCCGCCGATGACGGCAGCGGCATAGAGCAGGAAAAGGCTATCGGCGTAGGAGTTGAGGATCCAAGAGAGTGCGATCATCACCCCGCCGAACATGATGACGATGCGGGGACCATATTTGTCGACGAACCAGGCCTCGACCGGCACCAGCCAGGTCTCGGTCACGACGAAGATGGTGAAAGCGAGCTGGATCGCCGCGCGACCCCAGTGATGCTCGTGGTCGATCGGATCGACGAACAGCGTCCAGCCATATTGCAGGTTGGCGATCATCGCCATGCAGACGATGCCCATGGCGAGCTGGAGCCAGCGGAAACCGGTGCGAAGAGGCGCGGCAGTGACGGCGCCATCCGAGCTTGAAATCATCAAGAACCTCCCAACGCGCCTGATTGATTACGACTTGGGATTGCAAGATGACCCAGTGTCGCAAATATTGTGGCTTATCGTCGCAAGCGCTTGGCGGAGATTGGTATACCATATTCCAGAACGCAAGCCCCATCTTGTGACGCAGCGCAAGAAAAGTGCACCGGTTCCATCAATTCGGCGGCAGCGGGGGGCGGGTGCTGCAAAAACGAAAACGCCCGGCCGTGAGGCCGGGCGTCGTTGTCTGGAGTGGCGGTGGTGGAAGGCGTTAGATCGTCGATCGCTCGACCACGACCTTGCGCCAGGGCTTGAGCACCGCGATCGCCAGCAGCGAGGCCAGGATGTTGGCGCCGGCTGCGATGATGAACACGCTGTCCCAGGTGCCCGACGACTGCTGCATGTAGTTGGCGATCGGTACCAGCAGCGCGGCGGTGCCCTTCGCGGTGTAGAGCAGGCCGGCATTGGTGGTCGCGAACTTGGCGCCGAACGTGTCGGTGCAGGTCGAGGGGAACAGCGAGTAGATCTCACCCCAGGCAAAGAACACGAAGCCCGAGAGCAGCACGAACCAGATCGGATCGTGACCCCAGAGGTAGAGCATCCAGATGCCGAAGCCCTCCATGCCGAAGGCGATGAACATCGTGTTCTCGCGGCCGATCATGTCGGAGATCCAGCCGAAGAACGGACGCGTCAGGCCGTTGAGCACGCGGTCGATCGTCGCCGCGAAGGTGACCGCGGTCATCGTCACCGCCATCAGCGTGACAGGCACGTTGTCGACCTTCCAATCGGCCGCGATCGGCTTCAGGTTCGCGGTCACCATCAGGCCGCCGGCGCCGACGATCACGAACATGAAGTACATCAGCCAGAAGATCGGCTGACGCAGAACTTCGGTCGGCTGATAGTTGCGGCGGGTCTGCAGCAGGTTGGCGTTCGCCACCACGTTCGGCACCTGGCCCGCTTTCGGCGACAGCAGGAAGAAGGCGAGGATGCAGATGATGATGCCTTGTCCCAGGCCGAAGTAGAGGAAGGTGGTCTGGAAGCCGCTGTCCTTGATCATGGCCTGGATCGGCGCCACCGTCAGCGCGGAGCCTGCACCGAAGCCCGCCGCCGTGATGCCGGCCGCAAGACCGCGCTTGTCCGGAAACCACTTCAGCGCATTGCCGACGCAGGTGCCGTAGACGCCGCCGGCGCCGATGCCCGCGATGATCATGCCGAGATAGTAGCCGTTGAGCGTGGTGGCCTGCGCGTTGATCGCCCAGCCGACGGCGCAGAGCACGCCGCCGACGAGCACGACGATGCGCGGACCGTATTTGTCGACGAACCATCCTTCGACCGGCACGAGCCAGGTCTCGAACAACACAAAGAGCGTAAAGGCCCATTGGATCGACGCGCGATCCCAGCCGAACTTTTTCTGGATGTCAGGGACGAAGAATGTCCACCCGTATTGATAATTGGCGATCATCACCATCGCGGCGACGCCCACCGCCAACTGCGTCCAGCGATACGCATCGCTGACGCGCGCGGCACTAGGGGCCGCTGTTGACTGCACCATGTCCGTCATAAAACCCTCCCGAACGCGCCGATCATTTTTATGCGTGCGCTGTCCGCATCTTGGTATTCATTATGCCAAGATTCAACCGAGTGACTGGAGGGTGCGTCGAAATATCGCGGAGCAGTTCACATGCGCTTTGAAGGCCGAATTGTAAAGGCCCAATCGCGGCCGATGCGATCGCGGTCACTGCAATTGCGCGTATTAAAGCTTTGATTTTTCGGCCGATCCGCTACGGCGCGCGACGTCGCAAGCAAACTGTTCAAAGCTGGCGCGTTCGAGAAATGCCTGGACGCGCACAGCCTGCGCACGTCGAAGTGCGCAGGCGCGTTGGGGTATCATTTCTGGAATTCCTTATTCCAGGAGTCGATGGTGCGGCGGATCTGACGCGATGAGTGCGGCAGGCTGACGCGCGCCGCGCGTTACGCCATCGACATGCGCAGGCGGCTGTAGCCTTCCTGGATCGCGGACCAGAACAGGGCGACGAGGCCGAGCGCCATGATCGTGCTGACGAGGCCGTTGGAGAAGAACACGCCGAGCGACCCTTGCGATCCCAGCAGCGATTGACGGAACGCCTCTTCCGCCTTGTCGCCGAGCACGATGGCGAGCACCAGCGGCGCGAGCGGGTAACTGCACTTCTTCAGGAGATAGCCCAGCACGCCGAACACGAGCATCAGCATCACGTCGAAGGTGCTGTTGTGCACCGAGTAGGCGCCGATCGCGCACAGTACCAGGATCAGCGGCGCAATGATGCCGAACGGCACGCGCAGGATCGCGGCAAATACGGGAACGCAGGTGAGCACGACGATGAGGCCGGCGAGATTGCCGAGATACATCGAAGCGATCAGGCCCCAGACGAATTCCTTCTGCTCGACGAACAGCATCGGGCCGGGCTGCAGGCCCCAGATCAGCAAGCCGCCGAGCAGCACCGCGGCGGTGGGCGAGCCGGGCACGCCGAGCGACAGCATCGGCAGCAGCGCCGAGGTGCCGGCGGCATGTGCGGCCGTCTCCGGCGCGATCACGCCTTCGATCTCGCCCTTGCCGAAATTGTTGCCGCGCCGTGCCAGCCGCTTGGCGATGCCGTAGCTCATGAACGAGGCCGGTGTTGCACCGGCAGGCGTGACGCCCATCCAGCAGCCGATCAGGCAGGACCGCAGCGAGGTCATCCAGTAGGCCGGCAGCTCGCGCCAGGTCTGGAGCACGACGCGCAGATTGATGCTGGCCTTGCCGCCGCGGAAGGCCAGGCCTTCCTCCATGGTCAGCAGGATCTCGCCGATGCCGAACAGCCCGATCACGGCGATCAGGAAGTCGAAGCCGTTGAGTAGCTCGGTGACGCCGAAGGTCAGCCGCAGCTGTCCGGTGATCGAATCCAGGCCCACGGCCGCGAGCGCAAAGCCCATCATCATGGCCGCGATGGTCTTGAACGGCGGCTCCTTGCTGAGGCCGACGAAGCTGCAGAAGGCGAGGAAGTATACAGCGAATTTTTCCGCCGGACCAAATCTCAGCGCGAAGCCTGCAACCAGCGGCGCCACCAGCGTGATCATGACCACCGCGAACAGCGCGCCGACGAAGGAGGAGGTGAAGGCTGCCGTCAGCGCCTCGCCGGGCTTGCCTTGCTGGGCCATCGGATAGCCGTCGAACGTGGTCGCCACCGACCATGGCTCGCCGGGGATGTTGAACAGGATCGAGGTGATGGCGCCGCCGAACAGCGCGCCCCAATAGATGCAGGACAGCATGATGATGGCGGATGTCGGCGGCATGCTGAAGGTGAGCGGCAGCAGGATCGCAACGCCGTTGGCGCCGCCGAGACCGGGCAACACGCCGATGATGACCCCGAGCGTGATGCCGATGATCATCAGCATGATGTTGTAGGGCTGCAGGGCGACCGCGAAGCCGTGAAACAGATTGGCCAACTCTTCCATGTCAATGAGTCCTGCAGCGGCAATTGAATGTGGACGCGGGTCCTTACAGGCCGAGCCATTCCTCGAGCGGCCCCTTGGGAAGCGGGACCAGGAACCAGCGTTCGAAAACGAGATAGGTCACGACCGGCATGCCGATCGCCACCGCGGCGACCGTCAGCCAGCGATAGCCGCCGAGCCAGCGCATGAACCAGGCGATGAACACCATCGAGGCCACGTAGAGGCCAATGAACGGCATCGAGCCGACATAGATCGCGGTCGGCACCACGACGCTCATGACCTGGCGAAGCTGTCCCCACTCCGCGAACAGCCGGCCGTCGTCGTCGCGCTGCGCGTTCCAGAGGTTGATGGCGCTGGCGACGACGATGGCGGCGCCGACATAGAACGGGAAGAAGCCGGCGCGCGGTCCCTCCGCGCCCCAGTTGATGCCGGCCTTCAGGCTGCCGAAGATCACGATCAGGCCGAACACGCCGATCAGCAGTGCCGTGCCGAGCTCCAGCGTCTTGTGCGTAGGGCCGGAGCCGGATGGGTTACTCATGGGACCTCCAGGCGGATGTCGGGGCTCAATTCGCGGACGCGAGGAAGCCGGCTTCCTTCATCAGGCCTTCGTGACGCTTCTCCTCCGCCTCGATCCATTTGGCGTAGTCGGCGCCGGCGAGGAACGTCGTGTTGAACGCGCCGCTCTTCATGAACTCCTGCCATTCCGGCGTGGCGCGGACCTTCTTGAACAGTTCGACGTAATACTCGATCTGGTCCTTCGTCGCCTTCGGCGACATGAAGATGCCGCGCAGCATCAGATATTCCATCGCGAGGCCTTGCGACTTGCAGGTCGGAATGTCCTTCCAGGCCTTGCCGTCCGCGATCGGCTCGTCATAGGCCATCGGCTGGGCGTCGAAGACGCAGAGCGGACGCAGCTTGCCGCCGCGCCATTGCGCGACCGCCTCGATCGGATTGTTGACGGTGGAATCGACGTGGTTGCCGACGAGCTGGACCGCGACTTCGCCGCCGCCCTTGTAGGGGATGTAGGTGAACTTCGCCTCGATCGCCTTCTCGATGCCGACCGTGATGATCTGGTCTTCCTGTTTCGAGCCGGTGCCGCCCATCTTGAAGGTGCCGCTCGGCGCCTTCTTGGTGGCCTCGACGTAGTCCTTGACGCTGGTATAGGGCTTCTCGGCGTTGACCCACAGCACGAACTCGTCGAGCGCCAGCATCGCGACCGGCGTCAGGTCCTTCCAGTTGAATGGAATTCCCGTCGCCAGCGGCGTCGTGAACAGGTTCGACAGCGTGATGATGATCTTGTGCGGGTTGTTCGCCGACGTCTTCACGTCGAGGAAGCCTTCGCCGCCCGCGCCGCCGGCCTTGTTGATGACGACCAGCGGCTGCTTCATCAGATTGTGCTTGGTGACGATGCCCTGGATCGTGCGCGCCATCTGGTCGGCGCCGCCGCCGGTGCCCGCGGGCACGATGAATTCGACCGGCCGAACCGGCTCCCAGGCCGCGAAGCTCGCGGTGACGTCGGCGCATGACATCGCGACTGCCGCCGCAGCGACATTCAGAACGAATGGCTTCATGTCGTTTCTCTCCCTGTCGAATCCAGAACGCCGCCGATCTTTGCCGGCTTGCGTCAGCCCATCTCGATTCACATGCGCGGGGTCACCTTGAGCGGTCGATCTCCCACGCCAGTCGCAAACGAAACTCTACGCGCGGGGATTGCAGCATCGAACGTTTCAGTCCCCGTCCTTTGCACTTTCAATCGTGCAATCGTTCTTCGTTGCCAAATGGTATGCGAGATGCCAGCGCACAAACAATCGGATCAGCGGGTCGCATCGACGGACCAATCGTCGCAGTTGTGTGTGAGATCGACGGGGCGCATCGCGAGGATGCGAACGCTCAACAGAAAATGGCCCCGACATGCGGGGCCATTTGTTCAAACCTGGCGTCTGCGGATTTACCGAATGCGCGCGCCGTTTCGGCGGCGCCGGAAAAACCGTCTTAGAGGCCGAAGCGGGGCAGGTCGCCGTTGTGGTTCGAGATCTCGGCGCTGGCCATCAGGAACCGGTCGACGGCAGCCATGAAGCGGGCGAACAGCGAGGCGGAGGGGGCGAGGGCGACGGTGGCGGTCTTGGACATCTGAATTTCCTTTCGCGAGACAGTCAGTATTGCTGTCTCATTTCGAGGATTGTCTATGTATACCAGATGCCAATGTCCATGCACGCCATTGCATAGCAGCATGTGTATCGCCGCATTGCAGCATAATGCTTCGTTAAAGCGGGCCATTTGGGACTCAAACGGACAGGTTTCGAGCCCAAAAGCCCCAAGAAGTGGATCCGGGACATTCCGGATGAGGTTTTAAACCCGGCACTTGGCACCGCACTGCAAAAACGTTAGTGGTCTGCCCCCTTCAGTCAAACCTCAGAGTGGTTCATGTCGAGCGCCTCGTCCGCCGTCTCGATCGGCATCGATTTTGGAACCAGCAACACCGTCGTCGCGATCGCGGCGGACGATCACCGGGTCGAGGCCATCCGTTTCGACCATGGCGGCCAGCGCCACAGCGTCTATGTCTCGGCGCTGTGCTTCTGGGAGGACCGGCCGGGCGCGGGTGCGCAGGCCGAGGGCGGCCCCTGGGCGATCGAAACGTTCCTCGAAGGGCGCCACGTCTACCGCTTCCTGCAGTCGTTCAAGACCTTTGCGGCGAGCTCCAGCTTCCAGACCACGCAGGTGTTCCGCCAGCGCTTCAAGTTCGAGGACATCCTGGCGGCGTTCCTGCGTACGCTGGCGCGCCATGGCGGCGAGAAGTTCGGCTTCGAGACCTCGCGCATCACGGTCGGTCGCCCCGTGCGTTTCGCCGGCGGTAATCCCGATGAAGAGCTGGCGATGCAGCGCTACCGCGCCGCGTTCGAGCGCCTCGGCGCCGGCCACGCGCGCTATGTCTACGAGCCCGTCGGAGCCGCGTTCTCCTTCGCCCGCAGGCTCGAGCGCGACGCGACCGTGCTGGTTGCGGATTTCGGCGGCGGCACCAGCGACTTCTCGGTGATGCGCTTCTCGCGCGCGGGCGGCGCCTTGCGTGCCGAGCCGCTCGGACACGCCGGCATCGGCATTGCCGGCGACACGTTCGACTACCGCATCGTCGACCACGTCGTCTCGCCCAGGCTCGGCAAGGGCTCGAGCTTCCGCTCGTTCGACAAGGTGCTTCCGATCCCCAGCGGCCATTACACCAACCTCGCGCGCTGGCATCAGCTCGCGATGATGAAGAGCAATGGCGACCTGAAGGAGCTGCGCGAACTCGCGAAGACTGCGCTGAAGCCGAAGCTGCTGGAAGACTTCATCACCATCGTCGATTTCGACCTCGGCTTTTCGCTCTACCGCGCGGTGTCCGATGCCAAGGTCGCGCTGTCGGGGCAGGACCAGGTCGACTTCCGCTTCAAGGGTGGCGGCGTCGACATCGGCGCGACCATCACGCGCAAGAACTTCGAATCCTGGATCGCCGACGACATCGCCCGTCTCGGCGCCACCGTCGACAAGGTGCTGAACGAATCCGGCATCACCGCGCGTGAAGTTGAAAAGGTGTTCCTGACCGGCGGCACCTCGTTCGTGCCGGCGGTGCGAAAACTGTTCGCCGACCGGTTCGGCAACGAGCGGCTGATGTCGGGCGATCAGTTCGAGTCGATCGCCTACGGGCTCGCGCTGATCGGACACAGTCCAGACCCGGACAAATGGACCGCCAGCGGCGGGATTGCGCCGAAGTAAAAACCTGTTTCCACAACCGTCATTGCGAGCGCAGCGAAGCAATCCAGAATCTTTCTGCGGAGCGACTCTGGATTGCTTCGCTGCGCTCGCAATGACGATGTGGTGAGACTTGTGTATCCCACTGAACAGTGCCGTAGGGTGGGCAAAGGCGCGAAGCGCCGTGCCCGCAAGCTTTCCATGATAGAAACAGCTGGTGGGCACGCTACGCTTTGCCCACCCTACGAGACTCAGGAAAAGGACGGAGTGTGTAGCAGCAGTTTCAACAGGCAATGATGCTGCTTAGCCTCATCCTGAGGAGCCCGCTGAAAGCGGGCGTCTCGAAGGACGAGGCGTTCGCTCCGCTCGTGCAGCCTACTGATTGATCTCCGGCTCGACCAGCTTGGCCAGATTGCGCAGCGATTCCTGCCAGCCTAGATAGCAGGCCTCCACCGGAATGACATCGGGGATGCCGGCTTGCGTGATGTCGATCTCGGTGCCGACCGACACCTTCTTCAGGATCACGGTGACTTCGATCTGGCCGGGCAGGTTGGGATCGTCGAACCTGTCGGTGTAGCGGAGGCGCTCGCCGGGAACGAGCTCGAGATATTCGCCGCCGAACGAATGGCCGTTGCCGTTGGTGAAATTGCGGAACGACATCTTGAACGTGCCGCCGACCTTCGGCTCGAGGTGGTGCACGGTGCAGGTAAAACCGTTCGGCGGCAGCCATTTTGCCAGCGCGTCCGCTTCGACGAAGGCGCGATAGACCTTCTGCGGGCTAGTGGTGAGAATGCGGTGCAGTCGTACGGTGCTCGGCATGGTCGTCCTTCCTCTGAACTGGTGGGCCTGAAATTGGCGTCTATGGCCCATTCATGCCCAGAGGACGAACAAGGTCTAGCCGATCCGACAGGGGGCTCGGATTTTCTTGTCGGATCGGGAACCCTTCGTTGTTATCCGTCTACTTGCGCATCGATGCCGCGATCTGCCCGACCAGCGTGGCCCAGGGCATGTCGAGCGCGGCGTACACCGCAGCCGATTCCGGCGCGGCATTGTCCTTGAGGATCTCGACCATCAGCGTCGCGTAGTCGGAGACGATGACGCCGGCCTGCTGCATGCGGACGAGGCCCGCCTGATGCTTGGTCTCGCTGAAGGTGCCGGAGGCATCAACCGCGACATAGGCATCGAACCCGCGCGCTACTGCGGTCATGGCCGGAAACGCCGCGCAGACTTCGAGCGAGATGCCGGCAAAAATCAGCTTCTTGCGGCCGGTCGCCTCGATCGCCCTGGCGACGCGCGCATCGTCATAGGCATTCACCGTCGAGCGATCGATGATCTCGATGCCGGGCAGCGCTTCGACCAGTTCGGGAAAGGTCGGTCCCCACATGCTGTCGCGCGCCGTCGTCGTCACCACGATCGGAAGCTGCAGCGCCTTCGCCGCCTTCGCCAGCGCAACGACGTTATGCTTGAGCTCGCCGGTCGAATAGTCGCGAACCCCGGTCATGAGGCCGATCTGGTGGTCGACAAGAACGAGTGCGGCGTTGTCGCGGGTGAGGGGTTCGTACTTGGTCATCTTGCTCTCCTGGTCCTTTTGCCGATCCGGTGGGGTGCGGTTTCGCGCCACGACCATCCGCCGTGACGCCGCGACAATTACCGGCTGGACCATCGGCCCAGAAGCCGTCAAAATCCGAACCTAGCGTCCAATCAGTTGGACGATGGAGTGCGCATGCTGGACCTCAACGATTTCTATCTGTTCGTGCAGGTGGTCGACCGCGGCGGCTTCACCGCCGCAAGCCGGACGTTGCTGACGCCGAAATCGACGCTGAGCCATCGCATGCAGCAGCTCGAAGCCAGCCTTGGCGTCCGCCTGCTCAACCGCACCTCGCGACAATTCGGCATGACGGATGCGGGCGAGGAGTTCTACCGGCATGCGGTCGGGATGCTGCGGGAAGCGGAGACCGCGGAGGCCGCGATCAGGGGACGTCTTGCGGAGCCCAGCGGCACGATCCGTTGCACCGGCGGCGTCGCCACCATGCAGTTCGCGATGTCGGACATCATCGCGGATTTCCTCGTGCAGTATCCGAAGGTCAATGTGGTCGTGCACGCGGTCGATCGCACCGTCGACATCGTCGGCGAGAATTTCGACGTCGCCATCCGCGCCCACACCGATCCGTTGCCGGATTCCAACCTGGTGCAGCGGACGCTGGCGCCCGCGCCCTGGTTCCTGTTCGCCGGCACGGATTATCTGGAGAAGCATGGCGAGCCGGAGAAGCCGCAGGATCTCGCCGATCATCCCTCGCTGTTCATGATGCGGATGGGCGTCGATCCGGTCTGGCGGCTGCGCCATGTGCGCCAGGCCAAGAACGTTGCGGTGGTGCCGCTGACGCCGCGTCTGCTGAGCGACGATATGGTTGGCCTCCAGCAGGCTGCGATCAGAGGGCTCGGGATCGTCGCCTTGCCGGGCTATGTCTGCCGTCCCGCCGTGAAATCCGGCGCGCTGCGGCGCGTGCTACCAAATTGGATTGCCGGCGATGCCACCATCACCGCGCTCATTCCCTACCGGCAGGGCCTGCTGCCATCGGTCCGCGCCTTCCTCGATCACCTCGCGGCGGAATTCCCCAAGGCGGTGCTGATGTAGATCGTCCAATTGGTTGGACATTGTGTTCGAGATTTTCCGTCTTTTCGTCTGACGCGGCGCGGTCCAGTTTTCTGCCCAGAGCATGCAACTGGAGCCGGCTGATGACGAACATGATCGCAGAGACGACACGACCACTGGCGGCGCGGCTCGGCCAGGTCGTCACCGCTCGCCCGCACAGGATCGGCGACGGCTTCACCGCGCAGCATTTCTCCGAGGAGATGTTCGTTGGCCGGATGGATCCGCTGCTGATGGTGGACGATTTCGTGATGACCGCGCCGACTTTCGATCCGCATCTGCATGCGGGCATTTCGGCGGTGACCGCGATGTTCGAGGACTCCGCCGGTGAATTCATCAATCGCGATACGCTTGGCCATACTGTCGCGCTGAGGGCCGGAGATCTCTACTGGTTGGTGGCGGCGAGCGGCGCCGCGCATGAGGAGCGGCCGGCGGAGGGCGCGCGCACTCACGCGCTGCAGATCTTCGTCAATCTGCCGGGCCACATGAAGCGCGAGCCGGCGCGCTCGCTGCATGTTCTTGCCGAGGAGGTGCCGGTGCTGACCGGCCCGGGCTATCGCGTGCGCGTGCTGCTCGGGCGCACCGGCATGGCTGTCGGTGCCGAGGACACGCCGGAGGAGATGACCATGCTGGACGGCTTTCTCGACAGAGGCGGCCGCTTCACGCACCGGCTGCCCGAGGGACGCCAGGCCTGGATCTACGTTGTCTCGGGCAAGATGACGGTGAGCAATGAAAGCGACCAGCGTTCGCTCGATGCGGGCCAGGCGACGACCGTCGAAGCCGGGCTCGACACGGAGATCGTTCTGCAATCCGGAGCGCCCGCCCATTTCGTGCTGATAGCGGCGCGGCCGATCCGCGAGGCCTTTGTCAAGCACGGGCCACTGGTGATGTCGACGCAGGCCGATGTCGGCCGGACGCTCGTGTCCTACGCCGAAGGCAAGTTCGGCCGCATCCCCGACTAGCCGTCTCTCACGCATCGAAACCATCCACGCGCGACGCTGCCTGTCGCGCGATCGGCGAAGCCATGTCCACGCGAAGGATATCACGATGTCAGCGATCAAACCCGATTTCGAAACCGAAGGCGAATTCATCCGGATCAGTGCGGAGGAGGCGGAGCGCGAACGCGCGCTACGCGATCATTTCGCGGCGTTCTGGAACACCATAAGTGGCGATCCGCGTTCCGCTTATGATGCCTTCATCTCGGCGACGCCGCTTGCGAGCGACGTGGTGATCGACGACGTCAACGAGGCCGCCGTGCATGGCTACTTCTTGCATCCGCAACAGGCGAAGCCGGAGCGGGCGATCCTGTTCCTGCACGGCGGCGGATATGTGCTGGGTTCGGCGAGCGCGTATCGCGGCTTCGTCAGCCAGATCGTCAGCCGCGCGCAGGTGCCCGCGCTCGTCATCGACTACCCGCTGGCGCCCGAGGCGACGCTGCCGGCGGCGCCCGATGCGGCGCGCCTCGCCTGGGAATGGCTCGTTGCGCAAGGCTTCGAGCAGATCGCGATCGTCGGCGATTCCGCCGGCGGCGGTCTCACGCTGGTGACGTTGCAGGGACTGGCCGCCAAGCCTTACGGGCATGCTCCGATTGCCGGCGTCGTGTTCTCGCCATGGACCGATCTCGCGCTGTCGGGCGCGTCGATGACCGATCCTGAAGTCGTCGATCCCCTGATCAGCCACGACTACCTCAAGGATTGCGCCGCCAAATATGCCGGCAGGTTTGAAGTGACCGATCCGCTGGCATCGCCCCTGTTTGGCGAATTGAAAAACCTGCCGCCGCTGCTGGTCCAGGTCGGCACCGACGAGCGGCTGCTCGACGACTCTCGCCGATTTGCGCGCCGCGCCGCGCAGGCCGGCGTGCCGGTCGAGCTCCAGATTTTCGAGAACATGCACCACGTCTTCCAGCTGGACGTCGCGCATCTCCAGACCAGCAGGGATGCGCTCGACCGCGCCGCCGCGTTCCTGCGCAGCGCTTTCGAACGCCGCTAACACCACAGCTTCAGGGACCAAAGACCATGATTAGTGACATCAAACCCTTCGACACCATCATCGTCGGCGGCGGTTCGGCCGGCGCCGTGCTCGCGAACCGCCTGAGCGAAAATTCGTCGCAGCGCGTGCTGTTGCTCGAAGGCGGCAAGGCCCATACCCCCGCGAACTATCCCGACGTCATCGCCAATGCGAATCGCGTCGGCGGCGACAAGGATCACGATTGGGGCTATCACACCCAGGATCATCTCGGTCTCGGTCATGACGTGACCGCGTTGCGCGGAAAGGGGCTCGGCGGAAGCTCCGGCATCAACGCCGCGGTAGCGATGCGCGCCAGGCCCTCCGATTTCGCGCGATGGGCCAAGCATGGCGTCGAGGGATGGTCCTTCGACGATGTGCTGCCGATCTTCAAGGCGATGGAGAACACGCCTGATGGCGATGATGCCTGGCATGGCCGCTCCGGCCCGTTCCCGATCCGCCAGCGTACGATGGAGGAGAACACGCCGTCGATGCGCGCCTTCGTTCAAGCCGCGGAAGCCTGCGGTCTCGCACGCGTGACAGACTTCAACGGCGCCGAGCAGCATGGCGTTTCGCCATACCCGCTCAACGTGGTGGTCGGCCGCCGCATCAACACCGGCATGGCCTATATCACCGAAGCCGTGCGTTGCCGGCCGAACCTGACGGTCATGGGTCAGTGTGAGGTGGATCGCGTGCTGTTCGACGGCCGCCGCGCCAACGGCGTGCGGCTGGCCGACGGCCGGACCATTTCGGCCGGACAGGTGATCCTGTCGGCCGGAGCCTATGGCAGCCCGGCAATCCTGATGCGCTCCGGCATCGGTCCGTCCGCGCATCTGCGGGAGCTCGACATTCCCGTTCTCGTCGATGCGCCGGTCGGCGAGCGGCTGAAGGAGCATCCGTTCTACTACAATGTCTATGCGCTCAAGCCCGAGGCCAGATCGATGACGCCGGTCGCCGGCGCGATCATCTGGACCCGTTCGAGCGAGGCCGCCGCCGACGATCTGGACCTGCACATCTCAGGCACGCACATCTTCGATCCCGCGCAGAGCCCGACCGGCGGCGCCATCGTTCTGGCGTGTTCGGTTACGCTGCCGAAATCGAAGGGATCGATCCGCCTCGCGAGCCGCGACCCGCGCGCGATGCCGCTGATCCGCTTCAACTTCTTCCAGGAGCGAAGCGACCTCCGGCGGATGATCGAGGCCGTCAAACTGTCACGACGGATCGGGCAGACCGCGCCGTTCAGCGACACGATCGCCACCGAGATGACGCCGGGCAGGGATGTCACCGACGACAAGGCGCTCGAGCAGGCCATCATCGCCTCGGTCGATGGCTATTCCCATCCGACCTCGTCGGTGCCGATGGGTGGTGCCAACGATCTGGGCGCCGTCGTCGACGAGCGGGGCGCCGTGCGTGGCGTCGATGCGCTTCATGTCGTCGATGCCTCGATCATGCCCGACATCGTCTCGGCACCGACGAACGTGACCACCATCATGATGGCGGAAGCGATCAGCAAGAAGCTCTGAACTGTCTCGAAGCTGGGCTATCGCCGAAGGTCGCCGGAGGTTGCCGCATGAGATCGGCCTGCATGGTTCGAGACGCCCGCTTGGGCGGGCTCCTCACCATGAGGGTCTCTCGTCTCGCCGCAACGCACGACCTCATCCTGAGGGCCCGCCATAGGCGGGCGTCTCGAAGGATGGGCCGCAGGCGGGATGCTCGCCCCGTCCTTCTCGCATTGGGGCGAGATGCACGCCGGGTCAGCCCGCCGCCACATCCTGCGGCGTCATTGTATAGGCCAGCCGGTAGCGGCCGATCGTCGGATTGTCGCGGGCGCCTGCCGCATGAAGCGATGCCGGCGCGAGCTGGCCCGCGACCACGGTGCCGACCGCATCGGCGTCGTAACCCGACAGCAGCACGATCCAGTCGGCAGCGCCGTCCTTGCCGCGGATCTGCTGCTCGGTCGTGGGCGCGCTCGTCTGCGGGGTGTCCGTGAAGAGAAGGTGGGCGCCTGTCAGGCCCGGTCGGTCCACCAGTCCGCCGAGCACACCTGCGAGATGCGCCTGCAATTCCACCTCCCGGCCGGGCTGCGGTGACAGCCTGACGGTGGCGATCGCGGTCGCGACGCCGCCGCCGAAACTCGCCGCCACCCGGCACTGGCTGCGGACCATGCCGAGATGATGCGGCATCATCTTCGTTGACCACGGCGTCGGCGCGTTGAGGCGGTCGAGATATCCCTTTGACGTGAGAACCTCATATTGCGCGAGTTCGTAGAGCACGAAGAAGCCTTCCGCGTCCTCCGTGCTGGTCCAGCGCGATCCACGCCGGAAGCCGGGGATGCTCATTCGCTCCGGAAAATGCTCGTGCGAATGCCAGTCGCCGAACTCCGTGCGTTGGCCGGCCCGGATCGTCCACCACATCGCGACGGCTGCCTTGCCCAGCAACGGCATGCTGACCTCCCCCTGTTTTCTTGCAGATTGCTTCAGGACGCGCGTCCGATCAACCAAAGCCACAATTCCGCTATCGTTCGCTGCACGGTTCCCGCCCGGAATGAGGGGAGGGTGATCGCATATCAGCTGACCGAGGCGGGACGCTCGCTTGCGGCCCTCCTTCGAGACGCCCGCCTGCGGCGGGCCCTCAGGATGAGGTCGGAGCGCGTGGCATCTATTGCGGCCGGCCAAGCTGCAGTTCCGCCTCATCCTGAGGAGACCGCTGAAAGCGGTCGTCTCGAAGGACGAGGCGCTCGCTCGGGCCTATCCAGATGGTATGCGAGAGCCCTTGGAAATGAGGGGACCTCCGTTGCGTCAGGCACTTCAGGCTTTTGCCATCGTACTCTGCTGTGCTGGCTCATGCTTTGGCTCGCCGGCGGAAGCGGCAGGCATTCAGCTTCTCGAATCCGGTCCGGCGCTGTCGGGCGCGATCTGGTACCCTTGCGCGGGGGAGCCGACACATGTGGCGCTTGGCAGCCTTTCGGTGGGCGCCGATTATGACTTGCAGGGCGTGAAGGACTGTCCGGTCACCGGCGAAAAGCGTCCTCTCATCATCTTCTCGCACGGCCGCGGGGGATTTTTCGGGCAGCACCACGACACTGCGGTCGCGCTGGCCGATGCGGGCTTCATCGTCGCGTCCATCAACCATCCCGGCGATACCTATAGCGACTCCTCGAGGCGCGACACGCTGTCGGTCTGGGCATCGCGCCCTCAGGACATCGTCCGCCTGCTCGATTTCACCCTGAAGGACTGGAAGGACAGGGCGGTGATCGATCCCGCCAAGGTCGGCTTCTTCGGCTTCTCTCTTGGAGCGGCGACCGGCTTCGTGCTGTTGGGGACGAGGCCGGACTTCGCGCGGGTTGCCGGCTTCTGCAAGGAGACGACCGGCGCCTGCGCAGAGCTGCATAATGGCGCGACGCCGCCCGAGCCGATCCAGGATGCGCGCATCCGCGCTGCCGTCATGGTCGATCCCGCGCCGGGCGTCCTGACGCGGGACAATCTTGCCGTGGTCAAGGTGCCGTTCCAGTTCTGGCGCTCGCAGTTCGGCGGGCCCGGCGTCGGTGATGGCTCCGGCACGGCGCGCGTGGCAGAGGGTTTGCCGGGCAAGCCCGAGATTCATGTCGTGCCGGCCGGCCATTTTGCCTTCCTCGCTCCCTGTATGGCCGAACTGGCTGCAGCGATCCCGCGGATCTGCACCGATGTGCCGGCGGGCTTCGACAGGGCAGCGTTTCATCGCGAGTTCAACGCGGCGGTCGTGACCTATTTTCGAGAACAGCTCGGCGCGCACTGAGCTTCCGGCCTGTCCGCTGATCCAAACTCAGGTCGCCACACTCCGGTCCGATTCCGCTGACAGGTCCAAGGCACTTGGAATGGACCTTGCGGCCGGCGCGAATTTTCCATGGTCCCGCCGCATCGTCAGGAGGAATGTGAATGCTCGGCGCGAACGAAGAGGGGATCAGGCAGATCTCCCGGCAAGAAAAATCCCATGGCGCTCAAGAGGCGGCGCAAAGCTGGACCAGCCAGGACGCCTGGGCGGTCTACCAGCGCCCCTTCAATGATCTGCTGTTTCGTGCGCAGTCCGTCCATCGCGAGCATTTTGACCCCAATCGCGTGCAGCTGAGCCGGCTCCTGAACATCAAGACCGGCGGTTGTCCGGAAGACTGCGGCTATTGCAGCCAGTCGTCTCATCACGACACCGCGCTCGCGGCGTCCAAGCTGATGGATGTCGAGCGGATCGTCGCCGAGGCGCGCAAAGCGAAGGACAGCGGCGCGACGCGGTATTGCATGGGCGCGGCCTGGCGCAACCCGAAGCCGCGCGACATGGATGCCATCGTCGAGATCGTCGGAGCTGTTAGGCAGCTCGGGCTCGAGACCTGCATGACGCTCGGCATGCTCGACCGCGATCAGGCCGACCGGCTGAATGCAGCCGGGCTCGACTATTACAATCACAACATCGACACCTCGGAACGCTTTTACCCGAGCGTCATCTCCACCCGCACGTTCGCCGACCGTCTCGACACGCTGGAGCATGTGCGCGCGTCCGGCATGAAAGTGTGCTGCGGCGGCATCCTGGGCATGGGCGAGAGTGAGCAGGACCGCGTCGACATGCTGGTCACGCTCGCGAACCTGCCGGAGGCGCCGGAGAGCGTGCCGATCAACATGCTGATCCCGATTCCGGGAACGCCGATGGCGAACGCCGCGCCGATCGGCCCGATCGAGTTCGTGCGCATCGTCGCATTGGCACGCATCATGATGCCGGCCTCCTTCGTACGGCTCTCGGCCGGCCGCTCCGCCATGACCGACGAGATGCAGGCGCTGTGCTTCTTCGCCGGCGCCAACTCGATCTTCGTCGGCGACACGCTGCTGACCGCCGGCAATCCGCAGGACGAGGCTGATCGGAAGTTGTTCGGGAGGTTGGGGCTTGAGGCGCTGTGAGAGGGGGCGCGGCGAGGGCGGTGCTGCGGGCAAAAATCGACGCCGTCCGATGATGCCATACTACCCCTGTTTTGCCCGACGAGTCAAATTTTCTTCGGTAAAATAGAAGTCGTGCGCAATCAACGAGATGGCTACTGTGCATGGGGTTGTTTTCGAACTTCTGAGGTGACTCGGCATCCCCGAATGAAATTCTCATGCAAAAAGGGCCGCCCTGAAGGGCGGCCCTTTGGTTTGATCGAAGCGGCGTTGCTTACTCGGCGGCCTGCTTCTGCGGCGGGTCGAGCGCGCCGGACTTGTGGGCCTCGTCGACCTGGTGGTCGTTGAAGCCGAGCACCGTGCGCAGAATCTCGTCGGTATGTTCGCCGAGCAGCGGAGAGCGGGTGACGTCGGCCGGGCTGTCCGACAGCTTGATCGGGTTGCCGACCGAGAGGTACTTGCCGCGGGTGGGGTGGTCGACCTCGACCACGGTGCCGGTCGCGCGCAGCGACTGGTCCTCGGCAAGCTCCTTCATCGACAGGATCGGGCCGCAGGGGATGTCGTCCTTGTTGAGGATTTCCATCGCCTCGAACTTGGTCTTGGTCATCGTCCACTGCTCGATGCGGGCGAAGATCTCGTTCAGGCG
>Ga0065165_1001281_pt1 | contig 28374 bp, 28 predicted proteins | sample AraplaMF_Cvi_mMF_FD_63813 | JGI IMG/M metagenome (GOLD analysis project Ga0065165, IMG submission 63813) | Arabidopsis root microbial communities from the University of North Carolina, USA - plate scrape MF_Cvi_mMF (version 2) (version 3) | ecosystem: Host-associated > Plants > Roots >... | reverse complement strand
GATCGAGGCGCCGACGCATCTGATCGACGTCAACGGCGTCGGGCTCGACCGGATCGAGCCAACTGCCGAGGGCGGGCTTCGCGTCGGCGCCCTCGTCCGCAACACCGATCTCGCCGCCGACCGGCAAGTGCGACGCGACTATGCGGTGCTGTCGCGCGCGCTGCTCGCCGGTGCGTCGGGGCAATTGCGCAACAAGGCAACCACCGCAGGGAATTTGCTCCAGCGTACCCGTTGTCCCTATTTCTACGACACCAACCAGCCGTGCAACAAGCGCCGCCCGGGCTCGGGCTGCGCGGCGATCGGTGGCTATAGCCGCCAGCATGCAGTAGTCGGCGCGAGCGACGCCTGCATTGCGACACATCCGAGCGACATGGCGGTGGCGATGCGCTTGCTCGATGCGAGCGTCGAGACGGTTAAGCCGGGCGGCGAGACCCGCACGATCCCGATTGCCGACTTCCACCGCCTGCCCGGTGACGCGCCACAGCTCGACACGATCCTCGAAGCCGGCGAGCTGATTACCGCTGTGACGCTGCCCAAGCCGCTAGGCGGCAAGCATTTCTACGCCAAGGTCCGCGATCGCGCTTCTTATGCGTTCGCATTGGTCTCGGTTGCGGGGGTGGTCCAGCGCGACGGTCGCGGCCGGGTGGCATTGGGCGGTGTCGCGCACAAACCGTGGCGGGTCGAGAGCGCCGAGGCGCTCCTGCCCCGCGGCGCCAAGGCGGTTACCGGAGCGCTGCTCGCCGGCGCCGCGCCGTCGCATGACAACGCGTACAAGCTGCCGCTGGTCGAGCGCACGCTCGCCGGGGTGCTGCACGAGGCGAAAGGCTGAACCATGAAATTCGAGAAGCCTGCCGGCGCCAATCCGATCGACAACGGCAAGTTCGTCGGCAAGCCAACCGACCGGATCGACGGTCCGCTCAAGACCAGCGGCCGCGCACCCTATGCCTACGAGCGCCACGACGTCGCGCCCGACGCCGCTTATGGCTATGTCGTCGGATCTGCGATCGCCAAGGGCCGGATTCGCAGCATCGATCTCGCCGACGCCAAGGCCGCGCCCGGCGTGCTAGCGATCGTCACCGCCGACAATGCCGGCAAGCTCACCAAGGGCAAGAACAACACCGCCAACCTGCTCGGCGGGCCCGAGATCGAGCATTACCACCAGGCAGTGGCGCTGGTGGTCGCCGAGACCTTCGAGCAGGCACGGGCCGCCGCGCAACTCGTGCGGGTCGACTATGCCCGCGCCAATGATGGCCGGTTCGACCTAGTCAAGGAACTGGATGCCGCCAAGCTGAAGGGAGCGAACTCCGGCGAAGGCAGCGACGCGCCGCCGGTGAAGCGCGTCGGCAAGTTCGAAGAAGCGTTCGCTACCGCGCCGGTAAAGCTCGACGCGACCTACACCACTCCCGACCAGAGCCATGCGATGATGGAACCGCACGCCTCGATCGCATCGTGGGAAGGCGACAAGCTCACCCTGTATACCTCGAACCAGATGATTGCCTGGAGCAAGGGCGATGTCGCGCGCACGCTCGGCATCCCTGCGGACAAGGTGCGGCTCGACTCGCCCTATATTGGCGGCGGCTTCGGTTCGAAGCTGTTTGTGCGGGCCGACGCCGTACTCGCTGCACTCGGCGCCAGGGCGATCCATCGGCCGGTCAAGGTGGCGCTTCAGCGGCCACTGATCGCCAACAACACCACCCACCGCCCCGCGACAATCCAGCGCATCCGCATCGGCTGCACGACGGATGGGCAGATCAGCGCGATCGCACATGAGAGTGCGTCGGGCGACTTGGCCGGCGGCGGGCCCGAGACTGCGGTGTCGCAGACCGAACTGCTCTATGCCGGCGAGAACCGGATGACCGCGATGCGGCTGGCGGTGCTCGACTTGCCCGAAGGCAATGCGATGCGCGCGCCGGGCGAAGCGCCGGGGATGATGGCGCTCGAAGTGGCGATGGACGAGATGTCGGAGAAGCTCGGCGTGGATCCGGTCGAGTTCCGCATCATCAACGACACGCAGGTCGATCCGGCCAAGCCAGAGCGCCGCTACTCGCAGCGTCAGCTGACCGAATGCCTCCGCCAGGGCGCCGTTCGGTTTGGCTGGACCAAACGGACCCGTCCCGGCACCCGGCGAGAGGGACGATGGCTGGTCGGGATGGGCGTTGCAGCAGGCTTCCGAAACAATCTGCTGATGAAGTCGGCGGCGCGGGTTCGGCTCGACAGTCGCGGCGTCGTGACCGTCGAGACCGACATGACCGATATCGGCACCGGCAGTTACACGATCCTCGCCCAGACCGCCGCAGAAATGATGGGCGTGCCGCTCGCGAGCGTGATCGTGAAGCTCGGCGACTCCGATTTTCCCGCTTCTGCGGGTTCAGGCGGCCAATGGGGCGGCAACAATTCGACCGCCGGCGTCTATGCCGCCTGCGTGAAGCTGCGCGATGCGGCGGCGCAGAAGCTCGGGCTCGATCCGGCGATAGCGAGCTTCGCCGACGGACGCATCAGCGCCGGCGGGCGCAGCGTCGAGCTCACTGACGCGGCCCGCGACGGTGAACTCGTCGCCGAGGACGCGATCGAGTACGGCCAGCTGGACAAGCAATATCAGCAGTCGACCTTTGCGAGCCATTTTGTGGAGGCGGCGGTCGACATCTTCACCGGCGAGATCCGGATCAGGCGCATGCTAGCGGTGTGTGCCGCAGGGCGCATCCTCAATCCCAAGTCGGCCCGCAGCCAGGTGATCGGGGGCATGACGATGGGCCTGGGGGCGGCGTTGATGGAAGAACTCGTTGTCGACAAGCGCTTCGGCTTCTTCGTCAACCACGACCTGGCGGGCTACGAAGTCCCAGTCCATGCCGATGTGCCCCACCAGGAGGTGATTTTCCTCGACGAAGTTGACCCGATTTCTTCCCCGATGAAGGCGAAAGGGGTGGGCGAGCTCGGCATTTGCGGCGTCGGCGGTGCGGTGGCCAATGCGATCTACAACGCTACCGGGATCCGGATGCGCGAGTACCCGATTACGCTCGACAAGTTCATCGATCGCTTACCGGCGGTCTCATAGTGGCAGCGTCGGTCGCGATTCTGATTCGCCGCCATCCGCCTTTCGCCAATTTTCCGCTCAAGCTGAACGTCGCCAGCGAGGTCTGACCAGACGCGCGACGTCAGATCGCTCGCGACACGCTGTACCGGTCAGTCCTCACCCCGGTAGTAAACAGGACCAAATGCCCGAAAACTGGCATAGGATGCCGGCACGAACACCTAGCACTAGAGGAATCGTCGCAAGTACAGGATCGAGGTCGATGCCGCGCACGTCTGTCGAAGACGAAGCTCGCGGACCTGATGTTGGTTGGGAAGTCGGCGCCAATATTTGCGAGTTGCGCAGTATGCTCGCAGTATATTGAATCAACGGCAACACCATGGTGATCGACGTCCGCGGCTGCCCGATCAGCTGCAGGACGTGATCCGGGCGATGGGCGAACACATGGTGAGGACGTTTAAAGCTGCCGGTGACGATCCCCAGCACCCTTGTCGCTGGCGAAGATTAGATCAGGCGGTCTTCACTCAGCCTCACGCGGGGATCGCAACACTCGGGAAGAACGACGGCGGTAGGGTTCTCCCGGGGTACGAAGCGGTCAAGCTCCCAGTGAGGGCGGCTGCGCGCTCCAATATTTGCGCTGACCCCGAGTTCGATCGAAACTGCAAACTGCCGATGGCGCGAGACACTTCAATATTTACGTGGAACAAAGCTTGGCGCAGTCCGCTGACCTCGACTTAGTTTCCCGCGTTCAGCAGCTACCCAAGAGGAGCCGTCACACTTGCCGAAATCCGATCGTCGCCTTTATGCCGAACTCGAACGCGTCGCGCATGGAGACGCGCAGGCGCTGCGGCATGTATATGACCATAGTTCGGCGAAGCTCCTCGGCATCTGCGCGTACATCCTGCGCGATCCCGCGATGGCCGAAGACGTGCTCCAGGAAGTATATCTGAAGGTGTGGCATGGCGCGGCGACGTTCCAACCGGCGCTCGCCAGTCCGATGACCTGGATGTCGGCGCTCGCGCGCAACACCGCGATCGATTGGCTGCGTGCGACGGGGCGGCGCGACGAGGCCCTTGCCAAAATGCGCGAGACGACGATCGCAGCCGGTGCGGCAGCATGGACCGAAGACGAGAGTTCCCGGGAGCGGCACGAGGAACTTCGCCGCTGCATGGACCAACTCGAAAATGATCAGCGTGCTTCGATCCGCAGCGCATTCTTTGATGGCTTTACCTATTCCGAGCTCTCCGAGCGCCTGCGCGTGCCACTTGGTACGATGAAGAGCTGGATTCGCCGCGGTTTGATCAACCTGCGGGAGTGCATCGAAAATGGCTGACCCGCTTTCCTCGCCCGAAGAGCGCGATTTGCTCGCCGCCGAGTTCGCGCTCGGCGTGCTCGAAGACTCGGACCGCGTTCAGGCGCTGCGGCTCCAGCTGTCCGATCGCAGTTTCCGCACGGCAGTGATCGCCTGGCAGGGGCGATTGGCGCCGCTTTTCGACGAAGTGCCCGAAGTCGCGCCCGATCCCGCGACATGGCCCAAGATCGCCGCGGCTTTAGGCGAGCGCGGCTCGACCGGCATGGCTTACAGATTGCGGGCGTGGCGATTCGGCGCGGTTGCCGCGGGCGCCGTCGCGGCTGCGCTGGCGCTTGTGCTCGCCCTCCAGCCAATGCGAGGCCCGGCGCCGCAGCCGCCCGCGCAGTCTGGTGCGATCGCGCAGCTCCAGGGCAAGGCGGGCGAACCGCTGGTCGTGGCGCAGTATGATCCCGCCAGCGGGCGGCTGCGGGTTCGCGCGTCGGGCTTGCCCGAAAGCGCGCGGGTGCCCGAACTCTGGGTGATTCCGGCCGGTGGCGCGCCGCGTTCGCTTGGTCAGATCGCGCGCGCTGGCCGCAGCGAGCTTACGCTCGATGCGACGACACGCGCTCTGCTGCGCAGCGGTTCGACAATCGCCATCACGCTGGAACCCGCAGACGGAAAACTGCATGCCGCGCCCACCGGAGCGATCCTGAGCACCGCGCCGCTCTCGTCGCTCTAGCCAGCTAGGTCAGCAGCGGAGCGACGAGCCACCCTTGCCGAACTGGCCGATCTCGTTGGCATATTGCGCCTCCACCAGGCCGTACGAACTGCCTGCGATGTGCTCGAGACGCGTGCGATCGCGGATGACGATCCGTCCGCGGGTGCATTTTAGAATGCCGTCGCCCTCGAGCAGGTGGAAGCAGTCGGTGACGCTGGCCCGGCGGACGTGCAGCGCAGCGCCGATATGGTCGTGAGTCACCGCGAAGGCATCGGCATCCGAGCGATCGTGCAGCATGAGTAGCCAGCGCGCGACGCGGCGCTCTACGCCGTCAGATGACGAGGCGATCGTTGTCGCCATCTGCCGCATGAAGAGGTCAACAAAGCGCAACAACGATGCGTGCAGCGTGGAGCTGACCCGGCATGCGTGCATCAGGCGCGCGGCGTCCATCTCTACGGCGCTGCCCGGTCGAATGCGGACCACGCCGGAGAGCAGCGAATTCGGACAGCCGAGCAGCAGAGACCAGCCGATCATGCCGTCATGCCCAACCATGCCCGCATCGGGGCGCGTGTCCGCTTCCTGCCCGTCGCCGACACTCACCACTACGGTCTCGGGGAAGAGCGCGCGCTCTAATGGCGCGCCGGCCGCGGCGACGATGTCCCCGGGCGCGAGCACGACGCGGCGAAGATGCGGGCGCAGCAGCGCTGCGTCGCCCGGCCGAAGCGATCGCAACAGCAGGTTATGATGATTTTCGGCCGATCGTGTACGCGCGATGGGTTCCGCTGGCATTCCCGGCCTCGTTCTGACGTCAGTCTATATTCGTCGGAAACGGCCAAATGGATGCGCATCGTACGCCACCGTACTCTTGGCTTGGTTTAGAGGAACTTGCGCGATCCACCCGCGGTTCCGCCTCCACTGCAACCAGGGAGGCAGTCTCATGGCCAACGATACCGAACTGCTCGAGGCTTTCGAGGCCCGGGCCAAGCGTCGCGAGTGCCGGAGAGATTTCTTCCGCGCCTTCGGCACGGCGGCCGCCATCGGCGGCGGCCTCGCGCTCGCTTCGCAATCGGAGCCCCTGCAAGCCCAGGCGACGCTAAGCGACGGCGACATCCTGAATTTTGCACTCAACCTCGAATATCTCGAGGCCAACTTTTATTCCTACGCTGCGTTCGGGACGCCGATCGCGCCTATGCTGACGACCGGCCCAGGCACGCCGGGCTCCGCCACCGGCGGGCGCCAGGTCGCCTTCAGCGATCCAGCAGTCGCGCAATATGCCCGCGAGATCGCCAATGACGAGATTGCCCATGTCACCTTCCTGCGCACCGCCATCGGCGCGACTGCGGTCGCGCAGCCGGCGATCGACGTCGGAACGTCGCCCACTGGCGCATTTTCCAGCGCCGCCCGCGCCGCCGGACTGATCGGCGCCGGTGCGTCGTTCGACCCCTATGCCAGTGACGAAAATTTCCTGCTCGGCGCATTCATCTTCGAAGATGTCGGCGTCACTGCCTATAAGGGCGCTTCGCCGCTGATCACCAGCAAGGTATTCCTCGAGGCGGCCGCCGGAATCCTCGCGGTCGAGGCCTATCATGCCGCGATCGTGCGCGCGACGCTCGACGCCAAGGGCCTCGTTACGCCAGCGCTGATCGACGCAACCGAGGCGATCTCCAACGCCCGTGACAGCCTGGATGGCGCGAGCGACATCGACCAAGGGATTCGCGCGGTAGGGACGGGGTCTACGCAGAAAAGCAACATCGCGCCGCTTGACGGTAATGGCCTCGCCTACAGCCGCTCGGCCGGACAGGTGCTCAACATCGCCTTTCTGACCAAGGCGGCGACCGATCGGGGCGGCTTCTTTCCCAACGGCGTCAACGGCACCGTCCGCAACAGTGCCGCTAGCTGAGCGAAATCAGGGAGACCAGAGATGAACCAGGACATCGTCTTCGAGGTGCTCGGCGCATGCGACAAGCGGCGTGCCGAACGCAGGAACTTCATGAAGCTCGCCGGCGGCGCCGGCGCGGCCTTGGCAGGCGCCTCGCTCCTTGCGGGATGCAGCAGCAATGATGACGGCGCGATCGTGACCCCGAGTCCGACGCCCAGCCCGACGGCCACGCCGACAGCCGACGAGAACGTGCTCAATTTCGCGCTGAACCTCGAATATCTCGAGGCGCAATTCTATTCTTACGCCGCGACCGGCTTTGCGCTTCCAACCGATCTATTGGGCGGCACCGGCAATTATGGCCAGGTCAAGGGTGGCCGCCAGGTCGCGTTCTCCGATCCCGCGGTGGCGCGCTACGCACGCGAGATCGCCGCGGACGAGCAACAGCACGTGGCCTTCCTACGCGGGGTGCTCGGCAGCGTCGCCGTGGCGCAGCCTGCGATCGACATCTCGGCCGACGCCACCGGCGCTTTTTCCGCCGCGGCGCGCGCGGCGGGGCTCGTCGGCGCGGGTCAGGCCTTCGACCCCTATGCCAATGACCAGAACTTCCTCCTCGCCGCCTTCATCTTCGAGGACGTCGGGGTGAGCGCCTACAAGGGTGCGTCGCCGCTGATCACCAACAAGACCTATCTCGAGGCAGCCGCCGGGATTCTCGCGGCCGAGGCATACCATGCAGGCCTCATTCGCACGACCTTGTACCGCAAAGGCCTCGCCACACCCGCGGTGATCGACGCGACCGAGGCGATCTCCAATGCCCGCGACAGCCTCGACGGCGCGAGCGACCTGGATCAGGGCATCCGGCCGATCGGCAGCGCGTCGAACCTAGTGCCGACCGACTCAAGCGGGGTGGCGTTCAGCCGCAACGCCGGTCAGGTGCTCAATATCGCTTATCTAAACAAGGCGGCGGTGGATCGCGGCGGATTTTTCCCGGCCGGCGTCAACGGCACCATCCGTCTTAGTGCCGCGAGCGGCTGAGTTGCCGCCATTCGTAGGCGACCCGGCGGATTTCGCGTCCGCGCCGCCGACGCCAACAGCGCCCAGCCCGCCCGGTGCCTTTCGGACCATTTCGGTTCCGCAAGGAGCCGGGCAGTTCTGGCGCAAGCTCGGGACGTTCGCCGGACCCGGCTATCTGGTCGCCGTCGGCTATATGGACCCCGGCAATTGGGCGACTGACCTCGCCGGCGGATCGGCCTTCGGCTACACGTTGCTGTCGGTCATCCTGCTGTCGAACCTGATGGCGATGGTCCTCCAGGCGCTGTCGGCAAGACTCGGTATCGTCACTGGGCTGGACCTAGCCCAGGCCTGCCGCGCGCATTACAGCCCGCCCATTCGCATGCTGCTCTGGGCGCTGTGCGAGGTCGCGATCATCGCCTGCGATCTCGCCGAAGTGATCGGCACGGCGATCGCGCTGCAACTGCTGTTTGGCGTGCCGCTGGTGGCGGGCGTACTGCTAACGGCCCTCGACGTGCTGCTGATCCTCGCGCTGCAGCGGCTCGGCTTCCGCCAGCTCGAAGCCTTCATTGTAGCACTGCTGATCCTCATCGCCGGTTGCTTCGCACTCGAACTTGCTTGGGCGCAGCCAAGCATCGCGGCGATCGGCGCGGGGCTGATCCCGACGCCCGCAATCGTCACGAATCCGGCGATGCTCTACCTCGCGATCGGCATTCTTGGCGCGACGGTGATGCCGCACAATCTCTATCTCCACTCGTCTATCGTCCAGACACGGCGCTTCGAGCGGTCGGAGGCGGGCAAACGGGAAGCGGTCAAGCTTGCAACGATCGATAGTACCTTGGCGCTCACGCTCGCTTTGTTCATTAATGCCTCGATCCTGATACTCGCGGCGTCGGCGTTTCATGGGTCCGGCAACCGGGTCGCAGAGATAGGCGACGCCTTCAACTTGCTCGCCCCGACCCTCGGCGTTGGGGCTGCCGGCATCGTCTTCGCGCTTGCCCTGCTAGCCTCGGGCCAGAATTCGACGGTCACCGGCACGCTTGCCGGACAGATCGTGATGGAAGGTTTCCTCGACATTCGGCTGGCGCCCTGGGCAAGGCGGCTGATCACCCGCGTCGCGGCGATCGTACCGGCGGTGATCGTCGCCATGCTTTACGGCGAAGGCGGCACCGCCAAATTGCTGATCCTGAGCCAGGTCGTGCTCAGCCTGCAGCTGCCGTTCGCCGTGGTGCCGCTGGTGATGTTCACCAGCGACAAGGCGAAGATGGGGAACTTTGCCAATGCCGGCTGGCTGAAGCTGGCGGCGTGGTTCATCACCTTCGTGATCGTCGGATTGAACGGCTTTCTGTTTATCGGACTGCTCTGACCGTGAGCGATAGCGAAAGCCTGTCTGCTCTGTTGGCGAGGTTCGGGTCCTCGACGCCACCATTCACCCTGTTGCGCGTGCCTGCCGGCGTGCGCATGGCCGCGCCGCAAGTGGACGGCGTGATGGCACTGATGGTGCTGTCCGGCACGATGTTCCTCGAGATCAAGGGCGAGCCGCCCATCGCGGTCAAACAGGGCAGGCTAGTACTGGTCCCCGCTGGCAGCATCGCGAGGCTGGCGCCGTGCAACGCTGCGGTGGCCACGGTGAAGAGTCAGGATTGTCTGACCCAGCGAAATGGCTGGATGCTGGCCGACGGCACCCGTGGACGCGAAGCGGCGCTCGTCGTAGGGGCGGGGCGTATCGCGGGAACCGGACCCGAGGCGCTGTCCGAGACGACGACCGTCGCGGTGGTCAAATGTGCCATCGGCAAGCGCCTGTTCGGTATGCTGCGCGCGGAATGCCAGGGCAACGGGCAGGCGGCGCTGGCCAATGCACTGATGCACGCCTGCCTCATCCAAGGACTCCGGCGCGCAGCAGATCGGGCGCCCGAAGGCGCGCCAGCCATCCGGGGACGCGGCTTGCTGGCCGGTGTCATCGCGACGATTCGGTCTCGGCCGGGCGACCAGCACACGATCGATTTGATGGCCAATCGCGCGGGAATGAGTCGGTCGAGCTTCGTCCGCCATTTCAAGCGGATCATGCGCATAGGGCCGGCCGAATATGTTCAGAAGGTGCGGTTGGAGGAAGCACGGACGATGCTGATGTCGACGGAGTTGCCGATCGCGACGATTGCGTCGCGGAGCGGCTTTTCCAGTCGCAGTCATTTCTCGCGCGCTTTTCGCGCCAGTTTCGGTAGGGATCCTAGCGGCTATCGAATTGAAAATGCCGATTTGAGAAACGGCAAAGAGCATCGGGCGGACAGCGCGTGCCCGAGCGTTCCAGAATGCGTGCCTAGGCTGCTCAATTGAGCGCACCGCCGGGGCGGACGGCTACCCGCCGCAAGCACGTTTTTCCGCGGATCGTTACGCTATACTGAATAATATTTTACGATTTTATCCTGATTTTGCGAAGGGTTGGCCTAGGAACGTCGGCGTATTGCGAGCTGTTCTTGCTTCACGATCCAGCGAGGTCGTCAACCAGATCAAAGCAGCGATAGGAGACATCATCATGCCCGGTCTTTCGAACATCTTCGGCAGCGACGACAGCACCAGCAGCAGCGATTCGAATGCCGATGGCGGCATCGTCGGCGATGTCGGCAGCACGCTCGGCCTCGACGCCAATTCTTCGCAAACCAACGAGTCGATGGATGAAGACGGCAATTCGTCGTCTTCGACCAACGAAAACGGCCTGAGCCTCGATACCAGCACCGACGGCCTGCTCGGTGCCGTGGGCGACGTGATGGGCTCGAGCGACGAGAGCACCTCGTAAGCAACGCAACGATGTGGGTGGCGCGGGAACGCGCCACCCATCTTGTTTGAGCAGGTAGCCTGATGACCAGCGCCTTGATCGACACCACCAATCGCCTGCTTGGCGGGTCGATCAACGACCTGAGCCTGTACGGCGGACAGGTGGCAGTCAAGATCGGCGCACCCGAACCGCTCTCCCGGCATCCGGACGGACTGAGCGTCCCCGATCCCACACATTTTCTCGCATCGCGGACGATCCCGGTCGACGGCCCGGCCGAGCCCGAAGCCTTCGCCACCGGCGAACCGCACGGCGAAGCGCAGAGCAGCTTCTATTCCACGCCGTTCGCGCCGACGCCCATCCAGTTCGGCGATCCGGTCCATGCAGCCGCACTCGACGCGCACGTGCCGGCTGCTCCCGGCAGTGGCGCACCCGCAATGTCCATGGAGGTAGCACACGCTCCCGCCATGTTGCCGACCGCCATGCCGGCGAGCCTTGTTCCACCGACGCTGACGGCCGCAGCCGACGCGACGCTGCTGCCGCCCGCGTCCGCGCTCGCCGCGCTGGGCGGTCTCGCCGCGCCGGTGCTCGCGCTGAGCGAGATCGACAACAGCATCTCCTCCCTCGTCACGACGACGGACACGCTGCTCGACCAGGCGCAGCAGGCCGTGGATGCGTTGCCTCCGATCGCCGACATCATCGGTGCCGAGGGCTTTCTCGGCAACGATCCCATCGGCGGCGTCGCGACGCTGGTTTCGATGGTCGATTCGACCGACGCATTCGATCTCGCCCATGCCGGGATCGACACGCCCGCAGTCACGGCGACCGGATCGATCCTCGACACACTCGCGGACGAGACGGTCGCCGGCGCGCTGCTCGGCGATGTCGCGCATGGCGTCGACACGCTCCTGCCCGATCACGAACATCACGGAGTGCTAGGTCTTTGAGCGAGCCCAACCGCCCCGACACCACCCCGTCCGAGGTTCGCGAGGCGCAGGAGCGCGCCGAGCAGGCGACGGCGCAGGTTATTGCGCTCGACAGCGCCCAGCGTGCGGCCGAGCTGGAGCATGGCGACGAATTCGCCTCGGCGCTGCGCCAGTGCAAGCGGCTGATCTGGACGGCGGCGGCGTTCAGCGGTGGGGTCAACCTGCTGTTCCTCGCCTCGCCGATCTATCTCACCGAAGTCTATAATCGTGTGATCCCATCGGGCAGCATCCCGACACTGGTCTCGCTCAGCATCGGACTGGTGATCGCGCTGGCCACAATGGCGGTGTTCGACGCAGTGCGCGGGCGGATCCTAATCCGGGCCGCAGCCCGGCTCGACCGGATCCTCGCCCACCGCGTGTTCCAGGCGATCATCGAGCTGTCGTCGCATCATGGCGCGGTCGCGCGGAATGCCAACATGCTGCGCGATCTCGACCAGTTTCGCAGTGCGCTGGCGGGGCAGGGCGCGCAATTCTTCTTTGACGTGCCTTGGATGCCGCTGTTTCTGATCGTGCTGTTCCTGATCAACCCGCTCCTTGGCTTTGTCGGACTGGTCGGCGCCGGTGCCCTGCTGGCGATGGCGGTGATCAATAACCGGCTGACGCGCGACTCCGCCGAAATCGCCCAGGCTGCGGCGACACGCAGTTATCGCTTCACCGATGCGGTCGCGCGCTACGCCGGGCCGGTGCGGGCGATGGGGATGGAGGACGCGTTGGCGGTCCACTGGCATATCGATCGCGAGACGATGATGCGCCGCCAAGCCGAGGGCAGCGATCGCGGCGCCGACATGGGCTCGGCGATCAAGTTCCTGCGGCTGTCGCTGCAGAGCGCGATGATCGGCATTGGCGGCTATCTGGTGATCGAGAATGCGATCCTGCCGGCGAGCATCTTCGCGGCCAATGTGCTGCTGGGCCGCGCGCTGGCACCGCTGGAGCTTGCTGTCACCGGCTGGCGCGCGATCGGCAACGCCGTATCCGCCGGCCGCCGAGTGCAAAAGGCGCTCAGTCAGGCGCCTGCGCGCGACACTAGGATCGAGCTGCCCAAGCGCGACGTCGCCATCCATCTCGAGACTGTCAGCTTCACGCCGCCTGGCGCGCGCCAGCCGGCGCTGCGATCGATCAATCTCGACATCGCCGCCGGCGAAGTGATCGGCGTGGTTGGGCCGAGCGGCGCCGGCAAGACGTGCCTGGCGCGCTTGCTCGTCGCGGCGAGCAGCCCGAGCCAGGGAATCTGCACGATCGGCGGGATCGAAGGAAAGCATTGGACCCCCGAGAATCTCGCCAAGACCGTCGGCTATCTCCCGCAAAGCGTCGGACTGTTCCCCGGCACGATCCGCGAGAATATCGCGCGCTTCACCCAGGCGAGCGACGAAGAAGTCGTCCAGGCTGCGACACGCGCCAATGTCCACGAAATGATTCTCAATCTCCCCGAAGGCTATGAGACCCAGGTCGACGAGGGCGGCTCGAGCCTGTCGGGCGGCCAGCGCCAGCGGATCGGGCTCGCCCGCGCGATGTTCGGATCACCGCGGCTGCTCGTACTGGACGAGCCCAACGCCCATCTCGATGCCGATGGCGAGGAAGCACTCGCCGCCGCGCTTGCGACGCTCAAGGCCGAGGGGTCGACGATCGTGCTGATCGCGCACCGGCTCAATCCGATCGCGCATGTCGACCGGGTGCTGGTGCTGTGCAAGGGCGAGCTGCAGCTCGACGGACCACGCGCACGCGTATTCCGCAAGGTCAAGACCGAGCTGGTCCGCTCGATCGCCCGCGAACCAGTGGAGGCCGTATGAAGCTCGACTTCTTCTCGCTCGGCGGCGTAGGCGGTCCCGGGGATACGGAGGGAGCGCTTCCGCGGCATGCAATCGAATTGCGCATGCGGCAGCTCGACATCAAGCCGATCGACCATGCCGATCGCGCGATTCGCTTCGGGCTCATCGCCGCGGCGATATTCGCGCTGCTGTTCGGGCTATACGCCGCGCTGGCGCCGATCTCGGCGGCGGCGATCGCGCAGGGCGAAGTCACGGTCAGCGGCGACAAGATCGTCGTGCAGCCGGTAAGCGGCGGGATCGTCACGCAAGTTCTAGTGCGCGAGGGGCAGGCCGTGATTGCGGGGCAGCCGCTCGTCCGGCTGAATGGCGTGCGATCCGGTGCGCAATTGACTCAGTCGCAGGCGCGGCGCGATTCGTTGAAAGCTCTCGAGACGCGACTGATAGCCGAGCGCGACGGTCTTCAGCAGCTGGTGTTCCCGACCGATCTGACCAACCGCGCCGGCGATGCCACGGTCGCGAAAGCGCTGGCGACGCAGCGCCGCGTCTTCGAGCAGCATCGCTCGGTACTCGGCGCGGATCGCGCGACCTCCGAAGAATCGCTTGGCGCCGCACGGGCGAAGCTGGCCGCGTCCAGCAAGCAGCTCGCGCTGATCAGCGACGAGCTACGCGACTACCAAATGCTCTATCGCCGCGGCTATGCGCGCAAAACCACAGTGCGTGCGCTCGAACGCACCCAAGCCCAGCTCCAGGCCGACACGCTCACCGGCGAAGCGGCGTTGAAGCAGGCCGAAATTGCAGCTGCGCGCGTACGCGATGTTCAGGGTCTCGACGCAGCCTCGCAGCTCGGTCAAGTGCAGGACCAGCTCGCGCAGGTCGAGCCGCAACTCGATGTGTCGCGCTACGTTGCCGATCAGGACGTGATCCGGGCGCCGGTCGCCGGCAAGGTATCCGGTGTCACTTCGATGGGACGCGGCATGGTGGTCGGGGGCGGACGGACGCTGATGGAAATCGTGCCGACCGGCCGAGCACTGATCATCGAGGTACGCGTCAAGCCGCAGGACATCGACGACGTTCGCGTCGGTCAGGAAGCAACCGTGCGCTTCACCAGTGTCAATCCGCATGGCCGGACCTCGTTCAAGGGCCGCGTGATGACGCTTTCGCCCGCGCGGATCGAGCAAGGCGGCCAATCCTATTATAAGGCTCAGGTCGTGCTCGATGACGCCACTGCGGCGCATCGCGAGGGACTGGCACTGCAGCCCGGGATCCCGGCTTCGGTAAACATCAAGACCCAGGAACGCACGCTGTTCGACTATCTCGTCGCCCCGCTCGGCGACGCGATCAGCCGCAGCATGCGCGAGGAATAAGGAGAGAAATATGCCTGGATTGCTCAGCAATGTCTTTGGTGACAGTTCCAGCGGGGATCAGATGAGCCAGGAGAGTCAGAAATATGAAGCTTCGGGCGATGCCGGCATCGACTTGTCGCCGACGGTGAGCGTCGGCCACGAGGCAAGCGGAAGCTATCAGAATGCCGATGGTTCGACGACCGAGTGGAGCAGCGATACCGACGTAGCGCTGACGGTGGACGTGGATGCGGCGCTCGGTGTCGCCGGGGATTTCGAACAGGCGAACACCACGGGTGACTGACCGAAGCACACCGAACGAAGCATCGCATTAGGAGCGGTGTCGAGTGCGGGCTTGCAGCTTCCTCGCAGCGGGGCAGCGTTACCTTCGACCGTCGGCTAAATGGGCCGCGCTCTATAGTTACATCGAGAGTAGCCGATCCGCTAGCGACCACGGAGCTGCAAGCTAGGTAAGAGCGTGAGGCGCCGGTCGGTAGGCGCCCCAATTCCGGTCATTGCGGCGTGCAGTCGATGAGCCCGAAAGCTGTCACGGGTTCCTGTCTAATGCGGATGCGCGGCAATATGGCGTAAACGCAGGCGGGGCAGGCAGTGTAGCCCCGGCAGGTTTTTCAATATTTCCGGGTTGCTCATCGCGAGGCGCCGGTCGAAGGTGAGGCGCTACGCTTCAAATATCGCTTTGGGGATATGCGTGATGCGGCAAGCGAGATCGGCCTCCCCGGAGGCGACGACATAATACTCCCCCGCCTCGGCGATTCCGGTCGTGAACACCACGTCGCGGACGTACATCTTGTCCTCCAGCGGCCGGGTCAGCTCGGGTGCCGCCTCGAGTAGCGGCTCGTGCTCGGTGCGCAGCACCTTGCTGGGATCGTCGCGGTCGAGGACCGACCAATAGGTGCGATAGACCCCGACAATCTCCTTGGGCTCGACGCCGTGCCACAGCGTGAGCCAACCCGCGTCGGTGAGGATCGGCGGGGTGCCGCCGCCCATCCGCGCGGTGTGCAAGGTGGCGGCGTGCGGGCGGATGCCGGGCTCGCGATGCGGCTTCCAGTGCAGCGTGTCGGGCGAGGTGGCGAGGTTGATCGACGGGCCGCCGCGCCATTCGCTGCCCGGCGGATAGGCGAAATAGATATCCCCAAGCGGCCGGGTCTGCGCCCAATATTGGCCGTCGATCCGCCCTTCGAAGATCAGCATGTCCTTGTTCTGGTGATCGAGGACGATATCCTCGAACACGAAGTCGAGCCCATTGGTCGAGCTGTACAGGGTCGTCGAGTGCCGCTCGGGGCTAACCGAGCAGGTCGTCATCAGCCAGCGGTCGCCGACCTTCGACACCCGCGAATCCTCGACGCCATAGCATTGGAAGCTTCCCTGCGGCGCGACCGCCTTGTCGTAATGGACCGCGACGATCTCGAGCCCGTCAGGGGTAAGCTCGACCGGCAGGATCCATGACAGCGAGGTGAGCGCCATCACCTTCCAGCGCCCGCCGCGGATCAGGAACTTCCTTGGATCGGAGGTGTCGACCTGATCGAGCGGCCAGGCGTCGAGCAGATATCTGCCGTCCTCCCAGCGGATCGCATGGATGTGCCCGTCGAACACCGGCTGGCGCAGCGCCTCGGCGACCCGAACGAAGATTGCCAGATTGCCGTTGGGCAGCCGAGTCAGCGCCGGGTTGAATGCGCCGAGCACATAGGTCTCGGCGCCGAGGTGGCCCGCCAGCGGCGAGCGCGACAGGTCGATGTCGTCGGGGCCGAAGACCAGACGGTCGATCGCGAAGCCGGTCATTCCTCGCCCCGGGCGCGCGGTGCGATCGAGATCTGCTGGACCACCGAACGGCGCGGCTGGGTGAGCACGTAATGCACGCCGACGGCGATGTCCTCGGCGCGCAGCATCGTTTCCTTGCGGTTCTCCTCGGCCTGCTCCTCGGCCGTAAAGCTCTGATACTGAAAGTCCGCGCCGGTCTTGGCGGGCTCGATGTTGCAGACTTTGATGCCCTTTGGGCCCAGCTCCTTGCGGACGGCTTCGGCGAAGCCGGCGACGCCGGCCTTCATGCCCGCATAGACGCTGCCCTCGGCGCCGAGCAGATGCGCCGAGACCGAGCCGATGAAGACGATATCGCCATGGTCCTGCATGACTTCCGCCGCGGCATAGGCCGTGGTCAGATAGGCAGTGAAGTCGACCGCGATCGCGTAGCGCAGTTCCTCGGCGGTCATCGTGGTGAGCCCCTTGGCGGGGATCGCAGCATTGACGATCGCGATGTCGAAGTCGCCGAAATAGTCCTTTGCCGCCTTAATGAAGCGGTCGACTCCGTCCGGATCGGCGAGGTCGACATTGATCCCGTCGCCTTTGCCGACTTCGCGGATGCGCTCCAGCCCGTCCTGGAGATGCTGCGGGTCACGGCCGCAGACGAACACGTTGACGCCTTCCGATGCGAGCAGCACCGCGATCGCGCGGCCGATCCCGGTGGTGCCCCCGGTGATGATCGCCTTGCGGCCTTCGAGCTTGGGCATATCGGTATGCGCGTCCGACAGGTTGCGGGCGGGCGGTTCGGCGAGATCGGTCATAACTTCTCCTCTGCAATCGCTTACGCCGGGTCGCGGCGCGGGTTCCGTCACCACGTCAGCGTGATGCGGCTGTCGGCTGGGACGTGATATTCGATGCGGTCGGCGGTGCCGTGGCGCGCACGAATCCGGTCGCCGCCATCGGTGGTGACGGTGAAGTCGGGCAGCTTGGCGCGGCCGGTCCGCACCAGACTCAGGCTTGCCCGGCACCCTTCGGCGCCGCCGAGCTGGAAGCTCAACGTGCGCTCGGACGGGCGCTGGCTTGCAAGCAGGAAGTGATCGCAGAACATCCGAAAAGGCGCGTCGCGGATAGTGTGGAAGGCGCGGCTGGCGAAGACGAACGCCGCGCCCGCGCCGTAGATTTCCTGGCCGACCTGCCCGGCCTGCTGGCCATCGACATAGAGATCCTCGACCGGGAAGGAGAGCTTGCGGTCGATATGACCGTTATTCTCGCGCTGCTCGGGAGCGAGCGCCTCGGGAGGCAGGGCATCCGGGTAGTAGAACCACGCGCGATCCAGCGCGTACCGGCAATATTGGCTGAGCAGCAGCCGCACGGAGGCGTCCAGATCGGGACCGCTGTCCTTCAGATAGCGCTCGAACGCGGCGAAGCTGTCGAAGCACTCATAGAGTGCCATGTACGGCGCGTCGTGCAGCGCGGTGACGCCGAGGAAATTGCGATAGTGGCGGGCGTGGCCGATCTCCGATTCCCAGATCGCGGTGTTGTGGAAGAAGCTCGCCAGATAGACGTAGCTCTGGCGGAGATATTTCTCGTCGTCGGTGATCCGCCAGAGGCGCATGCAGGCCGCGGCGCCCCAGGCGGTCAGATTGGCCTGATAGTTGAGCTCGAAGCGCATGCCCTCGGCCGCGTCGATCGCGGCGCGTGCCTCGTCGAGATAGCGTTTGTCGTCGGTCAGCTCGAAGGCGAGCAGCATGACATAGGCGTACATACCGCCGACATCAGTCTGGCCGAGCCCCTGATCGTCGCGCGCCGCAGTGATCACCCGGAAATCGCGGACGTCGTACTGGATCGGCCATTTATAGCCGAAATGGTGCGCGGCCTTGATGCCATAGTCGAGCGACTTCTTGAACAGCCGCATCGCCTGCTTGTCGCCATCGACGGCGAGGCGGCCGAGCATCGACAGCGGATGATAGAGATACCAGCTGTCGACTGCGTTCTTGTCCTTATCCTTGCCGACATTGGGCAGATAGCGTCGCAGTGTCTTCAGCTTGGGATCGTAGAATTTGCCGAGACCCGCAGCCAGCTCGGCACCGATCGGCACTTTCTCACCGGTCCACATCTCATAATCGCGGATCGAGGCGAGTACGCTCAGCTGCACCATCGAATCGGGATATTCGGCGGCCGTATAAGGGTGGATGTAGCGATGGCCGTAATGATGGATCGTCGCCTTGCGCGAGCGCGCCAGGTCCTTGAGCGACCGTTCCGCGCGCCCGACCCAGTCGCGATAATCAGTTTCCGGCATGACGAGATGCGGCAGTACCGCACCTAGAAGCGCGAGATAGCGCCGCGCCATGTCGCGCTCGTCGCCGTCGACTTCGTCGTGAAACGCAATCAGCGCGTCGGAAATCGGGGTTTCCTCACCGGCGGGTAGGGGGGTAATCGGCGGAACGCCACGCTGCGGCGGCGTCGGCAGCAGATAGCCGAGCTCGGGCCAGATGCCGCCGACCGCGCCGTCAGGTCTCGTGTCGGTCGCGCGGAAATAGGGGTTCAGCCGGGTGAGGTCCTGGAAATAGAACACGCTCCCGAACGCGGGCTCCTCCAGCCGGAAATAGATCGCGCCGCTGTTGAAACCGCGCTGCGCAGCTTCAACCGTGCCAACGGCGCCCAGCGGATCGTCGTCGACATCGAGCGGATAGAGATCGCGCGGCACGAAAGACGTCAGAAGCGGCGCGGCCGGCTCGAGACTGGTCGCGACGCGAAGCACCGGGATGGCCTCTTCGTGAAGACACAGCGCGACCCGGTGCGTTCCCATCGCGCTGGCCACCTCGATGCGCGCCGCTTCGCCGGCGTGCGGCCGCATCATGCGGGCATCCCGATAGCCGACCGGAATGAAGGCGGCGCGCATCGCGATACCGCCACGCCCTTCGCGGCGGACGATTACCCAGATCGCGTCATGGCCGGCGCACAAGCTAATCTGCCTCTCGCCGAGCGACAGCGTGTCGAGCGTACGCATCGCGCCGCTGCGCAACTCCTCGCGCAGCAGCACCGTGCCCGGCGTTACCCCGGCCTCGTTCGCGCGCGTTGCGCCCTTTTTGGTGCTAACCTTCTCCATCTCGTTCAGGCGGGCTGCAGCCGGAGGGCGTGCGGCACGGCGGGCGGCAAGCCCTTCTTCTCCTCCTGCGCCATCAGTTCCTGCTTGCGCGCAAGCATCGCATCACGCAGCGTGGCCAGATCGACATCGGCCTTGCGGCATTGCGCAAACATGCCTTCGGAAGGCATCTCTTCCTCATGAGCATGGTGCTTGATCTCCTCGGAGAGTATCTTGAGCCTGGCATCGTAGAAATCGTCGCCCGGCGCGCCCGCTTCGATGTCGTTGACCAGAATCTTGGCGCCATCATGCTCGACCCTTGCCTCGTCGAGCATGTCGTCTTCGATCTTCCCGCGGAACGCCGGATAGGAGATCTTCTCCTTGATCACGGTATGGACCTTGAGGTCGACGCAGATCTGGTGCGCGAGCTTCTTCCTGGTTGTCGCGCTTCCCTTCTTGCCGACGTCGCGGTCCACATAGCCTTCCTCGATATGCTCTGCCTTGTGCTTCTGCTTTTCGGTATAATTGCCCTTGTCTCCACGCGGCATGGTCTGCCTCCCGGTCGGACTGCGTCGTCCGGTGAACTGCTAATAGGCACTCGAGTTCCCGATAAATCCGTCGGCTAATCTACGTTAATCGCTGAAGAATTTTGGCTAACGGCGGGGAGGCGCGATAGCGCGTATCGTTCAGCGACCGACATCAACAACATGGTAAACGGCGTGGGCACGGAGAGGCGCCGGCCGGCCTAGCTTGCTCGGCATATCCATCTCGCCGCCGCCAGATACTGGTCCAAAATTTGTACAATCAGCCTAGGCCGGTTCTCACGGCTTGGCGCAACTGGGCAGGGAGCTTCAGGCGCCCGGGCCAGTCCCAAAAGCGATCCTTCGGGCTGACGTCGACGCCCGGACCCTGCAGGGCATCGCTTTCGTCGCTGCACTTCAGCCGGCCGTCCACCAGGCTGGCCAAACGAAGAGGATGCTGTGCTGATGTTCTTGATACGGCATTGAGAACGAAGCGTCTGGGTAAGGGCGCGGACACCGGACGACGCGGAGTCATTCCTTGTGAACCCCTTTCAAGTGCTATCGCTTGTTCAGACTCGTATTTGACTGTCATCTCCCGCGCGCGCGGAATGCGGCGGATCGACTTTCGCACCGCGCAGTTGGTTCGTTCCCCAGCTTGCCTGATCGAGACCAAGCCAGGGCGCCTGCTCGAGCCATCGCTCGATCGCGATTCTCGATTTGCCGGTAAGGGTGACGAGGGTCCGGCGGTTGTCGCGTTCGTCGTGCAACCGCTCGATAAGGCCCAATTCTTCCAGACGCCCGAGCCAGCGCAGGGCCGTGGTCGGCGGGACAGCCGAGGCGATGCATGCGCTCGATACGCTTACCGCTCTGTCTTCCAACTCGGATGCATAAAGATCGAGCAGCATGTCCCAAGCCGGATCCGCGAATAGTTCGGCCGGGAGTATCGTCTCGCGCAGACGCCGTGCGCGCAGATAGCGTCGGACTTGCGCGCTCGCCAGGGGCCGCACCGGGGCTTGGCTTGTATCGGTCGAGGCTGCGGTCAGGACCGCGAGGCGCAACGCCAGAGCGCGACAGTCTTTGGCGACTGCCACGAGCTCCGCTTCGATCGGGTCGGGAGCCTTCTGCGTGTTCACGCCCGTGGCTCCGCAGTCAGGGCCGACGCAGCAGGCCGGCGCGGCGATCCAACATGATTCCCGCCACCATCACGAGCAGAAGCGGCAGGCTCCAGAAGGACTGCATAGCGAAATAGAGAAGTGGCTTGAGTTCGGGCTTGGCGATCGTCGCCAAGTGCGTCGTGACGCTCAGCAGATGAAACGCCACCATCCAGAGCGGCCAGAACGAACGGCTCCGCAGCGCGATTGCAAGCAAGCCCGCGAGGAGAAGTGCGTCGACGCCCAGCACGGGAAGCTGCGTGTGCGACCAGCCATGGTCGAGATAGGATGCCGGGATGCTCATCAGCGCAGCCAGAACAATCATCGTCACGATCCATCGGCCTTCACTCCCGCCGGCCAGCCACGCATATGCGCAGCTGCCGAATAGCAAAATCGAGAAAAGCGAGCCGACCATCACCTTGAGCCCAACACATCGGTGCTCAGGTCGTCAAGACGAGGTCGGCCCGTAGCGGATGCCCAGGGGGATCAGGCGTCCGAAGCGGCAGCAAGCTCGCGTGATTTTTCGGCGATCGTGAAGATGGTTTCAGGAGCGCCCCAGCAACCAAAGTCTACCGTGTCGAGATTACTCTGGCGCTGGATCACGATCATTTGCGTGTGCGCCTGAACCATCTCACGCCGCCCTTCGAGCAGCTTGCCGAATCCGTCGCGAAGGGCCTCGAGCAGTTTCTGCTTGGTGCGCGGATGCATGCCGGAATCGGCGGTTCCCTCTAGAACCGAGCCGACGACGCGCGCGCTGGTGAGCAGTGCGACGTCGGTGGCCTGGAAGACAGCAGTGATATCGCCGGCAATCACATGCGCGGCGCCTTCAGTGAGCTTGGTCATGACTCCTCCTTTGCGCCAGAGCGGCGCGATGCATAGCGTTGCTGACGGTGTGCGCGCTTCAGCGAAGCGCGTCGAAGCTCGCCCGGATCACGATGGCGCAGGCGACGAAGGCGAGCGTCGAAAACAAGGCAATCGTGGCGATTGCGTAGATGCGCTGCGATGCCGGCAGGTCATTTTCGCGTCCCCCTATTGGCGGAAGGAGCCTTGTCAGCCGGAACGGCGGCCTGCTCCCTGGAACCTGAGGCTGGTCTTCTCCGCTGCAGGCGTCGGACGCAACGATCTCCGGCTGCCTAGGCAGTTCCTGCCCAATGGCCCGCTCGTGTTCGACAAGCCTGCGCGCAGCTTCCGATCGATTGGCGACTTCAAGAATCTGCTTGGCTTCGTGCAGATGATTATCGACCGTGGAGAAGGAAATGCCGAGCCGTCGGCCGATTTCCTTCGAGGTGTATCCCTCGGCCACCAGTCGGAGGCAATCGCGGTGGCGTTTCGTCAGTCGTGCGATCCGGTTCGCCATTGAGCTTTGACGTCGTTCCGACGCAGCGGGCGTGGAGGGCAGCCACGATTCGGCAGAGCGCATCATCCTTCGCTCGGGCCGGCTGCGCCGCCGACCGAGCGCCCATTGCTCGCTGCCATCCGCTGGGCAAGCAGGTCTTGCGCCATCTGGAGATGACAAAGCACAAGCGATTCGCCGATATGCTCGCTCGTGGATATCGCACGCTCGATTTCCTCGCTGAGCTGGCATCGCAGCGCTCCAAGGTCGGCGGGCAGGATCATGGCAGCACTATGCGCAGATGCGGGATTGCAGACAAGCGAGGGACTCGCCTACAAAAATGGCAGCCCGCACCCGGATTGATCAAGGCCACACCCTTCACCGGCGCTCTCTGATCCGGCGTTGCTGAAATGTCGTTCTACCAGCGTCTGGCTGCACAGACCGTCCTTGGGGGATGAGCAAAGATGGCTTTCCGACTGCGCATCTCGGGGGACAACGCATGTTTTCCGCGACCCGATTTCAGCCGAGCCCGCATAAGCTATGACGTGATCACACCACTTGCAGCTCGCCGCATCCTGGAGGCGATCTATTGGCGCAGGGAGATCCGATGGCACATCGATGCGATCCGAGTGCTTTCGCCGATTTGCTTCGCGCGAGCGAGCGCGAACGGCACCGAGCCATGCGAGGATTGGGAGAAGTTTGTTCTATGCGACGGGGACGAAGGACAGGGTCGCCTGGTCCTGGTAAATCCGGCGTATGTCGTCGATGCACATTTCGAGACGACTACTCCCACCGCGAATCCCGCGCAGCACACCAAGATGTTCCTTCGCGCGGTACGCCAGGCGCGGTACTTCCGCCCACCCTATCTCGGCATGCCGGACTATCCCGCCCGGATCGAACTCGCGGGGTCCGACGCGCCGTACATCGGTTCGCCGACGGAAAATGCCGACCGTGACCTGGGCTGGACGGTGTTTGACGTAGATGATCGCGGCACCTTGCAGTTCTTCCGGCCGTGGCTGCGCGAAGGCGTTATCCAAATCGCAGAGAGGTCTCCGTCCGTATCCTAGAATCGTGTCGGCGTAGTCGCGATCGACAACAACGCCCGTTCAAGGTCGGAGCGTGCTCCGCGACCCGAACTCGGCCGCGCCGGCATAGGCGATCACGATCCCGCCACTTGCAGTGCGCCGCAACCTCGAAGCTAGCTGCCAGCGGATGATACCGGGGGCGGGTCGATCCGACGCGTGTGCACTCGCTGATCCGATTGTCGGATCGAGTACGAACGGCATCAAGCGGGATAGGATCTGAGGATGGCATTCTGTCGAACCGACACCAAGGGCGGGCGCGATGGCGCCGCTTCGCGGAACTGAGTGCGCGCGCCCCGAGTTCCGCTCGAATGTTCGAGGAGCACCCAGCTTGACCGAAATCTATGCCTATCTCGAGCGCCGTGCCCGCGAGGAGCGCGCGCGTGCCGCGGGTTGCACCAATCTAGTGGTCGCGGCGGCTTTCCGGCGGCGGGCGAGCGAGTTCCAGCGCCGCGCCAACGCCGAGTTACCTTGGGATCTAGCCGGCACGCCGCCGGTAGCGGAATGATCCGCCCACAGGTCGGTCCAGACCGGTCGTCACGGTCGCCGCTGGACGGTCAAACGCCACTCTGCAGGCATTCTTCGAGAAAGACCTGGACGACAGCGTAGACCGCGTCGAGATCGGCATCGTCGATGCAATAAGGCGGCATCACGTAGACGGTGTTGCCCAGCGGCCGCAGCAGCACGTTTCTCTCGCGGGCGAATTGCATCAGCGCCGGCGCGATGGTCGAAAGATAGCCGCCCTGCGGCTGCGTGATCTCGAACGCGGCAATGGTGCCGAGGCGCCGCGGCGCGCGAACCTCCGGATGGGACGCGATGGCAGCGAGCGCGCCCTGCTGTCGCGCGGCAAGACGGTCGATCCGCGCCTGCACCGGCTCCTCCCGCCAGATCGCGAGATTTGCATTTGCCGCGGCGCAGGCAATCGGATTGGCCGTGTAGCTCGATGAGTGGAATAACATGCGGGCCCGGTCGCTCGAGCGATGCGCTTCGAAGATCGGCGCCTTCGCCATGGTCACGGCCAGCGGAACCGCGCCGCGGTGAGGCCCTTGGACAGGCAGAGCAGGTCGGGGACGATACCAGCCTGGGCGCAGGCGAGCAGCGTTCCGGTGCGGCCCCACCCCGTCATCACCTCGTCGGCGATGAACAGCACCTCGTACTTGGCGCAGATGGCATGCATCTCCGCCAGAACCGCCGGCGCGTAGATCTGCATTCCACCGGCGCCGAGGACGAGCGGTTCCACGATGAAGGCGGCGGGGCGGGCGCGGCAGTGCGCCTCGAGTGCGTCGAGGCTTCGCTGCTCAAGGCCCGCGGCGGGAAACGGAATGGTCGCGACGTCGAACAGCAGCGGCTGGTAGGCGCGGTTGAACACACCGCGCGCGCCGACCGACATGCCGCCGATCGTGTCGCCATGATAGCTGTGCTCCATCACGACGATGCCGTGCCGGGGCTCGCCGCGATTGCCCCAAAAACCGAGCGCTATCTTGAGCGCGACTTCTGCGGCGGTCGAGCCGCTGTCGGAGAAGAAGACATGGTCGAGGCCCGCCGGCATCAGCCGGACGAGATCGCGGGCAAGCGTCTCGGCGGGCGCATGGGTCCAGCCGGCGAAGATGACCTGGTCGAGCCTGCCAGCCTGGTCCGCGATCGCGGCTGCGATGCGCGGATGACAATGACCGTGCGTGACGACCCACCAGGACGAGATCGCGTCGACGATCCGCGCGCCGTCGTGGGTATGCAGGACGGCGCCTTCCGCGCGGTCCACATGGAGGATCGGCTCGCCGAGGCCATGCTGGGTGAAGTGGTGCCAGACCGGGCTCATGCGAACGCTGCGAGGTCGAAATTCGCGGCGAAGGCCGCCGCCAGCCCCTGGGGCGACACAGGGTCGAGCAGCGGCAGCCGGCCGAGGCGGCGGACGCCGCTGATCGCGACAATCGTAGTCTCGGTGTCCGGCACCGGCGCACCGACAAAGGCGATACCGGCGATCGGAACGCCGCGGTAGCGCAGCGCCTCGATCGACAACAGGCTGTGGTTGATAGTGCCCAGTGCCGTCCGGGCGACGAGGATCGCGGGTATCTGCCAGCGTGCGAAAAGATCGGCGTAGAGCACCTGACGCGTAACGGGCACCAACACGCCGCCGGCCCCCTCGATGACCAAGGGCCCGGGGGGCGGGTCGAGGCGGGCGATGTCGATCGGAATGCCGTCCAGTTCGGCGGCGCGGTGCGGCGAGCAGGGTGTCTGGAACCGGTAGGCCTCGGGAACGACTCTTGAGGCCGGCACGCCGAGCGCGACGACGCGATCGGCATCGCTCCCGCCGTCGAGCCCGCTCTGGATCGGTTTCCAGTAGCGCGTGCCGAGCGCCGCAGTCAGCGCCGCGGCAAAGACGGTCTTGCCGATCTCGGTATCGGTGCCGGTTACGAGCAGCCGGGTCACGCGAGTGCCGCGTCGAGTGCAGTCGCAAGCGCGTCGATGTCGTTTTCGGTCACGTTGCGCGTGATCGAGACCCGCAGCCGTGCCGCGCCGTCCGGCACGGTTGGCGGCCGGATGCCGCGCACGTCGAATCCGGCCGCCTGCAGCGTGGCGGCGACCCGCATCGCACGATCATCATCGCCGAGGATGATCGGGAGGATCTGCGAATGGCCCGGGCGCACGCCGAACCGGCCCAGGGCTTGGCGGGCATGCTCGATACGCGACACGAGCGTCTCGCGATACTCGGGACGATCAACGAGCGCGCGCAACGCGGCCCGAACGACCGCGGCCATGAGCGGGGAGGGCGCGGTCGAGTAGATGAACGCACGCCCTCGATTGATCAGAAAGTCCCGGACGATCGCCGGGCCGCAGAGCAACGCGCCCTCGCAGCCGAGCGCCTTCCCGCAGGTATGCAGCGTGACGACATCGCCGCGGCCGGCAAGATCCGCCGCCAGCCCGCGTCCGTCGCGGCCGAACACGCCAGTCGCGTGCGCCTCGTCGACCAGCAGTACTGCCGACTCGCTCCGGGCGAGCTCGGCGAGCGCTGCCAGCGGCGCGAAGTCGCCGTCCATGCTGTAGAGGCTCTCGACGGCGATCCACACCCGCCCGCTTTTGCCCTCGCGCCGCCAGTCGCGGATCGTTCCGGCGAATGCGTCAGGCTCGTTATGGGCGGCAGCACGATATTCGGCGCGTCCAAGGCGCAAGCCCTCGTGCACGCTCGCATGCACCAGCGCATCATGTACTACCAGGTCGCCGCGCTGGGGCAGGGTGGACAGCAGTGCGGCGTTTGCCGCGTATCCGCTCGAGAAGAACAATGCGCTCTCCGCACCGAAGAATGGGGCCGCTTCGGCCTCGAGCGCGAGATGCTCCTCATGGTTGCCGCGCAGCAGCCTGGACCCGCCCGAGCCGAGCGGAACGCGGCGATCCAGTGCGTCGCGGACGGCATCGGCCAGCACCCCGGACGCGGCCAGCCCGAGATAGTCATTGGACGCAAAGTCCCGGCCTCGGCGGGGTGCAAGACTTCTCTGGCGCCCTCGAAGCGCGAGCGCGGCAAGATCCGCGATCTGGCTGTCGAACGATGTCATGGCGCCGCCCTCGCTGCGACCGCCGAGATCCGTAAAGCGCGACCTCAGCCCTGATCCTCATAGGCGAACAGCAAAATGCCCCAATGTAGTCCGCGGACATGGAATGAGGCGATCACTACTTGGGAGGCAGCACCCCGCCACGCGCGATCGGCCGCCGATAGGCCTCGATGCAATAGGGGTCGATGATCCGCCAATGCTCGCGCGTGTCCGGATAGGCGAAGATCACCCCTCGTCGGCAATGCTCCTCGTTCCACTCGAGGTCGCCGGGTCGGTGGGCCTGTTCCCGCTCCGGCATCGCGACCGCGCCAAAGGCGGTACGGACGGGTAAATGTCATGTGAAAGACCGCGAGCCGGCCCAGAGCGTTATCGTCGCCGCGGCACGCCCGAATCTGCGTGCGCCTCATCGATCTGTTTCGCGGCCCTCGCGTTCCGCGATCAGGCGCAGCAGATCTTCTTCGCCCTGGCGTGCCATATCGAGCAATGCTTCCGTCGTACGCGGATCGTTGATGTAGGTCGCTAATCGACGGCAGCGATCGATGCGCTCGCGCATGTGGAATAGGGGGTCGTCGTTCATGGCGGGCATAACTGCAAGCGCAGGTTGATGTTCCGAATACATGAAGAGGCGGATCGACGCTGAGCGTGCGCGCGCCGATGGCGGGGCGGGGGCAAGAGTTGCCCGCCGCCATCGGCGCTCTCGGGGTTACCAGCTCAGGCCGGCACGGACGTAAAGGTAGCGGCCACCGAACCCGAACGGCGAATAATAAGGGAAGCCCACCACCCCCGTCGTGTTCAGCGCGGCAGGTGTTGCATCGGGGTAAACGTCGAAGACGTTGTTAACGCCTAGGCCGAACTGAGCGCCTTTTGTCGGCTGATAGCGAAATTCGAGGTCGGTGATCGTGTGCTTGCCCGTATTGATGTCGGCCGAACCGTTCGCCGCCGTCCCGGGCTGGTTGACGTTTCCATAATAGCTGGCGCGCGCGACGAGCCCGAGATCGCCCAGCGTCCAATCGATGGTGCCGCTTACCTTCTCGCCCGGGGTTCCTTCCTCGATGGTCAGGATGCGGCTGCGGGCGAACAGCGTCGGCGCCGGACTGACCGTTGCGGTCGAGG
>Ga0065165_1001280_pt1 | contig 28374 bp, 16 predicted proteins | sample AraplaMF_Cvi_mMF_FD_63813 | JGI IMG/M metagenome (GOLD analysis project Ga0065165, IMG submission 63813) | Arabidopsis root microbial communities from the University of North Carolina, USA - plate scrape MF_Cvi_mMF (version 2) (version 3) | ecosystem: Host-associated > Plants > Roots >... | reverse complement strand
CATGCCGGGCCGCTGCGCGCCCTGGCCGGGAAAGGTGAAGAGGACGCTCATGGCGCCGCCGCGCCCCAGGGATCGGCCACCAGCCGCGGGCCATCACCGGTCTTCAGCAGCACCGGGCCGCCGCGCAGCCACTCGGCCAGCGCGAAACCGCCGTGGCCGGTATCCACCTGCGCATCCACACGCATCGGCATTGCAGCGAAATGATGCGACAGCTTCTGCAGCGCTGCGGGATCCGGCTTCCGCGGGATGCGCAGCAGCAGATCCAGGTCGCTGCTTTCGCGCAGCACCGGCAGGCCGCTCGCGATCGCAAAGCCGGCTCCGCCGGTGATGCCCCAGGCCCAGGGCAGTTCGTCGAGCAGCGGTGCCAGCACGCGCAGGGCAAGGCGGCAGCGATGGCCGGCGGCATCGCCCCAAGGTTCCCACGCGCGCGTACGCGCCAGGATTTCCGGCGGCGTGCGCCTTGTCATCGCGCTCGCCGGCAGATAAGCGGCATGCCGTTGATGGCGCTGCTCGCCACGCAGGCCCACCGGCACCAGGCCCGCTGGCGCACGTTCGCGGCGCACCACCAGCGGCGCGGCCGCAAACCAGGCCGCATCGACCCAGCCCGGAAGCGGCGAGGGCGAGCGCAGCACCTCGAGCGTGTCGCTTGCCCACAGCAGGTCGTGCGGACGCGGTGCTTCCCGTTCCGCCATCACCGCCGGTGGATTCGGCACGGCGGCCACGCGCTCAACCCACCAGGGCCTTGGTCGCCAGGAACAGCACCGACGGTCCAAGCAGGCAACCGAGGCCCGTATGGAACGTGGCGATCAGCGCGCCATACGGCACCAGCCGCCGGTCGGTCGCCGCCAGGCCGGCGCTGACGCCGCTTACCGTTCCCGCCAGGCCGCCGAAGATCATGGCCGAGCGCGGCGTCGACAAGCCCAGCGCACGCGCCGCCACGGGGGTAAAGACCATCACGATGATCGCCTTGACCAGCCCGGTGGCGATGCTCAGCGCCATCACGTCGGAACTGGCGCCGATCGCCGCACCGGTTACCGGCCCCACGATATAAGTGACCGCGCCGGCGCCGATCGTGGTCATGCTCACCGCGTCGCGATAGCCCATCGCATGCGCGATGGACGCACCGACGATGAACGGCAGCACGGTGCCGAGCAGCAGCGAGATCGCGCCGATCAGGCCCGCCTTGCGCGCCTCGTCCACCTGCACCTCGAAGGCGGTGGCGACGATGGCGAAGTCGCGCAGCATGGCGCCGCCCATCAGCCCGATGCCGGCGAACTGGGTCAGGTCCGCCAGGCCGTGCTGGCCGCCGGTCTGCACGCCGCCCCAGTACGCCAGCAGCAGGCCGATCAGGATCGCGATGGCCGAGCCGTGCACGCGCCCGAAAGTGAGCTTGCGCGACAGCAGCACGGAAGCCCACATCACCAGCCCTACCATCGCGAATGCCGCGACCAGCCCGTTCTTGTTGAGCATCTTGTCCAGCATTTCGAGCATGGGTGCGTCCTCAGCTCAGCGCTTGTTCGGTGGTGGATTCGGGCAGCGAGGTGTCGTCGCGGCCCGTGCGGGTGAGCAAGGCGATGCAGCCGCCGCACACCAGCACCGCGCCCAGCGCGGCCATCAAGGCCACGGGACCGCCGCGCAAGGCGGCGACCACATCCTGCTGCGCGGCCATCGCCACTACCACGGGGATGTACATCGCGCCCCAGTAGCCGACGCCGGCCTCGGTTTCCCTGGGCAGCGCGCCGCGGCGGTGCAGATAGATGCGCGCGGCGATCAGCAGCAGCATGGCGATGCCGACGCCGCCGACATTGGTGCCCACGCCGATCAGGCGGCCTAGCCCCTCGCCCAGCAGCAGGCCGGCCAGATAGCACAGGGCGAGCAGGGTGGTTCCGTAGACGATCACAAGCACCTCCACGCGCCGCGGCGCGCCATGAGTGGAAGACGATGCGCTAGCGCCATTGCGCGCGCAGGCGTGCGCGCACGTCGGCCGAGGCCTTGCGCAGCGGGCCGTGCAGGCGGCTTTCGAGGCCGCGGGAGGCGTCGCCGCGAATATCGGCGACCGCTTCGCGCAATACGTTCGCCACCTTGGCGATGGCATCGGCGCCGGGTGCCGCCGGGTTGTCGACGGCGAGCAGCCTCCACAGCAGGCCGAGCGAGGCATAGCTGTGGATGTCGTAAGCCATCGGGGGGATATCCGCGGCGAGCGCGTCGAGTTCGTCGACGCTGCGCAGGGTGATGCGCGCCGCCGCGTCGCGGCCCATGGCGTGCACCATGACCTGCGGGTCGTCGAACGCAATCAGCCGGTTGGCCTGATAGCCGTGCGCGAGGAAGGCGCCGGACATGGCCTTGCCGGCCAGCAGCGTGATCACCGGATGGCCATCCAGCCGTGCCGTGGCATAGGCGTCCGCGGCGGCGGCCAGCGCCTGGTGGATGCCATAGGCTTCCTCGTTGCGTCCATAGGCCTGGCTGGGCGTGTCGACCACCGCGACGATCGGCCGGCGCAGGTCGCGGTCGCGGTCGGCTTCGATGGCGTCGCGCACCGCCCGCGCCAGCGACCAGCCTTCGATCAGGCCGGTTTCGCCGCGGCGGGCGCGCGGGAACGGATTGTGCGGATCGGGCACCACCGCGATGTAGCGCGCCATGTCATCGCCGAGCTTTGCATCGGCCACGCGCAGCGAAGCCGCGTAGCCGGCCAGTGGTTCGGTGCCGCCCGTCAGTGCCTGCCACCACACGAGGCCGCGTTGGCTGGAGGTATTCATGCGCGCAACTCCTCGCCGAACGCGGCGATGACCTCGGCGGGCTCCGCCGGACGGGCGCCGTCGGCCTGCGACAGCGGCGGCAGGAACGCATCGTGGCGTTCGCTGCGGCAACGCCCGGGCCGGCCCGCGCGCATGCAGACCAGCAAGGCCTGGCGGATCTGCGCCGCATCGTCTTCCACGTAGCGGTCGGCCAGGCCGCTGCGATAGCGCTGCTCGCCGCCGCTCAGGCCCCAGATGGTGGCGCGGTCGCGCGAGTCGAACTCGGCGATGCCGGCCTCCTGTTCGATCACCGCCGGGCCGTTGAGGCCGAGCCGCGCTTCGCGCGTGACCAGCAGATAGCTGCACAAGCCGGCGGCGATCGACATGCCGCCATAGCAGCCGACCGGCCCGGCAACGATGCCGGCCACGGGCTGGTAGCGGCGCAGATCGACGATGGCGGCCTGGATTTCCGCGATGCCCGCCAGCCCGAGGTTGGCTTCCTGCAGGCGCACGCCGCCGGTTTCGAACACGATCGCGGCGCGGGTAGGGATGCCCTGGCGGTTGTCCTCGGCCGCCAGTTCCAGGCTGCCGGCGATCTTCGCCGCGGACACTTCGCCCATGCTGCCGCCCTGGAACGCGCCCTCGATGGCAAGCACCACGGCCGGGTTGCCATCCAGGAGGCCGCGCGCCACCACCAGGCCATCGTCGGCCTGGGTGACGATGCCTTGGCGCGGCAGCCATGGCGACGCCAACCGTTCGAATGGATCGATCAGCTCGCGGAAGCTGCCGGGATCGAGCAAGGCCTGCGCGCGTGCGCGGGCATGGAGTTCGGTGAAGCTGCGGCGGGCCAGCAGGCGTTGTGCGTCCATCGTTCAGTGCTCCTGCGCCAGTGCGTCGAAGGCTTGCGCGATGCGCAGGCTCACCACGCCGGGCGTGGCGCCGGAATCGTTGATCTGCAGCCGCACCGCCGGCCGCGTCGGCTCGGCGAACAGGCGTGCGAACAGCGCCGCCCAGGTGCGCTCCATGCCTTCGACCGAGGTGGTGACTTCGATGCTGATGTGCCGGTCGGCCGCCGGTTCCAGCAGCACTTCGAGGTCGCCGGAGGCGACCACGCCGGCCAGCGCGCGGCCATGCGCCGGTGCGGCGGCAGGGAAGGTGAAGGCGAGGGTTTGCATCGGCAGTCCTCTTAAGCGCGGGAGATGCGGTCCAGCAGCAGGCTGGCGGCAAGAAGGTCGGCGGCGCCGCCGGGGGAGACGTGGCGGCTCAGCAGTTCGCGGTCCAGGCGGCGCAGTTCGCGGCGGCCGGCCAGCGTGGCGCAGCCATGCGCCAGCGCGCGGCGGGCGCCCGCCTGCAGCGCCTGCAGCGCTTCCGGCCCGCCGCGCGACAACACGCAGGTGTCGTCCAGCGTGGCCATGATGGCGAGCAGGGCATCCAGCCGCGCCGCGTGTTCGGTGGCGCCTTGCGCCCGCGCGCCGCGCAGGGTCGGCAGGCCGTGTCCGAGCACGTGCGGGAAGCCGGCTTGCGCCTGGCCGCGTGCGCCGCCGACACCGTAGCGGCGGCAGGCGCGTTCGCCCGGGTGGCCGGTGTGTTCCGGCGCATGGCGATCGGGCATGCGCGCGAGCGAACCGGCGCGCGCGGCGATGGCCGCCGGTGTCAGCTCGTCCGGCGCTTGCGCCGCGGCCACGGCCAGCAGGCCCAGCGCCCAGATCGCGCCGCGATGCGTATTGATGCCGCCGGTCGCGGCCAGCATCGCGGCCTCGGCTTCGCGTCCCAGCGCGCCGATGCGCTCGCGCAGTGCGCTGCCGGCGGGTTGGCGATACGCGGCCAGCGCCATCGCCTGAAAGCCTGGGCGCAATGCATGCGCGGAGCGGCTCAGCAATTGCCAGTGCATGTCGCTGTGCGCGCCGCGATGGCGCGGATCGACCAGCCCCGGCTTGGGCGCAAGCATCACTTCGTCCAGCAGCGCGCCGGTGACCTGGCCGGCCAGCCAGGCGGCGAACTGCGCCTGCTCCGTGACGGCTGCCGATGAGCGGATGGCGGTTTCCATTACCAGCTCCGGTAGCGCGCAGGCGGCTGATACAGCCCGTCGGACCAGGCCACCAGTTCCGCCATGTTCTTCGCGGCAAGCAGCGAGCGGTCGGCTTCGCCGGGATGGATGCCCAGGTCCTCGGGCAGCGCGACCAGCCCGTCGCGGCGGAATTGCGCCAAAGCCTTCGGGTCGCGCTGCAGGCCGATCGGCGTGACGCCGGACACCGCGGCGATCATTGCCTTGCGCTGCTCCACCGACTCGGCCCTGTAGAGGTAGGCGATGCCTTCTTCGGTCAGCACGTGGGTGACGTCGTCGCCGTAGATCATCACCGGCGCCAGCGGCATGCCGGCCTCGCGCCCCACCGCCACCGCATCCAGCGATTCGACCACGCTGGGCTTGCCGCCGGCCTGGAACGTTTCCACCACTTGCACCACCAGCTTGCGGCCGCGTTGCAGCGGATCGTCGCCCTGGATCAGGTCCAGCCACGCCGGTGTGGCATGGCGGCGGCCGTGCGGATCGTGGCCCATGTTCGGCGCCCCGCCGAAGCCGGTGAGGCGGCCGCGCGTGACGGTGGACGAATTGCCCAGCCCATCCATCTGCAAGGTGGAGCCGATGAACAGGTCGACCGCATACTGCCCAGCCAATTGCGACAGCAGGCGGTTGGAGCGCAGCGAGCCGTCGCGTCCGGTGAAGAACACATCCGGACGCGCCGCCACATAAGCCTCCATGCCCAGCTCGCCGCCGAAGCAATGCACGCTGTCGACCCAGCCGCTCTCGATGGCCGGGATCAGGGTGGGATGCGGATTGAGCGCCCAGTGCCGGCAGATCTTGCCCTTCAGGCCCAGGCGTTCGCCGTAGGTGGGCAGGATCAATTCGATCGCCGCGGTATTGAAGCCGATGCCGTGGTTGAGCGATTGCACCTGGTGGCGTTCGTAGACGCCGCGGATCGCCATCATGGCCATCAGGATCTGGATCGGCGTGATCAGGCGCGGGTCGCGGGTGAACAGCGGCTCGATGAAGAACGGCTTGTCCGCCGGCACCACGAAATCCACCCAGGAGCCGGGAATATCGACGCGCGGCAGCTGGTCGACGATCTCGTTGACCTGGGCGATCACGATGCCGTCGCGGAAGGCGGCCGCTTCCACCAGGGCGGGCGTGTCCTCGGTGCTGGGGCCGGTATAGAGATTGCCTTCGCGGTCGGCGCTGTACGCGGCGACCAGCACCACGTTCGGCGAGAGATCGACGTAGAGCCGCGCGTACAGCTCGATATATGTGTGGATCGCGCCGATCTCCAGCAGCCCGTCTTCCAGGCATTGCGAGATGCGCAGGCTCTGCGTGCCGGCGAAAGCGAAATCCAGCTTGCGCGCGATGCCGCGCTCGAACAGGTCCAGATGCTCGGCGCGGCTGACGCTGGGAATGATCATGTGCAGGTCGTGCAGCCTGGCCGGGTCGGCCTGGGCCAATGCACGGGAGAGAAAATCCGCCTGCTTCTGGTTGTTGCCTTCCAGCACCACGCGGTCGCCCGGGCTGATCAGGCGTTCCAGCGCTTCGGTCAGCCGCGCGGCCGGCAGCTGGTTGCCATGGGCCAGGCCGCTGACGGCGGCGAGGCGGCGCTGCTTCTCGGTGCGGCGGGTGGTCCAGCGCGCGGTGGCTGCGGAGGGGGCCGTCATCGGGTGGCTCTCGCGGAAAAGGCGAGGGCGACTCTAGGCGGCGCCCGGTTGCGCTTCAATCAAGCTAAGCGTAATTTCATTAGCTTCAAGCTAATGATTGCCGGTGGCTGGGAGCGTGGCATGGCCATCGACGATGGCTTCACCCTGAAGAAGCTGGAGGTGTTCCTGGCCTTCATGCAGCTGGGCAACATGCCCAAGGTGTCGGAGCGGCTTTCCTACAGCGTGGTCAGCGTGCACCGCGCGTTGCATTCGCTGGAGCAGGCGGTGGGCTGTCCGCTGTTCAAGCTCGACGGGCGCAAGCTGATTCCGCTGCAGACGGCCTATGCGCTGGCCGAACATGCGCAGCGCGCCCTGCATGAGGCGGAGGAGGGCGTGCGGCGGGTGCGGGAGATCGCCGGCTTGTCCGCGCCGCGCCTGAAGGTGGGGTCGCTGTATTCGCTGACCACGCGCACGATGCCGCCCTTGCTGGTGCGCATGAAGCTGCGCAACTCGGCCCTGGACATCGACCTGACGCTCGGCTCCAACCGATTGTTGCTGGAGCAGCTGCGGGAAGGGCGGCTGGATGCCATCGTGATCGCGCTCAGCGAGCCGGTGAACGACGACCAGTTACTGGCCGTGCCTTTGTTCGAGGACAGCATCTTCTTCGCCGTGCCTGCCGATTCGCCTTACGCGCGGCGGAATTCGCTCGACCTGGCCGAGGTGCGCAACGAGAAGTTCGTCTGCCTGGAAGACGACTTCGCCACGGCGGCGAGTTTCCAGCAGGCGTTTCGGCGCGCGGGCTATCAGCCGCAGGTGGCGATGCGTGTAGGCGACATCTTCTCGCTGACCAACCTGATCAGCGGCGGCGTCGGCTACAGCCTGCTGCCGGGGCGGATGGAGTCGTTCAATGCACGCGTGCGGCTGATCCCGCTGGTGCCGCCGTATACGTCGCAGCAGACCATCACTTTGCTGATGCTGCGCAGGCGCGAGGGCGATCCATACCTGGTGACGTTGGCGGAAGAATGCCGGCGCCTGGCCGCGCTCGGCGGGGCGTAAGTCCCTGCCTCAAACCTTTAAGGCAGTCGCTATGAAGGCTTGGCGCGCAAGACCGGAATCTTGGTTGTTCCCCGCTATTTCCTGGTCTTTCCGACAAACCCGAGTGCGCGCACCCACTCCGCATCCCTCCGCGTCGTTTCCACCCGTTGCTTCCGGTAATGCCGCTCGGCCCGGTCCTGCACATAGGTGACCCAGCGCCGGAACCATCGCTCGCTGTGCTGCATATCGCGGATCAGCAGCGCCATCAGGCGGCGCCCGGCAGCAGGTGCGAAGCGCTTGAACAGGTCGTCGTCCACGCTGACGATCGCCTCGGTCGTGCCGGGATCGCCCTGGCGCGCACTGCGCCCGAACAGCTGCCGGTCCACCCGTGCCGATTCGTGGAACTCGGTGAGGATCACGTGCAGGCCGCCGCCGGCTTCGACCTCCTTGGTGAGCTTGATGTCGGTGCCGCGGCCGGCCATGTTGGTGGCGACGGTGATGCGGCCGGGCTGGCCGGCGTCGCCGACGATCTCCGCCTCGCCCTTGTCCTGCCGCGCGTTGAGCACGATGTGCTCGACGCCTTCTTGCTCGAACAGGCGCCCGAGTATCTCGGAGGCCTCGACCGATCGCGTGCCCACCAGCACGGCGCGCCCGTTCGCGGCCAGCTCGATCGCCCGCCGCGCCACCTCGCGCCAGCGCTGCGCGCTGTCGGCGCAGATGCGGTCCGCCAGCCGCCGGCGCCGGCTCGGCTTGTGCGTGGGAATCCGCGTGACCGGCAGGCCGTAGGTCTGCTTCACCTCCAGCGCTACTTCCTGCGCGGTGCCGGTCATGCCGCTCAGCAGCAGATAGCGCCCGAAGAACCGCTGATAGGTGATCTGCGCCAGCGTCCGCCGCTGGCCGGTGATCTCGCAGCCTTCCTTGCACTCGATCATCTGGTGCAGGCCGCGCTCCCAGGTGCGGTCCGGCATCACGCGGCCGGTGGATTCGTCGACGATCTGCACCTTGTCCTCGGCCAGGATGTAGTCCTGGTCGCGGGTGAAGCAATGCACGGCCGACAAAGCCTTCTGCACGAACTCGTCGCGCCACAGCGGGGAGCGCCACAGGCCGCCGAACGACGCCGTCAGTTCGCGCACGCGTTGCCGGCCGGTTTCGGTCAGCCAGATATCGCGGCGCGGGCCCTTGATGTAATCCGTACCCGCCTGAAGCGTCCGCGCCAGCTCCACCGACTGCGTATAGACGGCCGGATCGAGATCGTCCGGCAGCGTCTCGGAAATAATCAGCGGCGTGCTGGCCTCGTCGATCAGCACGCTGTCGGCCTCGTCGATGATGGCGAAATGCAGGCCGCGCAGGATCGGCGGCTCCCCGCGCGCGCCGCCGGCCAGCTCGCGCAGGCGCTGCTGGGTTGCCGAGATTTCCCCCAGCGCAATGCAGTCCTTCAGATAGTCGAACGTCAACTCCTTGTTCGATACATAGGCGATGTCGCAGGCATAGGCCTTGCGCCGGTCCGCCACCGCCATGTCCTGCAGCACCACGCCGGCGCTCATGCCGAGGAAATCGAACAGCGCGCGGTTGTGTTCCGCATCGCGCTCGGCGAGATAGTCGTTCACCGTCACCACGTGCACCGCGGCGCCCGTCGCGGCCGCGGCGCAGGCGGCGAGGGTGGCGGCCAGGGTCTTGCCTTCGCCGGTGGACATCTCCGCCAGCCGCCCTTGCAGCAGCGCGCGGCCGGCGAGCAGCTGCACGTCGTGATGGCGCATTCCCAGGGTGCGGCGCGAGGCTTCGCGGATCAGCGCGAATGCCTCCGGCAGGATCGCATCGGTAAAGCCTTCCAGATGCATGCGGTGGGCGGCGGCACGCAGGCGTTCGCGCACCTGCTCGTCGCTGGCCGCACGTGCGGCCTCCTCGCGCGCTGCCGTGGCGGCCAAGAAATCACGCACGCGTCGCCGGTCGAACCTCGGCAGGCTGTCGAGCATCGCCCGCAGCCGGTCCTCCCAGCGCGAGCGCTTCGCATCCAGCCGTTCCAGATAAGGCCCATCGCCCAGCCGCAGATCCCGATCCGCCAGCAGGGCGCGCACGTCAGACACCGAAATGCCCCAGGAACACCTGCCGCAGGCGCCGCAGGCCCTGGCGCGCCAGCGATTCGCTGCCATGGTCGAAACGCACGTGCACGCGCTCGCCGAACGGCGGCGCGATGCCGGCGGGCAGGGCGACGTCGACGATAAACACGCGCTGCAGCGTCTTCACGCCGTTGTTGTCGTTCGGGTTGGTGGGAATGGCGCCGCCGCCGTTGAGCCCCAGCGCCGCGGTGGGCAATTCGTCCACCGCGCCGGGGAAGCTGCGCACCACGCGGGAGGCGCGTTCCTCGCCCAGCGAATCGGCCAGGCGCAAGCGCACGCCGTGCAGGCGCTGGTGCACCAGATCGATATCGTCCTGCTGTACCACCACCCGCACCATCAGGTCGCGCGGCGCCAGCACGTAGCCGAGCAGCTCGCCCTTCTTGTAGTAGTGGCCCGGCATGTCCTGCGGCGTGGCGGCGATCAGGCGGCCGTCGCCGCCGGCATGGCCGATCAGGCGCGCGGCGCGCAGTTCCGCCCGTTCGAGCACTTCGCGCGCTTCGGCCAACTGGCGCCCGCTGACCTGGGCTTTCACCGGGTCGATGAAGGCATCCGCGTCGTAGCGCGCCTGCGCTTCGTCCAGCTTGGCCCGGTCGACCGCGAGCTCCGCCTGCAGCTGCGGGTTGTCCATCAGGTAGACGGACTGGTCGCGCCGCACGGCCTGCTCCGGCGCCGCCATCCAGGCATGGAAGAAGCCGTTCTCCTGCGCGTGCAGCATGGAGCGGTCCGGCAGCCACACCACGCCTTCGGCGCGCGTATGCAACGGCACCGGCACGAACAGCAGCACGGCGAGCAGGACGCCAACCGCGACGGCGGTGCGGCGATAGGCACGGGCACGCACGCGATGCAGCGCACCGGCGGTGCGCAGATGCTTCAGCCCCTTGCGGATCGGCCCCACCAGCAGGCCATACGCGCTCCAGCACGCCATCAGCGCGCCGACGATGAAGTACTTGCCCGCCACCAGGAAGATCACCGACAGCGTCACCGTAGTGCGGTAGAACCATGCCAGCGGTGCATAGAAGAACAGCCAGCGCTGCTCGGCCGGCGTCTCGTCCGGCTTTACCGCGTCGGTGGAGCCGAAGGCATGGCGGTCCAGCAGCCAGGTCCACCAGGCGGTGCCGCGCTGGGCCAGGTTGGGCATCTCGATCAGGTCGGCCAGGATGTAATAGCCGTCGTAGCGCAGCAGCGGGTTGCCGTTGACCAGCAAGGTGGACACGCCGCCGATCACCATCACGTTGAACGCCACCGCGCGCAGCACGCCGGGTTCGGCCGCCAGCCACACGTAGAGCGCCAGCGCGGCAAGAAGCAGCTCCACCAGCATGCCTGCGGCGGCCACTAAGGCGCGCCGGTACTTCGACGGAAACGCCGCGGACGACGACGCCTCCACGTACGGCACCGGCGCGAAGATCAGGAACATCACGCCCAGCTCGCGCACCGCGCCGCCCCAGCGTTTCACCGCAAAGCCGTGCCCCAGCTCGTGCAGCAGCTTCACCACCGGATACACCGCCAGCATCACCAGCAGGTTGCTCGACGACAGCACGCGGTCGGAGAGGTTATGCGTCAGCTCGCCCCAATGCTGCGCCGCCAGCACCGTGGCCGGCAGCATCACGGCCAGCCACAGCAGTGCGCCGACCGGGCCGAAGCACCACGAGAGGTAGGGCGACAGGCGGGTAAGGAAGCGGTCGGGATTGAGCAGCGGCAGCTTCACGCTCATCGGATTGAGCAGCCACTGGCGGATGGTCTCGGTGCGCTTGCGCTTGTGGCGGTCCAGTGCTTCGGCGGAATCCGGCGCCACGTCGGTCTGCAGCAGATCCGCGCCATGCAACTGCACCAGCAGGTCGACCACTTCCGGCTGCGTGCATGCATCGCGCGATTCGGAGGTGTTGGCGCGCTCCCACAAGGCCTGCACGGTCTGGCGCCCATCCATGCCCGCGATGAATGCATACGCCGCGGTGGACAGGCGATAGACGCGCCCGCCGGTCTGGTCCTGCACCACGTACCAAGGCTTGCCGCGGAACACCACGCGCTGCACCGTGGCATACGGCATCAGCCGCGGCCGCAGCTGCGCCACGCTATGCCAGGACGGACTGAACGGACTGCGCGCCATGGGCTACAGGCCCCAGCTCCACAGATTCAGCCGCAGCCAGTCGAACAGGCCATGCAGCAGCACCCAGCCCAGCTTGCGCCGGCCCGCACCGATCTTGCCGACGCCTTCCATGCCCGGCAGCAGCAGCGGCGAATCCTGCTTCAGGCGCGCCTCGACGCGGTAGAAGTTGCGGCCGTCCTGCGCGGTGGCCACCGGCATGATCTTGGCGACGGTGAACGGCATCGGCGCGCCGGCCAGGCCGGTGATCACCAGCTGGCCGTCCTGGCCTTCGCGCACCTGGGCGATATCGCGCTCGTCCACTTGAAGAATGATGCGGTAGCTGTGCAGCGGCGCGATCTCGAACAGCTTCTTGCCGGCTTCCAGCGGCGTGCCGATCTGCTGGCTCAGGTCGCCGGTGACCACCACGCCGTCGTACGGCGCCAGCACCTTTACCCGCGACAGCTTGTCGTCCAGCAGGTCCAGCTGCGCCTGCGCCTCGCGCAACTGCGCGCCGACCACCTGCATGGCGGTGAGGTCGTGCCCGGCCATCGCCTCGCGCAGCTTGTTGTCGTACTGATCGCGCTCGCTGGCCCACTTGCTGCGTTCCACGCGCAGATCGTGGTCGTCGAGCTGGGCCAGCGGCTGGCCCTTGGCGACGGTGTCGCCGGCACGCACGAAGCTGGCGGCAAGAAAACCTTCGAATGGCGCGGCGGCGACGCGCTGGATCTCGCCTTCGGTGACGGTCTTGGCGGAGACGCGGTACGGCACCGGCAGGAACACCAGCACGGCCAGCAGCAGCGCCGCGGCCAGCGCGCCGGCCTTCCACAGCAGATAGCGCGGGCCGAGCAAGGCGGCCAGGAAACGGCGGCCTTCGTCGCGCAGGCGCTGCCACGAGCCGCGCTCCGCATCCACGCGCTGGGCGATCACCGGCGCCAGCAGCGCGCCGAAGGTGTCCATCCATTTGCGCTCGTCGTCGCCGAACGGCGTCGGCGCTTCGCGCTCGATCGTCACCACCGCCACGCAGCGGGCCTGCTGCGCGATCGGCAGCGAGAGCAGGCGGCCGGCGCCGGTGCGCTGCAGCAGGGCGGTATGCGCGCGGAAGCTGTCCGGCGCCTCGTGTTCGGGCGCCGCCGCTTCCACCGGCTGGGCCAGGTCGCAGCACTCGTTCATCGCGGCGGCATAGGCGTGCACCAGCGGCGAGGATTTCTCGAACGTGGCCGCTTCCGACAGCGCCGTGAGCCTGGCTTCGCCATGGCGCATCAGGCCGATCGCCACGCGCGTGCCGCCGAAACGCCGGCGCAATTCGTTGCTGAGGTCGAACAGCGCCTGCTGGAAGCGTTCGTGGCGCAGCGCAATCGCTATGGCTTCGAGCACGCCCAGCGAGCGCACGCTCGAAGCGAGCGCGGCATCGTGCTCGCGCCGCGCGAACAGATTGCTGAGCCAGGCGCTGCCCCAATGCAGCTCGCGCAGCAGCAGCGGCAGGCTTTCGTCGTGCGCATTCAGCTCCAGCACCACCGCGCCGGCCACGCGGTCGTGCACCGACAGCGGCGCCGCTACATGCCACAAGCCCGCAGGTTCGGCGCAGGGCTGCACCACCACGCGGCGCTCGGCCAGCGTGCGCTGCACCGCTTCGCCCATGCGCGCCATATCGCTGTTGGCCTGCGGAAACACCGCGATCGGCACGAAGTTCTGTCCGTCCGCGGATTCGACCAGGATCGCCGCCTGCGCGATCACCGCGAACTTGTCGCGCAGCACCGCCAGCCACGCGTCGCAGAATTCGGCCGAGGTGCGCGCGGTGATGAAGCGCGTCCAGCCGTCCAGCGGCAAGGGCGTGGGCGCGGAAGGATCGGGTGTGGCGGGCAGGGCGTTCATCGCGGCGCGCGCTCCGGCTTGAGCGAGGCGGTAGCGTTCATGCGCGCGGGCACGAAGCACTGATCCAGCTCGTCGATATCGGCGATGCTCAGGTCGCCCAGGGTCGCCCGCAGCTTGATGTATGCAGTGAGCTGCTGGTAGCGGCCCTTGCGCATGTCGCGCTGGGAAGCGGCGATCTGCTGTTTCGCGGCGAGGGTGTCGGCTTCGGTCTTCAGGCCGCGGTCGGTGCCGCGCTCGGCCACCGCCAGCGCGCGTTGCGCCGAGGCGATGGCGATGCGCGCGGCACGCGCCTTGGCCAGGCCCGCGCGCCAGGCGAGAAAGGAAGTTTTCACGTTGAGGACGGCCTGCCGCCGCGCGGCTTCCAGGTCGTCGCGCGCCTTGTCGCGCAGGGCCAGCGCTTCGGCGACCTTGGCCGACTGCGTGCCGCCGGAATAGATCGGCACGTTGAGCTGCAGGCCGACGGTAAAGGTGCGGATGCGATAGCCGGCCTGGCCGGGAAAGTTGCCGACGTTCTGGTCGGTGTTGCCGTAGCTGGCCACCATGTCCAGGGTCGGCTGGTGGCCGGCGCGCTGCTTGCTCACTTCGTCCTCCGCCGCGGCGACCGCGCGCGCGGCGGCGCGCAGGGCGGGACTGCTGGCGTCGATCTGGCCCAGCCAGCTGTCGATGTCGTTGCCGATCAGGTCGGGCAGTTCGAGCTGGTCGTCCAGATACGGCTGCTGCAGGTCTTCCGCCGGACCCACCCACTGTTCGAGCGCGGCCAGCTTGGTGGCGTGGTCGGCCTGCGCCGACTCCGCATCGGCCGCGGCTTCCTCGTACTTGGCGTGCGCGTCCTCGGCCTGCGGTTCGCCTTGCGCGCCCAGTTCCACGGCGCGGCGCGCGATATCCCACTGCGCGCGCAAGGCGTCGCGCTGCGCGGCGGTGAACTCCACCGCGTCGCGCGCTTCCATCAGGTCGAACCAGGCGGAGGCCAGCTTCTGGTACAGCTGCTGCTCGGTGTCCTTGAGCTGGTATTCGCTCTGCCGCTCCACTTGTTCGGCCTGGTGCAGGCTGGCGGTGTTGGCGGGGCGCCACAGCGGCTGGGTCAGGCTGAGCTGGCCGGTGTCGCCGTGATAGCGGTCGTGCAAGGTGTGGGTGACGCGGTCCAGCGTGTCGTAGCGGCGGCGGTTGCCATTGCTGCTGGCGGTGGCGGAGATCTGCGGCAGCATCGCGCCGAAGGCCTGGCGCGTGCGCGCCTGCGAAGCGTCGAGGCTGGCCTTGGCGGCGCGATAGCCGGGCTCGCTGTCGTGGGCGATGGAAAACAGTTCGCCGAGCGAGGTGACGGTGTCGGCGGCAAGCGCCGGCACCGCCACGAGCAGGCTGGCGCACAGCAGCGCCAGCGGCAGGGCGCGGCGGCGCACCGGCGATCCTCCGGGACGTACCGGAACCTGCTCCCTCGCGTAAAGACTTTCGCGTCGCACCTCAAATCCCTTCGTAGTGCCCGGAGGGAGAGGCCGGTCCGTCGTGGACCGCAACGACTGGACACGCACCGGAAACCGCACGGTGCGTTCTGGCGTCAGTTCCGACGATTTCCCCCTGAAGCGCAGGCATTCTGGCATCGGCCCGGGGGTGTGCCAAGGGCTGGCGCGTTCAGGTTTTCCGCAAGGTTTTGCGAGTGGCGCGGCGCCTCGCATTTCGTCATCCCGGCGCAGGCCGGGATCCAGTAGCGGCGATATCCGGTTGTCGCGAAAAGGCTTAAGAGCCTCGCTCTTGTCTGCTTTTGCATCGACAAACGTTTTCGCCACTGGATGATTCGCTTCGCTCACCCCTTCGGGGCCGCCCTGCGGGCGTTCTTCGCACTGCGCGCTCGTCCGGCCTACGCCGGGATGACGGCTCTGATGTGAGGCTTCGAAGCATCCAAACTTGCGCTACCATCCCGCCTCGTTCACCAGCGCGCGGCGCATCCAGCGCCAGTCTCAGGGGGAGTCATGAAGCGCATCATGGGAGCGGCCGTACTGGCGGCCGCCTTGCTGGCCGGCTGCCACACCACCGGCCAGAAAATCACCACGCTCGATCCGGGCAACAGCCGCGACCAGGTGGTCGCCACCCTGGGCCGTCCGGACGCCTTGAGCACGATGGGCGATTTCGAGGTCTACACCTATCTGGCGCGGCACCGCTCGCGCATGTCGGTGACGCACACCGACTACACCGTGGTGATGAAGGAAGGGCACGTGGTGCAGTTCGGGCCGGGGCTGGCGCGGCGCGAAGGGCTGCACAACGTGGTGATCGTGCCGCCGGAATCGTAAGGGCGCGGCGCGGTCTCGCGCCGCGTTTCCTCAGGGCGTGGGTTGGGCAGGCGGCTGTGGCGAAGGCTGCGCGGATGCCTGCTCGGGCGGCTGCGCGGATGCCTGGTAGGTGGGAAAACCCTCCGGCACGCGGTTGTCCCGCGGCACCGCCTTGCCGATCAGCTTCTTGTCCGACAGGCCCCCCACCTGCGCGGGCGTCTGCCCGTCGCACAGATGGGTTTCGGTATGGCCGTGGTTGTCGACCAGCACACCGCTGCTTTCGTAACCGACCGCGCCCTCCGCGGGCGAGCTGGTTTCCGAGAACACCGTGAAGCTGGAGCGGCCGTCGCTGAGGCGCAGATAGGTCAGCGTGCCGCCGGCGCCATTGCTCGCCTGGTTGCCGCTGGCGAACAGCCGCGGCGGCACCGGTTCGCGTTCGTTGGGGAAATCCGCTTCCAGGTTGCGCTCGGTGCCGTAGCGGTAGCGCAGCTCGTCGTAGGTGTCGTTGCCGGGCTTGCCGCAGACGGCGATCTGCTTCTGGCCGGAGGAGCAGGCGAACAGCGTGGTCTGGTCGGCGGGGCAGAGGCTGCCCTGGGTGGGGCCGTCGGAAGAGGATTGCGCGTGGACGTCCGGCGAGCCTGCTGCACACAGGCAGGCGATCGCGAGGGTATACAGCGAAAAACGGCGATCCGGTGTCATGAGGTTTTCCCCGCGGTTCAAGGCTGCTTGTAAGTGGGAAAGCCGGGCGGCACTTTCGGGTCCAGCGGCACCGCGTCGCCCAGGAACTTCGGGTCCAGCAGCATGCCCGAATAGGTGCGCGCCTGCGCATCGCACTTGCGCGTGGCGAGCAGCTTGCCATGCCTTTCGACGATGACGCCGCTGCGCTCGCTGGCATCGGTGCCCTGATAGGTAGGATTGACCGCCTCCGCGTACACCGTATAGCTGGTGTCCCCATTATTCAGGCGCAGGTAGACCAGGGTTCCCCGTCCGCCGTCGCCGAGGCTGTTGCCGCCGGCAAATTCGCGCGGGGGCATGGGCCGGGCGGGGAACTCCAGCTCCGTGTTGCTGCTGCTGCCAAAACGGTAATGCAGCGTGCCGAACGGCGAGCCGCCGGTGGCGGCCGCGCACACGGCGATCTGCTTCTGTCCCGAAGGGCAGGCGAACATCACGGTCTCGCCGGCATGGCACAAGGTGCCTTCCACCGGGCTGCCGAAGTACGACTGGGCCTGAGCATGGGGCATGGCTCCGGCGACAAGCACCCACAGCGCCAGGGTCCTTGAGCAAAAAACGCGTTCCGTTTTCATGGCCCTGAGGCCTCTCCTTTAGTGATGCCGCAGGGGCGGGCCTGGACCCGCCCCTGTGCCGCTCAGTTCAACCGCTTCACCGACAAGCCGCTCTGCGCCGCCAGATCGTCCGGCGGCAGCAGCGGATCGGCTACCAGGGTGTTCCACCAGGCACTGCCGACGTTCTCCGAGCTGCCGATCGCCGTGCTGGCGTCGCCCTGCCAGTCGATGGACGGGGCAGCGCTGCTGTCGGCGGTGCTGCGCAGGACCACGATATAGCCGCCGGTGCCGGCCGACCATCCGTAGGTTTGCGCACTTGCGGCGACCATCACGCTTTGCCCGTTCCAGCAACCGCCATTGGCCACCACGTTGAGGCTGACCGTCGCCGTGGCGCTGAGCCTGCCGTCGCTCACCGTGTACACGAAGCCGTCGGTGCCGGTATAGCCATGCGCGGGGCGGTACGTGTAGGTGCCGTCGTAGTTGCGCGTCAGCGTGCCGTGCGCGGCCTTGCCCAGGGTGAGCGTCAGGCAGTCGCCGTCCACGTCGCCGATCAGGCAGCCGAAGTCGATGCACACGCTGCCGTCCTTCTGCACTTGGAAGCTGGCGTTGCGCGCGGTGGGCGCGTGGTTCACCGGCGCCACCGTGATGCACACCATGGCGGTGTTGGAGTCGGCCGTGCCGTCGCTGTCGCGGTAGCTGAAGCTGTCGGTGCCATACCAGCCCTTGTTCGGCGTGTAGGTGTAGCTGCCGTCCGGGTTGAGGCTGAGCGTGCCGTGGCAGGGGCCGCAGACGATGCGGGCGGCGAGCTTGTCGCCGTCGGCATCGCTGTCGTTGGCGAGCAGGTCGATGCGCACCGGCGTGCCGGCGTTCGTCGTGGCCTGGTCGTCGCGCGCCACCGGCGCATGGTTCGGCGCCAGCACCGTGATGGTCACGGTGGCCGGAGCCGACTTCAGCTGGCCGTCGTCGGCCACGTACACGAACGTGTCGGTGCCGACGAAGCCCGCCTGCGCGGTATAGCTGAAGCTGCCGTCCCAGTTACGCGTCAGCGTGCCGTGCTTCGGCGTGGCGGTGACCGTGGCATGCAGGCTGTCGCCATCCACGTCGCTGTCGTTGGCCAGTACGTCGATGCGCGTGGCCTGGCCGGTGCGCGCGGTCACCGCGTCGTTGGCAGCCACCGGGGCCTGGTTCACGTGCGCCACATGGATCCACACCATCGCCGGGTTGGAATCGAACTGGCCGTCGTTGGCGGCGTAGGTGAAGCCGTCCAGGCCGTACCAGTTCGCATCCGGCGTGTAGGTGTAGGTGCCGTCGGCGTTGAGCGCCAGGCTGCCGTGGCTGGGGCCGCACAGGATGCGCGCGGTGAGCGGGTCGCCGTTGATGTCCCAGTCGTTGGCGACCGGATCGATCTTCACCGCGCCGTTCTCGTTGACCCAGGCGCCGTCGTCGAAGGCCAGCGGCGGCAAGTTCGGGCCGAGCACCGTGATGGTGACGGTGGCAAGGTTGGAATCGGCCTTGCCGTCGTTGGCCACGTAGGTGAACGTGTCGGTGCCGGTGTAGCCGCAGTCGGCGGTGTAGCTGAAGCTGCCGTCGGCGTTGTGCACCACGCTGCCGTGCTTCGGTCCCGCCACCATGCGCGAGCTCAGCGCGTCGCCGTCGGCATCCGTGTCGTTGGCAAGCACGCGGATGTTGGCGGTCTGGTTGTTGTGCACGCGCGCCGAGTCGTTGGCCGCCACCGGCGCCTGGTTGGCGGAAGCCACCACCAGCCGCACCGTCGCCACGTTGGACAGCGACTTGCCGTCGCTGGCCTGGTAGGTGAGCGTGTCGGTGCCGGTCCAGCTGCCGCTGGAGACATAGCTCAGGCTGCCGTCCGCATTGCGCGTCAGCGTGCCGTGCGCCGGGCCGGACACCAGCACCAGCGACAGCACATCGCCATCGGCGTCGGCGTCGTTGGCCAGCGGGTTGAAGTTCAGCGGCTGGCCCTGCTTACCGTTGAACGTGTCGTCGTTGGCGACCGGTGCATGGTTGGTGGCGCGCACCGTGATCGTTACCGAGGCAAGCGCCGAATCGACCACGCCATCGTTGGCGACGTAGCTGAAGCTGTCGGTGCCGCTGAAGGCCGCGTTCGGCTTGTAGGTCAGCGTGCCATCCGCATTCACGGTAAGCGTGCCGTTGGCCGGCTGGCTGACGATGCGCGCGGTGAGGCCGGCGTTGGCGGCGCGGCCGGAACCGGCGTTGACGCCCGTGCTGTTGTCGATGTCGCTGTCGTTGGCCAGCACGTCGATGGTCACCGGCACGCCCTGGTCGGTGGCGGCGGTGTCGTTCACCGCCACCGGCGCGTGATTCACCGGCGTCACCGTCAGCACGATGGTGGCCACGTTGGAATCGGCCGTGCCGTCGTTCACCTTGTAGGTGAAGCTGTCGCCGCCGGCGTAGTACGCGGCCGGGGTGTAGGTGAAGCTGCCATCGGCATTGCGCACCAGCGCGCCGTGCGCCGGGCCACTGACGATCACCACCGACAGCGGATCGCCGTCGACATCCCTGGCGTTGCCACGCGGGTCGAGCACGACGGCGCCGTCCTCGGCCACCGTGGCGCTGCCGTCCTGGGCCGTGGGCGCATGGTTCACCGGCGTCACGGTCAAGGTGATGGTGGCGACGTTGGAATCGGCGCTGCCGTCGTTGACCTTGTAGCTGAAGCTGTCGCTGCCGCGGTAGAGCGCGTCCGGCACGTAAGTGAAGCTGCCGTCGGCGTTCTGCGTGAGCGTGCCGTGGGCCGGGCCGCTGACGATGACAGCGGTGAGCGCATCGCCGTCGACGTCGTTGGCATCGCTGCGCGGATCCAGCGTCAGGCGGCCGTCCTCCGGCAGGGTGGCGCTGGCATTGGCGGCGGTCGGCGCGTGGTTGATCGGCGTCACGGTGATCTTCACCGTGGCGACGTTCGAATCCACCGTGCCGTCGTTCACCTTGTAGCTGAAGCTGTCGTCGCCGCGGTACAGCGCATCCGGCACGTACTGGTAGCTGCCGTCGGCCAGGCGGGTGAGGGTGCCGTGCTGCGGGCCGCTGACGATCACCGTGCTCAATGCATCGCCGTCGACGTCGCTGGCGCCGCTGCGCGGATCGATCGCCAGCAGGCCTTCCTCGGCAACGACGGCGTTGAGGTCGGCAACGGTCGGCGCGTGGTTCACCGGATCCATGGTGAAGGTCAGCGTCGCCACGGCCGAGGTGAGCTGCCCGTCGCTCAGCTGGTAGCTGAAGCTGTCGGTGCCGCGGTACAGCGCGTCCGGCGTGTAGGTGAAGCTGCCGTCGGCGTTGAACTGCAGGCTGCCGTGCTGCGGGCCGCTGACCAGCACCGCGGTGAGCGGATCGCCGTCGACGTCGGTGCCGTAGCTCAGCACCTGGCCGCTGTAGGCCTGTTCCTCCGGCGTATGCACCTGCGCGTTGATGGCGATCGGCGCGTGGTTGACGTGGATCACCACCAGGCTGACGGTGGCCACCGGCGAATCCGCGGTGCCGTCGTTGGCGACGTAGGTGAAGCTGTCGTCGCCGTAGAACAGCGCGCCCGGCGTGTAGGTGTAGGTGCCGTCGGCGTTCTGCGTCAGCGAGCCGTGCTGCGGCTGGTTGACGATGCGGTAGGTGAGGGCGTCGCCATCCACGTCCGAGCTCAACGGACGCAGGTCGACGATCGCCGTGCCGTCCTCCTGCAGCGTCACCGTCAGGTCGTTCGCACCTGGCGCATGGTTCACGTGCGCGATGGCGAGGTTGACCGTGGCGAGGTTGGACTGCGCCTTACCGTTGTCGAGCAGGTAGGTGAAGCTGTCGTTGCCGTAGTACAGCGCGTCGGGCACGTAGGTGAAGCTGCCGTCGGCGTTGAAGGTCAGCGTGCCGTGCGCGGGGCCGGTGACCACGGAGGGCGTGGCGCCGGTGGCGTTGACGTCGTTGCCGAGCACATTGACGTTGACGCTGCTGTCTTCCTGGCCTTGCACCAGGTCGTCGTTGGCCTGCGGCAGGCCCATCAGGGCCACGTCGCTGACCGTGACGTGGCTGCCGGCGGGGCCGAAGCCGAGCAGGTCGAACGACAGGTTCACCGCCGTGCCGGCGGCGATGCCGCGCAGGTCGACCAGGTAGGTGCGGCTGCCGTCGGCGTTGGTGACGTAGCTGACGCCCTGGCCGAGGTACGAGCTGCCGTCGCCCTGCAGGTTGAGCATCGAGGCGGTACGGCTCAGGCCGATCGCACCGCCGAGCGAAGCGCCCGTGGTGGCATCGAGCAGGGCGGCTTCGAAGGCGTCCTCGGGCATGTCGCCCGGGTTCTGCAGCTGCACGCCGCTGACGGTGAAGTGCAGGAACTGCTCGTCGGCCGTGACGATAAAGCTCTGGCTGATGCGCGTCTGCGTGCCGGTGCTTTCGCCCAGGGTCGCGGTGCCGTTGGCGATGGCGACGTTGCCCGTGCTGCTCCAGCCGTTGTTGACATCGAGCGTGCCCGACAAGGCCTGGGCGGGACCGGCGGCGTTCGCCGCCGGCGTGGCCGAAGCGGACGGCGTCGAACCGGACGGCGCTACGACCACGTCGTAGTGGCTGTCGTTCGATGCACTCGCTGGCGCTGACTTCAACTGCGCCGCCAGTTGCAGCATGGCGGCCAGTTCGGCCTGGGTCGGCAGCCGGCGTACGCCCGGCTGCAGGGTCGCGTTCATGAAATCGCGGCCGTCCGGGCTGTGCTCGAAGCCGAGCAGGTGGCCGTATTCGTGCAGCAGCACGCTGAGCATGTCCATCTTGCCGTCGGCGGCGCTGCCGGCCTTGGCGATCCATACATTGGGGTCAGCCGTCGGCAGGAAATCGTCCGCGCCGTCGATCGAACCCATGTACCAGCCATAGCCGTTGCCGTCGTCGTCCAGCGTGATCGCCGTGCCCTGTTCCTCGCCCAGCGCGCCGGCATCGAGGCTGGCGACGGTGGTCGCCGCGGCGGCCTGCTGCACCAGCGTGTCCAGCGTGGAGCCGGTGCTGGCCTGGCTGCTGGTCCACGTGCCCACGGCTTGCGTGCTGGTGGACTGCACCGGGCCGTTCGGCGCATCGGCCGGCGCGGCGGCGGTGTCGCGGCGTGGAGCAATCGCCGTCGGTGCGGACGCGGGGCGGCGCAGGTGGATGGTGAAGTCGCTCTGTCCGCCTTGGCTGACCTTGGTCGTGATGCCCAGCTTGCCGAGCAGCAGGCGCATGTTGCTGTACGAATTGCCGCCTTCGAAGATGGCCTTGCGGACAGCGGCGTAGATGGTTGCGCGCTCGGTAAGCTTGGCCGCGTTGCCGGCAAAGCCAGGGTTGATCGCCAGCGTGACGTCGTTGATGGCGCTGGCACCGCGATCGGCGATCGCATTTACATGGTTCACATCCCAATGCCAGCCGCCGGCCGCTAGCAGGAAGAACCGTCCACTCTCCGAGTCGAGGTTCATGTACTTGCCCGGATCCTTCATGAAGTCGGTGACGAAGTCGCCGCCACCCGGGGCCTTTGCGATATCCGGATGATTGGCCTGCATGTACAGGGCGAAGTTGTGATAGTTGGTCCAGCCGGTCAGCTGGGTCGCGCCGCGGCCTCGATACAAGCGTCCCGTCTGCTGCGAATAGGTGCCCTTGGATGTGCCGTTGCCCTTATCGGTCGAATAGACCCAGTCGAGCAGGTCCAGCGGATCGGCGGTGTGGTGGGCCTTGAAGTACTCGATGTTCTTCTGCTCGGCAGCTTTGATCGCCGCGTCCTTCTGCGCGGTGGTGGCGTTGGGCGGAATCACCGGCTGATTAGGGCATTCCGCTGCATTGGCCGCGCTGTACTGGAAGTACTTGCCCCAGGCTTTGAGGATAAAGCTCACCGAGTAACCAGGATCTTCGATGAGCAGGCTCAGCCCGGCGCTCTCCGCCGTGACCTGGGCGAAGAACGCAGCGGCCCGGTCCGGCGTATTGATCTGGAACTCCGTCAGCATCTTGTTCATGGAGCTCACCCACGGCGTCATGCTGTCCACCGAGTGGTTGAACGCATGGGCCAGCGATTCGGCCGTGAGCGGCCACGACCAGCCCAGGCCGCCCAGGCCTACGTTGGACGCATTGATCAGGCCGCCACCTTGCGTGCCGTCGCCGAACAGCGACGACACCGCCTGGCTGGCATTGCCGTTGTGGATCAAGCCGCTCAATTCCTCCCATGAGCCGTCATGGTTGCCGGCTCCGGCCGCGCCTTCGTTCTGGGTCGTGCCATATACCGACAGGAAGTCGCTTAGCGCAGCCTGTTCGTTGTCGGCACCCTTGGTGTTGTTGACCTTGGGCAGCAGCGCCGTGAGCGCCGCTGCATTGCCGTAGCTCCAGGTATTGCCGGTAAAGGCGGCCAGGTCGAAACCCGGTGTGGTCTTCAAGGTAACCAGGGCGGCGGTCAGATCGATGGCCTTGTCGTTGCCAGCCACCATGGTCTGGTTGCTCTTGTCCTTGTCGGTCTCGGTGAAGGTCTTCTTGTCGGAGATGTACTGGTTGTCGACGCCGAGCTTGAAGTTGGCGCCCAGATGGTTGGTGCTGGTGTTGTTCTTCTTGCCGACCGTGACGGTCACCAGGTTGGCCTGTTCCGAACCGTCGAACAGCAGCGGCTGGTTGCCCTTGGCGCCCACCGATGCGCGCGACGAGGCGACCATCAGGTCGAACAGCCAGCTGGTGCCGAATACGGCGCCGCCGGCATCGGTCTGCAGGTTCCTCCAGTTGGGCAGGTCGGCATTGGTCTGCGCGTAGCCGTCGCCGCTCCTGGCGAAGAACTGCATCCAGTGCGGCGCGTTGTAGGCGTTGAGCCAATCGAGCGCGGCGCCGTTGTTGATGGAGGCGTTCTTCGAGTACGAGAAGGAGCTGGCGGTGCCGGCGGTGACCTCCTCGAACAGCGACAGCGCGCGTGCTTCGGCTTCGCCGAACTTGCCGTCGACCTTGAAGTCCTGCAGCGCGTCCGCGCTCGCGGTGGTCAGGCCCAGCGCCGGATAGCCCAGGTACTTCAGGCGCTGCTCGATGCGGTAGACGTCGACGATGTCGTTCTTCTGGCCGATGCCCACCGCGCCGCTCAGGTGGATCGCGCTATAGCCCGGATCGGACGCGGGGCGGTCGCCGAACAGCACCGTGCCGGAGGCCTTGGTGTAGTCGTTGGCGGTGACCTTCAGCACCACGCTGCGCTGTTCCTTGGTGACCTTGCCGTCGGCGCCGGTGACTTCCACGTAGAAGATCACGGCGAGGTCGTCGATGCTCTTGGCGCCCACCGTATGGCCGGCACGCAGTGCATCCTCGTCGGCCTGGGTCAGGTTCGGCACCAGGAACAGCGTGCCCTGGTCCTTGAACGAGACCGGCTGGCCGTTGGCGTCGCGCGACACCACGTCCAGCGTCGCCGGCGAACCCTTCTTCTTGGGGCCGGCCTGGGTGATCAGGTTCAGCGCCTTGCTGTTGGTGCCGGAGGCGGGCACCGAGAAGGTCTGCGCTTCGTTCGGCAACAGGTCGAAGCCGCCGAGCTTGGCCATCTGCGCGGTGACCGCGGCCTGCGCGGCTGGCGGCAGGCTGGTGAACGGCAGGTTGAGCAGGTTGGCCGCCAGTGTGCCCGCGCTGATCAGCAACTGCCTCGCCACCAGGTCGCGCACGTCGACCTGGATGACGTCGCCCATGTCGCCGGAGGTGGAAACGTGCAGCGGGCCATCGTCGAACCAGGCGCCGGCCGGCGCGCTGGCCGAGCCGCCCGAGGGCGGCGGGATCTGCTGCTGGGCATCGCCCGGGAGCGGAATGTGCTTGCTGTCGCCCTGGCCGTCGGGCATCGCCAGCGCGGCCTGGATCAGTTCCGCCACGTTCCATGCGGCGTTCTGGTTCGGGTTCTGCTGGTTCTGGTCGACCGTGCCGAAGCCGCCCTTGAGCTGGCCTACCAGCACGCGGCCGTCTTCGGACACAGTGAGGTTGATGATGCCGTAGCCGTCCAGCGGCAGGGTCGCGCCCAGGTACTGCGGCGTGCCGAGCTTGCCGAAGGGGTCCTTGACGATGCCGAGCTTGCCGCCGACCGCCACCTTTTTCGCGCTGGCGCTGCCGCCCACGGCGATCGGCGGGCCGAACGGCGGGAACAGGAAGTCCGGCGCCTCGAACATCGCCTTCCAGTACGGGTCGTTGAAGTTGTAGTTGTCGTCCGCGACGATCGCGTACTCCACGCCGTCCTGCTCGACCAGCACTGCGCTCTGCGCGCGCTGGATGTTGGTGCGGTCGATCTGGATTGCATTGGTGGGCTGCGACATGTCGATGGCCGACATGGTCGCGCTGACCACGTTGCCGTCCGCGTCGCGGGTGAGCGTGAGGGTGGACAGGCCGCGGTCGTAGTCGGCCACGTTGGAGACCAGGTAGCGGTCCGGGTCCGGCGTGGCCGAGACGATCTGCGGCGCCTTGCCGCTCAAGCCGTCGCCGGGAAGCAGGGCGACGACCGGCGCGGCGATCTCGCCGGTGGCGAAGTCCAGCGTGCTCAGGTCGAGGATCAGCACGTCGCCGCGCTTGCTCGGATTGCCCAGCATCACGCTGTTGGGATTGCGCGGCACGGCCACCACCAGGGTCTTCTTGTCCGCGCCCAGCGCCATGCCGGTGACGCCGTAGGTGGAGTCCTCGATGCCGGTGCCCTTGATCGAAACCGGCACGTTGTACGAATGGCTGCCCGGGTCGATGTCCATGGCGAGCAGGCGGTTGTTGCCGGCCCCGACGCCATAGCCGTTGCCTTCGCCGACGATCAGCACGTTGCCGACCGCCACCAGGCTGGTGATGTTCTTGCCGTCGCCGGTGCTGATGGTGTCGATCAGGCGGAAGCTGACCATGTCGATCACGTAGATCACCCCGTTGCCGCCCACGTAGCAGCGGCTGAGGTCACCGGAGAAGGCGATCGGGTTGACCTTGGTGCCGGTCAGGTAGGTGCCGTCGAAATCGTTCGGCGTGCCCAGCATGTCCAGCAGGTTGGTTTCGCCGACGACGTGGTTCTCCTGGATGAACTGCACGCCGGTGCGGGTCAGCACGGCGCCCATGTCGGGTTTGAGCACCACCGCGGCGATGTTGCCGGCGTACTCCAGCGGCGGTGTGCCGGTGAGGTTGCCGGAGCCGTCCATGCTCTGGTTCGGGATGCGCCGCACCAGCTGCCAGCGCACGCTGCCGATGGCGATGCCTGCAGGCACGTCGATGGCCACGTCGCCGTTGGCGTCGCCGGCCAGGGTCTGGATGTCGCGGTGGCTGCCGTCGGGGAACAGCACGCGCACGACGATGTCGCCCTTGAAGTCGCCCGGGTTGCTGTTGTCGAGATTGACGTGCAGCTTCTGCGCGCCGGTGTCGTAGGAGATGTCGGTGATGTTCGGCAGCACGATGTTGCCCGCCACCGTCGGCGCCGGCGGCAGCAGGGCGCTGACGTCGAGCGAGTAGTTCTGGCCCGGATCCAGCTGCGGCAGCGGGATGTCGGCGAACTGCGGCACGCCGAAGTGGTAGCTGCCGGCGGTGAAGCCGGTGGCCGCGCTGGCGAGGATGCCGATCATCTCCGAGGTGATGTCCGCGCCCATCAGGCCGCCTGCCAGGCTCACGCCCAGCCCGCCGAACGTGGCCCAGTCACCGGCACCGACGCCAAGTTCGAACATGCTGCCGATCACGCCCGGCAGGCGGCGGCACACCACGTAGTCGCCGGAAGCCTGCAGGCCGTCGTACGGCGGACTCGCCGTGCGCGCGACGCCGTCGGCGCCGACGTAGCCGTTGTCGACCAGCCACCAGGTGTCGTGCATGGTGCCGTCCGGCGCCATCACGGTGCCGCGGCGCAGGAACAGCACTTCGTCGCCCGGCTGGGCGATGCCGCTGCCCTGCACGGGAATGGCCATCTGCAAGGGGTACTGGCTGGCGGCCTGGCCGATGTCCAGGTGGAACGCACCCAGCGCCTGCAGCACCGAGGGCGCCGGCGCGGCCATGCCGGTGGCGGCCTGCAGCGAGGCAAGGTCGATGCGCTGGATCGACACGGCCGTATCGGCCGCGAGCACGCCCGCGCCGATCATCACCGTCTCGCCGGTGGCGGCGGCCACCACGGCACCTTCGTCCTTGTGGACCTGCACGCTCTGCGGCGCGGGCGTGCCAGCGTCGCTGTCGACCAACTGCGCCACGTCCACGTGCAGCACGATGTCGCGCTGGCCGATGGTCTGGTTGACGATGTTGCCGAAGATGTCGGTTTCGCTGCGCAGGTAGACCACGCTGATGGTCACCACGCCCGGATGCTGCGCGGTGATCAGGCCGGAGGCGCTGACCGTGGCGATGTTGTCGTCACCGGAGAGATACAGCAGCGCGTAGCCGGGCGGCAGCGGCTGGTTGGCATCGATGGTCACGCCGGTATCGGGATTGCTGACGTGCACCTTGAGCTGGCGCGTGCCGTCGGCCTGCAGCGAGATGGTGTCCGGATAGACGTCCGGGATCAGGATCGCGGGGCCGCCCGGGGCGGCCGCCGCGTCGTCGCCATCGTCGGTATCGGTGTCGCCGCCGGAGTTGCTGCCGCTGTCGTCCTGCAGGTAATCGACGTTGATGGCTTGTTCGGTGCGCACCACATGGCCGTCGGCATCCTGGTGGCTGGCCTGCAGCAGGGCAGGACCGGAGCCATTGCAGATCAGCAGGCCGCGCGCCGCATCCAGGGTCACCGCCGCGGGCGAGGTCGCGCCCAGCGCGGCCAGGTCGGCCAGCGACAGGTTGAGGTAGCCGAGCGCCGTGCTCACATCCACGCCGAGCTGGTCCTCGAAGTCCACCGTGGCCTTGATCGCATAGGCCTGGCCCGGTTCGAGCAGGCCGGCCGGCTGCAGGTGGATCGCGGTCAGGCGCGCCCCGCTGACCTGCACGTTGAGCTGGATCGGCGCACTGCTGCCGAAACCGTCGTCGGCGCCGACGAAGATGCTCGCCGGGCCGCTGTAGCCGGCTTCCGGCACGAAGATCACCGAGCGTCCGTCGCTGCTCAGCGTGGCCGTGCCGTGGGTGGCGCTCAGCACGCGCCAGAACAGCGCGTCGCCTTCGTAGTCCTGCGCCACCGCGGCCAGCGCGATGCTGGTCGGCAGGTCGGTGTGCGTGACCGTGGCCGGCAGATTGACCACCGGTACCGGCGGCAGGTTGGCGCGCCAGCCGTAGTTGGCGTAAAGCACCTGGCGGTCGCTCTGGTCGACGATGCCGTCGCCGTTGAGGTCGCCGCCGAGGTTGCCGCTGGCGGCGTCCTGCGTCCAGGCAGAGCTGTCGGCGCCATCGATGCGGCCGTCGCCGTTGAGATCGCCGGCGATGGACACGCGCACGGTGGCATGGCCG
>Ga0065165_1001279_pt1 | contig 28419 bp, 19 predicted proteins | sample AraplaMF_Cvi_mMF_FD_63813 | JGI IMG/M metagenome (GOLD analysis project Ga0065165, IMG submission 63813) | Arabidopsis root microbial communities from the University of North Carolina, USA - plate scrape MF_Cvi_mMF (version 2) (version 3) | ecosystem: Host-associated > Plants > Roots >... | reverse complement strand
CATTGATTGGTCAACTCAGAAGCCTTTACATTAAACAATAGCGGGAATGCACCTGGAAAAAAACGAACCCCTGCATAAGTAAAGTTTTCTTTTAACTGAAAGGACGTATGCTCCGAAGAAAAGCCCATTACAAACTTCTCCTCCAGCACATCAAGATCAAAGAAAATATCGATACACCCGTCCGTCACCACAGTATATTGAAAACCTTCGGGTAAAGACCTCGCGCTGTCAAGCTGCCAGTAACAGCAAATATATCCCGACAACGAAGCATCCGGCAACACCTCTGTATACTGCACGCAGTCACCCCCTTCGGTGGCCCGAGGTTGAATAGGCTGAAAAAGTTTCCGTATTTTAAGTAAGGCGCTCATCTCCGTTAGCTTTAGCATTACTAAAATAACGCAGAAGAGCCCGTAATCCAACATAATAAACTTCCACATCCCTGTCAAACAAAAAACACCCGTTTCTTTTCAGGAACGGGTGTTTTCTTTAAAAGCTTATCGTCTATTCAATCGAGCCGAAGCAATATTCCTTGAGATAGTCGGCAGCATCATCCATGCCGGCGTTAAAGGCTTTGCGAAGGCAAGAGCAGGCCTTATCGATCTGTTTAGTCTCGATCAAAGCTGCACCCTTATAGAAGAGCAGCGTCGCGTTTCCGGGCTCCTGGCCGAGACCAAGGTTAATGTATTTGAGAGCCGGCTCATAGCGGGCTTCTTCGATCAGCATCGAAGCTGCCGTTTCATACGTATCGATAGTAGCCGGATCGGCAGCGATCACATTATCGAATTCAACAAGCGCACTATCTATCTTCCCAAGGTAGTAATGCGTTATCCCGAGGTAAAGACGCATCTCCGGATCGTCGCCAGTGCTCAAAATCGCGCGTATATCACGCTGGGCTTCGTTATAGCGCTGAAGCTGAAAGAATACCGACGTCCGCCAACGAAGCATGTAGGGATCGGGATTATCGGCAATGATATCGCTAAGATCTTTTAGTTGCGCGTCGTAGTTCTTCTGTTGCTCGTAGATAGAAAGGCGCAGCAGGATTGCCTGAGGCGAGCGCTCGTAACTGATAATTTCGTTGATGTCCGTAAGAGCCTGGTCGAGTTGTTCCATACCGAAGTAGCAGTAGGCCCGCTTGTAAAGCACGCTATAATAGGCTTCATCCTTACTTCTGGACTGCTTCAGTATTTTATTGTAAAGCTCGATAGCCCCATTATAGTCCTGGCGCCCGGCAAGGGTATCGGCCATTACTTCGGTTGCCGCAGATGGTAGTTTCTGCGCAGACACAAAAAAAGGACTCATCATAAAGATGATGAGTCCTGAAAGTGCATATACTAAAACCCTTTTACTCATGGTAAAGCGAGGGGTTAGGACTAGCTTATTTATTTGAACGCTTACGTTCTGCTTCTGTAAGATAGATCTTACGGATACGGATTGACTTAGGCGTTACTTCAACGTACTCGTCAGACTGGATGTATTCCAATGCTTCTTCGAGAGAGAACTTAACAGGAGGCGCAATGCGCATCTTTTCGTCAGCTCCTGAAGCACGCATGTTGGTAAGCTTCTTCGTCTTCGTTACGTTGATTACAAGGTCACCGCTACGGCTGTGTTCGCCAATTACCTGACCTTCGTATACAGGCTCTCCTGGATCGATGAAGAACTTACCACGATCCTGTAAGTTGTTCAAGCTGTAGGCAATAGCTTCACCTTGCTCCATTACGATAAGTGAACCGTTGATACGACCGGCGATTTCACCACGGTACGGCTGATATTCTTTAAAGCGGTGCGTTACGATAGCCTCACCTGCAGTTACGTTCAGAAGGTAGTTACGCAGACCTATGATACCACGTGAAGGGATTGTGAATTTGAGGATCATACGATCGCCTTTCGGCTCCATATTCAGCATTTCACCTTTACGTACAGACACGGTTTCAATTGCTTTACCGGCATCTGATTCAGGAAGGTCGATGGTGAGTTCTTCGATAGGCTCGCTCTTTACACCGTCTATTTCTTTATAGATTACCTGAGGCTGACCGATCTGAAGTTCATAACCTTCGCGACGCATGGTTTCGATCAATACCGACAAGTGGAGTACACCACGGCCGAATACCATGAACGAATCAGCTGAACCCGTTTCACCTACGCGAAGGGCAAGGTTCTTTTCAAGTTCTTTTTCAAGACGATCTTTAATGTGGCGTGATGTCACAAACTTACCTTCTTTACCATAGAAAGGTGAGTTATTGATTGTGAAGAGCATGCTCATTGTAGGTTCATCGATAGCGATGGACTTCATGGCTTCAGGATTTTCGGGATCTGCGATAGTGTCGCCGATTTCGAATCCTTCAAGACCTACAAGCGCGCAGATTTCACCTGCCTTTACTTCTTCTACCTTTTCTTTACCAAAGCCTTCGAATACATAAAGTTCTTTGATTTTAGACTTTACGATGGCCTTGCTTTCGCGTTTAACCAGTACGATGTTCTGGCCGCTCTTGATCGAACCACGGTGCATACGGCCGATGGCCACACGACCGATGTACGAAGAATACTCAAGTGATGTGATGATCATCTGAGTTGTACCTTCTGCAATTTTAGGAGCAGGAATGTGTTCAATAACACCTTCCAACAGAGGCACGATGCTATCCGTAGGTTGCTTCCAATCGCTGCTCATCCAGCCGTTCTTGGCAGAGCCATAGAATGTAGGGAAGTCGAGCTGATCTTCGTTGGCATCCAACTGGAACATGAGGTCGAATACCTGCTCATGTACCTCGTCGGGCGTACAGTTCTGCTTATCTACTTTATTTACAACTACAATTGGTTTAAGACCCAATTGCAGCGCTTTTTGCAATACGAAGCGGGTTTGAGGCATGGGACCTTCAAAAGCATCCACCAGCAGGAGAACACCGTCGGCCATGTTAAGTACACGTTCTACTTCACCACCGAAGTCACTGTGACCAGGAGTATCGATTACATTGATCTTATAATCTTTGTAACGTACCGATACGTTCTTGGCAAGGATGGTGATACCGCGTTCACGTTCCAGGTCGTTGTTGTCCATAATCAACTCACCGGGATTCTCATGGTCTTTGAAAAGTTTTCCAGCCATGAGCAGTTTATCTACCAGGGTAGTCTTTCCGTGGTCGACGTGGGCAATAATTGCAATGTTCCTGATCTTGTTAACGTCCATAAATCCTCAAAATCCTTTGATTTTTCTTAATTGAGGCGCAAAGATAGATAAATAATTCACTATTACGGCATTGCCATGGGCAGTCAATTATAATGTACAGCTTTCATGCGCCAGCTGGACCGTTGTTTAACATGGTGCAACGCGCATTTTTTTATCGAAAAAAGCATTCCGCACACGTTGTAGATTGGGGATCTAAATGATCAAACCCTAGATTCTTCTGTTTTTAAGAAATATAGGCGTGTTCGGTTCACGAAAACTTCACACGCCGTTCACGTTAAAAACGTAGTCTTAAAAATGTTCCCATCGGCAAATCTTTGCCTTGGGCCGACTTAAGAAAGAATTCTCCGAACTCCGTGTCAGTCTCGCCAAAGTGGGTTTTGGCTACATTCAGACCTACCACGGCAGAAAGGCCCACCGCATAAGTAGACAGGATAAAGAATGCGTCCTTTCTCTCTAACAGTTGGCTGCTCAGCGAGATGAGTTCATTCAGTTGCTCCTGCAATGTCCATTTTTCACCTTCCGGACCACGTCCGTATGGCGGTGGGTCCATAAGGATACCGTTGTAACGATTGCCCCGTTTGGCTTCGCGGCGTACAAACTTGAAAGCGTCTTCGTAAACCCAGCGAATATCGCTCAGGTTGTTTATACGCATATTCTCGTTAGCCCAGTTTATACCCGGCCTGGAGGCATCGCAATGCGTTACATCTGCCCCGGCGGCACGCGCCACCACAGAAGCCGCACCGGTGTAAGCAAACAGGTTGAGTACCCGTGGCTTTTCAAGTTTCCAACGGGTAACCGTGTCGTAAATAAAATTCCAGTTACTGCCTTGCTCCGGAAATATACCCACGTGACCAAAGCCGGTAAGGGCAAGACGTAACGTGAGATTAAGATTGTTGTAGTTATAATTTACATTCCAGGTTTCCGGCATACCAGGCTGGCGTGACCACCCCCCTTTTATATCGTCTGTAAAACGGAATTTATCTTTCTGCTCGCGTACAAATTTGGCATGCGCGAGTTTTCTCCATTCATCCTCGGGCAGCGATTTGGTCCACAGGGCCTGGGGTTCAGGACGAATAAGGATGTATTTCCCAAATCGTTCGAGTTTTTCGAAATCGCCAGAGTCTAAAAGTTCGTAATCGCGCCAGGACGAAGGATGCAACAGCTTCATGAATGGTATGCTCGTTTTTTAATCAGGGTGCAAAGGTGCGGATTTTACCGGTGTTTTATGCCAAAAATTTGCACCTTCGCAGTCCGTTCACGTCAAACGCCAACGCTTTTCCCATGCACCCCATAATTACGAGCCCTCAAAATCCGAAGATCCGGAACATTCTAACCCTTGAAAAGGCCCGTGAACGCAAAAAGCAGAACCTTTGTGTTATCGAGGGCTTAAAAGAATTATCGCTGGCAATGGCCGGAGGCTACACCTTAAACAGCGTGTTTTTCTGTCCGGATATTATTCCGGCAGAAGAAGTATTAGAGCTGGTTAAACACGAGCAGTTACTTATTCCCGTACAGCAGGCAGTGTTTGAAAAGATTGCATACCGCGAGAGTACGGGCGGTGTATTAACGCTGGCCACACCCAAGAAGCATACCCTGGAATCGCTCACACTACGGCCGGAGCCGCTGCTGCTAATTCTGGAAGGAGTTGAAAAACCAGGCAACCTCGGCGCAATCCTCCGCACCGCAGATGCCGTAGGAGCCGATGCTGTTATTATCTGTGATCCACAAACAGACTTCTACAACCCCAATGTTATCCGTTCGAGCGTAGGATGTGTTTTCACAACAGCTATTGCCTCTGCTACATCCGAAGAAACCATCGCGTGGCTCAAAGACGCCGGAATAAACATTTACTGCACATACCTGCAGGCATCCGTGCCCTATTACGAAACCGACTTTCGAAAGGGATGTGCGATTGTTATGGGAACCGAAAGCACAGGACTTTCCGATGTTTGGGTGAAACAGTCTGACGCAAATATTATTATACCAATGCAGGGTAAGATCGATTCAATGAACGTGTCCACAGCGGCAGCCGTAGTTGTTTTTGAAGCGAAACGACAACGAATCGCGAGATAAACCCGTTGTGAGTCTGATCGTAAAAGCAGTAGAAACAATATAGAGCAAATACACCTGACCAGCCTAAGCCAACCATTCTCCCGGACTTTTGGTAGATTTGATAGGGTGTAAATTATTTTTTTGACGACAGCGAGAGAAGCAGCAAAATCAGTTATTTTCGTATTTGGAGCCCATCTGGAATGGACAAATTCTCGTCACACAAGTCACTAAATCAAGACGACACCCGCATTTTTATAGCGTTAAGCGAAGCTAATCGCTTACAGGAAGCTGTTATCAATACATCGCACCTTCCGGTTTTATCGCTTTCGCTGCGCGGTATTGTAACGGGCTTTAACAAAGCCGCAGAGAACCTTTTAGGTTACACGGCAGACGATGTTATCGGAATCGTAACGATCGACCGCTTTTTTGATACTACAGAGCTTTTGCGACGTAAGCAGGAACTCGAACATATTCATGCTATTACCAACACCAGCGATACAGAAGCCTTCTTTGCTGTTGTACGAAAGACACAAAGCCCTGAGCGCCGCGAATGGACGTGTGTTCGCAACGATGGTGAGCTTGTACCCGTACTACTCTCCCTCGCTCCACTACAAAACGAAGCCGGACAAATCATCGGCTTCTCTGCTGTACTTACAGACATTACCGAACAAAAGCGCAACGAGCAAAGGCTGCTCAAATCAGAAGCACAACTCCAGGCGCTCGTATCATCTATCGATGACATTGTTTTCGAACTCGATGAAGAAGGTCGCCACATCAGCATCTGGATAAACGACGACGCTAACCTGTTTTTACCTCGCCAAAAAATCTACGGAAAGACACTTACCGATATGTTCGGCGAGCCTTTTGCCCGCCCTTTCCAGGAAGGCTTCCGACATGTGCAGAAGACCGGTGAAGTATTTAACCGCGAGTATCGCACAACGGTACCGAACGATGAACGCTGGTTCAATGCCCGGTATAGCCTGATCTATGAAAACGGTCAGCCAACGCAACGGGTAAGCGTATGTATTCAGGATATCACCGAGCGCAAGAAAGCCGAACTATTGTTACGGCAAAGCGAAGAGAAATTTCGGCTTATGGCCGAGAACGTCCCTGGCGTTATGTACCTATGCCACCACCTTCCGGCATATTCCATGATCTACCTGAGCGAACGTATTGAATCGCTTACTGGATACCGCGCTGACGACTTTATATCGGGCGCTATAGCATTCCCCGATCTCGTCCATCCCGAAGATGCAGCCCGGGTTCGCAAAACCACACAAGAGGCCCTGACAGCCCGTACAAACTTCGTCATGACGTACCGCCTGCGCCACCGCTCCGGCAAATACACCTGGGTGGAAGAAATGGGTACCGGTGTTTATAACGGCGATGAACTGGTAATGCAGGAAGGTTTTATCAGCGATATCACGCAACGCAAAACTGCAGAAGAAGAACTGAAACGCGTGGCCGAAGAAAACCACCGGGTATTCAACTACTCGCTGAATCTTAATGCCATCGCCAGCTTCGATGGTTACTTCATAAAACTCAATCCGGCCTGGACCCTAACGCTCGGCTGGACGCAGGAAGAACTCTGCAAACGGAAGTTCCTGGACTTTGTACATCCCGATGATGTAGTGAAGACCCGTGAACTCCACGATCGTATTGCCGAGGGTGAAGACAACACCCAGGGCATACTCGAAAACCGGTACCGCGATGTTAACGGCAACTACCGCTGGTTACTCTGGTCATCGTCCCAAGACCCTGTTCAACGTATTATCTACGCATCTGCCATCGACATTACTGAACGCAAGCAATACGAAGAAGAGCTTTTGCTATCGAAGCGCGACCTGGAAATCGCAGCCATTGAACTTGAAGAACAGAACCGCCAACTTGACGAGTTTGCCCATATCATCTCGCACAACCTCCGCTCACCTATTGGCAACATCAAGGCATTGATCGGTCTGGTAAACGAGAACAGTCCCGTACACGAATACCAGCTTATTTTCGAAAAGCTCAAGAACGTTTCGAGCAACCTGAACGAAACCATGAACGAGCTCATGGAAACCCTGAAGATCAAGAAAAGCTCAGAGATTGAACGCTTCGAGATCCGCTTTAAAGAAATCCTGGATAAAGTTATCCAGTCGCTCGAAGGCGAAATGATTCAGTGCGAAGCTACCGTCACCTTCGACTTCAACGATGCTCCCAAGATTATTTATCACAAACCTTATCTGGAGAGTATATTCCAAAACCTGTTAACCAACGCCATCAAGTACCGCTCGCCCAAGCGCCCCCCCCGCATACACATTGTAACCCGGCAGGACCTGCACGGCGTCGAGCTGAGCGTCCAGGATAACGGTCTGGGAATAGACCTGGTACAATATGGGGATAAGCTGTTCGGCCTGCACAAAACGTTTCATGAAAACAAAGAAGCACGCGGCGTAGGCTTGTTCCTGACCAAGACCCAGGTTGAAACACTGGGTGGCGAGATCCGGGCAGAAAGCGTTGTCGATGGAGGAACTACCTTTGTTATTCGTTTCTAACCCGCCTTCGCCGAATGCAGTTGTTAAGAAGCTATTTCAAAATGGTCGGCTATATCGTAAAGAATAAATATCGATGCAGCAAATTCACCGTATTGCTGGATTACAGCAGGCTTATCATCGGCTCAATATTGTTTCATAAACTCGGCAGAAAGAAGCGCCAACAGGCGCCCCTGTCAGCCAGCATAGCAGGAAATATATTTCAATTCTTCAGCTACCCGCAGGTCATCTCCCTGTTCGAAGAAATCTTTATAGCCCAGCAGTACAAATTTGATATTGAGTTAAATCAAAACGCCAACATCATTGACTGCGGAAGTAATATCGGGCTATCGATCCTGTACTTTCGTCTAACATTCCCCAACACGCCAGTCATCGCCTTCGAACCCGATAAAGATGCTTTTACACTACTCGAAAAAAACATCAGAAGAAACCGCATAACCAATGTCACCTTACACAACGTAGCCTTGACCGACGTGGAGTCTGATGTGCAGCTGTTCGCCAATAAAAACGGAAGCTTCCTGAACATGAGCTTATTCCCGCATCCCGATCAACTTCAGGTTAGCGAAACAGTAACCTCCAGAAAGCTGTCAAGCTTTATAAATCGCCAACATACCTTCATAAAAATCGACACCGAAGGCGCAGAATACGCAATCATTAAAGACGTCATTGAAACAGGCGCCATCAACCTCATCCGTCAAATGATCATCGAGTGTCACAACACCCACACCACACAAACCCCAGCCACACTCACCACCGATCTGCAAAACAAACAATTCACATGCGTTCACACGAACCACCCCTTATTCCTCAACGCCCCCGAAACCCTCATCTACGCCACTCAACAAGCTCCAAAGTAACAAACCTCCGCAACTAGCCCTCTCCCCCTTCCCACACCTATCGCCCCTCTTGCCCATTACCCGCCCCGCACCACATCCCTACCTGATTCCCCCGCATTTCTCGGCGCTCTCGCATTGCACCCGCCTTAGCGTTAACGGCGGGCGCCGTCCTCACCCTGATTCATGGTATGGCATTTTAAGGAATTCTTAAACGTGGTGTCCGGTTCCCGTTTAAGGCTCCCGGCCAGCACGCTTTGCCCTGCAAGTAAAAACCTTTTAATGCAAGAATCATGGCCGAATCAAACACTGTACTCGACGACAAGCTCCATTGGTACAAAGACGCCGTTATCTATGAATTGCACATCAAAGCCTTTCGTGATGGCAACGGCGATGGAATTGGGGATTTTAAGGGACTGCTGGAGAAACTAGACTATCTACAAGACCTGGGAGTAACCGCAATATGGCTCCTTCCCTTTTATCCATCACCGCAACGCGACGACGGCTACGATATCGCCGACTACTATTCTATCAATACTGCCTATGGCGACGTGGAAGAGTTTAAAACAGTGTTGAAGGAAGCCCACGACCGGAACCTCAAGGTCATTACCGAGTTGGTTATAAACCATACATCAGACCAACACCCGTGGTTTCAGCGGGCACGCCTCGCGCCTAAAGGCTCGCCCGAACGTGAGTTCTATGTTTGGACGGACAACCCCGAACAATATAAAGATGTACGCATCATCTTCCAGGACTTTGAAGCGTCCAACTGGACATGGGACCCGGTAGCTCGTCAGTACTACTGGCACCGCTTCTTCTTCCATCAGCCGGATCTTAATTATGATAATCCATTGGTACAGGAAGAGGTGTTTCGAATTATGGATTTCTGGTGTAGCCTGGGGGTAGATGGCTTCCGACTCGACGCTATCCCTTACCTCTTCGAACGCGAAGGCACCAACGGCGAAAACCTGCCCGAGACACACGTCTTCTTAAAGAAGCTTCGGGCACACGTCGACAAGAATTATCCCGGAACACTACTGCTCGCCGAAGCGAACATGTGGCCCGAAGATTCGGCATCTTACTTTGGCAACGGCGATGAGTGCCAAATGAACTATCACTTCCCGGTGATGCCTCGCATGTTTATGTCACTCCAAATGGAAGACCGCTATCCCATTACAGACATATTCGATCAAACTCCGGAGATTCCGCCAACCTGTCAATGGGCTATATTCCTACGTAACCACGACGAGCTAACACTTGAAATGGTTACTGACGAAGAGCGGGACTATATGTATAAAGTGTATGTAAAAGATCCTAAAGCGCGGATTAATCTGGGCATACGCCATAGACTTGCTCCACTTATGGGCAACAACCGCAAAAAGATCGAACTACTAAACTGCCTGCTCTTTTCTTTACCCGGAACACCCGTTATTTATTACGGTGACGAGATTGGCATGGGCGACAACTTCTATCTGGGCGACCGCAACGGCGTACGTACACCAATGCAATGGAGCGCCGATCGCAACGCGGGCTTCTCAGATACCAATCCACAAAAGCTTTACCTGCCTGTCATTCTCGATCCGGAGTATCACTATGAATCGCTAAACGTCGAAATGCAGTCGCGCAGCACCTCGTCATTGCTCTGGTGGACAAAACGTGTACTCGCCAAACGCAAACAATACAAAGCGTTGAGCCGTGGCGATATGAAGTTTATTCCTTCTGAAAATTCGAAGATCCTGGCATTCACCCGAACCTACGAGGAAGAGACCATACTGGTTATCGTAAACCTCTCACGGTACACTCAGCCGTTTGAGCTGGACTTACAGGCTTATTCGGGCTATGTGCCCGTAGAGGTGTTTAGCCGCAACCGCTTCCCGATTATTAAAGAAGACGGCGCGTACTTCTACACCCTAAGCGCACACGACTGCCAGTGGTTCATCCTTGAAAAGGTAAACGCCGAAACAGATCAGAACAAAACATTACCAATCATTGAGGTGGACTCGTGGGACAATCTACTTTCCCGCCGTGTAGTAGACCGCCTGGAGAACAGTATCCTGCTTCCATACATGAAGCGGATGCGTTGGTTTGGAGGCAAGAGTCGTATTGTAGAGAGCATTCGAATTGCCGACCAGGCCCTTGTACCTACCGGCGAAAACAGCAGCGCCCGGTTCCTGTTGCTGGAGGTAAGCTACGAGAGTGGTCTGCCGGAAACCTATCAACTGCCCATAGCTTTTGGTAAAGATGCTTTCGCAGAAAAAATAAAAGACAACTGCTCACAAGCCGTAATTGCACGGCTAAAGATCGGTGAAGAAGAAGGTATCCTCTACGATGCTATTTACGGCTACGAACTGCAAACAACCATACTGAACAACATTGCCCGCGCCGCAAAACCTGTTCGGCTTAAGGGCAGCGAACTTCGTTTCTATGGAAGCGATGGCGCCAAACATTATGTAGAAGAGCACGACAAGATCAAACCAAGAATACTCTCGGCTGAACAAAGCAATACGTCTGTCATATACGACAACCGCTTTTTCATGAAGATCTTCCGCAAGGTAGACCGGTCGATCAACCCCGACCTCGAAATCACTCAGTTCCTCACGGAATATGCAAAATTCAACCATATTCCCGCCTACGTAGGCGCAATGGAATGGCGGTATGAAAACGGGGCCATGGTGCTTGCCATGATGCAGGAAATGGTAACCGCCAGCAGCGATGCATGGACGTATATGCTCGACCGGCTCGATACATATAATGAACGTATACTCTCGCATGCCGATCCCGTCACAGCGCCCGAGCTCCGTGGCACACTGCTGAATCCTGTGGCATATGAAGACATTCCCGATATAATGAAGGAATTTATCGAAGGCGCCGTAGCCGAACAGGCAACGCTGCTGGGTATACGCACTGGCGAAATGCACAAGGCGCTTGCATCCAGTAAGAATGTAGCCGACTTTAATCCCGAACCGTATTCACTGCATTATCAGCGTTCCTTGTATGCGGGCCTTCAATCCCTGGTAAGGGGCACATTCCAGAATCAGGCACGAATGCTTAAAAAGCTTCGCGAAGATATACATCAGGAAGCAACCGAGGTGCTCAATATGAAGAACGATATCCTGAATACGTTTAAACGAATCTACCAGAAAAAGATCGACGTTGTAAAAATCCGGATTCATGGAGACTACCACTTGGGCCAGGTGCTCTTCACGGGCAAGGACTTTATCATCACCGATTTTGAGGGCGAGCCTGCCCGCAGCTATAGCGAGCGCCGGCTTAAACGCTCACCATTACGCGATGTGGCCGGCATGATACGGTCCTTCCACTACGCCGCTTATGGAAGCCTGTTCCTCGATAACCAGATTCGAAAAGAAGACTACCCACGATTGATGCCGTTTGTAGAACAATGGTACCATTACATGTCGGGCTTCTTTATGAAGGCGTACCTGGAGACCGTGAAAGGAAGTCCGTTTATACCGAACAACACCGAAGATCTGGAAATTTTGATGACAACGTTTTTGCTCGAAAAGGCCGTATATGAATTGAACTATGAGTTAAATAACCGCCCTGACTGGGTACTTATACCGTTACGTGGTATACGAACGCTAATGGCGAAGGAGAAAGATGTGGCTGTTGGAGAAGATGTGCCGGTAGCAATAGTGTAAGCCAGCGTGAAACAGGAAGAACAGGTGCAAAAAGCGGATCGCTCGATCCGCTTTTTTTATGACTACAAAATAGATTTTTTCGTTTCAGAAGACCAGATACTGGCAGCACCGACAATAGCAGCTTCTTCGCCGAGAATAGCCCGTTTGATCGGGAGATTAATGCCGTGGGTTTTGAGATTCTCGGTAACCCGGGGAAAGAAAAGAGCTTCAGCGTTGGCGATGTTGCCCCCGATTACTATTACCTGAGGGTTATCGATAGCAATGAAATGCAAAAGAAACTCGGTAAGGTTATCAGCAAATTCGTGGAACACCTGTTGGGCAATTGGATCGGTGGCGTGAAGTTCACTAAGAGCCTTTACATCTTTAACAGATTGTCCCGTGAGTTCCTGGTAGCGACGCAGGAACCAGCGCGTAGCGACATATTCTTCGGCTATGGCATCGCGAAAGGGTGTGTGCCAAAGGTCAGCGTCCTCAGCTACACCGTTATGCGAACGCGCCGTGCCGAGTCCAGTACCTAAGGTGAGACCGATAGCCGATGTATAGCCCCGGGCCGCACCACCAAATACTTCGCCCTGCATAAAGCAGCCGGCGTCGTTTTTCATGCGGATGCTTGCCGCGGGTAGCCCTAAACGTTCAGCCAGTAAGTTGCGTATATTGAGTCCGTACAGGGAATCGTATTTGTCAATACCTTTAATGTAGGATATACCCTGCTCGTAGTCTACGGGGTTTGGCATGGCGATGCCGATCGTTTTCCCCCCAGCCTGGCTCAGCACCTCTTCAAGGGCAGCACCCCAGGCCTCGATAATTTCAGCTACAGTACCGTGCGAATTCACTCTGCGCCGGATGAGCGTTTGCGAAAGCATGGTGCGTTGTTCCAGATCAACAAGCGCTGCTGTAATGTGTGATCCGCCGATGTCGGCCCCTACGATGGTATATTCTTGCATATAATAAATCCCCGTTATTCCGGTGTTCGCCTCAGGGCCACAAAAATATTGTATTAAATCGTTTTATCAACTGAAAATTCCATCGTGCACCGGGCTAATCTGCTGTTTTCAGTTTCCCATTGCCTGGCATTCAAACTCGTTACTATCTTCGGCGTATCATGAAGGTAAAAAACAGGATTTACACCGGGTTATTGGCGATTTTATTAACCCTGTTAACCGCAGAACTCAAGGCATCTGTGGCCGATACGGTTGAAACGTATAGTGCGGCCATGCAAAAAACAATAAAGGCTATTGTGATAACCCCGCAGTCGTACAAGCAAACCAGCGACCGTTTGCCCGTTGTGTATCTGCTGCACGGCTATGGCGGCAGTTTTCGCGACTGGACCCGCAAGGTTCCTCAAGTAAACACGTACGCCGATCTTTACAACGTGATTATTGTCTGTGCAGATGGCGGCACCGGCAGCTGGTACCTCGATAGCCCGGAAGATTCCACCTATCGCTATGAAACCTACGTCGCTCGGGAACTTGTATCCTGGGTAGACGAGCACTATCAAACAGACACCCGGCGCGAAGCCCGGGCTATTATGGGCTTAAGCATGGGCGGCCATGGCGCACTGTACATGGCCTTTAAACATCCTGAAACATTCGGTGCGGCCGGCAGCATGAGCGGTGGCGTGGACTTCAGGCCCTTTCCGGCCAATTGGGAACTGTCACGGCGCCTCGGCACATACACCAAATACCCCAAACGCTGGGATGAGAACACCGTTATTAATATGATTGACCTCATTGCCAGGAATCCGCCAGCCCTTATCATCGACTGTGGCACAGACGATTTCTTCTATACCGTAAACGTTACCTTCCACAGAAAGCTGGCCATGAAAAAAGTGCCGCATGACTTCATAATACGGCCAGGCGATCATTCCTGGGCATACTGGAAGAATGCGATCGGCTATCAGATGTTGTTTATGGCGAAGTATTTTAAACGCACCTGAGCCATAGACAATCCCTTTGGTTAAAACTAAATCCTTTCGGAAAGCATCCTGAATCTATGCGATGGTTCGGTGTTATCGGTTTGCTGCTTTGGAGTAACTGGGGTTGGGGCCAGGTAGTAATACGAGGCGTTACAGCAGATTATCAGACACGGCAGGTGTTGCCATTGGTACATCTGTTCATTAAAGATACAGTCAATAAAACCTTTCAGGGAACGATAAGCGGACCCGAGGGCCGGTTTAGCCTGCCGCTTCCGGGTGATAAGCGAGGTGATTCCTTAACATTTTCATGTCTGGGGTATCAGAACATAAAGCGAAGCGTAACCTCGTTACTGAAAGGCGATACCGTTTTTCTCAGGGAAGCTCCGGTATATCTTGCCACGGTTACGGTTAGCCCGGTATCGGCAGCGGAGCTTATACGGACGTGTATTGATCGAATTCCGGAGAACTATCGAAACACAGGTTTTATCAATACAAGCTTTGTCTGGCAGGGCATTGAAACCGACGGTATGTATGAAAGCTTTCGGGAATCCGTTGCCACACTGCATGAAACACATACGCGCACTACGTCGGACTATAAATTATTGAAAGATTCTGTACTGAATAATTTACCGGGGCAAGCCGTGAACATTATTCAGCCGTTAGACAGTATTTATAAGCTGCTGTATTTTGACTTTGCCCGGACAGGATCGGGTATACTCAATGCCGGCACATTACACGAGTGGTCCATACGGTACGATTACGACGCCGGCGCGCCCGACAGTTACTGGGTTATTGATGCCGAGCGTAAAGATCATCTTCAGCACGCGCGGATCTTTATCAATCCCGACGACTATGCCTTTAAAAAAATCGCATTTGGCTACCGTTGGCGAAACCCGGTACATAACCGGCTGAACGATACAGTATACTATGCGCTGAATTCGGTGAACGGAACATTACTCTATGAAAAGACCGGTCAGCATTACGGCATCAAGTATATTACCCTGCAGGCACGCTACACCACGGGTAGCACAGTGCTTCTCAAAGCACGTGAACCGTCACAGTCAAATACGGCTACTCTAGAATATATTGTTCTCAAGTCGCGCGAGATACCGGTTAGTCAAAAGCCGGTAATGCCGTTTGGCAGTACTCCCTCGCAACGTCCTGTGCCGGTAGATCAGGAAACCTACCAGCAGATCAGGAATGCTGTGCAGCGGCTGCGAGAAGCCAATGAGTAGTTTCTAGTGCGGTTTAGCGCGCTTATATTGATCGGGCCATTCGACATCGTTACCCAGCTGTTGGGCGGCATGTAAAGGGAAGTTGGGATCGCGTAATGATTCACGGGCAATGAGTATAAGATCCGCCTGCTCCTTCTCCAGTATCGCTTCGGCATGGCTGGCCTCGGTTATGAGCCCTACTGCACCTGTGGCAACACCAGCCTCGGCGCGAATACGCGCGGCAAAAGGAACCTGGTAGCCCGGGCTTAACGGAATAGTAACACGCGGTGCAAGTCCACCGGTAGAAGTATCGATCAGATCTACCCCTAAAGTCTTCAGAATCGCGGCGAGCTTCACAGTTTCTTCAATGTCCCAGCCACCCGGCGCCCAATCGGTCGCCGACACGCGCACAAACAACGGAAGGTTATCGGGTAAAACGTTACGCACTGCACGCACCACTTCCAGCAAAAGCCGTATACGGTTATCAAAGCTGCCGCCATAAGCATCGGTACGCTGGTTGCTTAACGGCGAGAGAAACTGGTGTAGCAGGTAACCGTGTGCGGCATGCACCTCGATTACTTCATAGCCGGCAGCGAGCGAACGTTTTGCGGCCGCTTCAAAGTCAGCAATAACTTTCCGGATACCCGCATCGTCCAACGCTTGCGGCACTGCGCCGTCATAGAAAGCTATGGCCGATGGCGCTACAGGTTGCCAACCGCCATCAGCTACCGAAACCGGTTTATTACCTACCCACGGTGCACTTGTACTTGCTTTACGCCCCGCGTGGGCAAGCTGAATGCCCGGCACGGCACCATGTTGTTTCAGAAACGTTGTAATGCGCTTAAGGTAATCAACGTGTTCATCCTTCCAGATGCCCAGGTCGGCCGGCGAGATTCGTCCTTCAGGTGCGGTAGCAGTAGCCTCCTGTATAATCAACGCCGCGCCACCCGTAGCCCGGCTTCCCAGGTGTACCAGGTGCCAGTCGTTGGCAAATCCATCGGTGGCAGAGTACTGACACATAGGAGAGATTACAATACGATTTCTTAATTGAATGCCGCGCAGTGTCAGCGGCGAAAACAGTTTACTCATACAGGGACAGGTGCGTTACCACCGTTATAAAAATACGACTACTTCTTTTCTTTTTGCTCGGACGTGGCGGCTGAAGCTTCCGCCTTTTTCAGGTTAGTCAATTCAGAACCTTCACGAATTTCTTCGTTGGCCGATTTAACAAGTGTATCACCGGCGTTAAGATTTCCATAGATCTCCATTTTGCCGTCGGCTGTGCGACCCGTTTGCACGGAAATACGCTCAGCCTTGCCGTCCGTTACACGCACAACGAAGATGCCGGTCGTTGAGTTCACCACAGCGCTCTTCGGCACCACAAATGTGCTGTCTTTTGTGGAAAGCGGAATGTTTACTTCGGCGATCATTCCAGGCAGCAGTTGCTTATCGTTATTGTCTACATCCATCTCCGTGCGTTGGGCACGAAGGCGGTTATCCAACGCACCGGCCAGACGCTCAACCTTTGCCGTGAACGGCTTACCCGGAAAAGCCTTTACCGTGAATTTCACAGCATCGTTTTGCTTGAGGTAATTCACATAGGCTTCAGGTACCGAAACTACAAGCCTGAGCTTTTTCTGCTGCTGCAGTGTGAACAGCGGAAACTCCGAACCCTTGCCCGATGGCCCAACGTAGCCTCCGGTATTTGCATTACGGGCGCTGATCACACCGCTAAACGGTGCACGTATAGTAAGGTAGTTCTGTACCGTGCTGATTTCACGGTGAGCCGCCCGTGCTGCTTCAAGTTGGGCCTGGTCCGAACTGGTTCGCGCCAGCGCCTGATCCAGATCGTTCTGGGATATCGTTCCAGGCGTTTTACTCGTAGCCACTAAACGATCATAGTTCGCTTTGCTCGCCGTGTACAATGCTTCTTGCGATTTGAGGCGCGACTCGGCAGCAGCCAGTTGTGAGTTCATTTCCGGTGCTTCCAGCGATACGAGCAGCTCGCCTTCTTTCACCTCAGAGCCTACGTCCACATGCAGCTTACGAACGAAAGAACTTACTTTGGCATAGATATCCACCTGCTGAAAGGCGATGAGCTCGCCGGGTATTTGCAACGACGACGAGAGCATGCCCTTCTGCAGCGCTATAACTTCCGTTACCGGAGCTTCCGCTGGCTTTTTGGCATCGGCCTTCTCGCCGTGAGAATTACTACAGCTGTACGCAACGCCGGCTGCCAGAAAAATAACCAGGCTGTGAATGGAATGATTTATACGTAGGTTCATGATTGTGATGGTGCTATATAATGTTTACTCTCTTCGTCTTCAGGATCAAGGGATACGGATACAGTAGACGTTTTTTCCTGTACCCATGCAAATACGAGCGGCAAGATCAGGAGTGCCGCAACAGTAGAGGCTATAAGTCCGCCGATAACGGCGCGGCCCAAAGGTGATGCCTGGTCGCCACCTTCGCCAAAACCAGCCGCCATCGGAATCATACCAACGACCATAGCCACACTCGTCATAAGAATGGGGCGCAGACGAAGCGATGCAGCTTCTTTGGCAGACTCCAGCGCATTGCCGTTTTTCTTACGCAACTCTTCAGCGTTCGTAATGAGCAGTACAGCATTGGCAATAGATACACCTACCGACATGATGATTCCCATATACGACTGCAAGTTAAGCGTAGAGCCCGTAAGCATCAATAACACCAGGGCTCCCAGCACAACCGCGGGTACGGCCGCCAACACAACCGCCGATACTTTGAACGACTGGAAGTTGGCCGCCAGCATCAGGAAGATCACGACGATGGCTACAACAAGTCCGGATTGCAGGCTGTTGAGTGTTTCCGTTAACACATTGCTCAAGCCGATCGGTTCTATGGTTAATCCGCGGGGTAATTCACCCAGATCGGCAAGCGCTTCGCGGACATCGTCCGCAGCGGTGCCGAGATCTACGTCGTTGAGGTTCGCGGTAACGCTTAGTATGGGCATAGCACCCAGGTTATCCGCCTCGCCGTATACTGTGTCGGGCTGCAGCGTGGCTACATCGCTCAGTACCGGACGCGATGCGTTGCGTAGCACAGGAATTTCGCCGATGCTGTGTATGCTGGACATTTTACTTTCCGGAACCTGTACCTGTACGCTATAGCTCAGGCCGGCGCGTTCGTCTACCCAGGTATTCTTTTCGGTGTAGCGCGATGACGATGTAGAGGCGACCAATGAACGCGAGATATCGGATATATCGACACCCAGTTGTGCCGCACGGCCACGGTCTATATCGATGTTGATAGCCGGGTAATGTATAGGCTGCCCCAACTGCACATCGCGCAGATAAGGGATCTGCTTCAGCCTGGCAATTACTTTCCGGGCATATTCTTCATTCTGTTTTTTATTCCGGCTTCCTATACGAACTTCGATGGGCGTTGGCGATCCCTGGCTGAGGATTTTATCGGTAAGCTCAATAGGTTCGAACGAAAGCTTAATGTCCGGCAGACGTTTCTTTACCTCCTCGCGAATCTGTTCTTTGAGCTCGTCGAGGTCTACGTGATGCTCTTCGCTGATATTTACCTGTAATACGGCTTCGTGTGGGCCGCTCATAAAGAGGTAGAGCGGGCTTACCGAGAACAGCGATGGGTGCTGACCTACGTAGGCCGAGCTTACCGAAATATTCTCTTTTCCAACGAGGTCTTCCACCACACGCAACGTGCCGAGCAGCTTCTCTTCTGTTCGTTCTACCCGTGTTCCTTCGGGCGCGCGCATGCGCACCTGGAACTGACCCGAATTTACCTTGGGTAGCACATCACGACCAATGCTGAGCAGCATCACGGCCGCCAGAGCAAGCGCGAGTACGACGTAGCTTATTACAATAAGCTTCCGGTGTACCAGCATGCGTTCGAGCAACGCCATGAACCGGTTTCTGAATTTATCGAAGCCTTTTGCTTTATCGCCGTTAGCTTGTGCGCGGTGCGCCATCTCTTCCTTAAGCTCCCAATCGGATTTGGGCTGGTAGTGCGCGTCTTCTTCCTTCGTATGGCCTTTCATTAGCCAGTTTGCCATAACAGGTACGAAGGTTTGCGCCAGCAGGTAAGAGGTTATCATCGAGAAGCCGATTGCCAATGCCAGCGGCAGGAACAATGAACCGGGTATACCGCTCATGGTGAAGGCCGGCGCGAATACGGCAAGAATACAGAACAGGATGAGCAATTTGGGGAAAGCTATCTCTTTACAGGCATCCCAGATTGCGAGCGATTTTGGCTTACCCATATCAAGATGCTGGTGTATATTCTCGATCGTTACAGTAGACTCGTCGACAAGAATACCGATCGCCAGCGCAAGTCCACTCAACGTCATGATGTTGATCGTTTGCCCGAACAATTGAAGGAACAATACCCCGGCAATAATAGATGTCGGTATCGTGAGGATTACAATGAGCGCCCCACGTGCATCGCCCAGGAAGATAAGTACCATGAGCCCGGTAAGAATCGCACCGATGGCCCCTTCGGTAAGAAGGCTTTTTACGGAGTTGATTACATATACAGACTGATCGAATTCAAACGATAGTTTTACATCTTCGGGCAGTTGGCTTTCGAGGCGTGGTATAGCTTTCTTAAGATTCTGAACAACTTCCCAGGTAGAAGCATCGGCCGACTTGGCGATGTTGAGGTATACAGAGCGTTTGCCGTTAACCAAAGCATACCCTACCGTAACGTCGGCAGCGTCTTCCACACTGGCCACGTCGCGCATATAAAGGTTTTGTACACCGCCTTTATAGAGGGGAATATTTTCGAACTCCTTAATGGTTTTGATGGTGGTGTTTGTGGGGGTTAGGTAATTGACGTCGTCCACCCGCACATTCCCCGACGGCGACGTCTGGTTGTTGAGGCGAATGGCCTCCACCAACTGATCCGGAGTGAGGTTGTGTGCACGCAGCAATTCTGGATCGGCCTTGATCACTACGGTACGTATGTTACCCCCAAAGGGGGGCGGCGCCAGCAGACCGGGTATCGATGTGAACGACGCACGAACGTATACGTTGGCCATATCTGCCAGCTCGTTGTTTGTACGCGAGGGATTGCTGCTGCGTAGTACGAGCTGTCCTACCGGAAGCGTCGAGGCATCGAACCGTATAATAAAGGGTGGGTTCGACCCGGTCGGAAAGACGGCCTGTAAGCGATTACAGAATGCACTGAGTTCGGCAGCAGCCTGCGCCATGTTCGTGCCCGGATAGAAGCTGAGCTTCATAAGCGTAAGGCCCTGTACGTTTTTGGTCTCTACACTTTTCAGACCGTTTACAAAGAGCAGGATGTTTACATATTGCTTCCCGAAGAAAGCCTCCATCTGCGTGGGGGTATATCCACCGAAAGGGTGGGCTATATAAATAACCGGCAAATCAAGTTTTGGAAATATGTCCACCTTGATCGTGCGCACGGCGCCAATGCCGAAGAAGAAAAGCCCTGCCACCACTACCAGTATAGAGATCGGTTGGCGAAGGGCGAAGCGGATAAGGTTCATCTGTTGTTAGTATTTATTCGGTAAGTGGGTGTGCGGTGTGTTATCGGCAGGAGCCTACGTTCAGCGTGTCTGGTTAATAAACAGACCGAAGTCGCCAGAGGCCGCCGCTTTCAGCAGCAATGCCTGCCATACGTTTATATAGGCCACGCCAAGGTCTGTCTCGGCACGGTTCAGGGCATACATGGCCTGCTGCAAGTCCACGATAGTAGTAAGGCCATTTTTATACAATACACTTTTCTGAAGGTATGCGTCCGATGCGGCCTTATGCTGCTGCGGCACTTCCCGAATGCTCTGCAGCGTGTTCTCAAGACGCTGGTCCGCCAGTATAAGCTGGTCGCTCAGCTGCGTTGAAACAAGATCGTATTCGTTCTGGTAGGCTGCGGCGATAAACCGCTGTGCCTCGGCTTGCTGGCGGATCCTGAAGGTGCTCATAATATTCCAGGCTACGCTCACACCCGCCACGTAGTTGAAGCGCGATGGATCGATACCGTCTGCATAACTTTTACTGTAGCGGTCGGGCGACTCTGGCGTATAGTTATAATCAAAGCCGGAGCCACGCCCCTGATAAATACCAAAAAGGGTTATGCCGGGCAGTATACTTCGCCGCAAGGACTTCGAGAGACTGTTGGCCTGATCAATGCGGGCACGGTAAAATTTAACCTGCGGGTTTTGCTCTACCGTTACCGTGGTGTTGTGCTCTGCGGGTATTTTGCTAAGCAACGTAGTGTCGAGAAAAAATGGGTCAGGTGCTATATTGAGAAACTGGGCGAGTTGATTGCGCACCTGTTGCTCATTGCTGCGGGAGTCTATCAACACCAGGCGCGCGCGCGACACTTCGGCATTGGCTAGCGAAGAATCTACGCCGGCGTTAAGGCCGGTAAGCGCACGGGCACGAACGTTCTTTTGTACATACTCTGCGCGGCTTAAGTTAGACTCCGCATTTTGAATAAGCCGTTGAGCGATCAGCAAATTGAGGTAGGCACTGGATACCTTGACGCTGTGCACGAACTGCTCCTGCAATAGATCTGCCGAGTCACGGCGCATCTGTGCGTCGGCTGCATGGATCCGCGAGCGTACCCGACCGAAGGTATAGAATTCCCAGGTGGTATTTACAAGATACAGCGAGCCAAAAGCCGCATTCCAACTCTGGCTTTGATAGGCAGGACCTGCCGACGATACACCGAATGCGCCTACAGGCGCCAGCGGACCGAACTGGGTATTTACCGTGCCGTAGTTATGTTGCGCAGCTGCAACCACATTGGGCAGGTATTCATTGCGCGCGTTCTTAACAAGCGCTTCCGACGCGTTGAGGTAATTACGTTTGGCCTGAATGCTTTGGTAGCGCTGCACACCCTGGTCTACCGCTTCTGAAAGCGATAGCACCGTTTCCTGTGCCCACACCGTTGTGTGAAGCAGTACACTTAAAAGCATAGCACATACTATGCTTAGAATGCGATGCCCCGAGCCCTTACCCGTTGATTCCAGACGGGAAGGTCTGTTTGTTTTCTGCATGTTAAAAAAATAAATCTGTTACGTTAATCAGGTCTGATCCTGGCATTGTGAAGCACCCTGAAATGCTCCGCCAACAATACGCTTCTAAACGATACGGTTGTATTAAATACGTGTTAGAATGTAACATCGGAACGGTATCATCGTGATCCTCTTGCAACTTTCTTTTTCTTTCCGTTACCGGCACGTTACATTCCTGCGGTCAATATACGGTGTGAACAAAATTCGCTATCTGAATTTTACAGCACCGGTAAGCTCCTTTTTGTTAAAATTTGTTAATGGTAATTCTGTCCCAAATATCAAACGATTGCTGCGCTTCAGTGAAGCCTTACATATGTATAGCCGTAAGGGGTCAATGGGACACATACTGTACACGGTCTGCGATCACGCATGTTTGTTCGTATCGGATATCATGGCAATGCGAACAAACATGCAGTTGGCTATATCAGTTATTCACTAGCTTCATGGAACCCTCGCTATAGCGTTGTCCGGTGTTGGGATACCGTGCGAGCAAATCGTTAATCGCAGCAAGGTCCGATGCAGAAAGGGTAACGTCCACGGCTTTCGCATTTTCTTCCAGATAGCGTCGGCGTTTCGTTCCGGGTATCGGGAATATGTCGTGGCCTTGTGCTAGAACCCATGCCAGGGCTAGCTGGGCTGGAGTAATGTGCCGTTCGGCTGCGAGCGTTGCAAAGCCCTCGGTAAGCCTGCGGTTGTTGTCCCAATGGTCGCCATTAAAACGAGGCAGTGTGCGGCGGAAGTCGTTGTCCGGAAGTTCAGCAGCGCTTCCTACGGTAGCCGTTACAAGACCGCGTGTCAGTGGGCTGTAGGGCACGAAGGCAATATTGAGTTCGCGGCATACCGGCAAAATCTCCTTCTCAACGTCGCGGGTAAGCAAAGAGTATTCCGACTGCAACGCGGTGATAGGATGCACCGCATGGGCACGACGTATTGATTCCGCCGAGGCTTCCGAAAGGCCGAGGTAACGCACCTTGCCTTGCTTTACAAGGTCGCTCATAGCACCGACCATTTCTTCTACCGGCACGTTTTTATCGATGCGGTGAGCATAATATAAATCGATGGCGTCTATGCGCAGGCGTTGCAGGCTTTTCTCTACAGCCGCTTTGAGATGGGCCGGCGAGCCATCAAAATACGTGCTGTTATCGTCGCGGTAGCGAAATCCGAACTTCGTGGCAATAAAGATTTTATCTCGGTTCGGCACAAGCACCTTGGATACGAGCGATTCGTTAGCTCCGTTGCCGTACATGTCGGCAGTATCCCAGAAGGTAATGCCCAGCTCAATGGCTCTGTGAAGCGTGGCGATGGACTCGGTATCGTCTGTGGGGCCGTAGGCATGACTCATGCCCATACACCCCAATCCCAGAACGGACACCTTCTCGTTTGTATTTCCAAATGTTCTGTACGTCATACACGATGTGGGTTTGATACCCTGCAAATGTATGGCGACACAGTCAGGTGGTTCTTGCAGTTTTCAAACGAAAAATTATAATAATCAAATATTACTGACGGAACGAACGCGGCGTCTGATGGGTCTGCTTTTTAAAGAAATTGTTAAAATAGGCGGGATACTCAAAGCCGAGACTATAAGCAATCTCCGACACATTCCAGTCAGTATGCCGCAGCAGGGCTTTGGCTTCGTTTGTGATGCGATCGGCAATGTGCTCGGTAGTCGTTTTGCCGGTAACCTCCTTCACGGCGCGGTTGAGGTGGTTAACATGTACAGACAGGCGCGAAGCATAGTCCGTTGCTTTTTTAAAACGAAGTACATGGTCAGGGGTATCGATAGGGAACTGGCGTTCGAGTAGTTCCATGAAGAGGGCGGCAATCCGCGCAGAGGCGTTGGTGTGCTCAAAATAGCTATCGGCCGGCTGGAGTTTGAGTGCCTCATGCAACAATAGGCTAAGGTAATTCCGCAAGACGTCGCATTTGTATAGATAGTCCGAATCACGTTCTAACAGCATCTTTTCGAAGATTTCACTGATTTTGGGAATGCGCTCCGGGTCCGGAAAAAATATGGGCTGTCCCCCTGCTCTGAACAGATTTGCCTCATTGATACTACGACTATCGAAGTTGATAAAGTTTTCCGTGAACAGGCAAAAGTAACCTGCCTGTGGACCACTTGGCTCCCACGAATACGGTATTGTGGGGTTTGAAAAAAGCAGGGCATCGCGGTCTACGACAATACCCTTATCTGCATAGTATAATGTGCCTCGGCCAATAATGAGCGACACCTTGTAGAAGTCGCGGCGATTGTACGGTGTTATCTTGCTTTTGCAAAAATCTTCACGGCGAAACACATTAAGGTGCCCCTGCCCCTTCTTCAAACCTTCGAGCGAGGGCGGCTTGATACCGTTGCTGACCTCGTTACGTTTGTAGAATGCCTCAATCGATTCCGTCTGTACCATAGCTATACATTATTATAGAATTCAAATAACGGAATTTCCCGCGAATTGGTTTATTCTCTTTGCTCAGATCCGATTACTTCCCGTAACAACGAGTGAACCTGATGCGTTTACGCATTACCCCCACAAATGGCTGACTTTACAGCACGATTTAACACCACATTAACAAGTATAGCGAAGACAAGAATGGAAAATGAACAAATGGCAGCTAACAAAAAAAACAGAAGGGCTCAACCGCACCTTAACCTAAACCTATGAGAAGTTAAATGCAACGGCTGAACCCCGATTGCCTTACACAAGACCTCCCGTCAGGTGTAAAGCGAAGCAAAATTGTGTTTAAACAATAAAGAAGCTAAACCTTTTTACACGAATGGCGGTACCGCAGCGTAGCAGCATTCACCACACTACCGGGGTTACCCCGCTGTGAAACCCGCATCGCGCGGCTCCCATAATTCTATCTTGTTCCCCTCAGGATCAAGTATCCAGCCAAATTTACCGTACGGATACTCTTCGATTTCGCCCACCACCGTAACGCCCTCTTCCCGCAGCACGGCAAGAAGCTCTGCTAGATTTTCGACACGATAATTAAACATGAACGGTTTTTCACTGGGCGCAAAATACGTCGTCTCTTTCTTGAATGGAGCCCAGATAGTATGCGCCGGTACTTCACCCGGAGCACTGTTCAGACTATTCCATCGAAATGCACCTTCAATGCCAAGATGATCTTTATACCATTCATTAAGTTTCTTGGGATCTTCGGCTTTGAAAAATACACCACCGAGGCCTGTTACACGATTATTCATAAGTATTGGTTTGGAGATTTGTTTCAGCCTATTCAGGTAATATGTCTTTTTTGCGCAGCACGGCCGCACTGATCAGCGCTATTGCTAAGCCTACCGGGAAGATTTCCATAAACGTCATCGCCACACGGACAACGGGATTTTTATAAAGCTCAGACATCTCCGCCAATTGCTTTTCCGCTTCAGCCACCTCCGTAGGCGTCGCGCCGCTTGCGCGCATTTTTACAAGAGTGTACTCTTTATACTGGTCCATAAAAGTGGCACGCAATACCGCATCCGTCGCCAGATACACCTCCCAGGCTACCACATAGAACAGCGATGCCACAAGGGCAATCAGTAAGCCTACGCCAAAGGCCCGCCCAAATCCGATTACCCCGCCACAGTACGTATTACGGTAAGAGCGCACCCCCAGAAACACCATGGAAAGCGCCACAGCCATACTACTGTAACCAACAACCGTAGAATTATCGAACGTGAGAATATCACGCTGCAACAACTCCGTATTAAAGACCATTAGACCGGCTATGATAAGACCGGCAACAAATCCGTACGTTACAATAGTTTTACGCATACATTTTAAAGGTGTTATTCGGGGCTAAATAACTGCCGGAGTGCGTCTTGGCCGTCACCCGAAAGTATGAAATTGATTCACACTACCTAAAAAACATCGATATCAGGCATTTTTTAGCACACCGATAGCGCGTGCCTGCTGCACCGCCTGAGTACGGCGTTTCACATTGAGCTTAATAAAAAGGTTAGACGAATGCGTCTTGACCGTATTAAGGGAAACAAACAAGGAATCCGCAATCTCTTGGTTCGACAGCCCGCGGGCCATAAGTTCCAGCACCTCGTACTCACGACGGCTAATCCCAGTCTGTTTAAGAAGATCATCGTCCGAAGGCGCGGCCTCAGAAAGCGCAGGCCCAGGCGCAGCCTCCGGCCCCGGCACCGCCACAGCGGTCCCTCTTCGCGTAAGCCTTCCACCCGCCCAAACTCCAAGCACCAAAAAAATCGCCGCAATCACACCAAAAGCCGTATCAGTAGCCAAATCACGCACAAGCATCCTGTACTCTATCGTCTTTAGCACAAAGACCAGAACAGCAAGCAAAAAACCGTACAGAAAAATAGTTTTGCGCATCAGGTATGCTAAAGTATCCTATCCCAATCACCCTACCAAACCCTCCAGCCCCAACCTTCCTCTAAAAGCACTTCCCCCTACTCTCCCTATCTCACCCCCCTGCATTTCCCTCCGCTCCCGCACTCCGCACTCGCCCTGATTCACCCTGCATTCCTCCGCTCTCGCACTCCGCACTCGCCCTGATTCACCCTGCCCATCCCTCGCGGTCCAAACTCCTGTACTGAATCGCCTCCGCAAGGTGCTCAACCCGAATATCAGGCGTACCTTCCAGATCAGCAATCGTGCGCGATACCTTGAGAATTCGGTCGTAGGCACGTGCAGAAAGGCCAAGGCGCTCCATGGCTGTTTTGAGTAATGTGCGACCCGCCTCCTGCAGAGCGCATACTTCCTTTACCTGATGCGAGGCCATCATGGCATTACAGTGTACGTCTGGCTGTGCCTCAAAACGTTTTGTTTGAATTTCACGAGCTTGTATTACACGTGCGCGTATAGCTTCACTGCTTTCCGTTTTACGATTGGCCAGCATCGCGTCTATGCCTACCGGAACAACTTCAACATGTAGATCAATGCGATCAAGCAACGGACCACTTATGCGACTCATATAACGTTGCACCACGCCAGGCGCACATACACATTCTTTATCCGGATGATTATAATATCCACAGGGGCACGGGTTCATGCTGGCTACGAGCATAAAATTGGCCGGATAGTCTAGTGAGATGCGGGCGCGCGATAGCGTCACCCTGCGTTCTTCCATAGGCTGACGCATCACCTCAAGCACGCTGCGTTTAAACTCGGGCAGTTCGTCAAGAAAGAGCACGCCGTTGTTAGCCAGCGATATTTCACCCGGTCTGGGATTACTGCCGCCGCCTACAAGCGCCACGTCTGATACAGTATGGTGTGGACTGCGAAAGGGCCGTGAAGTAAGCAGGGCTGCATCGCGGCCCATTTTTCCGGCTACAGAGTATATTTTAGTTGTTTCGAGTGCTTCACTTAGAGCAAGCGGCGGTAAGATAGATGGTAGCCGTTTAGCCAGCATGGTTTTACCGGCACCAGGTGGTCCTACCATAATAACGTTGTGGCCACCCGCCGCCGCAATTTCAAGCGCACGTTTAATATTTTCCTGTCCTTGTACGTCTTTAAAATCGCTGTCGTAGGTATTGGCTGTTGCGGCAAAGACTTCGCGTGTATCCACATGAACAGGCTTTATATCCAGCTTACCTTCTAAAAAATCGATGGCTTCACGCAGGGTATTTACCGGCAGTACATCCAGATTGTTTACAATGGCGGCTTCACGGGCATTGGCCGCGGGAAGCAGAAACCCTTTAAACCCTTCCTTCCGCGCCTGTATGGCAATAGGAAGTACCCCGCGTATTGGGCGCAGATCGCCTTCCAGCGAAAGCTCGCCCATAATCACATACTTATCGAGCAGGTCGGTTTTAATTTGCTCGGACGAGCGAAGTACGCATACCGCAATGGCAAGGTCGTATGCAGAGCCTTCCTTGCGGATGTCCGCAGGCGCGAGGTTTACAACCGTTTTGTTACGGGGAAAAAACAGCCCCGCATTTTTGAGTGACGACTCAACCCGATGTTGACTTTCTTTAACGGCATTGTCCGGAAGGCCGCTCATATGGAAACGTAATCCCTGG
>Ga0065165_1001275_pt1 | contig 28492 bp, 26 predicted proteins | sample AraplaMF_Cvi_mMF_FD_63813 | JGI IMG/M metagenome (GOLD analysis project Ga0065165, IMG submission 63813) | Arabidopsis root microbial communities from the University of North Carolina, USA - plate scrape MF_Cvi_mMF (version 2) (version 3) | ecosystem: Host-associated > Plants > Roots >... | reverse complement strand
GATTCGCTCTTGAGGATTGAGGGTCGCCATGCCAGATGAAATGCAGCAAGGCCGCCGCAACTTTCTGCGCACGGCTTCATTCGCGTCATTTGCACTCTATGCCCTGCTGCGCGAAGCACACGCGACGGAAGCGATTCCGCGTCGCGGCCTCTCGGCCCGCTACTGGATCGATCGCCAGGACGAGCTGGCCCACGCCCTGCGCGCCGGCACGGTCGCGCACATGGCCTGGCATGACGAGGTCAACCGCCTGGCGCGCGAAGTGGACGTGGCCGAACTGATGGCCGAAGCGATGCGCGCCCATGCCACCCGCAACGTGCCTTTCATGCGCGACCCGGTGAAACGCAGCCTGCGCTTCCTCGACGCGCAGGGCGAGCCGCGCCATCTCGCCTACGCCGCGGCGCTGTTCGAGTTCGGTCCGTCCAGCGTGATCACGCCGCACGCGCACCGGCACATGGCTTCGGCGCATATGGTGGTGGAAGGCAAGGTGCGCATCCGCACCTTCGACCGCATCGGCGAGGAAGAAGGCGCGCTGCGCATCCGTCCCACCGGCGATCACGTCGGCGGCATCGGCGACGCCGCCGCGATGACCACCGAGAAGGACAACATCCACTGGTTTACGCCGGCATCATCACGCGCGACGACGTTCGATGTGATCGTCGATGGCCTCGATCCCGGCCAGGACGCCTACCTGATCGAGCCGATCGACCCGCTGGGCGGCAAGCTGCAGCCCGATGGCAGCATCGTGGCGCCGCGGCTGAGCTTCGAGGAGTCGATGCGGCGCTACACGGCGCAGCGCTGAGCGTACGATGGCGCCTCCGCCCTCCCGCGAGACGCCGTCCATGAAGCTCGGCCCCGTGATTCCCGTCCTGCGCATGTTCGATATCGCCAAGGCGCGCGAGTTCTATCTCGACTTCCTCGGCTTCGCGGTGGATTGGGAACACCGCTTCGAGCCGGGCACGCCGCTGTACATGCAGGTATCGCGCGGCGATTGCGCGCTGCATCTGTCGGAGCACCACGGCGACGCCAGCCCCGGCGCGGTAGTGCGCATCGCGATCGACGATATCGACGCCCTGCATGCCGAGCTGAGCGCGAAGCAGTACCGCTATGGCCGCCCCGGCGTGGAAACCATGCCGTGGGGCCTGCGCGAGCTGGCGGCGCACGATCCGTTCGGCAACCGCCTGATCTTCTACGCGCAGCCGTAGCGCCTCAGTGCGCTGCGGCGACGGGCAACTCGCCGGTGACCTTGCCGTGCTCGTCCAGCGTCTGCACCTTGGGCGTGCCATCCGCCGCCACCATCAGCAGCAGGCGTGGGCGGCCCTGTGTGTCCATCATGCCCAGCCCGACGGTGCCGTCCTGGCCGCGGCCCATCGACAGGCGCGTCTTCGGCTTGCCGCCGTGCGAGGCGTAGAACGCCTCGATGCGTTTGGTCTGCTCTTCCGGCGGCAGGTTCTTGATCTGGTCCAGCAGCTGGATCAGCTCCAGGATGGGGAAGGGCGGCTGGTCGATCAGGGTGATGCGGTTGCTGTGCGCGTCGCCGTCCTGGCTCGCGTCCAGGGTCATGGTCTGGTCCTGCTCGTAGGCGTCGAACGATAGATGGCCGTAGCTCTGCCTGGTGCCATCGGCGCTCTTTTCGCCGCCGAAGATCAGGCCGCCGTTCTCGGTGCCTTCGTCATTGAGGAAGATCATGCCCGCGGTCTTGCGGCTGGGGTGCGGGTATTCCTTGTTCCTGATGTAGATACCCGGCGCCTTGTCGGTATTGGACACAACCAGCCGCAGCGTGCCGTCCGGTTCGCGGATATTGATGCGTTGCACGTCGAGCTGCTCGAGCGAAAGCTTTTTCGGTGCGTCGATGAAACCGCTCAGCACGGTGACGGCGAACACGGCGGTAAGCACGCCGGAATAGACGGTCAGGAAACGCTGGCTGCCGGACATCGCGGGACTCCTGAACTAAAAAGGCGGGGCCACGATGCTGTGGTCCCGCCCGCAAGAGAAACGTGATGGCTGCCGCGTCAGAAGACGCTGGTGGTCTCAGAAATGGATCACGGTGCGGATCGACTTGCCTTCGTGCATCAGGTCGAACGCCTCGTTGATGCGCTCCAGCGGCAAGTTGTGCGTAATGAACGGATCGAGCCGGATCTCGCCGTTCATCGCCTGCTCCACCATGCCCGGCAACTGCGTGCGGCCCTTGACGCCGCCGAACGCGCTGCCGCGCCACACGCGGCCGGTCACCAGCTGGAACGGACGCGTGCGGATTTCCTGGCCCGCGCCGGCCACGCCGATGATGACGCTCTCGCCCCAGCCCTTGTGGCAGGACTCCAGCGCGGCGCGCATCACGTCCACGTTGCCGATGCATTCGAAGCTGAAGTCGACGCCACCGTCGGTCAGTTCGACGATCACTTCCTGGATCGGCTTGGCGTGATCTTTCGGATTCACGCAGTCGGTGGCGCCCATCGCGCGCGCCAGTTCGAACTTGCCCGGATTGGTGTCGATGCCGATGATGCGCCCGGCCTTGGCCTGCACCGCGCCCTGGATCACCGCCAGGCCGATGCCGCCCAGGCCGAACACGGCCACGGTGTCGCCGGGTTTCACCTTGGCGGTGTTGTGCACGGCGCCGATGCCGGTGGTGACGCCGCAGCCGAGCAGGCAGACCTTTTCCAGCGGCGCCTGCGGATTCACCACGGCCAGCGAGATTTCCGGCACCACGGTGTATTCGCTGAAGGTGCTGGTGCCCATGTAGTGGTAGACCGGCTCGCCGTTGTAGGAGAAGCGCGTGCTGCCGTCCGGCATCAGGCCCTTGCCCTGGGTGGCGCGCACGGCCTGGCACAGGTTGGTCTTGCCGGAGAGGCAGAATTTGCACTGGCGGCATTCGGCCGTGTACAGCGGAATGACGTGGTCGCCCGGCTTCACGCTGGTGACGCCTTCGCCCACTTCCACCACGATGCCGCCGCCTTCATGGCCGAGCACCGCGGGAAAGAGGCCTTCCGGATCGTCGCCGGAGAGCGTGAAGGCGTCGGTATGGCAGACGCCCGTATGAGTGATGCGGACCAGGACTTCGCCCTTGCGCGGCGGGGCGACGTCGATCTCGACGATCTGCAGCGGCTGGCCCGGTCCGAAGGCGACGGCGGCGCGTGATTTCATGGTGTGTGTCTCCAGCAAACGGCAACAAAAAAGGGCGGGGCTTATTTCAGATAAGAGCGGACCAGCTCGGTCATTTCGCGCACGCGTTCGGCGCGGCGTTCGTCGGAGGCGGCGGGCGCGCCGAATTCCTCGCGGATATGCGCCTCCATCACCTCGGCCATCAGGCCGTTGACCGCGCCGCGCACGGCGGCGATCTGCTGCATCACCGGGGCGCAGTCGGCGCCGGCTTCCAGCGCGCGCTCCAGCGCTTCGAGCTGGCCGCGGATACGGCGCACGCGGCCGAGGACGCGCTTTTTTTCGGGGAGGGAGTGGGGCATGCCCAGGGTCCGGTATCTATACTGGGGTAGAGTATCTGGGCGGACGCGGCGGGGGTCAAACACGGGGCCGATCTTTTCCGTTTTGGAAAAGCTGTCTACGCCTCGGGCTGCTATGTCGTCGCAAATCGAAAAGCTAGCATCTCCCTCATCGGCCGGCCGCGTCCCGCGGCGGCGACTATCGAGGTTGATCCCATGCTCCGCTCGCTCTGTGCGCTTTCGGCCGTCGCCGCCGTTTCGCTCGCCGCCGCTGCACCTGCCGAACCTGCGCTGCTGCAGCCGCGCGCCCTGATCGTCGACGGCAGCCTGCCGAAGGCGCAGGCCGAGGCGCAGATGCTGGCCGCGCGCCGCTACGACACGTTCTGGAACACCGGCGACGAAGCGCTGGCCAAGGCCGCGCTGGCGCCGGGCTTCACCGACCGCACGCCACCGCCGGGCCGTGCGCAAGGGCTGGCCGGTCCGCTGGCGGCGTCGAAGACCATGCGCGCGGCGATCCCGGACCTGAGCTGCGAGATCGAGCAGATGCTGGTGGCCGGCGACCGCGTGGTGACGCACCTGCATTTCCGCGGGCATTTCACCGGGCGCTTCAAGGACACGCAGGGCCGCGGCCAGGCGATCGATTTCATCGCCACCGACATCTACCGCGTGGCCGGCGGCCGCATCACCGACAACTGGCATCTGGAAGACAACCTCACCGCGCTGCAGCAGCTGGGGCAGCTGCCGGCGCCGGGCAAGTCTTCCTGAGCGTTCCATGCACCTTTTTGCAACACCCTCTGCGACAGCATGGTCCGTTGCCGCGCAGCTTCCATCACCCGCTGATTTCCTTTCCGAGGTAAGCCCATGCACATCGATCTTTCCGGCAAGAACGCCCTGGTCACCGCCTCCACCGCCGGCATCGGGCTGGCCATCGCCACCGGCCTGGCGCAGGCGGGCGCCAATGTGATCATCAACGGCCGCCACCCCGGCACCGTGCAGGAGGTGGTCGACAAGCTGCGCAAGCAATTGCACGGCGCGAACATCGAAGGCGCGGCAGCGGACCTGTCCACTGCCGAGGGCGCGAAGGCGCTGACCGATGCGGTGCCCAGCGTCGACATCCTGGTCAACAACGCCGGCATCTTCGGGCTCGTTCCGTTCTTCGATATCGACGACGCGGAATGGGAGCGCTACTTCCAGACCAATGTGATGTCCGGCGTGCGCCTGTCGCGCCACTACATGCGCGGCATGCTGGAGCGCAACTGGGGCCGCGTGGTGTTCATCTCCTCGGAGTCGGGCCTGAACATTCCGGTGGAGATGGTGCATTACGGCTTCACCAAGACCGCGCAGCTCTCGATCGCACGCGGCCTGGCCAAGGTGGCCGCGGGCAGCGGCGTCACCGTGAACAGCGTGCTGCCGGGACCGACCTTGTCCGACGGTTTCAAGGACCTGGTGCGCGAGCAGGCCGAGCGCGAAGGCAAGAGCTACGAACAGATCGGCGACGAGTTCGTCAAGGCGCACCGTTCCAGCTCGATCATCCAGCGCATCGCCAGCACGGAAGAAGTGGCGAACATGGTGGTGTACACCTGCTCGCCGCAGGCCTCGGCGACGACGGGCGCGTCGCTGCGCGTGGATGGCGGCGTGGTCGATACGATCTGAGTTCCTGCGGACGTCCAAACAAAAACGCCCCGCGATGCGGGGCGTTTTTTTAAACGGCGGAAGCGGCGGATCAGCCGTTCTTCTCGGCCTTGTAGCGCTCGATGCCGCTCAGGATCTCCGCCTTGGCGTCGTCCGCATTGGCCCAGCCCTCGACCTTCACCCACTTGCCCTTCTCCAGGTCCTTGTAGTGCTCGAAGAAGTGGCCGATGCGCTCCAGCCAGTGGCCGGAGACTTCCTTGATGTCCTTGATGTGCGAGTAGCCGTTGAAGATCTTGGCCACCGGCACCACCACCAGCTTCTCGTCGGCGCCGGCTTCGTCGGTCATCTTCAGCATGCCGACCGGATGGCAGCGGATCACCGAGCCCGGCACCAGCGGCAGCGGCAGGATCACCAGCGCGTCCAGCGGGTCGCCATCGCCGCCGAGCGTGCCCGGCACGTAGCCGTAGTTGCAGGGGTAGCGCATCGGCGTGGACAGGATGCGGTCGACGAAGATCGCGCCGCTTTCCTTCTCCACCTCGTACTTGACCGGCTCGGAATCCTTGGGGATTTCGATGATGACGTTGATTTCGTTCGGCACGTCGCGGCCGGCGGAGACGAGATGCAGACCCATGGTGATTCCTTGACTGGATAAGGCTTGGGGAGAGCTCGCAAGCATACGGCAAAGGCTGCTGCGTCGCAGCAGGCCGGGCCGGCGGGTTCAGGGCGGCGTCAGTGCCGCGGCGCGCTCAGCGCTGGTAGGGGCGTTCGCGCAACCACTTGGTGGCAATCCATTTTTCGCCCTTGAGCACCGGCAGGCCGGCGTGCAGCGAGCTCTGGTCGCCGGTGTCGTAAGCGAAATAGACGGCCGAACCGCGCAGGGCCGTGACGGTGAGGCCGGCCGCCGGGAAGCCGGTGCCGCCGCCTTCCTCGGGCGTGTTGAGGTACATCACGATGCTGGCGATGCGCTGGCCGCCGCGTGCGGTCACCGCGGTAAAGCCCGGCTGGGTGGGATCGAACCAGTCGAAATGCGGCTCGTATTCCTGGCCGGGCCGGTAGTGCAGCACCTGCAGGCCTTCGCCGTGATCCACCGGCAGATCGACCAGTTCCGCGATGCGCCGCTCGATGCGTTCGATCAGCGGCGTCTCGCCGAGGCTGAAGAACATGCCGTTGCTGGTGCGGCGCTCGTCGGTCTGGTGGCGGCCGGCTTCGTCCACGGTCAGCGAGCGGGCCAGGCGCGGCGAAGCGAGGCCGATCAGTGCTTCGCATTCGCCGTCGGTGAGCAGGCCGTCGAGCACGCGCACCACGGGGCTGTCCAGGCTGGTGCTGACGCGCACCGGATGGCCGTCCGCGATGCTGCAAGGCGCGGCCGGATGCGTGGTGCGCTTCGCCCCGGCCCGCGGGATGGTGGCGTTCAATGCGGCCAGCGGCACGCCCAGCACTTCGGCCACCGCGCGGTGGCATTGCTGCTGGTCGTAGCCGGCTTCCTGCATCAGCTTGACCACTTCCAGCGGCGTGTGGCCGCCGCGGGCCGTGGCCAGGATCCAGTCGCGCAGTTCGGGGCGGGTCTTGTGGAAGGATTTCATGCGATATCGACTGGACGGGGCGGTGAGTAAGTTGGGGTGAGCACAGCGAACCCCAACGCAGCAATGACCATGCCAGACCCGTTGGGGTTCGCCTTCGGCTCACCCTACTTCAGATGCTCCCACAAGTACGTATAGCCCAGCGCATTCATGAAGGCCGACTGCTTGTTGTCCGCCGCCGCGCCATGGCCGCCTTCGACGTTCTCGTAGAAGGCGGCGTCGTAGCCCAGCCCCGCCAGCTTCGCGTACATCTTGCGGGCATGCACGGGACCGACGCGGTCGTCGCGCGTCGAGGTGGTGAACAGCACCGGCGGATACTTCTGTCCGGCCTTGGCATTGGTGTAGGGCGAGAAGGCCTTGATCCAGGCCCATTCCTCCGGCTTGTCCGGATCGCCGTATTCGGCCATCCACGAAGCGCCGGCGGACAGATGCGTGTAGCGCTGCATGTCCAGCAGCGCCACCTGGCTGACGATGGCGCCGTACAGCTGCGGATACAGCGTGAGCATGTTGCCCATCAGCAGGCCGCCGTTGCTGCCGCCCATCGCACCCAGGTGCGCCGGTGAAGTAATGCCGCGCTTGATCAGGTCCTGCGAGACCGCGGCGAAATCCTCGTAGGCGCGCAGGCGGTTGGCCTTGAGTGCCGCCTTGTGCCAGCGCGGGCCGTATTCGCCGCCGCCGCGGATATTGGCGATCACGTACACGCCGCCCTTGTCCAGCCAGGCGCGGCCCACGCTGCCGCTGTAGGCCGGCTGCAGCGAGATCTCGAAGCCGCCATAGCCGTACTGCAGGGTGGGGTTCTTGCCGTCGGCCTTCAGGTCCTTGGAGGCGATCTCGAAGTAGGGCACGCGCGTGCCGTCCTTCGACGCGACGAAATGCTGGCTGACGCGGTACCTGGAGGCGTCGAAGAACGCCGGACTGTGCTTGATCGCCTGCGGCTCGCCGCTGCCGAGCGTCCCGGCGTACAGCGTGGTCGGTTGCAGGAAGCCGCTGACGGTGAGGAAGTAATCGTCGCTGTCGTCCGCGTCGATGCCGGTCGCGGCGATGGTGGAGAGCTCCGGCGCGCCGCCCAGGCTTTCGCGCTTCCACGCGCCATCCTGCGGCGTGAGCACCTCCAGGCGGTTCACCACGTTGTCCATCACGTTGAGGATCAGGTGATGGCGCGTCCACGAGTGGGCGTCCAGCGCGGTGCTTTCGGTGGGTTCGAACAGCACGGTGAGCGGCAGCTTGCCGTCCCGGTACTTGCCGGCCATGTAGTCGTCGAACTTCGCCGCCAGCAGCGAGCCGGATTTGTAGGTCTTGCCGCCCAGCGTCCAGTCGCTGCGCGGCGTGACCAGCAGCCATTCGCGCTGCACGTCGGTGCTGGCGTCGCTGGGCACGTCGATCTTGACGAGCTTGCCGTCCTTGCCGCGCAGGAACGTCTCGCTGTCGTAGAAGGCGATCTGGCGGTGCACGAAGTCGCGCTCGAAACCGGGCGTGTGATCGCGCTCGGCGGAGATGCTCATGTCCTCGTGCTTGCCTTCGTATACGGTGGCGGCCGACGACAGCGGCGTGCCGCGCTTCCATTCCTTGACGATGCGCGGATAGCTGGAGGCGGTCATCGAGCCGGGGCCGAAATCGGTGGCCACGTACAAGGTGTCCTGGTCTTTCCAGGTGACCTGGGTCTTGGCCTCGGGCAGGGCGAAGCCGTCCTTGACGAACTGCTTCGAGGCCAGGTCGAACTCGCGTACCACGTCGGCGTCGGCGCCGCCGCGCGAGAGCATCAGCAGGCAGCGCTTATTGGCCGGCTTCAGGCAGTCGGCGCCGTGCCACACCCAGTTTTCTTGCTCCGCCTTGGACAGCGCGTCGAGATCGAGCACCGTCTCCCAGGCAGGCTGTTCTTTTGCGTACTCGGTGGGCGAGGTGCGCCGCCACAGGCCGCGCGGGTGTTCCTTGTCGCGCCAGAAGTTGTAGTAGTGGTCGCCGATCTTCGCCACGAACGGAATGCGCGCGTTGGAGTCGAGCACTTCCAGGATGCGCGCGTCGAGCTGCTTGAACTCGGGCGTGTCGGCGTATTTCTTTACCGTCTCGGCATTGTGTTGGCGCACCCAGTCGAGCTGTTTCGCGCCGTCGATGTCTTCCAGCCACAGGTTGGCGTCGGTGGCGGGAGGCGTGGCGGCGTGGGCGATGCCGGTCATGGAAAAGGCCATCAGGAGGGAAAGGGCGAGCTTGTTCACCGTGATTCCTTGCGGGGGAGGCGGTCGGACCATTCAAGCAGTTCGCCATGGAACACGAAACCGGCCCGCGACGCAAAAAAAAGCCGCCGGGAGAACCGGCGGCACTCGGGGAGACCCGAAGACCTCGGCGCCATGCCTGGCGCCGGGCTCGGTTGTTGTGTAATGCCTTTCGCTTAGAAGTCGTAGCGCGCGGTGATGCGGAAGTAGCGCGGGTCCGACACGTTCAGTTCACGCAGGTAGAGCTGGTTCGGCGTGTTGCGCGAGCTGGTCTCGTAGCGATAGTTGTAGGCCGTGGCCACCTGGCGGTTGAGCACGTTGATCACGTCCAGCTGCAGGGTCAGCTCCTTCAGCCAGGCCGGCGAATAGGCCACGTTGAGGTTCAGCTGGTAGGTCCACGGCGCCGAGCCGTGCGAGCCGCGCGGCGAGAAGGCGTAGTCCGCGGCCGCCGGCTTGTAGCCCGCGCTGCCCGGAGCCGTACCCGAACCGGACAGGCCGCAGAACCAGTAGGCCGCACCGCTGTACAGGCCCTTGTCGGCCGTCGGGTAGTGGCTGGTGCAGTTCTTCGGACGGCCCGAGGCGGCGATCAGCGACGCGCCGAAACGCCATTCCTCGGTGGCCTGGAAGTAGCCGAACGCCTTGATCTGGTGCTTGCGGTTGTTCGGCAGCAGGCCGTTGGAGCCGACCATCAGCTGCGGCAGGTCCCAGTCCTGGGTGGTCGACACGTCGGCCTGGCCGCCGTTGCCGGTATCCAGGTCGGAGGCCAGCTGGCCTTCGGTGTTGCCGTAGTTGCGCGAGTAGGTGTAGTCGACGCGGCCGTACCACTTGTCGGCGAACGGATGCTCCAGGAACAGGTCGAGCGCGTAGTACTTGCGCTTGAGTTCGGGCAGGCCCAGCTGCTCGCGGGTGTAGGTGACGGCCTTGAAGCTGCCGTCGGCCTGTTCCTGCAGGAAGGTGTTGGTGGTGCCCGGGTTGAACAGGAAGCAGGCGCCGCCCAGCGCCGGGGCGCAGGTGTCGTCGATCGCGCTGCGCAGCTTGCGGTAGGTCAGCTTGGCGCCCCAGTTGTAGGTCGGGGAGAGCTGCTGCTCCATGCCGGCGATGTACTCGTCCTGGTAATGCGACTTCAGGCCCTTCGCCGCCACGGTGCGCGGATCCGGCGCCGTGCCGCATTCCAGGTTGCTGGAGATGGCATTGGTGTTGCCGCAGGTGTAGCCCTTGCTGCGGTCCACCGCGACCGGGGTGAGGCCGGTCGGCGCGCCGGTCTTCGGGTCGACGCCGGTGTAGGTGTAGTACTCGTTGGTGATCAGCGAGCCGGAGGCGCCGCGCACCGCCACGTTATTGGGCATGGCCAGGTGATAGCGGCCGGCGTTGGCGAACAGCTTCAGCGAGGAATCGCCGTAGACGTCCCAGGCCGCGCCGATGCGCGGGGCGAGCTGGTGGCGCTGGCGCGCATAGGCCTCGCCGTTGCCGTTGTAGTTGGTGAACTGCTCGTTGCGCAGGCCCAGCGAGAGCAGCCAGCGGTCGGAGATCTGCCAGCGGTCCTCGATGAACTGGGCCTGCTGCTCGGTCTTCACCTTGGCGTTCTGCGTGTTGTAGGCGCGCGAGACGAAATAGCCCTGCGTGCCCAGGCCGCCGGCCGAGGCCGGCGAGGCGACGCCGTGGCTGGCATCGATGCCGATGGTCGGGTCCTTCTGCCAGCCGTACACCCAGGCGTAGCCGCCCGGATAGGACGAGCCGGTGAGCGATTCGGCCGTCTGCGCGTCGTAGCCGGCACGCAGGGTGTGGTCGCCGAGGCGGTACTCGACGTCCAGGCGCCAGCCGTGGGTCTTGTCGTTGGCGCCCGGGATCAGCAGCGAGGTCACCGCGCCCTGCTGGCAGGCGTTGTAGGTCAGGCCCGGGGCCTGCACCGTCGCCGAGGACGAGATGTACGGGCAGTTCGGGTCATAGCCGAACGGCTGCTGCAGATGCTCGAGGTTCTGCTTGCCGACCAGCGCCGACACGGTCAGGTCGTCGGTGACGTAGCTGGTGTACTTGGCGATGTACAGGCGGCTGCTGTCCTTCTGGTGCACGCCGCCGTTCTTGACGTTGCCGTGCGAGGAGTCGCCGTAGTTGAACGCGTAGCGGCTGGAGTCGTAGACGATGTTGTCCTGGACGCCGGTGAATTCCAGGATGTTGCTGTCGGTGATGTTCCAGTCGATCTTCGCCGTCCAGCGCGGCAACTTGTAGGTGTAGTCGTTCCAGCCGGTCTTGGCGGTGGTGCTGGACGAGTTGGAGAACGAAGCGACGGCGTTGCCGCTCTGCTTGGTCATCTCGCCGTCGACGTAGAAGAACAGCTTGTCCTTGATCAGCGGGCCGCTGAAGTAGGCGCCGTAGGTGTTGTACGAGTACTGGTTCTTGTTGCGGTACCAGTACAGCGTGCCATCGGTGGGCGTGGCGCTGCCGGGGCCGTAGTAGCCGGTCTTCGGGAAGTAGTTGTTGCGCGGGTTGGCGCGCAGCGCTTCCGGACGCAGGATGGCGTAGACGCCGCCCTTCCACTGGTTGGAGCCGCGCTTGGTGACGATGTTGATCACGCCGCCGGTGGAGCGGCCGAACTCGGCGCCGTAGCCGCCGGTGAGCACCTGCTCCTGGTCGATCGCGTCGAACGGCAGGGTGGTGGCGCCCAGCGACTGCAGCGGGTTGGTCACGGCATAGCCGTTGATGTAGTACGCGTTCTCCGACGAAGCCGCGCCGCCGAAGCTCGGGATGTTGCCGAAGCCGGTGGTGCTGTAGCTGGAGTTCTCCACCACGCCCGGCGCGAGCAGGGCGGCGGCGCCGACGCTGCGCGCGATCGGCAGCTTGTTGAGCTGCTCGGAAGTGAGCACGGTGCGCGTGTCCACCGAGGACACGTCGATCGCCGGCAGCGCGGAGGCCACCACCGACACGCCCTCGAGGTTCTTCGCGTCGCCGCCGGCCGCGGCCGCCGCGCCGAAGGACACCTCGGTACCGCTGGAGATGGCGACCACGATGTTGTCGCGGGTGCTGACGGAGGCGCCATTGTTCTGCAGCGTCACCTTGTACTTGCCCACCGGCAGGGTGGAGAAGCGGTAGCGGCCGCTGTCGTCCACGGTAGCGGTGCGGCTGAAGCCGGTCTCGGTGTTTTCGGCGACGACCGTGGTGCCCTGCTTGGCGGCGATCTGGCCGAAGATCGAGCCGGTGGTGTTGGACTGCGCGAGCGCGCCGGTGCTGGCGAACGCGAGGCCCATGGCGAGCGTCAGTGCGGAATAGCGCAGCGAACGCGCCGCCGTGAAGGTGGTGATGGTCATTACAACAGACTCCCCCAGAGATGAATTCGAAAGGCGCGGGTGCGGGCCCGCGCGGTCAAAAGGGGACGCACTCCGGCGGCAGCAGGCCGCAAGAACCTGCTCCGGTTCCTCCCCAGGAACCAGAAATGCGCGTCGGATTGCGTTTCCCCCGTGGCCGGATGACTTCCGGCCTAGATCGGTTCTAGCGAAGACTTACGAATGGGTCAACACGTTCGTAACAAAAAACGTATAGGTATTTTTCACATTGCTGCGACGTCAATGATTTACAGAGACATGCGCGGCCGTAGGGCCTTGCGCGACGATCGCTGAAACTTACGCCGGACTTGCTGCCTGCTTGCGTGAACGTGACGGGCAAAGAAAAAGCGGCCCTTGCGGGCCGCTTTTTTCTGTATGGACGTCCGAAGTTTAGACGTCTAAATGGATGGCGCCGGATTCAGAGCAGCGGGATCAGCAGCAGCGCCACGATGTTGATGATCTTGATCAGCGGATTCACCGCCGGACCCGCCGTGTCCTTGTAGGGATCGCCCACGGTGTCGCCGGTGACGGCCGCCTTGTGCGCGTCCGAGCCCTTGCCGCCGTGGTGGCCGTCCTCGATGTACTTCTTGGCGTTGTCCCAGGCGCCGCCGCCGGTGGTCATCGAGATGGCCACGAACAGGCCGGTGACGATGGTGCCGATCAGCACGCCGCCCAGCGCCTGCGCGCCGGCCTCGGCGCCGCCCAGCCACTTGAAGCCGAACACCACCAGCACCGGCACCAGCACCGGCAGCAGCGAGGGCACCAGCATTTCCTTGATCGCGGACCTGGTCAGCATGTCCACCGCGCGCGAGTAATCCGGCTTGGTGGTGCCTTCCATGATGCCCTTGATCTCGCGGAACTGGCGGCGCACCTCTTCCACCACCGAACCCGCCGCGCGGCCCACGGCTTCCATTGCCATCGCGCCGAACAGGTAGGGGATCAGGCCGCCGATCAGCAGGCCGATGATCACGTAGTGGTTGGAGAGGTCGAAGCGGAAGTCGCTCACGCCCAGGTGCTGGCTGAGGTTGTGCGTGTAGTCGGCGAACAGCACCAGCGCGGCCAGGCCGGCCGAGCCGATGGCGTAGCCCTTGGTCACCGCCTTGGTGGTGTTGCCCACGGCGTCGAGCGGGTCGGTGACGCCGCGCACTTCCGGCGGCAGTTCGGCCATCTCGGCGATGCCGCCGGCGTTGTCGGTGATCGGGCCGTAGGCGTCCAGCGCCACCACCATGCCGGTCATGCTCAGCATGGCCGTGGCCGCGATGGCGATGCCGTACAGGCCGGCCAGCGCGAACGCGCCCCAGATCGCCGCGCATACCGCCAGCACCGGCAGCGCGGTGGACTTCATCGACACGCCGATGCCCGCGATGATGTTGGTGGCATGGCCGGTGGTGGACGCCTGCGCCACGTGGCGCACGGGGCCGTATTCGGTGGCGGTGTAGTACTCGGTGATCACCACCATGGCGCCGGTGAGGGCCAGGCCGATCAGCGCGCAGCCGTAGAGCTTGCCCACGCCGTAGGCGGAATCGGACATCAGCTGGCTGGTGATCGGCCAGAACGCGATCGCCGCCAGCACGGCGGACACCGCCACGCCGGCGTACAGCGCATTCATGATCTTGCCGCCCGGCCGCGAGCGCACGAAGAAGGTGCCGATCACCGAGGCGATGATCGAGGCACCGCCCAGCAGCAGCGGAAACAGCACGCCGTTGGCGCCGGTCTGCTCAGCCATCACTCCGCCCAGCAGCATGGTGGCGATCAGGGTCACCGCGTAGGTCTCGAACAGGTCGGCCGCCATGCCGGCGCAGTCGCCGACGTTGTCGCCCACGTTGTCCGCGATCACCGCCGGATTGCGCGGGTCGTCCTCGGGAATGCCCGCCTCGACCTTGCCGACCAGGTCGGCGCCGACGTCCGCGCCCTTGGTGAAGATGCCGCCGCCCAGGCGCGCGAAGATCGAGATCAGCGAAGAGCCGAAGGCCAGGCCGACCAGGGCGTGCAGGGCGCGCATGCCCTCGTAGCCCAGGTGGCGCAGCACCGCGTAGTACGCCGCCACGCCCAGCAGCGCCAGGCCGACCACCAGCATGCCGGTGATCGCGCCGCCGCGGAACGCGACGTTGAGCGCCGCGGCCAGGCCGCCGCGCGCCGCCTCGGCCGTGCGCACGTTCGCGCGCACCGAGACATTCATGCCGATATAGCCGGTGGCGCCCGACAGCACCGCGCCGATGGCGAAGCCGATGCCCGTGCCCCAGTCCAGGGCCAGGCCGATGACGATGAAGAGCACCACGCCGACGGCGCCGATGGTGGCGTACTGCCGGTTGAGGTAGGCCCGCGCACCTTGCTGGATCGCCGCGGCGATCTCCTGCATGCGCTCGTTGCCCGGTGATTTCGCCAAGATCCAGCGCACCGAGAGCGCGCCATACAGAACTGCCACGACCGCACATGCAAGCACGATCCACAAGCCATACTGCTGCAGCATCGAAGCCTCCCCATCCCGGTTGTAGTGACCGCCCTTTGCGGGCGGGTCCGGCGAGTATAGGCAGAGGTCGGCGAGGCTTTTGTTGTGCGACGCAACGCGCAGGCCATGGCGATTGCATCGGCGCAAGAAAAAGGCGGTGTCCGTAGACACCGCCTTCACCAAATTCCTTCCCTGGCCGCGTGTGCCGCTTAGTTGAGCACCATGTCCAGGATGATGCCGGTACCGATGGCGACCAGCAGATAGCCGCCATCGTCGCGCACCCAGTGATAGCCGTACGGCGGCGGGCGCAGGCGGTAGTAGCGGTAGTCGTTCACCACGTAGACCGGGCCGTAATAGCGCTCGCCGCGCGCCCAGCGATGGTGCGGGCGGTAGTAGCCGCCATGGTAGTAGCGGCGGTCGTCGTGCCAGCCGCGGTCGGGGCCGCGCCAATGGTCGTGGCGGTCCCAGTCCCGGCGGCCCCAATCCCGATGACCGTCCCTGCGTTCCCAGTTGCCATGGCCGCGGTCGCGGTCGTAGTGGCCATGGCGGTCGCCGCGGTCGTGCCCGCGGCCATGGTCGTTGTCGGCCAGCGCGGCGCCGCTGCCGAGCAGCAGGCCGGCGGCGAGGAACAGGCTGCCGAGGAACTGTTTGCCGAAGAACTGTTTGCTTGGCGTCTTCATATGCGCTCCTCCCGACGGACTGCCGTCGTTAGGAAAGATCGTAGAAAGCTGCGTCTGAACGCCGGGGCTTATTCGTCACAGGATCTTCATCTGGCGGTCAGCCGTGTCACCGCCACGACACCGTTGTTCTATCGAATTGAAATGATTGATTTGAAATAAGATTTCTTCTGAGCTGCGGCAGTGGGACGGCCGCTGCCGTGGTCGCCGGCGAGTGCGCCGGCTGGCCCGGCGCCGCGCCGACGCGGCACGCGACTTCCGCCACCGGATCGAGGACAGCCGCGGCATGGTCGAAGCCGGCATGGGACATGGGGGCATGGGGCATGGCCCTGGCCGCAGGCACTGCAGCGCATCGTGGAAGGCGCCGTCCAGGTGTCGCTCGGTGACGGGAATCAGCGCGAACAGTCGCGGCAGTCCGACCGCAGCGGTGAGATCGGCGTTGCCGTGCGCCATGTGATCGAGACGATCCGCCGGAACGCGGTCCTGGTGAAGGGAGCCGGCACGGCCCCGCGGGAGCGGATGGACAACCTGTGCCGGCCGGTCGGCTTGTTCCATGTCGCTGGCGAAATGGCCGATGCGGAAGCGTGACGCGGCTCGCGCGCCCTTGCCGAAAGGCGTACAGGCGCTCGCAAGACCTTGTGGCAAGCTGCGCCCCATGAAGCGGCCAGTGAAAAGCTTTGCGCACAGGTGGCCGGGGCGGCTCGCGCTGTCCTGCCTGCTGCTGCCGTGGGCGGCACAGGCGTTTTCCCCGCCGGAACGCCTGGAGTGGCATGGCCGCACCTATGACGTGCTGGGCGATCCGCTGGCCCAGCACTACGCCGGCCGCGAGCGGCCGCGCTTCATGCCGGCGCCGTTGCGCAGCGCCACCGACGACGAGCGCGGCTATACCGGCCGCTGGCGCCTGGAAGACGACCGCCTCTACCTGGTGGACATCGATACCTGGCTTTGCATCGACGCGGCCGTGTATGCCGGCGAATGCCATCGCGCCACGCTGCCGGAACTGTTCGGCGTGGCGCCGGGCAAGCCGGTGTTCGCCGAGTGGTATAGCGGCGAGCTGGTGCTGCCGGATGCGGTATCGTCGCGCGCCATGGAGCGGACCATCCGCATCACATTGAAGGCGGGCAGGGTGACGCGTATCGAGACGGTCGACGAGAAGCAGTCGGCGGGCAGGGATCGCTGAGTGTTCCTGCGCGTTATCGGCGTGATGGCCGTATTGGCTGGATTGCTCTACATCGCTTTCGCGGCCGCGCTGTACTTCAACCAGCGCGGCATGATCTACCACCCCGAGTTCAGCTGGCGCGTGGCGCATGCGCCGGACTTGGTGCTGGTCAACCAGGGCGTGACCTTGCGCGGCTGGGTGGTGAATCCCGGCAAGCCGCGTGCGCTGCTGTATTTCGGCGGCAATGGCGAACGGGTCGAGGATGCGCGCGAGGAGCTGGCGCGGTGGTTTCCCGAGCGCACCGTTTATCTGCTGCCCTATCGCGGCTATGCGGCCAGCGAGGGCGAGCCCACGGAGCAGGCGCTCGTGGCCGATGCGCTTGCCTGGTTCGACCGGGTGGCGAAGGACCACGTTTCGGTGGCCGTGCTGGGGCGCAGCCTGGGCAGTGGGGTTGCGGTGCAGCTGGCGGCGCGGCGGCCTGTCGAGCGGCTGGCGCTGGTGACGCCGTTCGACAGCCTGGTGCGTGTGGCGCAGGGCTTCTATCCGTGGTTTCCGGTCGACTGGCTGGCACGCGATCGCTTCGATTCCTGGCGTTATGCGCCGCAGGTGCGTTGCCCGGTGCTGATCGTGCGTGCTGGCGAGGATCAGCTGATGCCGGCCGAGCGCACAGCTGCGCTGGCGGCGAGCTTCGCCACGCCGCCGCTGCTGCAGGTGGTGCCGGAGGCGGGGCATAACGATATCCAGGACTATCTGGCGTACCGCGCCAGCCTCACGCGTTTCTTTCCGTAGCGTGCGGACACTTCAAATCAAATTGATTTGAAGAACCCGTTCAATTCAATTTGATGTGATTAAGCGGAATGGAAGCACTCAACTCCATTTGAGTTGAAGAAGGGGCTCAACTCAAATGGAGTAGCCACTCGCGCAGCGCCGCGAGCGCCGGGTCGCTTTCCGCGGCCGGCGGATACACCAGCTGGTAATCCATCCCATCCAGCGCCGGCCCGAACGGCCGCACCAGCGTGCCACGCGCCAGTTCGTCGGCCACCAGCGCGGTGTTCAGCAGCGCCACGCCCTGGCCGGCGATCGCCGCATCGATCGCATGAGTCTCGTCACTGAACGTAACGCCGCGCGCAACATCGAGCGTGCGCAACCCCGCCGCCCGCTGCCACGCCGCCCAGTCCGGCGGTTCCCGAAAACTCGGCTGCCATTGGAAATGCAGCAGCGGATGGCGCGCGAGATCCTTCGGCGTGCGCAGCTTCAGCGCAGGGCTGCACATCGGCGCGAACTGCGTATGCAGCAGCGGTTCGTTGCGCAGGTCCCGATAAGGACCCTTGCCGTAGCGGATCGCCGCATCGATCTGCTGCGCGGCGAAATCCACCGGCTGCGTCGACGCATGCAGGCGCAAGTCCAGCTCCGGATGGCTGGCCTGGAACGCCGCCAAGCGCGGCACCAGCAGCCGCGCAACAAAAGCCGGCGTGGCGGAAACCGTAAGCATCCGCCGCCGCCTCGGCCGCAGCAGCGGCGCCACCGCTGCCGCCATCAGGTCGAAGCTCTCGCGCAAGGCCGGAAACAACAGCCGGCCTTCCGCCGTGAGCGTCACCTTGCGCACCTGCCGTTCGAACAGCGCCACGCCGAGCAGGCGTTCGAGCTGGCGGATCTGATGGCTCACCGCCGTGGCGGTAACGGAAAGCTCTTCCGCCGCCATCCGGAAACTCTGGTGGCGCGCGGCCGCCTCGAATGCCCTCAGCGCGCCCAGGGGCGGCAGGCGGCGGGCCAAAGATGAATTCAGCTCATCCATCGGGTGAGAAACCATCGTTTTTCAGGGTAAGAAAGGCTGCCTAGCATGCGCCTCATTCTCCATTCCGTGAATGGAGTTCATGCATAGGAAACCTTATGACCACCGTGCTGCATCTCGACGCCAGCGCCCGCGTCGGCCGTTCCGACCTCCACGCCTACGGTTCCCACACCCGCCGCCTCAGCGCCCGCTTCGCCGCCCGCTGGCACGCCGCCCGCGCGTCGGACCCGGTGCTCTACCGCGATATCGGCCAATCCCCACCCGCCTCGGTCGACAGCGCCTGGATCCATGCCGCCTTCACCCCGGAGGCCAAGCGCGCCCCATGGATGCAGCAGCGCCTCGCCGAAAGCGACGCACTGGTCGACGAACTGATCGGCGCCGACCTGATCGTCGCCGGCGTGCCGATGTACAACTTCGGCGTGCCCAGCGGCTTCAAGGCGTATATCGACAACATCGTGCGCGTGGGCCGCAGCTTCGGCTTCGACCGCGCGCGCGCCGGCGAACCCTATTGGCCATTGCTGGACGAACGGCCCCGCACCCTGGTGCTGCTGGGTTCGCGCGGCGACTACGGCTACGGCCCGGGCGGCCGCATCGAAGCCATGAATCACGTCGAACCCGCGGTACGCACGGCCTTCGGCTACATCGGCATCACCGACGTGCGCAGCGTTGCCGTCGAGTACGACGAATTCGCCGGCGACCGCCTGGCGGCCTCGCTGAGCGCAGCCGAGGCGGCCGTGGACGAACTGGTCGACACCCTGCTGGCCGAGCGCGCGCAGCACGCCGGCCAGCACGCGGTCATGGCTTGAACGCGGGCAACTGCCTGGCCACCGCCAGGTTCTTCAGCTGCACATACTTCGGCAACCCATCCTTGCCATACGGAAGCGGCGCCTCGCCCTGGATCAACGGGGCGAGGTAGCGCCGCGCCGCGGCCGTAATGCCGAAGCCGTCGCGCGTAAGGAAAGAAGCCGGCATCTTCTTCTCGCGGTTGGCGATCTTCGAAAGCGGCGCGGATTCGATCTTCCAGCGATACGGCGCATCCGCGGTGCGCACGATCACCGGCATCACCGCATTCTGGCCGGCCAGCGCGTACTCCACCGCCGCCTTGCCCACCGCGTAAGCCTGGTCGGCATCGGTCTTCGAAGCGAGATGGCGGGCGGAGCGCTGCAGATAATCCGGCAACGCCCAGTGGTACTTGTAACCGAGCTTCTCCTTCACCAGTGCCGCCAGCACCGGCGCCACGCCGCCCAGCTGCGCATGGCCGAAGGCATCGCGCCCGCCCGCTTCGGCAAGGAACTGGCCTTCCGCATTGCGGATGCCTTCCGAAGCCACCACCGTGCACCAGCCCACGCGCTCGACCGTCGCTTTCACCTTGGCCAGGAACGCGGCTTCGTCGAATACCCGCTCGGGAAACAGGATCAGATGCGGCGGCGCATCTGCATTGTCGCCGGCCAGGCCCGCGGCCGCGGCGATCCAGCCCGCATGGCGCCCCATCACTTCCAGGATGAACACCTTGGTCGAGGTGTCCGCCATCGAGGCCACGTCCAGGCTCGCCTCCAGCGTGGAGACGGCGGTGTACTTCGCCACCGAGCCGAAGCCGGGGCAGCAGTCGGTCACCGCCAGGTCGTTGTCCACCGTCTTGGGCACGCCGATGCAGCGGATGTCGTAGCCCATCGCCTTGCCCAGCTGCGAGATCTTCAGCGCGGTGTCGGCCGAATCGTTGCCGCCGTTGTAGAGGAACCAGCGGATGTCGTGCGCGCGCAGCACTTCGATCAGGCGCTCGTACTCGGCGCGGTTCGCCTCCAGCGACTTGAGCTTGTAGCGGCAGGAGCCGAACGCGCCGCCCGGCGTGTGGCGCAGGGCCGCGATGGCGGCCGCGGTTTCCTTCGACGTGTCGATCAGTTCCTCGCGCAGCGCACCCAGGATGCCGTTGCGCGCGGCGTACACCTGCACGCCCTTGGCCCGGGCGGCCTCGATCACGCCGGCGGCGGTGGCATTGATCACCGCGGTCACGCCGCCGGACTGGGCATACAAAAGGCGGCCGGCAGGGGATCGAGACGAACGCTTCATGGGCTATCTCCTAGGATGATCGTTGCAGTGCGGCAATCGTACGCGGTGGGGAGAACGCTTTTGCAACAGTGACTTGGCGCAAATGAGCGCGCCATCTCGTTTGACGGCACCCCCCACAGACGTTAACGTGACTGTCAATTTTCTTTTCCTGCGGCCAGCGGCAGCGTGCCGCGGCGACACGGAACCTCGGAGCATTATGCGACTCGTCCTTCTTGGCCCGCCCGGCTCGGGCAAAGGTACCCAGGCTGCGCGCCTCAAGGCTGAACTCGGCGTGCCGCATATTTCCACCGGCGACATGCTGCGCGCGGCCGTGGCCGCGGGCACGCCTACCGGCCTGAAAGCCAAGGCGGTGATGGATGCGGGCAAGCTGGTGTCCGACGACATCCTGCTGGCCATGCTGGAAGAACGCCTGTCGCAGGAAGACGTCAAGAACGGTTTCATCCTCGACGGCTATCCGCGCAACGTCGCCCAGGCCGAAGCGCTCGGCCACCTGCTGGCCAAGATCGGCCAGCCACTGGACGCGGTGGTGAAGCTGGACGTGCCGGACGAAGCCATCATCGGCCGCGTCGAGATCCGCTTCAAAGCCGAGCACCGCAAGGACGACGATCCGGCCGTGGTGCGCGACCGCCTGAAGGTCTATGCCGAGCAGACCGCGCCGGTGGCGGATTTCTTTGCCAAGCGCGGCCAGCTGCAGGTGGTCGACGGCGTGGGCGAGCTCGACGAAGTCACCGCACGCGTCAAGCGCGCGCTCGCGCAGGAATCGGCAGCCGCCAACGGCTGATCCGGACACGGGCCGCCACGCGCGGCCCGTTCTTCATCCGGCATCTCTCTTTTCGTGACGGCCACGCGCCGCGCCACGCGTTCGACAGGTTCTCCATGCGTCTGCACATCCTCGGCATCTGCGGCACCTTCATGGGCGGCGTCGCCGCGCTGGCGCGCGAACTCGGCCTGCCGGTCGAAGGTTCCGACGCCAACGTCTACCCGCCGATGAGCGACCAGCTGCAGGCGCTCGGCATCACCTTGATGCAGGGCTACACCGCCGAGCATCTGCAGGGGCGCGAAAAGCCCGATCTGATCGTGGTGGGCAATGCGATGACGCGCGGCAACCCCGCCATCGAGTACATGCTCGACCAGCAGCTGCGCTATGTCTCCGGCCCGCAGTGGCTGGGCGAAACGCTGCTGGCCGGGCGCGAAGTGCTGGCCGTCGCCGGCACCCACGGCAAGACCACCACCACCAGCCTGCTGGCGCACCTGCTGGAAAGCGCGGGGCTGGCGCCGGGCTTCCTGGTCGGCGGCGTGCCGGGCAATTTCGGTATCTCCGCGCGGCTCGGCAGCGGCAAGTCGTTCGTGCTCGAGGCGGACGAATACGACAGCGCGTTCTTCGACAAGCGCTCCAAGTTCGTGCACTACCGCCCGCGCATCGCCATCCTCAACAACCTCGAATACGACCACGCCGACATCTTCCCCGACGTCGCCGCGATCCAGCGCCAGTTCCATCATCTGGTGCGCACCGTGCCCGGCAACGGCCGCCTGATCGTCAACGCGCACGACGAGCGCCTCGCCGAAGTACTGGCCATGGGCTGCTGGACGCCGGTGGAAACCTTCGGTATCGGCCAGGGCGACTGGCAGGCGCGGCTGCTCGAAGCGGACGGCTCGGCCTTTGCCGTGCACCGCAACGGCGAGCTGCTGGGCGAAGTGCGCTGGCCGCTGCTCGGCAACCACAGCGTGATGAATGCGCTGGCCGCACTCGCCGCCGCCACCGCGGCCGGCGCCGATCCGCGCGCACTGCTGCCGGCCTTCGCCACCTTCGAAAGCGTCAAGCGCCGCATGGAACTGGTCGGCGAAGTAGCCGGTGTGCGCGTGTACGACGACTTCGCCCACCACCCCACCGCCATCGCCACCACCCTGGCCGGCCTGCGTGCCAAGGTGGGCCAGGCGCGCATCCTGGTGGCGCTGGAGCCGCGTTCGAATTCGATGCGCCTGGGCGCGCATGCCGAAGGGCTGGCGCCGTCGCTGGCCGATGCGGACGGCGTGGTGTTCCTGCATCGCCCCGAGCTGCCGTGGGATGCCAAGCGCGTCACCGACGCGCTGCAAGGCCGCGGCGCCACGGTGCCGTCGGTGGATGCGCTGGTGTCCTCGCTGCGCACGCAGGCGCGCGAGGGCGACCACGTGGTGTTCATGTCCAACGGCGGTTTTGAAAACGCACCGCGCCGCTTCGTCGAAGCGCTGCGCGGCTAAAGCCTCAGCCTGCGGTGCGTCAGCCCAGCGGCGCGTCGAAGCGCGGCGCCCGCCGCTGGTATTCGCGCTGCGCGGCGTACCACACGCCACCGCCGAAACTGATCGTCACCGTGCCCAGCGCCAGCGCGCCCCAGGCCAGGCCCAGCGCGCCGAGCAGCCAGTAGCCGCCCCAGTAGGTGGCCATCGCGCCGAAGATCAGCACCAGGTTGATCGCGCCGCGCCCGAAACTGCCTTCCGGTCCGATCAGATGCACCGCCAGCGCCACCAGGCTGGCGGAAGTGGCGACGATGGCCGCGGTCAGCAGCATCCGCAGCGGCTCCGCCGCATGCGCCAGCACGCTGCCCAGCAGCGTGTACGCCAGCGCGGTCAGCACGCTTACCGGCACCAGCAGTATCAGCGCGTCGACCATGATCTTCTGGTATTCGCCGCGCGTGGCCGGCGCCAGGGTCAGATACAGGTCGGCCAGGTTCGGCCGCATGCGCAGCATGCCGCGGCCCAGCTGCGGGAAGCGCGCCATGGTGAGCAGCACCGCGTAGGCGCCGATCACCGCCGCATCGAAATGCTGGCGATGCATCACCGCCAGGAAATAGATCGCCACCATGCCGGCGACCAGCACCAGGCGCAGCGCGATCGCCTGCGGGTTGTCGTGCGGCAGCAGCAGGCGCCGCACCAGGGCGAGGCGGCCCGCGGCGCTGGGCCGCTGGCGATACGTCTGCAGGCTGCGCTCCAGCGCGCGCTGCGCGGCGCGGTCGAACAATTCGCCCAGCCAGCGATTCCACGCACCGCGCCGCGAAGGCGTGTCGTCGAGCGCGGACTGGCTGTTGCGGCCGATGCTGGCGTTCTCCAGCGGCGAGGTGGGCGTTTCGACGTCCTGGATGCGCAGCAGCGGCGCCAGCGCATAGCGGATCAGCAAGGCCGCGCACAGGAACAGCAAGGGCGCGGTCCACGGCGAAGCCAGCGCAACCGTCGTCACCTGCGCGGCAAGCCGCGGCATCCAGCCCGCCGCGATAAACACCGCCCAGATCGCCAGGCTCACGCGGCGTCCGCAGCCCAGCGCCAGGCCCAGCGACGCGACCACGAACAGGCCGGCGATGATCAGCGCGCCATGCGGCGGCCCCGCCAGCACCAGCAGCGCGCCCGGCAGCAGCACCCACTGCACCACGCCGGCCACGCCCAGCCAGGCCAGCCGCGAGCGGAAGCCCGGCAACAGGAAACTTTCCGGCCGGCACACGCCGCGCAGCACCTGGCCCAGGCCGATATGCCAGAACCACGAGGCGAAGGCGACGAAGCCCATGCCCAGGTAGGCCACGCGCGCATCCAGCATCGCGATCAGCGCCAGCACCAGGCCGGTCAGGCACATCAGCATCGACAGCACGGCCAGCACCGGCATGCGCTTCCACAGCTGCAGCCACAGTTGCCAGACCGCTTTCATGCGAGTTCCACGAACAGGTCTTCGAGCGACGGCGTTTCGATGCGCAGCGCCGCGCCGCTGTCCTCGGCCAGCGCGCGCAGCGCGGATGGGTCGGCGTCTTCGAGCAGCATCTGCAATTCCGCGCCGGATGCATGGGCTTTCAACAGTCCTGCCACGGTCGGTGTCTGCGGCCAGCCTTCCGCCCGTGTCAGCACCGCGCGCACGAAGCGCTCGCGCAGTTCCGCCAGCGGACGGGTGAACTGGATGCGGCCATCGCGCAGCAGCGCGATATCGGCGCCGGCGCGTTCCAGGTCGGCGGTGATGTGGGTGGAGAAGATCACCGTCTTGCCCGGGTGGCGCATCAGCTCCAGCAGTTCCGTCATGAAGGCGCGGCGCGCCTGCGGGTCGAGGCTGGCGACGGGTTCGTCCAGCACCAGCAGGTCCGGCTGCGGCGCGATCGCGCGCACGATCGCCAGCTTCTGCCGCTGGCCCTGCGAGAGCTGGCCGATCTTCTGCTTCGGATCCAGCTCCCAGCTTTCCAGCAGGCGCGCGGCCAGCGCGTGGTCCCAGCGCGCGTAGAACGCGGCGGTGAAATCCAGATACGCGCGCACCTTCATCCACGGAAACAGATCGAAGGTCTGCGGCACGAAGCCGATGCGATGCATGCGCTCGCCGCCCGGTTCGATCATCGGCGCGCCGAGCAGCTGCACTTCGCCGCCGTCGATCGGCGACAGCCCGAGCAGGCAGCGCAGCAAGGTGGTCTTGCCGGCGCCGTTGCGGCCGAGCAGGCCGATCACGCGCCCGGCCGGCACCGTCCAGTCCACGCCACGCAGCACTTCGCGCTTGTCGAAGGCTTTGACCAGGCCCCGCACCTGCAACACGGGCGCGGCGGGCAGGGCGACAGGGTCGAGCAGGGTGAGCGGCAGTTCGGCGGCGGACATCCGGCGGGGCTCCTGCGGGGAAACGGCACGATGGCGTCGGAACACTGTGCGGTGCCGGGCCGGTCGCCGTCCAGTGATGCCGACTGGCTACACTGCCACCCCATGGCCATGCCGCTGCCCGACGAACTGCCGCTGTTTCCGCTCTCGACCGTGCTGTATCCCGGCGGGCATCTGTCATTGCGCGTGTTCGAGCGGCGCTACCTGGACATGGTGCGCGACTGCTCGCGACGCGGCACCGGTTTCGGCGTATGCCTGATCCTCAAGGGCCAGGAAGTGGGCGAGCCGGCCATGCCGGCCGCGGTCGGCACGCTGGCGCGCATCATCGACTTCAGCCATGGCGACGACGGCCTGCTCGGCATCGTCGCGCAGGGCGAGGAACGTTTCCGCGTGGCGCGCACGCGCGTGCGCTCCGACGGCCTGGTCACCGGCCAGGTGGAGCACTGGCCCGCCGAGCGCAGCGACACGGTGCCGGTCGAGTTCGCCCTGCTGCAGACCATCCTGGGCCGCCTGCTCGAGCACATGGCGCCGCAATGGCGCCACGCCACCACGGCCGATTACGACGACGCCAGCTGGCTCGGCTTCCGCCTGGCCGAACTGCTGCCGCTGGAACTGGAAGAACACCAGCGCCTGCTGGAACTGACCGACCCGGTGCGCCGCCTGGCCGAGCTGCAGCACATCCTGCCGCGCTTCCAGAAAGCCTGATCGAAAGACGGCGTGAACGTTTAAAACTTGCCCGATCCTCCATGCGCTTTGCGCATGCCCTGGCCGCTCCTACACTTGGCGTTTTCCAGCGGGAAGCAAGGCCATGGCGAGTCTCCAGGGCAAGACCTTGTTCATCACCGGCGCCTCGCGCGGCATCGGCCTGGCGATCGCGCTGCGCGCCGCGCGCGACGGCGCCAACGTCGCCATCGCGGCCAAGAGCAGCGTGCCGAATCCGAAACTGCCCGGCACCATCCACACCGCCGCGGCGGAAGTGGACGCCGCCGGCGGCAAGGGCCTGGCGATCAAGTGCGACATCCGCGAAGAGGACGAAGTGAAAGCGGCGGTCGCCGCCACCGTCGAAGCCTTCGGCGGCATCGACATCCTGGTCAACAACGCCAGCGCGATCTGGCTGGCCGGCGCGCTCGACACGCCGATGAAGCGCTTCGACCTGATGCAGCAGGTGAATGCGCGCGGTTCGTTCCTGTGCGCGCAGGCCTGCCTGCCGCATCTGCTGAAGTCCGCCAATCCGCACATCCTCACGCTGGCGCCGCCGCCTTCGCTCGATCCCAAATGGTGGGCGCCGCATACCGGCTACACGCTGGCCAAGATGGGCATGAGCTTCGTCACCCTGGGCCTGGCCGGCGAATTCGGCCTGCGGGGCGTGGCGGTGAATGCGCTGTGGCCGCGCACCATCGTGGCCACCGATGCGCTGAACATGATTCCCGGCGTCGACGTGCCCCGCTGCCGCAAGCCGGAGATCGTCGCCGACGCCGCGCATGCGGTACTGGTGCGGCCGGCCCAGGGGTTCCATGGGCAGTTCCTGATCGACGAGGAGGTGCTGCGCGAGGCGGGCGTCACCGACTTCGCCCCGTACGCCGTCGATCCGTCGAAGCCGCTGCTGCCCGATCTGTTTCTGGATTGAAGAGGACAACCCATGAAGTACCTGCACAGCATGGTCCGCGTGCGCGACGTCGACGCCAGCCTGCGTTTCTTCTGTGAAGGCCTGGGGCTGAAGGAAACGCGGCGGATGGAAAGCGCCGCCGGCAAGTTCACCCTGATCTACCTCGCCGCGCCGGCCTCGCCGGAAGCCGAGGTGGAGCTCACCTACAACTGGGGCTCCGACGAGGATTACGGCAGCGCGCGCAATTTCGGCCACCTCGCCTTCGAGGTCGACGACATCTACCGCACCTGCCAGCACCTGCAGGACCTGGGCTACACCATCAACCGCCCGCCGCGTGACGGCCACATGGCCTTCGTGCGCTCGCCGGACCTGATCTCGATCGAGCTGCTGCAGCGCGACGGCCATCTGCCGCCGCAGGAACCGTGGGCCTCGATGGCCAATACCGGCGTCTGGTGAGTGCCGTTCAGCGGGCGCACCGCGCGCCCGCTCCCCCATCTGGCTGACCCTGCGCCGTCCATTCGGCCGGTGCCCATGACACCCGTGAACCTATAACGTGTGAGGCATATCACACTTCTGTAGCAACCCCGGGGGAAGGGACTGCGGAACGTGACCGCAGGGTGCGGCTGGGAGACCGCGCCACGTCCGAGACCGGCGACGGGGGAAAGGCCCATGGCTGTGAGCAAGGCAGACGCCAAGCGCTGCGTCGTGTGGTTCGGCCAGCCCAGCGCCACCGAGCGCATGCGTCTTAACCGGGCCGGCTGGTATGTCCGCGTCGCCGACGCTTCCGCCGTGGGCGGCATCGGCACGCGCGGCGGCAATACCGTGGTGGCGGTGGCGGATCTGCGCGAAGCCGAGGCCGCGAGCATGACCGCGATGGCACTGGTGATGGACGCCCACCCGGGCCTGCCGTGGCTGGCGCTGATGCCGGCGGAGATGCCGGCCGGCGAGCCGGCCCTGGGCGGCATGATCGACACCTGCGTCGATGTCTTCACCGCACCGGTCGACGTCGACCGCCTGCTCGATTCCCTGGGTTATCTCGGCGGCGACATCGTCGCGGCGGAGCCGGACGACTTGGGCATCACCGGACACAGCAAGGCCACCCGCGCGGTGATCGCCAGCGTGCGCAAGTACGCGCCGGTGGACCTGCCGGTGCTGATCACCGGCGAAACCGGCACCGGCAAGGAAGTGGCGGCGCGCGCGCTGCACAGCCTGTCGCGGCGCGCCGGGCGCCCGTTCGCGGCGATCAACTGCGGCGCGCTGCCGCCGAACCTGGTGCAGTCCGAACTGTTCGGCCACGAGCGCGGCGCCTTCACCGGCGCCAATGCGCGGCGCCTGGGCCATTTCGAGACCGCGGCCGGCGGCACGGTCTTTCTCGACGAGGTGGGCGACCTGCCGGCCGACGCGCAGACCAGCCTGCTGCGCTTTCTGCAGGAAGGCACGCTGGAGCGCGTGGGCAGCAGCCAGTCGATCACCCTGGACGTGCGCGTGCTGGCGGCCACGCACGTGGACCTGGAGCGCGCGGTGGAGCAGGGCCGCTTCCGCGAAGACCTGTACTACCGCCTCAACGTGCTGCGCCTGCATATGCCGGCGCTGCGCGAGCGCGAGGACGACGTGGTGCTGCTGGCCCAGCATTTCCTCGACGCGTTCCGCGAACACCACGGCAGCCACGCGCGCACCTTCAGCAGCGCCGCGCGCCAGGCGATGCGCCATTTCGGCTGGCCGGGCAATGTGCGCGAGCTGCTCAACCGCGTGCAGCGCGCGGCGGTGGTGGCGGAGGATGCGCTGATCACGCCGGAAGACCTGGACCTGGCCCATGTGTCGCAGATGCCCTCGGGCCGCGCCACGCTGGGCAGCGCGCGCGTGGCCGCGGAGCGCGAGGCGGTGATCAGCTGCCTGCGCGAATGCCATTTCAACGTGAGCGAGTGCGCGCGGCGGCTGAAGGTCTCGCGCGTCACCATCTATCGCCTGTGCAAGAAGCATGGGCT
>Ga0065165_1001273_pt1 | contig 28506 bp, 23 predicted proteins | sample AraplaMF_Cvi_mMF_FD_63813 | JGI IMG/M metagenome (GOLD analysis project Ga0065165, IMG submission 63813) | Arabidopsis root microbial communities from the University of North Carolina, USA - plate scrape MF_Cvi_mMF (version 2) (version 3) | ecosystem: Host-associated > Plants > Roots >... | reverse complement strand
TCGTAGTGCAGCGTCCCCAGGCCGTCGACGTCGGCCAGGGCCGCGGTGTTGGCGGTCAGCACCTGGTTCTCGGTGGCCGTGCCGGTGAGCGAGACGCTTCCGGTCGGGGCGTCGTTGACGTTGGCGATCGACGCCGTGGCGGCGCTGGTCGCCGATTCCGCGAAGCCCTGGCCGTCGGTATAGCTGATCACCACCCGCACCAGGCCGCCCACATCGGCGTCGCCCAGGGTGTAGGTCGCCTGGTCGGCCGCGCCGGTGCTGACGAACCCCGACCCCGTGTCGCGCTGCCAGTCGTAGTGCAGCGTGCCCAGCCCGTCGGCGTCGGCCAAGGTCGAGACCGCGGTCAGCACCTGGTCCTCGGTCGGCGTGCCCGTGATCGACGCGCCGCCGGTGTGCGGATCGTTGACCCCGGCGATGGCCGCACTGGCCGCGCTGGTCACGCTGTTGGCGAAGCCCTGCCCGTCGGTATAGCTGACCACCACCCGCACCAAGCCGCCGACGTCGGCGTCGCCCAGGGTGTAGGTCGCCTGGTCGGCCGCGCCGGTGCTGACGAAGCCCGAACCGGTGTTGCGCTGCCAGTCGTAGTGCAGCGTGCCCAGGCCGTCGGAGTCGGCCAGGGTCGAGGTGTCGGCCGTCAGGATCTGGTCCTCGGTGGCCGTGCCGGTGAGCGATACGCCGCCGGTGGGGGCGTCATTGGTGGCGGAGACCGCCGCGGTCGCCGCGCTGGTCGCCGATTCCACCGTGCCGCCGGCGTCGGTGTAGTAGATCACCACCCGGACCACGCCGCCGATGTCGCCGTCGCCCAGAGTGTAGGTCGACTGGTCGGCGCCGACATTGACGTAGCCGCCGCCGATGTCGTGCTGCCACTGGTAGTGCAGGGTTCCGATGCCGTCCGCGTCGGCCAGGGTCGAGACCGCGGTCAGCACCTGGTCCTCGGCCGCCGTGCCGGTGATGCCGGCGCCGCCGGTGTGAGGGTCGTTGACGGCGGTGATGTTGACCAGCACCGAGCCGCCGGCCGTGGCGGTTCCGCCCGCCCCCTGGCCGCCGCCGGGCGAGCCATCGTTCAGCGTGTAGTTCAACGTCACGCTGGCGGGCGGCATGTCGCTGCTGTTGGTGTAGAGGATGTGCTGGATCACGTCATTGACCAGCGCCGAGGTCGCCGCGGCGGCCGAGCTGGTGAAGGCGATCGTCAGCACGCCGCCCACGCTGGTGAAGGTGGCGAAGGTCAGCCCCCCGACCTGCAGATTGCCGCCGCTGACCGTGAACAACCCGCCCGAGGCGAAGGCGAAGGTGTCGGCCGCATTGGCCGAGGCGCGCTGGACCGTGAAGCTGGCGCCGGCGTAGTCGCCGTTGCCGCCGTTGCGGGCGTCGAGGTCGACGTCGGAGACCGCCAGCGAGCCCAGCAGGGTCGCCGCCGTCTGTTCGGTGGCGCCCACGGTGGTGGCGCTGGCCGGGACCACGGGCGTGTCGTTCACGGCCGTGATGGTGATCGTATAGAGGTCGGTGTCGGACTGCGCGCCGCCCGAGCCGGTGCCGCCGCCGTCATTGACGACCACCGTCAGGGTGTCGGTCCCGTTGACGTCGGCGTCGCCCAGGAACGTCAGGCCGCTGGCCGCCGCCAGGGTGGCGTTGATCTCGTTCAGCGACGCGGAGATCGTGACCGACGCCGTGCCGTTGCCGGTGATCTGGCCGGAGGTCAGGCCGTTGGTGACGTTGGTCAGCAGGGACAGGACGCCCTTGGTCACCGTCAGGGTGACCGACACCGTCTGCAGGGCGGGATTGGCGTCGACGTCGCTGATCTGCAGGCCGGTGACGGCGATGCTGGTGTCTTCGGCGCCGGTGGCGCTGGAGACCGTGCCGTTGACCGGCGCGTCGTTGACGGCCGCGATGTTGATCGTGGTCGTGCCGCTGTTGACCGCGCCGCCCGGCACGTCGGGCGTGCCGTCGCTGACCGTCCAGGTGATGGTCCGGTTGGTGTTCAGCCCGTAGTTCGTCGGGTTGTCGCCGGTGGTCCAATAGGTGATCGCCGCCAGCACCGCCTCGTAGTTGGCGATGGTGTCGTAGCCCGTCAGGCTCAGGGTCTCGGTCGTGGCGTTCCAGCTGAGCGTGATGTTGGTGCCGGAGACCAGACCGGAGATCTGCTTGGCGGCGCCGTAGCCCAGGTGGTCGTCGGCGGTGCTGGATTCGTTGGACGAGAACTTGCCGCCAGTGATCTGCACCGTGGCGCTGGCCAGGTGGTCGCCGTCGGTGTCGGTGATGGTCGGCGCGCCGGTCAGCAGGGTGGTCGCGGCCGCCTGCTGCTCGTTCATGGTCGTGCCGGCGCCGCTCAGCCCGCCCAGGACCGGCAGGTCCGAGAAGAACATGCCCTCGATATTGGCCCCGGAGGCCGTGAGGTTGGGCGTGATCGTGTTGATCAGGGTGGCCGTGGTGCCGGCCCCGTCCAGCTGGAAGACGTAGATCACGTCGTCCGTCTCGAGACTGCCGGACTCTTCGTTCTCGATATAGATTTGGCGCGCGCTCTGATCGAACGTCATGTCGCCGGGATAGAAGACGCCGCCGCCCGGCAGGCCGACCAGCGTCACCTTGACGGCGGTGCCGCTGGAGGCGTTCTCGCTGATGTACCAGAGCGCGTTCTGGGCGGCGTTGTAGCCGGCGTCCGGCGACGGGAACTGCGAGTGCGTCGTGAAGTAGACGAGGTCGGTGCTCTCATCGACCTCCACGTCCATGATGATCCCGCCGCTCTGGTCGTCGGGAAACTGCGCCTGGCTGACCAGCTGGGTGGTCGTGTTGGGACTGGCGAGGTCCAAGCGGTAGATGCCGGTGACCAGGCCGTCGACCCGCTCGGTGTAGAACAGCCGCCCGATCGAGGAATCCAGCGCGAAGTCCTGCGGATCGAGAACGTAGAAGCCGCTCTCGTTCGCGCGGTTGTCGGTGACCGCCGTGGTCAGGAAGCCCAGGTCGGTGACCGCGCCGGTCAGCGGGTTGTAGGAATAGACCCGAATGCCGGTGATGTTGCCGTCCGGCGTCCCGGAGCCGTCCTGGTAGCCGGCGTAGATACGGTGGTTGATCGGATCGACTTCGATCGTGTTGACGATGATGGCGTTGGGGAAGTCGACCACGGTGGTCGGGGTCGCCGAGCTGCCGATGACGCCGCGGACCAGGAAGGCGTTGTCGTTGTTGTTGCTGCTGAGGACGGCGAAATAGAAGCCCGCGGCGGTGTCGAGGCCGATGTCCGAGGTGAACGAGCTGATCAGGTGGTCGTCGCCGGTGCCCGCGCCGCCGTTGTCGACATTGACGGTGTGGCTGGCGCCGTCGTTGTTGATCCGCGAGATTCGGGTGTCGGCGTCGCCGCCTTCGGTGGCGTACCACAGCTGGCCGGTGGGCTTGAGGCCCAGGGTGCTGACGCCGTCGTCGGTGGAGCCGCCGGCGATCACGTAGTTCGTGCCGCCGACCGTGGCCGAATGCACGGCCGTGGTTCCGGCCAGTTCGCGCGAGCCGCCGTCGTCGATGTTGTCCATCGCCGTTAGCGTGCCGTCGGTGTTGACCCGGAAGAGCGAGACGCCGTTCTCGGTCCCGCCCACCGTCAGATAGGTGGTCGTGCCGAAGGTGTTGACCGAAAGGCCCGCCGCGCCGCCCAGGCGCAGGCCGGCGCTGTCGCCGACATTAGCGGTGTTGGTCAGGAGGCCCGAGGCGTTGACCGAGAAGACGCTGACGCCGTTGTCGTTCGCGCCGGTGACGAAGACATAGGTCGTGCCGCCGACCACCGCGGTGGCCACGTCGGACGCGCCGTCCAGCCGCAGGGTGCCGTTGTCGGTGACGTTGGCGGTGTTGGTCAGGGCGCCGTTGGCGGCGACGCTGAAGACGCTGAGCCCGTCGTCGACGCCGCCGGCCGCGAACAGATAGGTGGCGCCGCCGATCACCGCCGTGGCCAGGCCCTTGACGCCGTCCAGCTCGAACGTCCCGTTGTCGGCGAGGTCGAAGACCGAGGTCAGGGTCCCGTTGCCCTGGACCCGGAAGACGCTGATTCCGTCGTCGTTGGTTCCGGCCGCGAACACGTAGGCGTTGCCGGACACCGTGGCCGACGCCACGCGCGACACGCCGCCGAGGTTCAGCGAACCGCCGTCGGCGACGTTGTAGACCGGGCTCAGGCTGCCGCCCACATTGACCCGGAAGACGCTGACGCCGTTGTCGCCCGCGCCGGCGGCGATCAGGTAGGTGTTGCCGTCCGAGGTGACGGTGGTCAGGCCGCTGACCCCCACTAGGTTCAGCGCGCCGCTGTCGGTGAAGTTGGCGGTGTTGGTCAGCGCGCCGTTCAGACCCAGCGAGAACACGCTGATCCCATTGTCGACGCCGCCGGCCACGAAGACGTAGGTCGTGCCGCCGACGTCCGCCGAGGTAATGTAGGAGACGCCGTCAAGTTCCAGCGCGCCGCCGTCGGTTTCATTGTCGCCGTTGATGTACAGAATCGACATGGGTCAGTCCTTTGCCTCGGCGGAACCGCGTTCCGGCCGGCGTGCGCCGCGCTCGCGGGGCGCGGGCCCCGCCTGAAATTGGAAAAAGAGCCGATAGTGGGCGCGATACGCCGCTCGGCCGCCCGATGCCGTGCTTTTATGCACACACGCGCATAATTTGCGCATCGGACTCCCCCCTGGCTCTAGTCACCCTGTAAACGCAACCTTAACGACGAGACCAGGGCCACACAAGTAGACATACGCCGTTTGATGAACATCGTTCTTTCGGAACTGTTGTGCAGCTCAGGATAGTCGGCTACGAAAGAATCAATCGCGGGGTGGGACGCAATCTTAATCAACGCTAAGAAGTGACTCGCCACTTAAGGTTTAGTAGCCTTTGGCGCGCGTCGAGCTTGCACAACGACATTCTGACAGCGAGGGAGCAGACATGGGCCAGCCTTACGTTGGTGAGATCCGCATATTCGCGGGCAACTTTCCGCCCTTGGGATGGGCGATGTGCGATGGCCAGCTGCTGGCGATTTCGGAAAACGACACGCTGTTCAACCTGATCGGCACCACCTACGGCGGCGACGGGCAGGAGACCTTCGCCCTGCCCGACATGCGCGGCCGGGTCCCCACCCATCAGGGCTCGAAGAATGGCCAGACCTATATCATCGGCGAGAAGACCGGGGTCGAGACCGTCACCCTGACCTCCCAGCAGATCCCCCAGCACACCCATGCGCTGAACGCGGCCTCGACGCCGGGCGCGGTGAGCACGCCGACCACCCAGACCATGCTGTCCGACCAGGGGCCGACCGGAACGGTGCTGTTCGGCTACCAGCCCTACGCCGCGACCAACCAGATCGCCCTGTCCGCCGCCTCGACGACGCCCAGCGGCGGCAACCAACCGCACGACAACATGCAACCCTATCTGGGTCTCAACTTCATCATCTCGCTCTACGGCATCTATCCGTCGCAAAACTGACGCGTCCCGCCCGAAGATCTTCTGGAGACTCAAAGAGATGAGTGATCAATTCGTCGCGGAGATCCGCATTTTCGGCTTCAACTTCGCCCCGACGGGCTGGGCTCAGTGCAACGGCCAACTGCTGCCGATCTCGCAGAACACCGCGCTGTTCTCGCTGCTGGGCACCACCTATGGCGGCAACGGCACCAGCAACTTCGCCCTGCCCAACCTGATGGGCAGCATCCCGCTGCACGTCGGGCGCAACCAGCCGGGTCCCGGCCTGTCGGTCTACGACCTGGGCCAGGTCGGCGGCTCGCCGAACGTGACGCTGATCGAGAGCGAGATGGCCATGCACAGCCACGCGCCGACGGTGACCACGGCCAACGGCACCGTCACGACCTCGGCCAACAACCAGCCGGCTCAGGCCTTCAGCGGTAACTTCCAGCAGAACAGCCGGGGCCTGTTCTACAGCCCGGTGACCAATCCGGCCGTGCAGCTGCCGGCCCAGAGCATCGGCCTGGCGGGCAGCTCGTTCCCGCACAACAACATGATGCCGACGCTGTTCCTGAACTACTGCATCGCCCTGCAGGGCATCTTCCCCGCCCGCAACTAACCCGCCGCGACGAACACGAGGAGAGAGACTCATGGGTACGCCATACATGGGCGAGTTGCGGATCATGTCCTTCAACTTCGCTCCGAAATACTGGGCCATGTGCAACGGCCAGCTCCTGCCCATCAACCAGAACCAGGCGCTGTTCTCGCTGCTGGGCACCACCTACGGCGGCAACGGCACGACGAACTTCGCCCTGCCGGACCTGCGGACCATGGTTCCCGCCCACCCGGGCCAGGGCTACGTCCAGGGCGAGATCCTGGGCGAATACAGCCACACCCTGATCCAGTCCGAGATGCCGCAGCACCTGCACTTCCTGAAGGCCGACGCCACCAACGCCGGGACCGCCAACACCTCCGCCGCGGCGGCCGGCAACAGCTTCGGGCAGACCTACGGCAAGCCCAGCTCGGGCTCGCCCATCGCGTTCAACATGTACAGCACCGTCCTGACGCCGATGGCGCCGATGGCGCCCCAGGCGCTGGGGACCGCGGGCGGCAGCCAGCCGCACGAGAACCGCCAGCCGTTCCTGACGCTGACCATCTGCATCGCCCTGCAGGGGATCTTCCCCTCGCGGAACTGAGCTTCTGGGTCCTGTCGCGTGGTTTCAGTTGAACACGGCCTGGTAGTCCTGCCGCCCGGGGGCGGGCGTATGGACAGGGATCAGGTACAGATCGTGGGCGATCCCGCCCTCGCCATCCTCGCGCGCCAGCGTGTGCATCCCCTCGGCGAGCACGTCGCCGGGGGGGCCGCTGAAGATCAGCACGAAGGGTTCGAACGCCGGATTTCCATGGCCCGGCTGGTTCTCCAGCCGCTCGACCTGGCTCAGCGCCAGGACATGGCGGCCGCCCTCGACCCGGAACGACGCCCCCACATGCGGGGCGAAGGTGTCGGCGGTCGGGGCGACGAAATCGGCGGCCATGGAATCCCTCGGGTCAGAATCGCGGCGCGACCATTATGACGACCTCGCCACCTGAACGGGAAGCCCTCGTCGCACCGCATCCTGAAGACGCGGGGTTGCGGGGCGCTGCGGTCCGTTTCGTCCTGCGCCCGGAAGTCGAGGCCGACGCGCCCTTCCGCCTGGCGCTGTTCCAGGCCTCCCGCGGTCCAGGCTGGGACCGGCTTCCCCTGCCCGCCAACATGCTGGCCCAGATCATGGCGCAGCAGTTCCACGCCCAGGTCCAGGGCTACCGCGCGGCCTATCCGCGGGCCCGGCTCCAGATCGTCACGGTCGACGCCGAACCGGTCGGGCGGCTGGCCACGGATCGAAGCCCTGACGCCCTGCACCTGATCGACATCGCCGTGGTCCCCGAGCGGCGCGGCCGGGGGATCGGCGGGGCGATCCTGCGCGCGCTGATGGCCGAGGCCGCCGCCGCCGGCTCGGCCGTGACGCTGCAGGTGGCCCGCGACAATCTGGCGGCCCAGCGGCTCTATCATCGGCTGGGCTTCGCGGCGACGGCGGCGGACGAGACGCACCTGACCCTGCGCTGGTCCGCCCCGCCCCCCTCGACGCTGGCGGCGACGACGTGACCCGGGTCGCCGTGGTCGGCTGCGGCGCCTGGGGCCGGAACCTGATCCGGACCTGCGCGGAACTGGGCGTGCTGGGCGCGGTGATCGACACCGACGCCGAGGCCGCCCAGGATCAGGCCGACGCCTGGAACGTGCCGGCTGTTCAACTGGCCCAGGCCCTGGACGACGCGCGCCTGGACGCGATGATCATCGCCGCGCCGGCGCCCGCCCACGCCGCGCTCTGCCGCCTGGCCCTGGACCACGGCAAGGACGTCTTCGTCGAAAAGCCCCTGGCCTCGGACCTGGCTGAGGCCGAGGCCCTGGCCGCCGACGTCGCGCGCTCGGACCGGGTGTTCATGGTCGGCCACCTGCTGCGCCATCATCCAGCGTTCCAGGCCCTGGCGGCGATCGTCGCGCGCGGCGAGATCGGCGCCCTGCGCTACATCACCGCCTCGCGGCTGAGCCTGGGCCGGGTCCGCACGCACGAGAACGCCTTTCTCAGCCTGTCGCCCCACGACGTCTCGATGATCCTGGCCCTGGCCGACGCCGCGCCCGTCAGCGTCGAGGCGACCGGCCGGGCCTTCGTCACGCCCGGCGTCGCCGACGAGGTCCACGCCGATCTCTGCTTTTCCGGCGGCCTCCACGCCCATATCGCCGCCAGTTGGCTCAGCCCGGTCAAGGAGCAGAAGCTGGTCGTGGTCGGCGAGACCGGCGCCCTGGTGTTCGACGACGTCCGCCCCTGGCCGGAAAAGCTGATGCGGCGCGACCAGGGCGTGACCCTGACCGACGCCGGGCCGACGGCCTCGGGGGCCGAACCGCGTTTCGTCGACTTGGTCGCCGAGCCGCCCCTGACCAGAGAAATCCGCCACTTCATCCAGTCTTGCCAGACCAGAGAAACCCCTTTGACGGGCATTGACGAAGGCATTCGCGTACAGCGCGCGCTTGAACATGTTCAACTGAAATTGAACCGTTGCCTCGATCAACTTGGAAGATAGTCGATCCAGCAGGAGTATCTTGCGCCAGCTCACATAACATCGTTCGAACACTTCCACGTCATGAGTATTAATACTCATACTCGCCAAGACTATGTCAAACAGCGCGCCAGCTTCGGTAAATATACCCTGGATGAGACCCCTTTTCTCGAAGGCTTTCACCGCGTACGATCCCGCCATGTCGAGGGGCGCATCGATCTCAAATAAGAACGCCCCGACCACGAGGGGCCAATGAACGTTCATATTCCGACGTTTCCATTCCATGGCGACGACGATCTGGCGTCGAACTTTCAAAGCCTGACCCGAAAGATCCTGCAGCGCGAAGCCGTGATCGGCGTCGTCGGCATGGGCTATGTCGGCCTGCCGTTGTCGGAGGCTTTCTGCTCGGCCGGCTTCCGCGTGATCGGTTTCGATCTGGACGAGGCGCGCCTGGCCAGCCTGTCCCGGGGCGCGTCCTATCTGAGCCACTTCGCCGGCGCGCGCGTGGCGGCCATGCGTGAGCGGGGCTTCGCCGCGACCGGCGCGCCGGACGTCCTGGCCCGGGCCGACGCCGTGCTGATCTGCGTGCCGACCCCGATCACCTCGCACCACGCCCCCGACCTGGGCCACGTCGTCGAGGCTGCCGAGACCCTGGCGACCGTGTTGCGGCCGGGCCAGTTGGTCGTGCTGGAGTCCACCACCTTCCCGGGGGCCACCGTCGAGGTGCTCAAGCCCATCCTGGAGCGCTCGGGCCTGAGGGCCGGCCGCGACTTCGCCCTGGCCTACTCGCCGGAACGCGAGGACCCCGGCAACCTCGCCTTCACCACCGCCTCGATCCCCAAGATCGTCGGCGCCGACACCGAGGCCGAGCGCCGCGTCGCCTGCACGCTGTATGACGCGATCACGGCCACGGTTCCGGTCGGCGACACCCGCACCGCCGAGGCGGTCAAGCTGACCGAGAACGTATTCCGGTTCGTCAACATCGCCCTGGTCAACGAACTGAAGGTCAGCTTCGAGGCCCTGGGCATCGACATCTGGGAGGTGATCCGGGCCGCCCAAACCAAGCCCTTCGGCTACATGCCGTTCTTCCCCGGCCCCGGCGTCGGCGGCCACTGCATCCCGGTGGACCCCTTCTACCTGGCCTGGCGGGCCAGGGCCGAAGGGGCCAGCCTGAAGATGGTCGAGCTGGCCGGCGAGATCTCGCGGGCCATGCCCCGGCGGGTGGTCGACAAGACGCTGGAGGCCCTGGCCGCGCGCGGGCGCTCGCCGATCGGCGCCCATGTCCTGATCGTGGGCGTGGCCTACAAGCGCAATATCGACGACACCCGCGAGACCCCGGCCCGCGACATCATCGAGATCCTGCGCAGCCATGGCGCCCGGGTCAGCTACCACGACCCGCTGGCCCCCGAGTTGGTCGTCGGCGACACCCTGATGCAGTCGGTCGACATCGGCCACGACGCCCTGGCCGGCTTCGACTGCGCGATCATCGTCACCGACCACGACGCGGTCGACTACGCGCGGCTGGTCCGAGAGACGCCGCTGGTGATCGACACCCGCAACGCCGCCGCCCAGGCCGATCCCGCCCAGGCCGCAAAGATCGTGAAGGCCTGAGATGGCGGTCGCGGCCTCAGGAGACCGCCCGCCCGCCTGGGTCCACCCCTCGGCGGAGGTCGAGCCCGGCGCGGTGCTGGGCGCCGGCACGCGGGTCTGGCGGTTCAGCCACGTCGCGGCCGGGGCCCGGATCGGCGAAGACTGCGTGATCGGCCAGAACGTGGCGATCGGCCCCGGCGCGGTGCTGGGCGACCGCTGCAAGGTGCAGAACAATGTCAGTCTCTATGCCGGCGTCGTGCTGGAGGACGGCGTGTTCTGCGGCCCCAGCTGCGTGTTCACCAATGTGGCGACGCCGCGGGCCGAGATCGACCGCAAGGCCGAGTTCCGGCCCACGCGGGTGGGGCGCGGGGCGACGATCGGGGCCAATGCGACGATCGTCTGCGGCCATGCGCTGGGCGCCTGGTGCCTGATCGCGGCCGGCGCGGTCGTCACCCGCGACGTCCCGCCCCTGGCCCTGATGGCCGGCGTGCCGGCCCGCCGCGCCGGCTGGGTCAGCCACGCCGGCGAGGTGCTGGGCGCGGACCTGGTCTGCCCCCGCACCGGCGACCGTTACGCCGAGCGGCCGGACGGGCTGCGGCGGGTGATCAACCTTTCGGGCTTCGGCGAGGACCCGCCCGACAACCCCAGTGAAGAACAGTCAGCGAGCGTCGGATGAAGCGGGCCTTGGTCATCGGATCGGAAGGCAATATCGGCAAGCCCCTGGCGGCGCATCTGCGCGCCCGGGGCTGGGAGGTGTTGTGCGCCGACATCAAGCCCGGCTGGCGCAAGGATTACCTGCAGGTCGACATCAACCAGCCGGCCGACCTCATGCCGACCCTGCGCTGGAAGCCCGACGTGATCTTCGCCCTGGCCGCCGTGGTCAGCCGGGTGACTTGCGAGCAGGCCTCCAGCCTGGCGGTCAGCACCAACCTGGGCGGGCTGAACAACGTGATCCTGCTAGCCCAGGCCGCCGACGCCAGGCTGGTCTATTTCTCGACCTCCGAGGTCTACGGCCCCACCGACGGGCCGATGGACGAGGCCGCCACGATCCCCCGGCCCAACAACCGCTACGGCCTGACCAAGCTGCTGGGCGAGCAGTTGGTCGACTACGAGGTCGCCCAGCACGGCCTGCGCGCCGTCACCCTGCGGCCGTTCATGATCTATGACGAGAACGAGGATTTCGGCGACCACCGCTCGGCGATGATCCGCTTCGCCCACGATCTGGCGCGCGGGCGGCCGATCGAGGTGCATCGCGGAAGCGCCCGCGGCTGGCTGCACATCTCCGACGCCGTGCGGGCCATCGAGGCCGCCGCCGGCGTCGAGGAGCACGCAGTGATCAATATCGGCCACCCGGACGTGACGCCGATCGAGGACCTGGCCGAAGGGCTGCGGGCGCGGCTGGACGCGCCGCCGTCGCTGGTCGCCCTGCGCGACCTGCCGGCCCGGATGACCGCCGCCAAGCGGCCCAGCCTGGCCCGCATGCGCGACCTGCTGGGCGTGACGCCGAAGATCTCCCTGGACGAGGGCCTGGACCGCGTGGCGGCGCGGGTGCGGACCCGCCTGGCCCAGGGCCAGACCGCGGCCTATCCGGGCCAGCCGGCGTGACAGCCCGCCTGCTGACCGTGGTCGGCGCCCGGCCCCAGTTCGTCAAGGCCATGCCGGTCAGCCGGGCGATCGCCCGCGCGCCGGGCCTGGCCGAGGTGATGATCCATACCGGCCAGCACCACGACGCGGCGCTGTCGGACAGCTTCTTCCACGAGCTGGGCCTGCCCGAGCCGGCCGAGAACCTGGGCATCCACGGCGGCTCGCACGGCGAGATGACCGGACGGATGCTGGCGGCCCTGGACGGGGTGATCGCGCGCCACGCCCCGGACCTGGTGATCGTCTACGGCGACACCAACTCCACCCTGGCCGGGGCCCTGGCGGCGGCCAAGGCCGGCGTGCCGGTGGCCCATGTCGAGGCGGGCCTGCGGGTCTTCGACCGCACAATGCCCGAGGAGACCAACCGCGTGGTCGTCGACCATCTGAGCCAGCTGCTGTTCGCCCCCACCCGGGCCGCAGTCGGCCACCTGGCGCGCGAAGGGCTGGTCGAGGGGGTTCACCATGTCGGCGACGTGATGCAGGATGCGGTCCTGGCCATGGCCGCCTTGCCCGCCCCCGGCGACGCCGTCACGCGCCGCCTGGACCTGACGCCCGGCGCCTACGCCGTCGCCACCCTGCATCGCGCGGCGACGACGGACAGCGCCGCCGCCCTGGCCGCCGCCGTCGGCTATCTGCGCCAGCACGCCGCCCGGACGCCCGTGGTCCTGCCCCTGCATCCGCGGACCCGCGAGGCGGCCGGCCGCTTCGGCGTCGACCTGGCCGGCCTGACGGTGATCGAGCCCCTGGGCCCGATCGACATGCAGCGGCTGCTGGCCGGCTGCGCCCTGGTGCTCACCGATTCCGGCGGCCTTCAGAAGGAGGCCTATTTTCATCGCAAGCCCTGTGTCACCCTGCGCGACGACACCGAATGGAGCGAGACGGTGGACGCGGGGTGGAACCGGCTATGGACCGTGAACGACTACCGGCCGCGGCGTGAGATCGACGACTATGGCGCGGGCGACGCCGCCGAGCGGATCGTCGCGACGATCGCCGGTTTCGTCGCCCGAAACCGCGGCGAGGTTCTCGACGCCCATCGCGCGATGACCGGAGCCCGGCCATGAAGGACACCCCCGACCAACCGGGCCGGCCGCCGTTGCCCGGTCATGACGCCTCGCCGGATCCGGCGGCCAAGGATCGGCCGACGGGTGGGCCGCGGCCGCTGCGCATCCTGCTGGCCTGCAACTACGACGCGGCCAACGCGGCCACGGTCTGCGACCACATCAACGCCTTCGTCCGCTATTCACGCCACGAGGTCCGGGTGCTCTCGAAGGTCGGAGAGATCTTCGACGGCGTGACCTTGTCGGCGTTCGACGCGGTCGTGATCCACTATTCGCTGTTCCTGGCGATGGAGTCCTTCGTCGGCCCGCGCTCGCGCCGCGCCCTGGCCGCCTTCCGCGGGGCCAAGGCGGTGTTCATCCAGGACGAATACCGCTTCGTGAACGCCACCCTCGACGCGCTGGAGGCCTGCGGCGTCGACCTGGTCTTCACCTGCCTGGGCCCGGCCGAGGCCGAACGGATCTATGGCGGGGTCGCCGGGCTGCGCACCCAGCAGGTGTTGACCGGCTATGTGCCGCACTGGCTGACGCACTATCCGCCCATTCCCCTGTCGGCCCGCAAGACCGTGGTCGGCTATCGCGGCCGGACCTATCCGGCCTGGCACGGCGAACAGGGGCGCGAGAAGATCCGGATCGGCAAGCTGTTCAAGCGCGACGCCCCGCGGTTCGGCCTGTCGACCGACATCGCCTGGTCCGAGCGCAGCCGGTTGTACGGCCGCGACTGGGTGAATTTCATCCGCAACTGCCAGGCCGTGCTGGCCGTGGAGAGCGGGGCCAGCGTCTTCGACTTCGACGGCGCGGTGGCCGCCCGCACCGAGAGCTTCGCCGCCCTGGTCGAGCGCCCTCACCCGATCCCCGCCCTGGCCCGCAAGCCGTCCTACGAGATGCTGCGCGACCGGTTCTTCGCCGGGCGCGAGGACCAGATCGACATCGCCCAGATCTCGCCCCGGGTCTTCGAGGCGATCGCCTTGCGCACCCTGATCATCGCCTATCCCGGACGCTATTCGGGCGTCCTGGAGCCGTGGCGGCACTATGTCCCGCTCGACAAGGACCATGGCAACATGGCGCAGGTGGCGGCAGTCCTGCGCGACCCCGAACGGGTCGCCGAGATCATCACCAACGCCTATGCCGAGATCGCCCTCAACCCGGCCTATGGCTACGGGACGATGATCGACCTGTTCGACGCCCGGATCACCGAGGCGGCGGCCGGGCGGCCGCCCGCCGCGACCGACGACCGCGCCGACGCCAGGTTCCGCAGGGCCTTTCCGTTCAAGCTCATCGACAACCCCCACGACGTCCGCCGCCCCCACCTGGTCCGGCGGCTGGCGGCCGCGGCCATCCGGCGCCTGGAGCTCGGCGGCCTCGCGCGCCGCCTGCGGCGACGACGGTGAGATCCCCGACCCTAGTCGATCCTGATCCATCGTTTCAGCCGCAGCAGGCGCGAAATGTCGCGCAGCCGGCGCTTCAACCCGGGCGGGGCCTTGGCCAGGCGCGATTCCGCGATGATCACCGCCCACGCGCCCCAATCGCGCAGCCGAAGGAACAGCGCCAATCCCCAGGCGCGCCTCACGCCAGCACCTGATCGGTGATCTCGCCCACCACCGTCCGCCAGCTGTAGCGGCCGGAGGCGACGATCTCGTCATGGGCCCGATCGGCCATCGCCTGGGCGCGCCGCGGGTCCCGGCTGGCGTCCAGGGCCGCCTCGATGTCCGACAGGTCGCGACGCACCGGCTGGTAGTGGACGCCGGCCTCCAGCACGCCGCTGTAGTCGCCCTCCACCAGCACCTGAAAGGTCCGGGTCGCCACGGCCTCGAGATGGCGCGGCGACATCGCGCGAATTTCGGCCTCCCGCGCCAGCACGACGGCCGAGGCCGGCGGCGTCCACCCTTCCGGACCTGACGATGCCGGATCGCTGGTCGGCAGCTCGCCCGCCGGATCGACCAGCGACGAGCCGCCCTCGACCCCGACCACCGCCCGGCTGGCGCCCAGCAGGCGGATCCAGGCGTCGCCGACCAGCCGGCGCTGGCCGTCGACCGCCACGTCCGCGCGATGACCGCGGGCTTGGGCCCAGGCCTCCGCCCGCAAGCCGACCTCGCGCTTCAGCCGGCCCATCTCGCCCAGCCAGGCCGGCGTCTCCCAGGCCCGATAGCTGACCGCGATCGATCGCCCCGCCAGGTCGCTGGACGCCCGCCGCGCCAAGCCGTCGTCGACATAGGCGGTCAGGAAGCGCCGCAGGGCGTACGGCCTTTGCACCACCGGATAGACGCCGCCCCACAGCGCCGGTTCGAGCGCGGTCAGCAGCAGGTCGATTCGCGCCTCGACCAGGACATCGCGCAGCGGCTGGAGGCCGAGGAACTCGTCCAGCGGCGCGGCGACTCGGCGCGCCCGCGCCGGGACCGCGTCCATCGCCCGTCGCAGTCCGCTCAGGCCGACCGGCGTATAGCGCGCGGCCAGGGCCGTCGCGTCGACCATCACCAGTTCGGGGTCCAGCCGGGTGATCCAGGCCGGATTGAACGGAAATCCGATGTTGAGGAACGTCACCGGCCCGGGGAAATAGGCCTTCCAGGCGAAGATGCGCTGGTGCTCCCAGCGGCGCATCGGCCACTGGCCGCGCCAGTTGTACAGGACCAGGGCGGTCGGCCGGTTCCCCATGCGCGGCGGACTAGGCGACGCGGGGCCCGGCCCGCCCCTCGGCCGCGAGACGAGCAGGGAGCAATCGCGAAGCCATCAACGCCGTCCTGACTGGAAGCGCCTGGCGCGCTCGCCCCAGCGTCGGCGGCGTCGGCGGTCGCTGTCAACGCCTAAGGGCGTCGCCCTGGGCCGCGCGCAGGGTCTCGGACGGCGACTCGCCGAACATCGCCCGATAGGCGCCGGAAAACCGTCCCAGCTCCCAGAAGCCCTGATCCAGCGCCACCTGGGTCACCGTGGTCGGTCGGACGCCGGCCTCCAGCAGCCGGGCCCGAGCCGCCGACATGTTCTTCAGCCGCAGATAGGCCTTCGGGCTGATGTCCAGCAGGTCGCGGAAGGCGCGGTAGAGCGTCCGGCGCGAGATGTTCAGGGCCAGGCAGAGGTCCTCGATCTGCACGACCTGCCGGGCGCCGCCGCTTTCCAGGAAGTCCTCGGCGCCGCGCACGATGCGGGCGGCGTTCAGCACGCCCTGCCGACGCCCGCCCTCAACCCTGACCGCGGCCAGGGCCGTCAGCACGCCGTCCAGCAGTTCGTCGCGCAGGAAGGCGACGGCGCCGCTCGGCACGCCGGCGCCCAGGGCCCGCAGCATGCCAGAGCAGCCTTGCAGCACGCGCTTGCACGCGGCCCGCGCCTCGGGCGGCGGCGAATAGACGGCCGGCTCGGTCCAGAAACAGGGGTCGGCCAGCCATTCGAAGGCCTCGGCCCGTTGCATCACCAGGCCCCACGGCGCGGTGACGACGGCGTAGGCGACGCGCCCCTGGAACCGCCCGTCCAGCTCGCCGCCCGGCGGGATGGCGACGATGTCGCCCTCCTCGACCCGATGGCCCCACTGGTTGAGCACGCCCTCCTGCTCCATCACCGACACCAGGCTGAAGGCCTTGCGGGCCATGACCCCACGGACGCGGAGGTCGCCGTCGAACGCCCCGGCGTCGAATCCCATGTCGCCCAGGTTCGCCCGCAGCAGATGGCCGCGGCAGGGCTCCGGCGTCAGCTGGGTGATCGCCAGGTCGCGCCCGTCGGCATGGGCCCAGACCTCGTGCGGGCCCTGGGTCTCGCGGACCACGACATGACCCAGGGCGACCGCCGCCCGCGCCCCGAACGACCGCTGCTCGTCCAGCGTCCCGGCGACCAGCCCGTCCTCGGCCGGATCGCCGCCCCCCGGCTCGACTTGCCGCCAGCCGGCGTTCGACCAGGATCGCAGATGAGGTTCTTTCACGCTTTCATTGTCCATCGAACCTCTCCTGGCGGGGACGACGCGATCAGCAGCATCCACGTCATGACCTTGAGGCGACCGCAGCTGTCGTCGCACCCGATTCACCCTGTTGAGGATGCCATGGTCGATTTGCGTTGTAAGTAAGGTGAAACCACTAGAAAGCATCGAAATAGCAGACAAAATTACAACTTTTCGAATGGCTTAGCTTGGTAACCAATTTTTAGGTATAGTTAATTTGTCGTTATTCATTAATACACAAAATGCCTAGGCATAGACGCGCGATTGGCACTTGCCGCATAGCAAACCGAGAGATTCGGAAGAAACATGATGGCGAAACGGGGTCACGGAGGACTCTATGGTTCGTCAAACTTGGAAGGAAATGGCGATCTTCGGAAAACGGAATCTCGCGGAGACTCCCGGCGCCCCGCGGGAGCGGGACCGCCTGGCGCAGGCCTTGCGCGACATGAAGGCCGCCTGCGACGGCGAACGGCGGCAAAGGCGCCAGATCGCGGAAAGCGGCGCCCGCCAGCTGAGTCGGGCCCAGGCCGTGCTGCGCGAGGCCGAGACCCGCCAGCGCGACGCCGAGGCGGCGCTGCGCCGGGCTCGGCGGATGGCCGCGGTCGGCTGGATGGCCGCCGAGGCCTGCCGCGACATGACCGCCCTGCACGCGGTGGCCGCCAGGGCCCTGACCGCGTCCCGCGAACGCCTGCAGGGCGACCACCGGACGGTCAACGAGATCGACTGGGCCCTGGGCGGCCTGAACCAGGCCGAGCAGATGCTGGAGCGGGTGACCGCCTATCTCGACGCCCGCCGCGAGAACACCCAATGCGCTCACATCGACGGGCTGCTGAGCAGAACTTAACCGGCTCCGCCGCCACCAGACCTGTCATCCCGGACAAGCGCGTAGCGCGCCGATCCGGGACCGACGCCTGAGCTCGGCGCTTCCGGCGGTCCCGGATCTTCACCCGGCTTCGCCGGGCTCGTCCGGGATGACAAACCCAGATAGTCCCGGCTTCACGCCTCGATGTCGACGTCCTTGGTTTCCTTCAGGAACAGGACGCCCACCACGGCGGTCACCCCGGCCACCACGATCGGGTACCAGAGGCCGTAATAGATGTTGCCCGTGGCCGCGACCATGGCGAAGGCCGTGGTCGGCAGGAAGCCTCCGAACCAGCCGTTGCCGATGTGGTAGGGCAGGCTCATCGAGGTGTAGCGGATGTTGGTGGGGAACAGTTCGACCAGCATGGCGGCGATCGGGCCGTAGACCATGGTCACGTACAGCACCAGGATCGCCAGCACCGCCACCACCAGCGGCTTGTTGATCAGGGCGTCGTCGGCCTTGGCCGGATAGCCGGCGGCCTTCAGGGCCGCGCCCAGATCCTTTTCCCACGCCGTCTTGCGAGCCTTGAAGGCCGCCTTGTCGAGGGTCTGGCCCGGGAACGAGGCGAGGGTCGTCGCGCCGATCTTCACTTGGGCGATCGAGCCGGCCGGGGCGACCTGGTTGCTGTAGGTGACGCCGGCCTTGGCCAGGTACGACTTGGCCAGGTCGCACGAGCGGTTGAACACCGTCTTGCCCACCGGGTCGAACTGGAACGAGCAGTCGGCCGGGTCGGCCACGACCGTCACCGGCGCGCTGGCCACGGCGGCGGCCAGCCGAGGATTGGCGGCCGTCGTCAGGGTCTTGAACAGCGGGAAATAGGTCAGGGCCGCCAGGATGCAGCCCAGCATGATGATCGGCTTGCGGCCGATCCTGTCCGACAGCCAGCCGAAGAACACGAAGAACGGCGTGCCGATCAGCAGGGCGACGGCGACCAGCAGGTTGGTCGTGCCGCCGTCGACCTTGAGCATCTTCTCCAGGAAGAACAGGGCGTAGAACTGGCCGGTATACCAGACCACCGCCTGGCCGGCGGTCAGCCCCGCCAGGGCCAGCAGCACGATCTTCAGGTTGCCCCACTTGGCGAACGAGTCGACCAGGGGCTGCTTGCTGCCCTTGCCCTCGTCGACCATGCGCTGGAACGACGGGCTCTCGGCCAGTTGCAGGCGGATCCACAGCGACACGCCCAGCAGCAGCACCGAGATCAGGAACGGGATGCGCCAGCCGAAGGCCTCGAAGGCGTCGGGGCCGGTCGCGTTGCGGGTCAGCAGGATCACCACCAGGCTGAGGAACAGGCCGAAGGTGGCCGTCACCTGGATGAAGCTGGTGTAGAAGCCGCGGCGCCCGGGCGGGGCGTGCTCGGCGACATAGGTCGCGGCGCCGCCGTACTCGCCGCCCAGGGCCAGGCCCTGGACCAGGCGCATGATCACCAGGGCGATGGGCGCGGCGATGCCGATGCTGGCGTAGCTGGGCAGCAGGCCGACCGTGAAGGTCGACAGGCCCATCAGCAGCATGGTGACCAGGAAGGTGTTCTTGCGACCCCACAGGTCGCCCAGCCGGCCGAACACCAGGGCCCCGAACGGCCGCACCGCGAACCCGGCGGCGAAGGCCAGCAGGGCGAAGATATAGCCGGTGGTCTCGTTGACCCCCGAGAAGAAGTGCTTGGTGATGTAGGTGGCCAGCGAGCCGTAGAGGTAGAAGTCGTACCACTCGAACACCGTGCCGACCGAGGCGGCTCCGATGACCAGGGCGTCCTTGCGCCCAACGGCGCGACCGCCCTTGGCGCCCTTTACCGTTTGCACCGTTTGCGCGGCGTCGCTTCCCATTCGCATCTCCCCCGTCGCCGCTCTGGGCGATCCAACGCTGTTACCGCAACCATCATGACGGGCGTTCGCGGCGTTGGCGAGAGGCTATACATGAACCGGACGAAAGCCGAAGCGTTGGCTAAAAGGAATCTTCGGCGTCTCATTTTACGGGACGAGACAAGCGATCCGGGAGCCTGATGAGCGTCGTCGCGGCCTATATCTACAAGGACGGCGTCCGGGCCCGCGAGGTCAGCCTCGACAAGGACGACGCCCTGGCCGTCAAGCCGGGCGAGTTTGTCTGGATCGGCCTGTACGAGCCCGCCGCGGCCGAGCTGGCCCGGCTGCAGACCCGCTTCAAGCTGCACCCGCTGGCGATCGAGGACGCGCTCAACGCCCACCAGCGGCCCAAGGTCGAGGTCTATGGCCGCGAACTGTTCGTGGTGGCTCGCACCGCCCAATTGGTCGACGCCCAGATCGCCTACGGCGAGACGGCGATCTTCGTCGGCCAGGGCCACCTGATCACCGTGCGCCACGGCTCAGCCCGCGCCCACACCGAGCTGCGCGCCCAGCTGGAGGCCTCACCGACCCTGCTGGCCAAGGGTTCGGATTACGTGCTGCACGCCGTGCTCGACTTCGTGGTCGACGGCTACCTGCCGATCATCCAGGCCCTGGAGGATGAGGTGCTGGACATCGAGCGCCGCACGCTCGAGGCCTTCCTCAGCCACGCCGAGGTCAAGCGCCTGTTCCACCTGCGGCGCGACCTGATCCGCTTCAAGCGGGTGCTGTCGCCGATGGCCGAGGTCTGCGGGCGGCTGGAGCACCTGGAGACCCCCTGCCTGGACAACGACGTCCGTCCCTATTTCCGCGACGTGCTCGACCATACCCAGAAGGTCGAGGGCATGGTCGACGCCCTGCGCGAGGTGATCACCTCGGTGTTCGAGGCCGCCTCGCTGCTGGAACAGCAGCGGCAGAGCGCCATCACCCGCAAGCTGGCCGCCTGGGCCGCCATCCTGGCCGTGCCGACGGCGGTGGCCGGCATCTACGGCATGAACTTCGAGCACATGCCGGAGCTGAAGTGGACGTGGGGCTATCCCGCGGTGATGGCCGGCGTCGCGGCGGTGATTGGGTGGCTGTACTGGCGGTTCAAGAGGAACGGGTGGCTTTGAGGGCGCCGCCGGAGCCCCCGCTGCGCGGTGAGGAGAAGAACGGCGCGGCATCCTCCTCCCCCGTGAAACGGGGAAGGTGTCGGCGTAGCCGACGGAGGGGGCGTCCAGCGCCGTCAGCTAGCTCGCCCAGGCCCGCGCCGGGTGCAGGAACCGCCCCGCCTCGGCGCCGTCGCGCAGGAACACCCGCACCTCGGCGGCGTGGCCGGAGGCGGCCAGGCGATTGGCCAGGTCGCGGGCGGCGGCTTCGGCCCGGCCGCCGCGCTCGAAGGTGAGGTCGGCTTCAAGGGCTTCGGAGCGCACGGACCAGCCTTGTTCGGCGGGGGCGACGGAAATCAACAGAGCCATGACGAGCTCCTTACGCAGATCGGATTCAAGAGCGCCGCAGAAAGGGCGCGAACGAGCGGCTGTCGGGGCGGCGGAACCGACCCGAAACATCGAGGTCAGATCGGCATTCGCCCTACGAGGGGATGACATCGACACATCTTATAGGCTCGCAATTTCACAACTTGACGACAGCATTACGGGCGGAACGCAACCGACGCGATGCAGAACTCCTGGGTCCGTTTTTAGTTTCTCGGGTCGTTCGACGATCTGCGGCTGGGGCCAGAAAATCTGCCGCGACTCAATTCCTATCTTTTTGATAGATTTTCAACGGCGACGTCTTTTCCCTCCCCTTAGGCGGCGCCGGCGCGCGCCGCGCGGACCCGTCGGGGGATGGGTGTCCGCGCGGCGCGTTTAGCGTTCTGCGTCCTTCGAGGCTCGGCTTCGCCTCGCACCTCAGGATGAGGAATTCAGCAAACGTCCCTCGTCCTGAGGCGCCCGCGCAGCGGCCTCGAAGGAGGCACCGCGCCTCAGCAGCGATCCAGATGCGCCTTGATCAGCGCCCGGCCGGCCCGCGCCACGGCCCGCACCGGACCGCCGGGCCCCAGGGTCACCCGGGCGGTGTAGGAGCCCTCCATCAGCAGCATCAGGCCGTCGGCCAGGTCGTCATCCGCGGCGCCCGCCCGCCGGCACAGGTCGACCAAGCGGGCGTGGAGCTGCTGCTTGTAGGCCACCGACACCTTCTGGGCCGGATGGTCGGCCTCGTGCAGCTCGATGGCGGCGTTGGACAACGGGCAGCCGTGGACGTCGGCGTTGCAGGCCTTGGTCTCGAAGGCGTCGAAGATCGCCTCCAGCTGGGCCCGCGGATCGCCGCAGGTGCAGCCGGTCACCTCGTCCCACCACGCCCAGTAGTCGCGCTCCTGTTCGCGCAACACCTCGGCGACCAACTCATCCTTGGACGGGAAGTTGCGGTACAGCGTCATCTTGGTGGCCTCGGCCTCGGCGGCGATCGCCTCGACCCCCACCGCGCGGATGCCGTGCTGATAGAACAGCTCGCGGGCCGTTTCGAAGATCCGGTCGCGGGCCGGACGTTTGGACAACGGGACGCACACGGGCGCCTCCAGATCGTCCACCTTGCCCCCGCCAGAATTTCTCTCAGCCATTTTCACAGCACCTCACCTTGACGTGAGAGTTACCGGTCAGTATCTCTCACCGCGTGAATGATACCGAACGGTACCGTCACATACGACTACATCGTCACAGATGGACGTCACGTCAAGCAACAGCAACTGCGACATTTGATCCTTTAGCCCCGGAACGGAGCGCGAGCCATGCCCCCGAGCGCAAGCCAAGACATCGCCCCGCCCGCCAAGGCCGCCTGGCTGGCCGGCCCCGCCCGGTCCCTCCGCAGGCTGATCGCCCAAGGCGCCGACGGCCCGTCCGGTCGGGACTGGGCCGCGTCGCCGAAAACCCGATCCAAATCCCGGCGCCCCGTCTGGGAATAGAAACAATCCCGCGTCTCCTCCCCCGCTTCTTCTGTCCGACAGGTACGCCGATGTCCCTCCGCCCCGCCTTCACCTCGTTCGCCGGCCTGGCCGCCATGGCCGTGCTGGCCGCCTGCAGCGCCCAGGCCAAGCAGGAAGCCGCCCCGCCGCCCGCCCAGGTCACCGTCACCGCGGTGGCCTTCAAGGACCTGCGCCAGTGGGACGACTTCACCGGCCGCCTCGAAGCCATCGACACCGTCGACATCCGGCCGCGCGTCAGCGGTTTCATCGACGGCGCCCGGTTCGAGGAGGGCGCCCGGATCCGCAAGGGCCAGGTGCTGTTCCAGATCGACCCGCGTCCCTACCAGGCCGAGGCCAACCGCGCCCAGGCCGAGGTGGCCCGCGCCAAGGCCCAGCTGGACCTGGCCGTCGTCAACCGCGAGCGCGGCCGCCGGCTGATCGAGCAGAACGCCCTGGCCCAGAGCGAGTTCGACCGCCTCTCCGCCGAGGAAAAGGCCGCCCAGGCCAATCTCGGCGCCGCCAACGCCGCCTACCAGACCGCCCGCCTGAACCTGGAATGGACCCGCGTGGTCTCGCCGATCGACGGCCGGGTCTCCAAGGCGGTGATCACCCGCGGCAACCTGGTCACCCCGTCCGACCTGCTGACCACCGTGGTCAGCGACACCCCGATCTACGCCACCTTCAACGCCGACGAGCAGACCTTCCTGAAGTACGCGTCGGCCGAGCGCGGCAAGGCCAGCCCGGTCTATATGGGCCTGATGACCGAGGACGGCTATCCGCACCAAGGCCAGCTGAAGTTCATCGACAACGCCCTGGACGCCAAGAGCGGCACGATCAACGGCCGGGCGATCTTCGCCAACGCCGACGGCCGGTTCACGCCCGGCCTGTTCGCCCGCATCCGCATGGTCAGCGACAGCTCGCAGACGGTGGCCCTGGCCCCCGACCGCGCCGTCGCCACCGACCTGGGCAAGCGCTATGTCGTGGTGGTCGGCGCCAACAACAAGGCCGAGTATCGCCCGGTCGAGATCGGTCCGCTGGCCGGCAACCTGCGCATCATCCGCACGGGCCTGAAGCCCGGCGACCGGGTGATCGTCGGCGGCCTGCAGAAGGTCAAGCCGGGCGACACCGTCAACCCGGTGATCGTCAAGACCGACCTGTCGACCGACCTCGCCCAGTTCGAGACCGGCCCGCAGCGCGTCGCGATGATCAACAGCGTCGGCCAGAACTAAGGCTCGCCTGACCGGCCCGCTTCGAACCCTCGGAGCGGGCGAAGATGAGCGCCTGGCGGCGTTCGACGCCCCCTCCTTGCCTCCTCCCCCCTACTCGCCCGAAAAAGGCGCCTCCCATGAATTTCTCAAAGTTCTTCGTGAACCGGCCGCGCTTCGCCGCCGTGCTCTCGATCGTCATCTTCATCGCCGGGCTGGTGGCGCTGCCGCGCCTGCCGATCTCGGAATATCCCGAGGTGGTGCCGCCGACCGTGGTCGTGCGCGCCGCCTATCCAGGCGCCAACCCCGCCGTCATCGGCCAGACCGTCGCCGCCCCGCTGGAGCAGGCGATCAACGGCGTCGAAGGCATGATCTACCAGTCGTCGCAATCGGCGTCCGACGGGGCGATGATCCTGACCGTCACCTTCGCCCTGGGCACCGACCTCGACAAGGCCCAGGTGCAGGTCCAGAACCGCGTCGCCCAGGCCTTGCCGAAGCTGCCCCAGGAGGTGCAGCGCATCGGCGTGACCACCGACAAGGCATCGCCCGACCTGACCCTGGTCGTGCACATGATCTCGCCCAACAACCGCTACGACATGCTCTATCTGAGCAACTACGCGCAGCTGAACGTCCGCGACCGCCTCAAGCGCGTCGACGGCGTGGGCGACGTGCAGATCTTCGGGGCCGGCGCCTATTCGATGCGGGTGTGGCTGGACCCTGAAAAGCTGGCCTCGCTGAACATGACGGCCGGCGACGTGGTCAAGGCCCTGCGCGAGCAGAACGTCCAGGTCGCCGCCGGCCAGCTGGGCGCGCCGCCGACCAATGTCGGCGCGGACTTCCAGCTGTCGATCAACGCCCCCGGCCGCCTGACCGACGAGGAGCAGTTCCGCGAGGTCATCATCCGCTCGGGCGCCAACGGCGAGATCACCCACCTGGGCGACGTGGCCCGCGTGGAGATGGGAGCCAACAACTACGCCCTGCGCAGCCTGCTCGACAACAAGTCGGCCGTGGCCATGCCGATCTTCCAGCGCCCGGGCTCCAACGCCCTGGCCATGGCCGCCGACATCAAGAAGACGATGAAGGAGCTGAAGAAGGAGTTCCCCGAGGGCGTCGACTACGAGATCATCTACGACACCACCGCCTTCGTGCAGGAATCCATCAACTCGGTGGTCCACACCCTGATCGAGGCGATCATCCTGGTGGTGCTGGTGGTGGTGCTGTTCCTGCAGGGCTGGCGCGCCTCGATCATTCCGCTGATCGCCGTGCCCATCTCGCTGATCGGCACCTTCGCCGTGCTGCTGATGCTGGGCTTCGGCCTCAACGCCCTGACCCTGTTCGGCCTGGTGTTGGCCATCGGCATCGTCGTCGACGACGCCATCGTCGTGGTCGAGAACGTCGAGCGCAACATCACCAACGGCCTCGAGCCGGTCGCGGCCACCCGCAAGGCCATGAGCGAGGTCACCGGACCGATCATCTCCACGGCCCTGGTGCTGTGCGCGGTGTTCATCCCCACCGCCTTCATCAGCGGCCTGTCGGGCCAGTTCTACCGCCAGTTCGCCCTGACCATCGCCATCTCGACGGTGATCTCGGCCTTCAACTCCCTGACCCTGTCGCCGGCCCTGGCCGCGGTGCTCCTGAAGTCGCATGACGCGCCCAAGGATCGTTTCCAGAAGCTGATCGACGCGGCCCTGGGCTGGCTGTTCAACCCGTTCAACCGCTTCTTCGCCAAGGCCTCCAACGGCTATGTCCGCAATGTCGGCCGCACCCTGGGCAAGTCGACCGCCGGCCTGGTGGTCTACGGGATCCTGCTGGCCCTGACGATCGGGGCCTTCATGAAGACCCCCGGCGGCTTCGTGCCCCAGCAGGACAAGGCCTATGTGGTCGCCGTCGTGCAGTTGCCCGACGCGGCCTCGCTGGACCGCACCGAGGCGGTGATCCGCCAGATGGGCGACATCGCCATGAAGGTGCCGGGCATCAAGCACTCGGTGGCCTTCCCCGGCCTGTCGGCCAACGGCTTCATCAACAGCCCCAACTCCGGCGCGGTGTTCTTCCCGCTGGACGACTTCAAGAACCGCAAGAGCCACGACCTGTCGGCCAACGCCATCGTCGGCCAGCTGAACGCCAAGTTCGGCGCCATCCCCGACGCCCAGATCGCGGTCTTCCCGCCGCCTTCGGTGCAGGGGCTGGGCACGATCGGCGGCTTCCGCATGCAGATCGTCGACCGCGCGGGCCTTGGCCCCGAGGAGCTGAATAAGCAGACCCAGAACCTGATCGACAAGGCCCGCAAGGATCCCGCCCTGGCCGGCGTGTTCTCGACCTACCAGGTCAGCGTGCCGAAGATCGAGGCCAACATCGATCGCGAGAAGGCCCGGGCCTCGGGCGTGTCCCTGACTGACCTGTTCGAGACCATGCAGGTCTATCTGGGCTCGCTGTACGTCAACGACTTCAACCGCTTTGGCCGCACCTACGAGGTCAACGTCCAGGCCGACCAGAAATTCCGCATGCAGCCCGAGCAGATGCTGCGCCTGCAGACCCGCAACGGCCAGGGCCAGATGATCCCGCTGGGCGCCTTTGTCAGCTTCAAGGAGGCCACCGGCCCCGACCGCGAGAGCCACTACAACGGCGTGCTCACGGCCGAGATCAACGGCGGCCCGGCCCCCGGCTACTCGACGGGCCAGGCCCAGAAGGCGCTGGAGGACCTGGCCAAGCAGGAGCTGCCCAACGGCATGGGCTATGAGTGGACCGAGCTGACCTACCAGCAGATTCTGGCGGGCAACACGGCGGTCTACATCTTCCCGCTCTGCGTGCTGCTGGCCTTCCTGGTGCTGGTCGCCCAGTACGAAAGCTGGAGCCTGCCGCTGGTGGTCATCCTGATCGTGCCGATGACCCTGCTGTCGGCCCTGGCCGGCGTGCTGCTGACCCATGGCGACAACAACATCTTCACCCAGATCGGGCTGATCGTGCTGGTGGGGCTGGCGTGCAAGAACGCCATCCTGATCGTCGAGTTCGCCAAGGAACGCGAGGAGCATGGCGACACGCCGCTGCAGGCGGTGCTGGAGGCCTGCCGCCTGCGCCTGCGGCCGATCCTGATGACCTCGATCGCCTTCATCATGGGCGTGTGGCCGCTGGTCGTCTCCCACGGAGCGGGCGCGGAGATGCGCCGGGCCATGGGCGTGGCGGTGTTCTCCGGCATGCTGGGGGTGACGGTCTTCGGCCTGGTCCTGACCCCGATCTTCTACTTCGTGATCCGCCGCAACACCGCCCGCCGGGCGGCCATGAAGGCGGCCAAGCAAACGACGACCGCCGTGGAGGCGCACTGATGAACGCCTCCACGGTCAAAGCCCAAAACGACCGTCATCCCGGACGAAGCGCGCAGCGCGAAGATCCGGGACCGACGCCTGAACTCAGCGCTTCCGGCGATCCCGGATCTGCGCTTCGCTTGTCCGGGATGACAACTTCCATGACGACGTTGAGACTTGCTCTGACCATCGGCGCTTCGGCGCTCCTCCTGGCCGCCTGCGCCGTCGGCCCGGACTACAAGACCCCGGTCCAGGCTCCGGTCGTCCTGCAGAACGCCCCGGCCGGCGCCTTCTCGACCGCCAATCCCGAGGCCCAGTGGTGGAAGGCGTTCAACGACCCGGTGCTGGACGGCCTGGTCGGCCAGGCCCTGGCCGGCAACCTCGACATCAAGGTCGCGGTCGCCCGGGTCGACGAGGCCCGCGCCCTGTTCAAGGACGCCCGCCTGGACCAGCTGCCTCGGGTCACCGCCGACGGGTCCTACGTCAAGAGCGACCAGCAGCAGCCGGGCTCGAACGGCCAGCGGGTGGAGAGCCAGACCTACCAGGCCGGCTTCGACGCCGGCTGGGAGATCGACCTGTTCGGCCGCGTCCGCCGGGGCGTGGAATCGGCCCGGGCCGAGGCGGGGGCGGCGCAGGCCGACCTGCGCGACGCCCAGGTGACCATCGCCGCCGAGGTGGCCCGCAATTACCTGGAGCTGCGCGGCGCCCAGGCCCGTCTGGCCGTGGCCAACCGCAACCTCGACACCCAGCGCGAGACCCTGCGCCTGACCCAGGTGCGCTACAACGCCGGGGCCGGCAGCCCGATCGACGTCGCCAGCGCCCAGGCCCGCCTCAACGCCACCGAGGCGGCGATCCCGGCCCTGATCACCGCCGAGAAGCGGGCCAACTACCGGCTCTGCGTGCTGGTCGGCAAGCGGCCGGGTGAGCTGGACGCGGTGCTGGCCGGCCCCCAGGCCGGCAAGGACGCCGAGGTCACGCCGCTGATCGCCGCCCTGCCGATCGGCGACGCCGCCGACCTGCTGCGCCGGCGCCCCGACGTCCAGGCGGCCGAGCGACGCCTGGCCGCCCAGACCGCCAAGGTGGGAGTGGCCACCGCCGACCTGTTCCCCCGCGTGCGGGTGACGGGGTTCATCGGCTTCCTGTCGGGCACGAGCTCGGGCTTCGGCAACGCGGCCAGCCAGGCCTGGTCGGTGGCCCCGTCGGTCAGCTGGCCGGCCCTGGACCTGGGCGGCGCTCACCAACGGCTGAAGGCCGCGCAGGCCCGCAACGACGCCAGCCTGGCCGTCTACGACCAGACCGTGCTGCGGGCGCTGGAGGACCTGGAGACCGCCCTGGTCGCCTACCGCCAGCAGCAGGCCCAGCTGGTTAGCCTGACCAACCAGGCCGCCGCTTCCCGCCGCGCCGCCGAACTGGCCCGCATCCAGTACAAGGAAGGCGGCATCGACTTCCTGGTGCTGCTGGACGCCGAGCGGACGCTGCTGGCGGCGGAGGACTCGCTGACGGTCGCCGAGACCGGCGTGAACACCAACGTCGTGGCGATCTACAAGGCGCTGGGCGGCGGGTGGACCTCGTAAAAGTTATCCACAGGCCTCGCGCTTCCTTCTCCCCTTGCGGGAGAAGGTGGCCCGCGCAGCGGGTCGGA
>Ga0065165_1001272_pt1 | contig 28523 bp, 25 predicted proteins | sample AraplaMF_Cvi_mMF_FD_63813 | JGI IMG/M metagenome (GOLD analysis project Ga0065165, IMG submission 63813) | Arabidopsis root microbial communities from the University of North Carolina, USA - plate scrape MF_Cvi_mMF (version 2) (version 3) | ecosystem: Host-associated > Plants > Roots >... | reverse complement strand
CCTTCAATGCATCCATCGTGCTGATGGTATCCCTGTGGTTCGCATACTCCCGTAAAAACATCCCCGACGTATTCTCGGCCTCCCTCTGCATCATCGCCTTGTTCTATGCCCTGCGATACCTCGGCGAAGGGCGCTTTCGCGATGTACTACTATTCTTCGTACTGGCGTTGGTGGGATGCCTCAATAAAATTCTGGCGGCAACCTTACTCACCGTCCTGCTCGTCCCAATGCTGGCGCGTCACATTCCCCTCTCGCGTAAAGCATGGCTCACCGGCTTCTCCTCAATCATCCTTGTCGCAGTATGCCTGTGGTACTTCTATTGGGTGCCGTACCTCAACGCAATCGACGGGCTAACCGAGCACTTCTACATGGGCATATCCTTTACCGAAGGGGCAAAGGCCATCATGAACAACCTGCCCGCTGTATTGAAACGTTTCTACAGCACACCGATAAAATACATCGGGTTTGCAATATTCCTGTGGTCCATATACATGGCCATTCGAAAAAAAGCAAGACTGGAACTGGCCGTATTCGCACTGCCGTTCCTGGCTTTCCTCGTGCTATTGTTCAAAACAGGAACAAGCATCATTGGCGATAACTACTACATCCTTACCGCCATCCCGTCCATGGCGTTCATCATGGGATACGCCCTCGCACAGATTCCCAACGTACGCATCACATACATCATACTCCTTGCCATCGGCATCGAAAATATCTCCGACCAGGTATACAGCTTCCGCATCCGCCAACCCTATAAGGCGCTTGGCGAACTGGAATCCATCCTCGACGGATTCTCGCAACGAACAGACCTCATCGCGATAAACTGTGGAAACGAAAATCCCACAGAAATGTACTTTGCGCACCGCAGAGGGTGGGCAACCTTTAACAGGGCCATTTCCGACCCCGCCTTCCGCGACGAATTAAAAAGCAAAGGCTGCAAGTATATCGTAATCGCTTTCCACCTTCATGGCGACCTTGAGGTCGACATCGGTCTTCCGAAAGTTCACGAATCCGAGTACTTCAAAATCTATAAGCTGTAGTAACAGCAACACGCAGCCAGGTCTCTTTAATTCATCCTGACATGAACGCTTTGCGTAATAAAAAAATATCATTTGTCATCCCGGTCTTCAACGAAGAAGAAAACATCCCGTTGCTCCACCAGGAGCTCACAACCGTGCTGGCAACCTTACCGTATCGCTACGAATTCATCTTTGTAGACGATGGTAGCGCCGACAAGTCACTGGCCATCCTCAAACAACTCGCCGGGACAGACAATACCGTATTCTTCATCGAACTCTCCCGCAACTTTGGTCACCAGTACGCCCTCAAAGCAGGACTCGATCTGGCCGATGGCGACTGTGTAATCTCCATGGACTGCGACCTGCAGCACCCTCCTGAAGTAATACGAACACTCATTGCCAAATGGGAAGAAGGATACGACGTAGTCTATACACGCCGCAACGACGATAAAAAGCTTCCCTGGCTAAAACGCAAAACATCGCAGGTCTTCTATAAAATACTGAACAGACTATCCGACATACAACTGGAGAGTGGCACCGCCGACTTCAGGCTTATGAACCGGAACGTTATGGACGCCTTCTCATCACTAAACGAAAGCGAACTCTTTATCCGAGGCCTCGTCAAGTGGGCCGGCTTCCGCCAGATCGCCGTACACTATGACCCTCGCGAACGGTATGCCGGCAACAGCAAGTATAACCTGAAACGTATGATCTCCTTCGCGCTGCGCGGCATCACATCCTTCAGCATGAAGCCCCTGCAAATGATCGCCTCGCTCGGAGTGTTGTTCTTTGTAGTGTCCATGGTCCTCGTGCCCTACGCCCTGGTGAGTTACTTCATCGGCCACGTAGTGTCCGGCTGGACATCCCTCATGATCACCACCATCTTCTTCGGGAGCTTACAGCTGCTCATGATCGGCATCATCGGCTTGTACCTCAGCAAGCTCATCATCCAGTCCAAACAACGCCCGCACTACTTCATCCGCGAAACCAACTACACACGCACATCGTCAAAGCCACAGTAAGCATGGGGAAACCAAAAACCGTTCTGCTCTCCTTCGACATCGAAGAGTTCGACATGCCCTTCGAGTACCGAAAGTCCATCACCTTCGAAGACCAGATCCGTATCTCAACCGAAGGAACACACATCATTCTCGATATCCTGCGCGAGAAAAACATAAAGGCTACATTCTTTAGCACAGTTGTATTTGCCACCCACGCAAAACCCATCATCGACCGTATTCGCGAAGAAGGACATGAGCTCGCGTCACACGGCTGGTATCATTCAGCCTTCGAAAAAGAGCATCTCAAACAATCCAGAGAAGAACTCGAAAAGCTGTCAGGCCTTCCCGTCACAGGCTTTCGTATGCCCCGCATGAAGCCCGTAGACGACACCGCCATTGCTGCCGCGGGCTACACCTACAACTCATCGTTAAACCCGGTATATCTCCCAGGGCGTTACAACAATTTCTTCAAACCGCGCACCGTATTCCGTGTCGAAAGCCTCATACAGCTACCCGCTTCCGCTGTGCCCCTCGTGCGTTTCCCATTGTTCTGGCTATCCTTCCACAACCTGCCTCTATGGCTTTACAAACTCGCCTGCCGGGCCACCATCGCCAAAGATCGCTACCTGAACATCTACTTCCATCCCTGGGAATTTACGCCCCTGGACAAACCCGAATACGCCTTCCCTTCATACGTTTATGCCAATTCCGGCACGGCTATGATTCAGCGCTTCACCACCTGGGTTACCTGGCTTCAACGCCAGGGCTACACATTTTGTCCCATCACGCCATGGCTCAAATCATAAACTGTCCGTATAAAAAGTCGTCGAAATTTTGTAAACTGCCTCAATGACAAGCGGGCACGAAAAAACAAAGTCGCAACTAACCGGCCGCAAACTGCGGGTATACGAAATCATCTTCGAAGCCGATACCCCGGCCGGCAGACTATTCGATCTCTCCCTTTCACTTTGCATTGTGGGCAGTGTCGTCACTATCATGCTGGAGAGCGTTCAATCCCTGCGCGTCATGTATGGCACCTGGTTTCGCGGCATTGAATTATTCTTCACCGCCGTGTTTACTCTGGAGTACCTCGCGCGCGTATGGGTGGTGCCCCGCCGCAAACATTATATACTCAGCTTCTTCGGCATAATCGATTTGCTCTCTGTCCTGCCCAGTTACCTCGCTTTGTTTATTCCAGGTGCCCAATCGCTCATGGTCATCCGGAGCATACGGTTGCTTCGTATATTCCGAATCTTAAAACTTTCGCGCTACGTTGGCGAAAGCCAGAACCTCGCGCGTGCCTTGAAAGCCAGTCAACATAAAATCACTGTATTCCTCGTAACCATACTAACAACCGTTGTCATCACCGGCACAACCATGTACATGATTGAAGGACCGGAGCATGGCTTCACCAGCATTCCACGAAGCATCTACTGGGCAATCGTAACCATGACCACCGTTGGCTATGGCGACATCGCCCCACAAACCACCCTCGGCCAAACCTTAGCCTCCTTCATCATGATCTTAGGCTACGGCATACTCGCCGTACCCACCGGCATCGTCTCTGCCGAAATGATCCAGCTGAAACGCGACGAAAGAATCTCCAACCAACGCTGCCCCCACTGCCTCAAAGAAGGCCACGATACCGACGCCGTCTTCTGCAAATTTTGCGGCCATACCCTTAATGCGTAATAAAGCTATCCCGTCTCGTCTTCGCCCTCGTCCTCACACTCGCGCTGATTCCAACGAGCAGCAGTACCACATGAATCCCCATCCCAATTCCATACGTATCCACACCTTCGCCTCCCACCAGTTCCCAAACCCTTCCCACGCCGCCCTTCATCCCCATCATAAGCTGCAGCACATTCACGATAAAATGAATCCCTAGCGACACCCCGATTCCTCCCGACCACAAGGCCCCCGCGCCAAAAATGAACGCCCATACAAACGGCCCCCAGAACGCGGATGCGAAGCTCCATCCGCCCGCAACATGGTATAGGCCGAACAGCACCGCACATACCACCTGGCTCACCCATATACCATGCTTCTCATACAACTTCACCTGTGCATACGATCTGAACCCGATCTCCTCCATCAACGCCAACGGCAGTATCGGCAAATACGCCAACCAGAACGACGCATCCAGCGTCGCGTCAACCCTGCGCAGCTCCAATCCTGCCAGAAGCACAAGCGCTCCCACCATCATTCCAAATAACACCGTCCCGATCAGCACACCCAACCCAAACCGAATCCCCGTCCACCGATCCGGCGCCATCCCGATCACAGCAAGTGATTTCCCCTCACGCCGCATAAACCAACACGCAAGCCCATAGGCCGCAAGGCTGCCCAGCGTACCATACACAAGCATACTATAGTCGGGAGCAACAAGCCCCCGCAGTTTTCCGCTGCCCACCAGCAGTAATGTAAACAGAACAATAAACGTTATACTTCTTACCATGGCCCAAAACTATCCGCGAACATTCTAATCCCTAACGTCACCACCAAATGACGTCCCAAATGACGCAAAGTGACGTACAGTATTTTTATATTAACGCCATGGATCAACCCCGCCTAATAGCACTCGCCGCCCAGGTCAAAGACGGCCGCCTCAAAAAAAACTATACCCAACAGCAGCTCGCCGACCTCACCGGCATCAGCCTCCGCTCCATCCAGCGCATCGAAAACGCCGAAGTCGCCCCTCGCGACTACACCCTTAAACTAATCGAACAAAAACTCGACATTTCCCTGCTGTCAGAAATCGTGAAACCCCCTGACTCCATCACCCCTAAAACCAATCACCCGCTGAATCGCTCCCAAAAAATAATACTAACAATAACCGTATTCCCAGTCCTTGCATTACTGGCAGCCGCATACGTTTTTCAATCTGCTACCTTTCCGGAAACTCAGTTTGAATTGGCATTATATAGCATGGCCATCATCATCCTCTATACAATTATCCTTCTCTGTATCTGGCGATAGCAGCAATGCCCGGATGTAATACAACCTGCATCTCCTTACCAACGTGTCATTTCCCACCCACGCAATTGTTATAAAAGTTAGTTTTTCGTCAGAGTCGGAGTTTTTCGGTAGTCATCTTCCGTGGCGATAGCTTTCATGACATGCTCACAATTCCGTCAGGTGTCCAAATTTTACCAATAAAACACAAACATCTACCAGAGCCAATGCCTTTCACCACGCGACCTTTACCCCGGCTCAAAACACAAACACATGCAATCAACAATCATCACAATCATCCTGCTCACACTTGCTATCACCGCCAACGCTCAGACCCGCTTCGCCCTCCAGGATCTAAAGACCGACGCGCTAACCGACAAAATCGAACGCAAAACAATCTCTGGTACAGATGCTACGTTCGGCTACTTTGTCTTTAAGAAAGGAGCTGTAGTGCCCGAGCATCAGCACATCAACGAACAGTATACCTTCATCGTTCAGGGCAGCGTTAAAGTCACCATCAACAAAACCGACTACCTGCTACACGCTGGCGAAGGCCTCATCATTCCTCCCAACGTACCGCACCGCTTCGAAGCCCTCGAAGACAACACCATCGACATTGACTTCTTCACTCCCCGCCGCCAGGACTGGCTCAACGGTACCGATACATACTTCACCGCACCCTCCAAAAACAAATAGGCATTACTCAGTTCCATGCGTCAGCCCTGCAAACTGACGCAAGCCTCGCCCCACGGCGATTCAATGTCTAAACATCGTTCATGTCTCCTTAAAAGTTCCGCCTATTCCCAATCAATTCATCGTGTCAACCCTACACATCGCCTAACCCCAACACTATCCTGTAATTCGATCCCCTTAAAATCCTGGAATCTTACGAATCTTGCCGCGCCTGCCTTACATAGCCGCTTCAGCGAAGACGGGATAGCCTTTAGCAAAGGAATATTCCGATATTTTTTTCGGCATCTTTCTCCCCAATACGCAAGATTCACGTTCGATAGAAGGGCGTTCCCACATTAAATTTTCGTGCCATTCCAATTTTAGCCAAAACGTTAGTTTTTTATTTTAAAAATTAAGTAGTTACACGGGATTTACTCCCTAGTCTTCTAAATGCCTGTAGCCAAGAACATTTTTTATGTCGATGACGATGCCGACGATCAGCTTCTCTTTAGCGAAGCCTTCCAGGAAATCAAAAATTCGTCCGGCGCAGACCTCAATTTGTATCAGGCGGAGAATGGCGCAGAATTTTTCAAACTTATCGATCGGATCAACATCGTGCCCGATATCACATTTCTGGATATCAACATGCCGGTAAAAAATGGATTCGAATGCCTCGCAGAAATACGGGCAAACGAGAAACTTAAGAACCGCCGGGTCGCCATGTTGTCCACGTCAGAATCGGAAGATGCCATCTCCAAATCGTACTCACTCGGCGCAGATAAATACATCGTTAAACCCTCGGAGTTCAAAGAGTTGAAGATTGCCATCAAAAAATGTATCGAGGAGTTTAACCAGCCCAAATGAAGGTAGTCGACATTGTTAATCGTGAGAATCAGTCGTTAGAACGTTGCGACCAGGAACCCATTCATATACCGGGATCAATACAGCCACACGGAATGCTTATAGCCGTGGAAGCGGCCGTACCCCACAACGTAAAATACTGTAGCGCCAACACCCCCGACATCTTCAAACGGAATATAGCCGACATCCTCGGCAGGCCCCTATCGGAGATCTTTCACGAAGACGACTGCTCAAGGCTCAGCCAGTACCTTGAACGGGAACTGTTCGACACCACGTTCTCATGTGGGGTTAACGGCATAGACTTCGCCATCTCGGCGCACCGGGTAAACGACCTCTTCATACTCGAATTCGAGCAACTACCCGATGGTAGCCTCTCCGTATTTGATCAGTTCAACCAGACAAAACGATTTCTCAATACCATACAGCACGCCGAAAACTTCCAGCAGATCTGTCAGTCCATCGCACACGAAACGCGGAACATCATCGGATACGATCGTGTAATGGTATATCGCTTTGATAAAGACTACAACGGTGAAGTATTTGCCGAAAGCAAACGCGACGACCTGCCTAGCTACCTGGGCCACCACTATCCCCATACCGACATACCCGCCCAGGCGCGCGAACTATACTTAAAAAACTTATTACGTATAATCGTAGACGTTAACTATACCCCTGTACCGATACTCACACTCGACGACCCTAACGTCGGCAACAAAACACTCGACATGAGCATGTGCATGCTGCGGAGTGTATCGCCGATTCACGTTGAGTACTTACAGAACATGGGTGTCGCGGCAACCGTAACCATCTCCCTCATCGAAAACAAAAAACTGTGGGGATTGATCGCGTGCCATAACTATTCGCCTCAACACGTTCCCTTCTATACACGCTTGGCAGCGCAGCTCCAGGGACACTTCCTCACATCGCAGATCTCCGTACGTGAGTCTGCCGAAGAAAATGAGCTCACCAGCAAGCTCGATGAACATCTCGAAACATTGTTGAAAGATATCGAGCATACAAATCAATTTTTACAGCAGCCCGATCTCCTGCACAGAATATCCGGCGTACCCAATGCCACAGGCGTGGCAATGATCCGGAAAGGTGATGTACTTTTATCAGGAGTAACTCCGTCGGAAGAACAGATCCGTGAACTGCTGCCGTGGCTCAAGCAACAATCGGCCGACGGTATATACACCACAAGTAAACTGTCACAGCACTTCGCGCAGGCGCTCGATTACGGTGAAGCAGCAGCAGGCCTGCTGTATCACAATGTCGGCAATTCAGATAAAGACGGAATCATCTGGTTCCGCTCTGAAATGGATAAAACCATCAACTGGGGCGGCAGACCTTCAGATACCTTGCGTAGCGACGGGACCAGCGCCATGTTAACACCGCGCAAATCGTTCGAGCTCTGGCAGGAACGTGTCAAAAACCAAAGCACCGAGTGGCTCGCGCCCGAACGCAACGTAGCCGCTAAATTTGCCCACATACTACAACGGCAGTTCTATGCCATGCATCTGGAAGAAGAAGAAAAACGCTATGTCAAACTCAACGAAAACCTCAAGAAAGCCAATGCCGAGTTGGCAAACATAAACTGGATCGGAACACACGACCTCAAAGAACCACTGCGCAAAATTCAGATCTTTGCTTCGCGCATCCTCCAGGCCGAAGGAGAAGCGTCGCCCAGAACAATCGACTCCGTAATGCGTATGAAGCAGTCGGCAACGCGCATGCAAGCACTCGTGGGCGATCTGCTCAAATACTCCAAACTCAATCAGGACGGTCATAGTGAGTTCAGTGAGCCCGTTAACCTCAACCAGATCATAGCCGAAGTCCTCAAACAATTCGAAGACGACATCGAAGAAAAGAAAGTAAGTGTCTCCGTGGCAACCTTACCAATCATAAACGGCGTCCACTTCCAGCTTACGCAGCTGTTCGTTAACCTTATCGACAACAGCCTCAAGTTCACCCGCGAAGAAGGCCCCGCCGCCATCGACATACACGCCGAGCAACTTAAAATCGAAGACACCACATACCACAAAGTATCCATCGCCGATCTCGGTATAGGCTTTAGCGACGAATACAAAGAGAAAATCTTCGAAGTATTCCAACGCCTCCACAACAACCAGTTCCCCGGAACCGGCATCGGCCTCGCCATATGCAAAAAAGTAATGGAAAACCACAACGGTCTCATCCGCGCCCTCAGCAACACCCACACCGGCGCCACCTTCGAACTGTACTTCCCTGCCTGACACCAACAGCACCAATATCCACAGCCGCGTTCTGATAAAAATCCTCCTCACAGTGAAAACCTGTCGAAGACCAGGCGAAGTATCAAAATAAAAAGCCTTCAGGTAATTATACTCGAAGGCTTCTAACGAATAGAAGTATTCTTAAACGGCTATTCAGCAATTGTGCTGCTATACGCCGCTTCAGGATAATCAGTATACCCATTTTCGTCCCCGCTATAAAGCGTATCCCGGTTTATTTCTGACAGCGGTAAAGTATACCTGAAGCGCGCTGGTAAATCAGGGTTGGCAATGAACGCTGCGCCAAACGAAACCAGGTCCGCTGTGCCTGCTTTCAAAATGGCATTGCCACTTTCCTGCGCAAAGCCCAGGTTAGCCATTAACCTGCCGCTGTAGTGGCGCCGGAAATGGCTGAAATAGTTATCTTGCAAGGCTTCTACCGGTGTACCCGTCAGAGCGTCTGCAGGCCCAACAATTTGCACATACGCGAGATTATAATCATTCAGTTTTTTAAGGATGTATTGGAACATAGGGATGGTTTCCTCATCCGGTGTCACAATCCCCACATGGCTATACGCAACCGGCGCAAACTTGATGGCTACCCGTGTGCTGTTCCAAACGTCTGAAATGGCATCCAGTATTTCAAATACAATACGCGCGCGATTTTCAACGCTGCCACCATACGCATCGTTGCGATGATTAGTGGCCAGGCTTAGAAACTGAGGAATTAACATGCCAGCCTGCGCATGTACTTCAACGCCATCAAAGCCTGCTTCCTTCGCATTCCTGGCTGCTTGCTTGTAGTCCTGTATTGTTTCGTTAATCTCAGCCACCGTAAACGCGCGAGGCGTTACCGTTTCTTTAAAGCCTTGGGGAGTATAAGAATGCGTTTGTGGATTGATAGCGGAAGGCCCGGCTGGGAGTTCGCCATCAAAGAAATCCGGATGCGATGCAGAACCAATATGCCCCAATTGTGAGAAGATTAAACCACCGTTATCATGTACCGCCTTAGTAACCAGTTTCCATCCCTCAATCTGTTCCTGCGTATAAATGCCCGGCACATTAATAAAGCCAATAGACTTCTTACTCACCCACGTGCCTTCACTCAGAATCAAGCCTGCAGAGGCACGCTGAGCATAGTACCGGGCCATCAATGGCGTGGGAACTAATCCGGTATTAGTGGCGCGTGCGCGTGTAAGCGATGCCATTACCATACGGTTTTTCAATTTCAAATCGCCCAGCTGATATTCCTCTAACAGAGGTTGTGTCGTATTTTTCATTACTTTTTTAAACAAACCTCGGGCATAGGCCATAGCGTTACAATACGGGAAAAAATAATGGCATAGGGATAAATTTAGCCCATACGGGAATCCGGACGCAATACCTATTTTTGTGTAAAGTGAACAGCGTATGTACGAAAGAAAAACTCCGCTCACAATCGATTGTGGGCTGCACCTGACGAAGGAAGTGCTGAACGGCAAATGGAAATCGGCCCTGCTCCACGCTATTTCGAAAGATGTAAAGCGGCCGAGCGAAATGCTTCGCTTATTTCCCAGCGCTACCCGCAGAGTGTTGACCGTACAACTCAAAGAACTGGAGGGACACGGCATTGTAGCGAAGACAACCTACCCGCAACTGCCGCCCAAGGTAGAGTACTCGCTTACAGACATTGGCTGGTCGTTAATGCCGATTATCGATGCCATGAACCGATGGGGTGATGCCAATCGCAGCTTCTTGGAAAATGTTATAAAAGATGCCCCTAAAATTGGCGAAACTTCAAAATCCACATGCGAGATTTATGAGCGTATGATTGAAGAACGTAAGATCGGATAAAACGATCGTAGGCCATACAACACAAAGCTGCAAAAGTCAGCGCTGCTTCACCATCTTGATCATTATAGACATCCTCCGCTCATCCTGTGTGCTTTCATAAATCCCTCGTTCAGGAATTCGCTTCGCTGCAAGACTACTACGCGGCGTCTTTCGATACCATTACCTCTGAAATGGATCACTATCGCGAAAAGTTTACCGAGCTACAGGCTCGCAACCAAAACACACAACCCTACAACCGCAACGAAACAGACTTCCTGCAGTGGAGCACCAAAATGCTCACAGGCTTCACACCAACCAGCATAAAACGCTATCACGAAAACGGCTTCGATTACCTCCCTATGCCAGTACTAACGGCCGGGGTACCCGACCAGTTCAAATTCTTCCGCTGGGGCCTGATCCCCTTCTTCATTACCGACAAAGAAAAAGCCTATAGCCTCCGTACCAGCACACTCAACTGCATCTCCGAAGAGATGTACGAAAAACCTTCCTTCAAAGACGCAGCGAAAAACCACCAGCGTTGCCTCATACCAGTAACGGGCTTCTACGAATGGCGCTGGCTCGATGCCAGGGGTAAAGAAAAAATACCCTATTACATACAAACACAAAACCAACCCATCACCTCCTTCGCGGGCATCTACAGCCGCTGGAAAGATCCCAACACCGGCGAGTATTATTATTCGTATTCTATCCTGACCACACGCGCCAACAAGCTGATGGAGGAAATCCACAACTCAAAAAAGCGCATGCCCGTCATCATCCCCCGCGAACATCAACGCGATTGGCTCAACCGTTCCCTATCCCAATCCGACGTAATGGACCTCTGCCAACCTATCGACAGCTCCCGCCTACAGGCCCACACCATATCCAAACTCATCACCTCAAAAAGCCTCGATACCAACACGCCTCAAATCCTCATTCCCCAAACCTACCCCGAAGGCCTTTCCCTATTTTAACGCTTCGTTCAGCCCTCACATTGCACCCGCCGCAGCGACCTTAGCGAAGGCGGGTTCGGGCTGCATTCTCCTCTCCAAATCTGAGACACTATTTCCCCTCAGAGACACTTTTTAACAACATCCGAAAAACACTATTAGTATACTCATAATTCCGTTATGGGATACAGTATTCTAATATATAATACATAATATCCCAACCCTGATAGTATTTTCAATCCGCATACTAAAGCACCGCAACATACGTTAAACCTATAGCGCAACGTAAGGCAACCTATAGCAATTACGTACTCGTAGACTTGTAATTACTCGTATAATTCCGGATCATTGAATAGTATTTCCCCCGCAGTTACTGTTTTTGTTTGTCATTATATAAACCCGTATAAGTTATGGTAAGCTTCTATTGTACTGTGTTGAATTTAACCCTCGTTCAGGTTCGCAACATGATCGAGTTTATGTTCCCCGAAAATGAATCGACCATCGTAGAATACGGCACCGTGCTTGTATCCGAAGGCGATGATTTTGATTGCTCCGTCGAACCCGGATATTGTGGCAGAGGCCTATACCTCACCGCAGACTATCACGGAACCTCTACACAATTCGAAAAACTATTATCTCAATTCACAAACGCCCTCGACCAACTCGGCGCCACGTACGACATCGAATGTGAAATCGACGTAGACACCCACGTCAGCTACTGCTTCTGCCGCCACCCCGACTACGAAGACGCCGACACCTCCATCCCCATCCTCCAATCCCTCGCCCACCACAACTAGCGTCAGGCCAAGCCACCGTGCCTTAGCCTTCACCACCGTCAAACAAAAGAGCTCATAAGCTTTATGCTTATGAGCTCTTCAAAGACCAGGCTTATCTCAATCTCCTGCAATTCCAGTCCCCTCAAACATAATCCCCCATCTTATAAAGATCCTGATCGTGTTGTAATCTTATTAATCTCATCAATCCTGTTCAGAATTGCGGCTTATGCAAATACAATCTGCTATTAATCTCCAGCAGCTTCGGTATCGGCATCTTCGTCACTTGCCGGTCATACGTCATTAATCCATTCGTCTCGACCTCTACATCCGTAGTTTGTGTATACACAGCTGCGTTAAGCCCGAGTGCTGAAAGATTGATAAGCATTTGAACATACTCCTCATACTTCTTGAGCAGCTCTTCTGAATTGGTAAAGCTTTGGTAGCCCCAGTTGTCTTTCGTTTGCCAGGTGTGGCCATCGAGCGGAAGACCAAGTCCACCGAACTCACCCAGTACCAGCAATTGATCCTTACCCCAGATTGTGGGGTTGGGCATTGCAGGTTCAGGATAATTGTGTAAGTCCAGTATATCGCCGGTAGCGGTAAGCGTGAAGTTTCCACCACTGGCGGCGTTCACCAATCGGGTAGGATCATAATCCTTTGTCCACTTTACAATCTCTTGCGTCTTAAACTGGCCCCACGCTTCGTTAAACGGCACCCATACCACGATGCAGGGGAAGTTGCGGGTAGCATCGATAATAGCTTTCCACTCCGCTTTAAAAATGCTTTCCGATTCGGCGGTGCGTTTCTTATCCGTAGCGGCGCCGACAATGCCAGGGCGTGAATCCCAACGGTTGCCGAGATCGCCGCTGGGCATATCCTGCCATACAAGCATACCGAGTTTATCGCACAGATAATACCAGCGTGCCGGCTCAACCTTCACGTGCTTACGAATCATATTGAAGCCCATAGCTTTTGTCTTCTCGATATCGAAACGTAAAGCCTTTTCCGTAGGGGCGGTATAGAGACCATCAGGCCACCATCCCTGATCAAGCGGACCATATTGAAACAAATATTGATTGTTCAGCATCATCCGTTTTACATCGCTGGACTTCTCGGTCGTAATCGAAATCTTACGCATCGCAAAATAGCCCTTCACCTCATCCACAACTTTGCCCTTGCGAATAACGGCAATACGCAAATCGTAGAGGAACGGCGAGTCTGGCGACCACAGTCTCGGATTCTCAAGCGGAATGCTGATTTGATTTGTGCCGCTTTCCTTCTCACCAAGCTTCTTGTCATTTTCCCATACCGATACACGAAGGTGATCGCCTGCCTGAACGTTCTCGATAGTAGCTTGAACGTTTACGATCTTCATATCCACATCCGTCGTATTCAAGAAGCTGGCAATGTGTGTGGGTGCAACCGCCTCGATCCATACCGTCTGCCAGATGCCGGTTACCGGCGTGTACCATATGCCATGAGGATCCTTCACCTGCTTGCCGCGTGGCTGAGGTCCCTCATCGCTGGGGTCCCATACGCGTACCGTGATCTCTTGTGCGCCGCCCTTTGTCAGGTGTGGCGTGATATCGAACGAAAACGGATCATAGCCGCCTTGATGTGAACCGGCCGGCTTACCGTTTACAAACACCTCGCACTTCCAATCCACCGCGCCAAAATGCAGCAACACATGTTTGCCTCTAAACGAAGAAGGAACCGTAACCGTACGCTTATACCACAGGCTATTGTCCTTTCCTACAGTCTTGCCAACACCAGAAAGTGATGACTCAATAGCGAAAGGCACCAGAATATCGCCGGTCCAGGCAGTAGGAACAGCGGCATCCTTCGACGTAATAGAATACTTCCACAGGCCATTCAGGTTCATCCACGTCTCGCGCACCATCTGTGGACGTGGATACTCCGGTAAGGGGTTCGCAGGGTCGACCTGGGAGGCCCATTGCGTGGCAATTTTGCCGGGAACGGGCTTCCAGCTCGTCTGTGCGACAAGCGCTGCGCCGTAAAAACATAATACAACGAATAACAAAACTCTTTTCATTCGATCTATGGTTAAATTGGTTAGGGTAATCTCAGCAAACTATAACGTATACATAAACATCGGAAATGCGTGGTTAAGGTACAGAGATACAATGTGCCATCCGAATGATATACGTTTAAACAATCATGAAAAATGTGTTTTGGAATAATACCACCACCAGGATAGGAGGGAGTACTCCTTTTTGGGTATATATAAATCCTACAGACCGGGATGGATATAGTATTGACAAGTAGTATATTCCTGTTTTTTGAACCGAAAAATTCTTGTCGTATGCGATTTTTTTTAGCGATAGCATTGCTCGCACTGTCGGCCGCGGCTACGGGCCAAAACACCAAAGACTTCCACACCTGGGCCGCCACACCACCGATGGGATGGAACAGCTGGGATTGTTTCGGCCCCACCGTAGTGGAATCCGAAGTCCGCGCCAATGCCGACTACATGGCCAAACACCTCAAAGCCTACGGTTGGGAATACATCATCGTCGATATACGATGGTTCGTGGCAAACGACAAAGCCCATGGCTACAACGAAACCGATCCACACTATTCCCTCGATGAATTCGGACGCTTCGTACCGGCAGTCAATCGCTTCCCTTCGTCGGCCGGCGGCAAAGGCTTTAAACCACTCGCCGATTACATACACAGCAAAGGCCTTAAGTTCGGTATCCACATCATGCGTGGCATACCCGTAGAAGCCGTAAAACAAAACCTCCCCATCAAAGGCACATCCTATACAGCCCGGTCCATATACTCTGAAAGAGACCAGTGCCAATGGCTCCATGACATGTACACCATCGTGCCGGACAAACCCGGAGCACAGGAATACTATAACACACTATTCGAGCTATACGCAGCATGGGGTGTGGACTTCGTCAAAGTAGACGACCTCTCCTCACCGATATATTTCACCGGCGAAGTAGAAATGATCCGTAAAGCAATAGACCGAACCGGACGCAAAATCCTGCTAAGCACATCGCCCGGCGAAACACCCATCGCCTCTGCACAGCACGTCCAAACCCATGCAAACATGTGGCGAACCGTAGGCGACTTCTGGGATAACTGGAAACAACTCGAAGAACACTTCGACGTATTCGCCCGCTGGAACACCTGGCGCAAACCCGGAGCTTGGCCCGATGGCGACATGCTCCCACTCGGCCACCTCGGCATCCGCGCCGAACGCGGCAACGACCGCCAGGCAAACTTCACCAAAGACGAATGCTACACACTCATCACCCTCTGGACAATCTTCAGATCACCACTCATGTTCGGCGGCCACCTCCCCGATACCGATCCCTTCACATTATCCTTACTCACAAACAACGAAGTCCTCAACGTCCTTAAAACCAGCACCGCCAACCGCCCCCTCTTTAACGACCCCGACAAAGCAGCCTGGATCGCCGAAGATCCAACCACCGGCGCCAAATACCTCGCCCTCTTCAATAAATCCACCACCACAGCAACCCTATCCATCGCCCCCCAACAACTCGCCCTCCCCCAAACCTACACCGCCCGCGACCTCTGGCTTAAAAAGGACCTCGGCCTCCTGACAGGCCCCCTTACGCCAACCCTAAACCCCCACGGTGCCATCCTGTATCGCCTAACCCCCAAATAAAATTTCCACAAAGCTTACGCTGCTTTCCCCATACAGTGTCCACAATAACCCCACTGCCTCCTCGCTTTGCACCCGCCGTAGCGGCCTCAGCGAAGGCGGGCTTACAACGTGCACAACAGCTTTTCAGCACACATAATGTTCGTTAAAATACGGTGGTCAATATTTAGATACACATCACCTCTGAATACCCTCCGCCCATCAATCCCATTTCCCCACCCCGCACGAACCCGCTACCTTCCCCTCAGGTAAAACATAACGGTATGAAAAGCTATGCAGGTTTCAGCTTACTCGTTATGCTCCTGGCAGGAAGCATAACGAACATCGCGGCGCAAAACAACGACCGCCACGGCACACTGGTGACAGAAACAGTAACATCTATAATACTCCGCGATAACCGTATCGGGATAGATCCAAAGCGTAACATCAAAGTATATCTCTCGCCAGACTACACCCGTTCCAATAAAGTATACCCCGTAGTATACTATTGCCACAACATCGGCCAGAAAGCGGAACAGGTATTTGCCGACGGCCGCGTAGCGCAGTTGTTAGACCGGGCCTTCACCACAGGCGTCAGCCGCGACTTCATCTTTGTCGTTGCCGATTACAGTTCACCCACCACCGGCGGAATGTTCGAAAACTCATCCACCAGCGGCCGTTGGCTCGACTTCACCGTACAAGAGCTGATTCCGTTTATCGACACAAAATACCGCACCATACATACCCGTGACAGCCGCGCGGCAATAGGGCATTTTATGGGGGGGAGAGGAGCACTGAAACTAGGCATGGCACATGCCGACATCGTTGGCGTAGTCTATGCCTTACACCCCGTAGCCACAGGCCGAGGACAACTCCCATGGAACAACCTCGAAGTCGACTGGAAGAAAGTCCACGCCGCAAAAACATTCCAGGATCTCGTTGACATAGGAGGGAGTGCTGCCATCATGGTCGCTATATGCCAGGCCTTCCTGCCAAATCCAGACAGACCTCCATTCTATTGCGATTTCTTTAAAGAACTTCAAAACGGCGAACCTGTACTACACGTAGAGAACACCCAAAAAGCCCAGCAAGCCTTTCTCCTCGACGGCACCGTTAACGAAGCAGCCCAAAACCTCCGAAGCCTCCGCGGCCTCGCATTCGATTGGGCCCGATACGACCCCACAACAGCGCACACCCATTCCGCCCTCGAATTCACCCGCAAACTCGACGACCTCGGCATAGACCACGAAGCCGAAGAATACCGCGGCGACCCCTGGAATAAACTCTGGACCGACGACGGCCGCTTCTACACCCGCCTCCTTCCCTTCCTAAACCAACATCTCATCTTCCACCCCTAAAAAATAACCCTTCCTCTCCATCGGAGAAGAAGGGCTGCAATCTCAATGAACAGTACTAATCTGTATTTATCATGTTCATCATGTCAATCTTTCAATAATCTTGTTTATCCCCGCATCCACCAGCGCCTTGAACCCGCCTTGTATATCAATCAAATTATCCCATCCTCTCGCCTTCAAAATAGAGGCCGCAATCATAGAACGGTATCCTCCCGCGCAGTACACATACACCTCACCCGTCTTCGGGATCTCGTCCAGTCTGCTGTTCAGATACTCCAGCGGAATATTGATCGAATGGTGAATATGGCTTCCCATAAACTCGCCCGGTTTGCGTACGTCGATCAGAAAAGCCTTCTTCTCATAACGATCGGCAAAGGCATCAGCCGTAATGGTCGGAATAGATGCTGTTTCCTTACCGGCGCTCTTCCAGCCTTCCATACCGTCGGCCAGGTAGCCAATCACATTATCGTAGCCTACGCGGGCCAGGCGGGTAATAACCTCCTGCTCGCGCCCCGCTGTAGCAATCAATAAAATCGGTGTAGCAACCCCAGGTATAAGCGCACCGGCCCACGGTGCAAACGTTCCGTCGATGCCGATGTTCACCGTATTCGGAATATGCTCCTCCGCATACGCCAACGGCGACCGCGTATCCAGCATCAGCGCATGCGTCTCATTCGCCAACGCCTCGAACCGGCTCGGCGACAGCGGCTGCATACCGTTTTGAAGAACCGTATCGATACTTGCATAGCCCTCCTTATTCATCCGTACATTGTCCGGAAAATACCCGGGTGGTGGCAATAACCCATCCGTTACCTCCCTCACAAACTCCTCACGCGACATAATCAACCGCAGTGCATAATTCACCTTCTTCTGATGTCCCAGCGTATCCACCGTCTCCCGCATCATATTCTTGCCGCATGCCGACCCTGCCCCATGCGCCGGATACACCAGCACATCGTCGCTCAGCGGAATGATCTTCGTCCGTATCGAATCATACAGCAGCGAAGCAAGCTCCTCCTGGGTCATCTTCGCCGCCTTCTGCGCGAGGTCCGGTCTTCCCACATCGCCCAGCAGCAAAGTATCACCACTAAAGATCGCGTGGTCCTTACCTTGCTCATCGCGAAGCAAAAACGTAGTCGACTCCAGCGTATGCCCCGGCGTATGCAATACCTTTAACGTTATATTCCCAAGCTTCAGCTCCTCGCCATCGGCCGCAATATGCGCGGCAAAGCGCGGCTGTGCTGTAGGTCCATAAACAATCGTAGCCCCCGTCTTTGCCGCAAGGTCCACATGTCCCGACACAAAATCCGCATGGAAGTGAGTTTCGAGGATATACTTCAACGTTGCTCCATTAGCCTTGGCTTTCTCGATATAAGGTTGTACTTCACGCAGCGGATCGATAATAGCCGCTTCGTTCCCCGATTGAATATAATACGCCCCCTGTGCGAGGCAACCAGTATAGAGCTGTTCGATTTTCATAAAAGGCCGGTTTTGTCTGTACCGGATGCCCCAAGGTACAAGCCCACCCAATCCCACACCGTGATAAAAGTCAGCCCCTCCCAATTCCTGTCCCAAACATCCTCCAACCTTTATTTATATTCCATTTCCTGCTAAAAATCATCCCCACTCAGTCTCCCGATAGTACGCCTCGGCGACGGCGGCTTCAGACAGTAACATCACCCAATCCTGCTAAATCCCCCGGGCGAAACCCCCACCCGCTTCTTAAACAATTTATTGAACGACTGCGGATGTTCAAAGCCCAGCGCATAAGCCACCTCCGCTACCGTCAACGATCCCGTACTGAGCATCTGTTTCGCACGTTCGATAAGATGATTGTGAATGTGCTGTTGAGCACTTTGCCCGGTTAGCGACTTAAGCATATCCGTAAGATAGCGTGGCGAAATCTGAAGATAGTCGGCAACCTCTTGCACCGTAGGCAGGCCGGTAACAACAGCATCTTCCTTGTAAAAGCGATCCGTAAGATAAGCGTCCATGCGCGCAATCAGATCATGGTACACAGCTTTACGTGTTAAGAACTGCCGGTTATAATAGCGGTTGCTATAGTTAAGCAGGAGCTCGATCTGCGACACCAGCACATCCTGACTAAAGGAATCGATGCTGGTGTGAAGCTCCGCGGAAATCGCCTCGAACTGTGCTTCGATAATAGCCTTCTCGGTGGCTGACAAATACAACGCTTCAGCTACAGCATACGAGAAGAATCCGTAGCCGTGGATAGACTTACCAAGGCCATACGTTCGGATCAGGTCCGGATGAAAGTATAGCGCATAACCTTGGTACCCTTCGTGTTCGGCAGGCATCGTAACTACCTGCCCCGGAGCAATAAAGGCAAGGCCGCCTTCTTCAAAATCATAGTGGCCTTGTCCATACTTCACCTGCCCGTTGAAGCTTGTCTTGAACGATACCTTATAAAAGTCCAGCACGATACGACTACCGGCACGCGACAGATCAACTGCTGTTTTCCGATAATCAATCAAGGCCACGAGTGGATGCATCGGCGTAGGTAATGCCATTTGGCGCATCAGCTCGGAGATCGAGCGGATCGTAATAACAACAGATTCGTCTTTCTTCATACGGCAAAGGTACTACGCAACGAGCAATGCATGTTATTGTTGCGCGGTAGGACGGATAACAATATCGCCCAGTTCAACGTGCGCAGGTTGACCGATGGCAAACGCTACAGCGCGGGCTACAGCCTCAGGCTCGATAGCCATACGCTGCGCGCTTTCGGCAATCGCATTACGCATGTCCTCGTTTCGGATATTGTCTGCCAGCTCCGAGTGCACAAAGCCCGGCGAGATGCCGGTAACCCGTAGTCCTCCGTCACACTCCTGCCGCAAACCTTCGCTAAGCGTCCGTACAGCGTTTTTCGTTGCCGCATACACACCCTGCATCGGTACGATCTTCAAGCCGGACGTCGAAATGATGTTTACAACATGTCCGCTACCTTGTTCCTTAAACACCGGTACCGCCGCCGCAATGCCGTATAATACGCCCCGGAGATTAATATCGATCATTTCATCCCAGCCTTCCACATCCAGCGCATCGATCCGCGAGAGCTGTGCCACGCCCGCGTTGTTCACAATAACATCCACCCGTCCGTACCGTTCGCGTGCCATCGTTACCAGCTTAACCAGATCATCGCGGCGACTCACATCCGTCTTCGCATAGACCACCTCACCACTGCGCTCCCGAATTTGCTCGGCGAGCCTTTCAAGCCGTTCGGTCCTGCGTGCCCCCAACACAACGCGCGCGCCTTCTGCGGCCAGCGTCGTGGCAATAGCCGCGCCTATACCACTACTCGCACCGGTAATAACAACTACCTTCCCCTTTATCTCAAGTTCCATAATTGCTTTCATTTAAAGTTCGAAAGCAAAGGTCCTCCAAAACGCATACACCGAAGTAGTCAAAACCGTAAACCATGTAGCCTAAACCCCCCGTTCTAACGGCAAGTCTTCAGCGCAAGCGTTGACTTGCTTCGCCCGCCCCTCGCCCGGGATAGCTGCCCGCGACGGGCGGGTTCAGACAACAGGAAGCTTCGTCGTCACCGCCACCCTATTCCATGCATTAATCACAACAATCGCCATGATCGCCTGCGCGATCGTCTCCTCATCAAAATACTTCGCCACCTCCGCATACGTCCCCTCCGACACTCCATGTTGACTAATCAATGTAACCTCCTCCGTCAGCGCCAGCAGTGCTTTCTCTTCTGCGGTAAAGAGGTCGGTCTCCCGCCATGCGTTAAGCAGGAATAGCCGTTGTGTTGTTTCGCCGTGCTTGAGCGCATCGGTCGTATGCATATTGAGGCAGAAGGCGCACGCGTTGATCTGCGATGTGCGCACCTTGATAAGCTCCTTTTGAATAGCGGTAAGCTTCGTCTTGTTAACAACCACCAGAGAGAGGCTGTACAGCGCTTTAAAAGCTTCCGGAAATGATTTTTCGATGTTTACGCGTTGTTCCATGACTGTTTTGATTTTTTGATAGATCAAAACTAGGTAACGCCGACCGCCAAAATCTTAAACCGGTTTAAGAACGCTTTTTCCCTCGTATTTCGCTTAGGTACTCGGGTGTAAGCCCCAGAAACGACGCCAGCAGATACTGCGGCACACGGTTTACAAATTCCGGGTAACGTTCACAGAACACATAATAAGCCTCCTCACGCGACAGTGAGTAGAGTCCCCTGATCCGAAACTGCGAGGCCGCATGGGCCCGCTGATGAATAAGCCGGAAGTAACGTTCGAGTAGGGGGTAGCGGGCAAGCAGTTTATCCTGCTGTACAGGTGTAATAGAAAGTACGGTTGTTTTTTCCACGGCCTGTATAAAGAACGTCGCCGGTTCCTGCATCGAGAAAGACGTATAGTCCGAAAGCCACCAGTTCTCCATTGCAAACTGCACTGTCTGTTCATTGCCCTTCTCGTTTATAAAGAAAAGCCTCAGACATCCCTTTACCACAAAATAGTTCGCCTTGCAAACGTCTCCCTTCTCCAACAGATTTTCCTTCTTCCTAACCTCCCGCACCTGAAAAAACGTACTGATCTCCTCAAAATCCTCAGCCGTAACAGTAATGAATTTGTTAATGTGTTTATAAAGTCCCTCAGACATATAACCCTAAAGATACAACTAAAACGGATTTGACTTACTGACAGATGTGCCAAAACAGGCTCTTGGGAAGAGACTTACCGGTACTGGGACAGTAACGTAGACGATGTGGGATAGAGCATCGATATTCACCTGAAACAAAAAAATAAATTGTATGAATCTCCCGGGAACACTTATTGTTATTGTATTATCTGCATTTGTCTGCTTGGCGTTGTTTCTTGTAATACGTTCTATTATGCTATGGTATTGGAAGATTGACGTCATTGTGAAAAACCTTGAGAATCAGACCATTACAGGCTCAACAGTTGGCTTGCCTTGAAAAGCTATCGGGCTACTATGGACCTTCCGTTAGCACTGAATCTCCCGAAGAACTTGCCCGTAAAGCAAAGTTGTACGATGAACGTCAAAAAGCATCTGGCGTGAATCTTTAGTGCCGAAGCATGCCAGAGCAAGAACCCCTGGCGGGTATTCCATGGTGCATACGATGACACAGTCTTTCCCGGTATTCGGCGCGGTATACGAATGTTCTCTTGACGGCTTTCAAACAACACAAAGAATAGCTCGGGGCTTCGCTCGCCCCGTCTCCAACACGCCCTGGCCGTAAAAAGCACCAGGCAATCAATTGCCCGGTGCTCGTAATATAGTCTAATACTTAAAATCTATTTCATCCTCCGAACCTTATCCTGCTTCGCATACCCACTTGGCGCTTTCGCCCTTTCATAATCAAACGCAAACGTCCTGCTCTCATTCGGGGACCCTGTCGATTTCCATACAATCTTTTTCACCAGCCCATCACTGTATGTATTCGCAAAAGTTTGCTCAGACACAATAGGTGCGGCCGGAATAGTATACTTCGCTTTCAGCGGATTGTTAAACGAGAAAGCACTTACAAGCGGAATGTTGAAATCAACTACCGGGTAGTTCACAAAGCGACCGATCGGAAAGAACGCAGGATTACCTACCGACGCAGCGAGCATCATAAACGGATTAACCTTGCCGTCATATTTGGATGCGGTATATTCATTAAAGGGAGGTTCCACATAGATCCGCGACACATTGTCACCGGTATACGTAAACTTGCGGTCGAGCTCGAACGTCACCACTTCAGAACCGCCGTCATCGCTTACCTCTTGCTGCAACAGCGACGACAAGTGAGTCGCATCACTGTAATTCGCCTTCTGAATAGAAGTAATGTGCAGCAGACCGTCGCCGCCATCTTGACGTTCAAACGTATGGATCTCCTGGATGCCGAACGGGCCGTGTGTATATTCATACACGATAAGTGGAGTAATCTCAGAGAGGTTGCGTGTCGTTGCCTTGTATAGTTTGCCGCTTTCGTCGTAATCAAAAGTAATCGAGCGTTTGGTCGCGTTAAGCTTGATAAGTTTGCCGAGGCCGTCGTATTGAGCACGATACACTGCGCCATCCCACGTAAAGGTCCTTACGCGTATATAAATGGGTTCGGATTCCTGTTCGCACGACTGTAAGATGACCAAACACAGAAGTGCCCACATACCGATTAAAGCCTGAATTCGTTTCATACAAGTGAGGGGTTTGTTTATAGGAATTTACGGACGTACCCTAAAACAGTCAATTACTTTTTTAAGTGTGTTGGAACAGAATGTCTGATTCAAAATCTTCAGTTTCGGCTAGGCCGACACGATGACTTGCCGTGCCCGAGACACTCGGTGTGGCATACCATGTAGCAGTTTTTCCGGGTACCCGTTATGCTATACAACTGTACTCGCACCATCATACCGCCACAGATCAGCACGGCCACCATATACGCAGATTGTAACAGTATAACCGCCCTGTCTCCAAAAATCGACGGCTGTTGATGTGTTGCTCCCTAAGCCCGGCCACAGCCGCGAGGGCGACTTACGTAACACCCCTTCCCTCCGTTCATCGTCCGTGTCCACCACACCACACATCCTCCAGCAGGGCGACAAAGGCCTTCGCATTCGATTTTACAGAGAAAGAAGCCCATTTTATAGGCATTCCGCACGGAAGAATATGACATACATCATCTTCTTGCTCAGTATGCCCCAAATGTTGTTATCTTTGAACTCCAAGCACACTCCTCATGAATGCACGAGCCATCGTACTCCCCGGCATGGTTTCTATACTGTTACTCGCAACACCCGCCCGAGCACAAAACGGTACGGTAACCCCACACGCCGTTCGCACAGACAATCCACGAAACGGTAAAGTAGACGACGCCGTCCACTTCGCCGCCGAGAAGTACATGGCCAATCCCCGTACGGTCGATCTGTCCATCGGGGTATGGAAAGAAGGCAAGGCATATCGCTATAACTATCATCGGGGAGAAGGAGCACTACCGACAGCTACCAGCTTCTACGGCATCGGTTCCATTGCCCAAACATTCGTAACCACCTTGCTCGCTCAGGCCGTCGTCGAAGGCAAAGTGAAACTCTCAGACGACATCCGCAAATACCTGCCGGGCAAATACCCCAACCTGGCCTACAACGGTAAACCTGTACATTTACGGGACCTGGCCAACCACACCTCCGGCCTCCCTGAACTATCCCAAAACTACTCACCGCGCTACTTCGACAGCCTCTCGCGCTTCACCCCACGCGCAATGGAGAAATGGTACAACACCTACACCTCCGACAGCCTCCTGCGCGACATGCGCAACCCTCACTATTTCGTACCCGACACCGTTCCAGGCACCCGCTACCGCTACAACGGCAACGCTATACTGGTACTGGCCGTAGTCCTCGAAAAAGTCTACAACAAGCCCTACGCGGCCCTGATAAAAGACTACGTCAAAGCACACTTCGGCATGACCGAAACCAGGATCGAGCTAACGCCCGCCGAGAAAAAGCGCCTCCTCCAGGGCCACGACGAAAGCGGTGAGCCCCTACCGTATGTATGCGATAAAGGCTTCCGCGCCGCGCCCAACCTCATGTCCACCATCAACGACATGCTCAAATACGTCCAGGCCGGCGCCCTCGAAAAAGACCCTGTAATAAAGCTCACCCACAAAAGCACCTGGAACGACACCATCGGCGGATCCAACATCGGCCTCGGCTGGATGCTCGGCACCGACGACCATGGCCCCTACAGCATCCACACCGGCCACGACGGCACCGGCTACAACTCGTTATGCGTACTCTATCCGAAACAGCAAACAGGTATTGTCATCCTGGTTAATGAAAGCACCGGGCAGGATAGGGTGGCGGAGATGAAGGAAGTACTGGTGAGGGCGCTGTTTACGCGATAGTAAGTATCGAAAATTCTTCTTTTTAAAGGCTTAAGATATAACTACAGCCCTGAGCCAGATAGTACACACTGCCTGCCTTTCATTCTGGCAGGAGTAATCAATTCACCTTCTCCCACAACTTCAACTTTCCGTTAACCAAACTATAAACCAGCTCAAAATTCGTCGGCACCACCCACTCATCCGTATAATACGTCGCCAGCCTCACCCCCGAAGGCAGCGAACTAAGCTTATCAGACACATGCGAGCCGTAAGTACTATATAGCTTTTCACTCAAAGCAATCGTCTTATCGATGCCGTTGCGCTTGTCAAGATTCTCAAAGAACGAATTATACAAATAGAACGCATTGAACTCACGGAAGTCTACTGAAATGATATTGGCGTTAATAAACGTTGTATTATCAAGATCATAATAGGCCGCAAGCGTCTGCGACATGTCAACAAGCTCCGACCGCTGCTCCACGCCGGTAAAATGCCCCCGCGTAAGGGCTGCCCCAACCATACAAAACTTACCGACCCCCGAGCCAATATCCAGCACGTTAATCCCACGTCGAGGAGCCAAAAACAGCGCAGCGGTTTTCGCAACGGAAATAGGAGTCCAATGCTTTTTTGCCAGGCGACGGATATGGCTTGGATAGATCGCATTGAAATCGTCGTCTTCCCCTTCAAGGAGGGCTTGGAATTCAGGATTCATAGAGGGCGCAAAGCTAGTGTCATTTCGCGAAATGCGAAATTGCACCGCATGACAATCTATTCAATGAATGAATACTTAGCATGCCCGCTAAACGGAAATCTCTCTCCACCTTTTTTCCAAACTTAACACCCAGCTAACATATGCACCATAGCTTTACCCCGTTTAATCCATCACAATGATCCGCATCCTTACAACGCTGTTCTTCCTCCACTGCGCCTGCGCTCTCCTCGCCCAATCCATTCCCGATACCCTCCAGAAACAAATCCCCAACCGCCTCAATACGACGGCCCAGCAGCAAAAGCCCTACGTGATCCTCATCTCCGCCGACGGTTTCCGATACGACATGGCCGACAAATACCAGGCAACAACCCTCATCAACTGCCGGAACACGGGTATCACCACGAAGAGCATGAAGCCCTCATTTCCGTCGTTAACGTTCCCGAACCATTATACCATAGCCACGGGGTTGTACCCTTCGCATCACGGAATCGTAAACAACAGCTTTTACGACACGAAGAAGAAAGCCATGTACTACATCGGCAGCAAAGCCGTGCGCGACAGCTCCTGGTATGGCGGAACACCGATCTGGACACTTGCCGAACAGCAGGGCATGCTTTCCGCGAGTTTCTTCTGGGTGGGCTCCGAAGCCGCAATTAAGGGAGTACGGCCCACGTACTATTATACCTACAGCACAGCCATACCGTTGAAGCAGCGTGTCGACGCCGTGCGCAACTGGCTGACACTGCCCGAAGAAAAACGACCACACCTCATAACATTTTATATATCCGACGTAGACCATGAAGCACACCATACCGGCCCCGGCTCTGTAGAGACCGCCAACGCCGTCAAACTGGTAGACCATTATATCGCGGCATTGACACGCGTCACTGATTCACTTAAACTCCCGGTTAACTACATCTTCGTATCAGACCACGGCATGGTAGAAGTCGATACCTCGAAACCAACGATCCTCGATCTCCCCGGCATAATCGACACCTCCAAATTCGTCATCCCGCGTGGTAGCGTACTAATGCACCTGTATGCCAAAGACAAAGCCGCTATCGAACCGGCCTATACAAAACTAAAAGCCAACGCAAAACAATACGACGTATACCGCGCAACCGAAATCCCCGCACGCTGGCACTTCAGCACTACCGACGACCGCTATCAACGCATCGGCGACATCATCATCGTCGCCAAATCACCCTACATCATTCCAATGGTTCCGAAAGGAATAAAAGGCATGCACGGCTACGACAACGACGAGCCCGACATGCAAGCCACCTTCTACGCCTGGGGCCCGGCATTCAAACCCACGAAGCTCTCCACGATAAACAACATAGACATATACCCGCTGATCGCGAAAATCCTGGGATTAACAATCACAGAGAAAATAGACGGCTCCATACAGAGCGTAAAGAAAGCCCTGAAATAAAAACTAGCGGGGTGGCTTGTTGTCCGGGCGGATAACAAGCCGCAGCGTCGGGTCATTAGTCACAAACGACCACATCCAGCTAAACGCAAGCTTCGCCTTATTCCGGAAACCGATCAACGGAATGATGTGTATAAACAACCAGATAAACCAGGCCATAATCCCCTTGAACGAAAACTTCGGCAAATCCGCCACCGCCTTATACTTCGAAATAATAGCCATACTACCCTTATCGTTGTAAGCAAAGCCCTTCATCGGCATACCATCCCATAGCCGTTTAAGATTGCGCCCCAGCAAGTCACCCTGCTGTATCGCCACCTGTGCCACCTGCGGGTGACCGTTAGGAAAATTACGATCCGTTGTCTGAAAGCAAAGATCACCAAGCGCAAAGATATTCTGCATTCCCTTAATACGATTGTGCTCATCCACCAGAATACGACGGCCACGCGTAACAACCTCCTGTGGTAGCCCGGGCACTTCGCGGGCAATCACCCCCGACGCCCAGATCAACGCATTAGTATCCAGCTTACGACCATCGCCCAGCAGCACACTCCCGTCAACATAATCTTTAACAGCCGTATTTAGAATAATCTGCACACCGAGTCGCCGCAGTATCGTCTCCGCTTCACGTTGCGACTTCTTACTCATAGGTGCCAGCAATACCGGCCCGGCATCCACCAGGTAAATATGTTGACCGAAGTCCTGGATCTCCGGGTATTCCTTAACGGCCACGTTCTGCCCCAACTCAGCCAGCATCCCGGCAAGCTCCACCCCGGTAGGACCACCACCGGCAATCACAATGTTCAGAAGCCGGTCGCGTCTCGCCTTATCACGTTCACGCACCGCTTTCTCCATGTTAAGCAAAAGTTGATTCCGTAAACCGAGAGCCTCATCGATCGTCTTCATCGGGAGGGCGCATTTCTTCACATTCTCCATCCCGAAATAATTAGACTCCGTCCCAAGCGCCAGCACCAGGTAGTCATACGACAACATCCCTGTATCAGTCTCCACTGTATTGAGTTCCGTGTTTACACGCACCAAACTCCCCATATGAAACCGTACGTTATCACGCCCCTGAAACATCCGCCTGACCGGATAACTGATATTCGATGGCTCAATAAACGCCGTCGCCACTTGATACAACAACGGCGGAAAAAACACATAATTATTGCGGTCCACAAGCGTAATCTCAAAACGCTTATCATTCCAGATCGACTTGATAAACTGAATCCCTGCAAACCCACCC
>Ga0065165_1001269_pt1 | contig 28547 bp, 33 predicted proteins | sample AraplaMF_Cvi_mMF_FD_63813 | JGI IMG/M metagenome (GOLD analysis project Ga0065165, IMG submission 63813) | Arabidopsis root microbial communities from the University of North Carolina, USA - plate scrape MF_Cvi_mMF (version 2) (version 3) | ecosystem: Host-associated > Plants > Roots >... | reverse complement strand
CCCTCGCCGCGCACCGCGACGTCCAGCGGGCGGCCGGTTTGCATCAGCGGGCCGGCGCAGTCGAAGATGGCGAGCCGGTTCACAGGCCACGCATCCAGTGCGCGATCGCGCGGCGGCCCTGCGCATCGAGCGCGTCCGCGGCGGCGAGGCGCGCGGCCTCGGGCTTGTTCTGGCCGAGCTTGCGCGTGCCGCGCCACGCCTGGATACGCAGGCGGAAGCCGATGATCGCGGTCAGCATCTTGTCGATCTTCGCCGGATCGACCTTGTCGCGGCGCCATTCGGGCTTGGGCGCGAGCGGCATCTCGTTGGCGTGGCTGAGCGCATCGATCTGCGCGACCAGCTCGTCCTGGCTCATGCGGCTGACAATGCCCTCGAGCTCGACCGCGATGTAATTCCAGGTCGGCACCTCGTCCGGGCCGAGGCCATACCAGTCGGGGCTGACATAGGCGTCGGGCCCGAGGGTCGTGAACAAAGCCGTCGCGCCCTCGAGATGCCGCGCGATGCCGTTGCCGCGTGCGATGTGGAAGGCGAGCGTGTCGTCATCCTCGAACACCAAAGGCACATGCGCCACGCGCGGGCCGTCGGGCGTCGCCGCGAACAGCGTGCCGAACCCGATCGCGCGCACGAACTCGCGCATCGCATCGCGGTCTTCCCAGCGGAAAGCCGGATTGGGATGCATCAGCGCTTGGTGCCCCGGCCGCCGTCGCCGCGCGCGCCACTGCTGCCGGGCTTACCGCCACCGGGCTTACCGCCACTGGGCCTGCCGCCGCCGGGCTTGCTGCCGCCAGGTTTACCCGCGCCGGGTTTGCTGCCCGCGGCCTTGCTGCTGCGACTGCGTCCGCCGCTGCCCTCGGCCGTGCTGCCACGGCCGCGCCGCTCGCCACGGCGTTCCTTGCGCACCGTCTTGGCGTGGGCCTTGGCCTGAGCCTTGAGCTGCGCGCGGCTGGGGGGCGGGAGCTCGTCGTCGAGCGGTGTGAACTGGCCGAGCGACAGGTCGAAGGCGAGCGTCTCCATCGATTCGGCGAAATGCGTCGGCAGCTCGGCAATGACGTCGATCTTGCCGCCATCGGGGTGATCGATGCGGATGCGCCGCGCGTGGAGGTGCATCTTCCGCGAGATACGGCCGCTCAGGAACGCTTCCGGCCCGCCATATTTGCCGTCGCCGACGATCGGATGGCCGATCGCCGCCATGTGCACGCGCAGCTGATGGGTGCGCCCGGTGAGCGGCTGGAGCTCGACCCAGGCGGCGCGGTTCCCCACCTGCTCGATCACGCGATAGCGCGAGCGGCTCGGCTGGCCCTCCTCCTCGTCGACATGCATCTTCTCGCCACCGGTGCCCGGCTGCTTGGCGATCGGCAGGTCGATCAGCCCGTCCTCGATCTGCGGCACGCCCACGACCAGCGCCCAATAGATCTTCCGCGCGCTGCGTCCCGAGAAATGCTTCGAGAAATAGGCCGCGGCGCGCGCGGTGCGGGCGACGAGCAGCGCGCCCGACGTATCCTTGTCGAGCCGGTGGACCAGCTTCGGCCGGCCCTCGGCCTCGAACAGCAGCCCGTCGAGCAGCCCGTCGACATGCTCGGTGGTCTTGGTCCCGCCCTGCGTGGCGAGGCCGGGCGGCTTGTTGAGCACGATCGCCTGCTCGTCGCGGTGGATCACCAGCGACCGGGCGAATTCCTCCTGCTCGGGGCTGAGCTTCACCCGGCGGATCTGCGGGCGCGCGGCGGGCTTGGCCGGCTCGGCCGGGGGGACGCGGATCACCTGGCCCGCGGTGACGCGGTCGCCCGGTGTGGCGCGCGCGCCGTCGACGCGCAGCTGCCCGGTCCGCGCCCAACGCGACACCAGGTTGAAGCTCGTATCGGGCAGGTGCCGTTTGAACCAGCGGTCGAGCCGGATGTCGTCATCGTCGGGACCGACGGTGAACTGGCGGACGTCACTTTCGGACTTGCTCATGCCACGGCCCTCACGATTGCCAGTCCGACTGCCAGCGCGCTGATCGCGCCGATCACCGAGACCAACGCATAGCCCACCGCCATCGCCCAGCCGCCGCGCTCGATCATGTTCATCGCATCGAGCGAGAAGGCGGAGAAGGTGGTGAAGCCTCCGAGCACGCCGACGCCGAGCAGCACGCGCGCCTGTTCGCTGCCGCCGCTGCGTGCGAGCATACCGACCAGCACGCCCATCAGGAACCCGCCGATCAGGTTCACGCCCAGCGTGCCCCACGGATAATTGGGCCCGAGCGCAGCGAGCGCCCATTTGCCGAACAGGAAGCGCGCGCCGGAGCCGACCGCACCGCCGACCATCGCGAGAAGAAGAGGAGGCATGGCGCGCGGGTAGCGCGGATTGGGCGGTTGCACAAATCCTCCCCGAGCTTGTCGGGGGGAGCCAAAAGCAATTACACCCCCTTGTTGGCGATCAGGTCGATATCCGTTCCGCCGTCGCCGCGCGGGGACATATAGATGACATAGGCCGCGCCATCCTTGCGGCGCGTGCCGCCGAGGACATGTTCGTCGCCCTCGGCCTGATGCTCCGACGAATAGCCGGCGCGGATTGCCCGCGTATAATACCAGTCGAGCATCGCCGGCATCGGCTGCGCGACCGAGAAGCTCACCACGCGCATCGTGCATTGCCCGTCGGCGCCGGCCGCCTCGCTCACGCGCGCCTGCGGATAGAGCGGCAAGTCGGCCGGCAGGCGATTCGCCCAGGCGGCCGAATATTTGAGCTGGCCGGCACATTTGCCACCCGGGCCAGGCTGGCGCGCGGCGAGCCCGCCCAAAGTGCGCGCGTCGCGGGTCGCGGCGCAGCGGTCGCATTTGCCCGGCGCGGGGGTCTTGAGCAGTGGGTGGTCCTGCGGGACCACGCCGTTGTTGGTGGCGACGCCGTCGGCCGGCACCGGTGCCGAATAAGGTTGTGCCGGCGGGCGCACCGCGTCGCCATTGGCCTGCTGGCCGAGATTGGGGTCGACCATGATCTGGCCCTGCAGCGCGGTGGTCAGTGCCGGATCGGCGGCGTTGCTGAGCTCGGCATCGGCGCTCTGCTGCTTGTCCGCGCTGCCGCCGCAGCCGGCGAGGGCGAAGGGCAAAGCGAGCGCAAGCGCGCCAAGGGACGGACGGATCATGTTGATTGAGGCTCCCAAGTCGCTGTGTTTCTGGCGCATTCACGGTTAAGGAAGCGTTGGCGATCTGCCACTGTTTTAGCTTGATAACACACTGCGTCGCAATTAAGGTGGGGCCATGCTGAACGTGCTTTCGATCCTCGTCGGTCTCGTGGCGCTGCTGTTTGCGCTGCCCGGAATCATCCCGCTGCTCGGCTGGCTCAACTGGGTCGCGATCCCGATCGCGATCGTAGGCGCCGCGATCGGCATATTGTCGAGCCACAATTCGGGCCGCAATTTCAACTTCTTCGTGATTCTCGTCGGCGTCGTGCGCCTGTTCCTCGGCGGCGGCCTGCTCTGATCTGACATAGCAAAAGGCCCGGCGATTGCTCGCCGGGCCCCTGCTGCCTGCGTGGCAAGCCTGTTAGCGGCAGCGCACGTTGCCGCGGTCGATGCTCGAGCCGAGCGCCGCGCCTGCGGCCGCGCCGAGCAATGTGCCGAGCGTCTCCGAATGGCCGTTCGACAGCGCGTTGCCGAACAGTCCGCCGGCGACTCCGCCCACGATCAGACCAGTCGTGCCGTCCGAGCGGCGGCAATAATAGCGGCCGTTATTGCCGCGATAGACACGGTCGTAGCGGGTCAGGCGCCGCTCGCGATAATAGCGGCCGTCGCGATAATATTGGTCCGCATAATAAGCCCGCTGGCCCGGGGGCACGCGGTTCCAGTCATAGTTGCGATAGCGGCGCCAGTCGCTGCGGCGGTCGTAACGATGATCGCGGTCGTAGCGATGGTCGCGGTCGCGGTCACGGCGCCAGTCCCGGTCCTGCGGGGCGGGGGCGGCATAACCCGGCGCCGGCGCGGCCTCGGCCGACACGGCAATGGCGGGCGCGGCGACCGCAACAAGGGTCGCCGCCAGAATGGCGATACGCATAGGTTCTCCTCCGTATTATGCCCGCCGACAACGAGGGGATCCCCCTAAGGGTTGCGTGAACCGCAAACTACCTGCGGTTCATCTGCGCGTCAGATGCGCTGCGTTCCCGGATAGGCGAAGAGCAGGTCGCTTCCGGCTTCGGCATGCAGGTCCGCGTCGCCCGTAATCGTGACGCATTCGCCGGCCTTCCACGCGACCCCGTCGACCACGCCTTCGCCCGTGATCGGAATGAGCCAGCCGGTCGTTCCTTCGGGCAAGGTGAAGCGGCGCTCGCCGCCCGGCCAGCGCTCGAGCACGAATTTCGGCCCCTCGACGAGGATGGTCCGCTCGGCATCGACCTTGCCGGGCGAGGGTGGCGCGACATAGGGCACGGGATTGGAGGCGGCGATGCCATCCTCGAGATGCAGTTCGCGCGGCCGGCCATAATCGTACAGCCGATAGGTGGTCTCGCTATTCTGCTGGATCTCGATCAACGTTATGCCCGCGCCGATCGCGTGGATCGTGTTGGCGCCGGAATAGATGAAGTCGCCCGCCTTGACCGGCTTCCAGTAGAGCAATTCCTCGATCGACCCGTCGAGCGCCGCCTCGCGCAAATGCTCGCGCGAGATCGGCTCCTTCGTACCCATCGCGATCGTCGAATCGGGCTCTGCGTCGAGAATAACCCAGCATTCGTCCTTGCCGCGCGGCATGCCTTTGGCCTGCGCCTGGGCGTCGTTGGGATGAACCTGCACCGACAATTTCTCGCTGGTGAAGATATATTTGATGAGCAGATCGGGCGCGGCGTCGCCGGGGACCTGGAACCAGACCTCGCCTACCGGCTCGCCGTCCGCCGCCGGATCGGCGAATCCGGGCCAGAGCTTGTGACGGCCCCAGGGCTTGTCGACGCGGTGAGTGGCAAGCAAAGTGGCGGGCACGCAAACCTCCTGAAGCAACGCTGAACGATCCCTATCGCAACGCACCAAAAGTGTCGCGCGATCCGTCGCCGGACACACCAAAAAACATTGTTCCCGGGCGCGCGGCTCGGCTAAGAACGGCCCCCATATGCGTAGCCCATTGTCCCGCACCATCACGCTGGCGCTGATCGCCGCCTCCGCTTTCTCCATCGCCGGCTGCGCCCGCCGCGGCTCGAAGGCAGACATTCCCTATGTCGCGCGCGACGTGGGGACCCTCTACACCTCGGCCAAGCAGAAGCTCGATCAGCACCAGTACAAGGTCGCCGCGGCGCTGTTCGACGAGGTCGAGCGCCAGCATCCCTATTCGGTCTGGGCGCGCCGCGCGCAGCTGATGAGCGCGTTCAGCTATTATCTGAACAAGGATTATTCGGAAGCGATCCAGTCGGCCCAGCGCTTCCTCTCGGTGCACCCGGGCAACCGCGACGCGCCCTATGCCTATTATCTGATCGCGCTCAGCTATTATGAGCAGATCAACGACGTGACGCGCGACCAGAAGATCACCCAGGAAGCGCTCGACGCGCTGGGCGAGCTGACCCGCCGCTATCCCAACACCAAGTACGCGGCCGACGCGCGTCTCAAGATCGACCTCGTCCGCGATCACCTCGCGGGCAAGGAAATGGAGATCGGCCGCTTCTACGAGAGCCGTGGCCAGTGGCTGGCCGCCAGCCTCCGCTTCCGCGACGTGGTCGATCAGTATCAGACCACCACCCACGCGCCCGAGGCGCTGATGCGCCTGACCGAGACCTATCTCGCGCTCGGCATCCCGGCCGAGGCCGAGAAGGCCGCCGCCGTGCTCGGCGCCAACTATCCCGGCACCGACTGGTATGAGCGTGCCTACAAGCTGATCCGCGAGAAGGTGCCGGACGCTCCGGTCAAGGGCGCTCCCGCCACGACCAACGGCTGAACTGTCCCGAGCCCCTCCCCTGAACGGGAGGGGCTTCGTGTATCTGCGCAACTTCCCCCTTCCGCCCGCTCGCCGATTCGGTAGAACACATCGGGAATGTTGACCGCGCTTTCCATCCGCGATGTGGTGCTGATCGAGGCGCTCGACCTCGATTTCGGCGGCGGTCTCGGCGTGCTGACCGGCGAGACGGGCGCGGGCAAGTCGATCCTGCTCGACGCTCTGGGACTGGCACTCGGCGCGCGCGGCGATTCGGGACTGGTGCGGCATGGCACCACGCAGGCCGTGGTCACCGCGAGCTTCGACTTGCCGCAGGATCACGCGATCGGCAATCTGATGGCCGAGAACGGGCTCGACTTCGATCCGAGCGAGCCGCTGATCATCCGCCGCCTCGTCAAGGCCGATGGCGGCAGCCGCGCCTTCGTCAACGACCAGCCCGCCTCGGCCGCCCTGCTGCGCGAGCTCGGCACGCATCTCGTCGAGATCCACGGCCAGCATGACGATCGCGGCCTGCTCAACCCGCGCGGGCATCGCGCCTTGCTCGACGCATTCGGCAAGCTCGATTCGGGCGCGGTGGCGATCGCGCATCGTAGCTGGCGCGAGGCCGGGAATCTGCTCGCGGTGGCGCGCGCCGAACAGGATGTCGCCGAGCGCGACCGCGAATGGCTCGAGCATGCCGTCGCCGAACTGCGCGCGCTGGCCGCCGAGGAAGGCGAGGAGGAGCGGCTCGCCGAGCGCCGCGCGTCGATGCAGCGCGGCGAGAAGATCGCGGGCGACCTGCAGAATATCGCCGAACTGCTCGAAGGTTCGGACGGCGGGCTCAGCCAGCTCCGTCAGGCCGCGCGTATCCTCGAACGCGTCGCTGGCGATCACGAGGCGCTGGCTGAAGCGCTCGCCGCGATCGACCGCGCGATCACCGAGGGCGCGCTGGCGCAGGAGCAGGTCGATGCCGCGGCCGAGGCGCTCGCCTTCGATCCCGCCGCGCTCGAGGCCGACGAGGCACGGCTGTTCGAGCTGCGCGGCGTCGCGCGGAAGCATCGCGTCCAGCCCGACGAATTGCCCGCACTTGCGGAGGACCTGTCCGCCCGGCTCGCGCGCGTCGAGAGCGGCGGGGCTGGGATCGCGAAGCTCGAGCTTGCCGCCGAGGAAGCGCATCGGATCTATCGCGAGGCGGCGCGTGCGCTGTCCACAGCGCGCAGCGAGGCTGCATCGCGGCTCGATCTCGCCGTCGCGACCGAGCTCAAGCCGCTCAAGCTCGACGCCGCGCGCTTCCGCACCGTCGTCGAGCCGCTGGGTGAGGAGCAATGGTCGGCCGCGGGCATGGACCGGGTCGAGTTCGAGGTCTCGACCAATCCCGGCGCACCCTTCGCGCCGCTGATCAAGATCGCCTCGGGCGGCGAATTGTCGCGCTTCATCCTCGCGCTCAAGGTGGCGCTGGCGGAGGAAGGCGGCGCGCGGACGCTGATCTTCGACGAGATCGATCGCGGCGTGGGCGGCGCGGTGGCCAGCGCGATCGGCGAACGTCTCGCGCGGCTGGCGGATGCGACGCAGGTGCTGGTGGTGACGCACAGCCCGCAGGTCGCGGCGCGCGGCGCGCATCACCTGCTCATCGCCAAGAGTCACGACGGCATCGTCACCCGCACCGGCGTCCGCCCGCTCGACGCGGCCGAACGCCGCGAGGAGATCGCGCGCATGCTCTCCGGCGCGCAGATCACCGACGAGGCACGCGCGCAGGCGGAGCGGTTGCTCGAGGCTGCGTAGCCGCTCCGCTTGCGCGAGAGTTTTGGGTTCCGCGCGGTGGCGGTGCCGGCCCGCGTCAGGTGGTGTTGAGTAGGTCAATGCCTGCCTGAGTCCAGGCACCTCCGCGACCCGATGGCTCGACCAGCCCGTATTTGACCAGCTGTTCGACGGCACGCTCGCCGGCGCTCATGCACATATGGTCGAGCCAGGTCATATGGTTATGGTCGCTGCCGATATATTGCTCGCACATCCACGCGAGCGCGCCGAGCAGATCGTGTTCTTCTGTGGTCATGCCGATATTCTGAAGCACGGGCGAATCTCGGCAATGTAATATTGCGGTGTGCGAAACGTCACATATATGATCGTTGACAAATTTTGGCGAAAAGATGACGTGTGCGTCATACATTCACGTTATACGTACCAGCTAATTGGTTTCGCCAATAGATAACGCATAGCAAATGTGCTGCGCGGCTTATGTTGGCGTGGCCGAGCAATCCGGAGGGTCCTGCAATGTCTATGGATCGTCTTTTGTTTCTGGCACCGATACTATATCTGTCGGCATGCGCCAATGCGGGGCAAATGGCTAATAGCGTCGAACAAATTCCTATAACGACCGCATATGGCCAAGCCAATGTGGGAGAAGGGGGGGCGGTCTTTTTATGGCCGCCTTATTCCAGCGCCGCGATAATTGATGGTAAAGGTAACAGATGCATACTCGCGGCGAGCGGCGCGAAAACAAATACGATTTCTGCGGAATCCGCGTTTAAACTTGGTAAGGCCCTCGACAAAATCGAAGGCCTGGAAGCGTCGACGAAAAGCAATATTATCGAGGCCTTCAAGCAGACATCCGCTCCGGATGCCCGAAGCGCTTTGGTGGACATTTCCCTGTTTCATTTGTGCATTCTCGATGAAAACGGGACGTTCAGGGATTGGCCGGATAAAAAGAGTCAAGCAGTGCTATCAGCCTACCTGCAGACCGTGGCGCTAGTCGCAGGAGGTGGGCAAGCTCCCAAGGCGGATAATGTGGCGGATGGTCAAGTGGCGCAAAAATAAGGTCGATTATAACCGGGTTCCGCCCGGGGTCGCGCGATGACGGCGGTCCACACACATGACCGGGCTTTCGGTCCGACGGCGAGGCGGGGCATTCCGGCAACGGCCCCATCCTCGCCTCTCGGTCCTTGCCAGGTTCGCACAGTTGACGACCAGCGCCCGCCCCATCGGTAGGAATCCCCATCCTCCTTGCGGGATTCACCGGATGCCCGGATCGGGCGACGGAGGGCAGAGATTAATCTGGTTCAACGCGATGGCCGGATGAATCGGGAACGCCCCGTCATTTCCGCCGAAGCAAGGGACGCGGCCGGTGACTCTTCGCTTTTCCATAATCTGCACGGCGTTGCTCCTCGTCGCGGGCACGGCAGCCCCGGTCGTGGCGCAGCGCACTCCGCGGCAGGAACTCACTGCGTTCCCGCGCACGCTGCCCGGGCAGGTCCGGCGCGTCGTCTTCCTGCCGCGCGAGGCGAACGAGGACGCGCTCAAGGTCGGGGTCGTCGTCGGCCGGGTGCTGACGGTCGATTGCAACCGGCATGTGTTCGGCTCGCACATGGAGACGCGCACAGTGCAGGGATGGGGGTACGACTATCATGTCGTCACCCAGGTGGGCACACCGGCGAGCACGCGGATGGCATGTCCGAACAACACGCAGACGCGGAAGTTCGTGGCCAGCTCCGACGAGCCGATGCTGCGCTACAACAGCCGGCTGCCGCTGGTGATATTCGCGCCGCCCGACATCGAGGTGCGCTATCGCATCTGGCGTGCGGGCAAGGAGACCATGGCCATAGCCCGCTGAGGTGCGTGCGATGTCCGGATGCGGGGTCGCGCCTCGCCGCTACCCGGCCAGCAGCTGCCCCAGCGCCTGCAAGTAATCGTCGAACGCCTTGCGTCCCTTGTCGGTGAGCTTGGCGCGCGTCACCGGCTTGCGGTTCTCGAACGCCTTGGTCAGCCCGATATAGCCTGCCTCTTCCAGCTTCTTGAGATGGATCGAGAGATTGCCCTGCGTCGCGCCGAGCAATTTCTTGAGCGTCACGAAGTCCGCTTCGCCGGCATCGATCAGATAGGCCATGATGCCCAGCCGCATGCGGCCATGGATGATCTCGTCGAGCGTGTTGATGTCGAAGCGCGCCATGGCTTCCCGGTAGAGCAGACCGGTTTGTGTTGCAAATTCGCCGTGTTCCCTGAACGGCTGCTCTCCCGCGAACCCCATGTTCCTGCGAACCTGGTACTCCTGCGAAAGCAGGAGCCCAGAGCCCCGGGCGACGTCGCTTGTGACTCTGGGGCCCTGCTTTCGCAGGGGCACTGGTGGGGGGAACGCTGGCCCGCCACCCGCCGCGTTAATCATTATGAACGGAGCTTTCGCCGCGACGACAGCTTGCGACACAAAAGCGCATCGCGTGGCACAAATCCGGGACAGGCGTGTTCGATACCTCCTCTCGACCACAGCAGACGTGGTCCGGTTTTTTGGAGGAGAGAAAAACATGAAGAAGTTCACGATCTTGCTCGCCGGTCTTGGCATGGCCGCCAGTGCCGTTCCCGCCGTCGCCAGCGCCGCTCCGGCTTATGGTCACCCCGGCTATGGCGCGCCGATGCAGGCCGGTTGGCAGAGCATCAACCAGCGCCAGGACCGCCTGTGGGCGCGGATCGACCAGGGCGTGCATTCGGGCTCGCTCACCCGCCGCGAGGCGGCGCAGCTCCGCAGCCAGTTCAACACGATCGCGCAGCTCGAGGCGCGCTATCGTCGCACCGCGCCGGGCCTGACCATGGCCGAGCGCCGCGATCTCGACCGCCGCTTCGACGCGCTGTCGGCGCGGATCAAGGTCCAGAAGGCCGACTGGCAGCACCGCCGCTAAGTCCTGGGCGCAGGCGTGCACGGAACGGGTCCCGCAGCTGTCGCGGGGCCCGTTTTCGGTTTTGGCGTCTGCGATGATTCTTGCAGTTCCCCGGCGAAGGCCGGGGCCCAGTATCGGGATACTATCGAGGGCAGTCCGCCTCTCGGCCAGAATCGCAGCTGGACCCCGGCCTTCGCCGGGGAACCGCCATTTTCAGGAAAATATGCTGTGGGATATCAGCGGAGCGGCCTGCCGCTGTCCTTCCAGCGATCGAGGATCGTGGATTCGGGCAGCGCGTCGCCGGAATATTGCGGCTGCGGCGTGCCGCTCTCGGCATAAGCCGGCTGGATCACGCCGTTCGATGCCGGGGCCGGGCGGGCGGGAACGCCGGGCTGAATCGGTGCAGCAGCGGCCGCAAGCGTCACCGGGACCACCGGCTCGGCGCCCGGATGCGGCCCCGGGAAGGGCTCGTGCCCCGCATAGGCTTGGCTGAACGCGGCGGCGGTGCCCCACCAGCCCTTCCAGCGATGGAAGAAATGCGCCCCGAACGCCCCGGTCATCACCAGCGCGCGGTTCCACGACGGGGTCACGGCATAGGTATGATAATGCGTCGCCAAGCCCACCGGCGTGAACACCGCGCCGTCGAGCGCGGCGAGCGCGACGCGCATGGCACGGTCCCAATAGCGCCGGTCGGGCGCGCCGCGGGCCAGCGCGCCGTCGCAGGCGAAGCTGAACTGGCAGCCACGCCGCTCGGAGCCCTGATAGACCACGCCGCACACGCTGTTGGGGAAGGCGGGGTGACGGACGCGGTTGAGCACCACCTGGGCCACCGCGCGCTGGCCGTCATCGGGCTCGCTTGCCGCTTCGTAATAGATCGCCGCGGTCAGACATTGCAGCGCACGGTCGCGATCGGTCGCGCTGCCGGTCAGGCGAAAGGGTTGCGCGGGGCGGATCGTGGCGTCGACCACGGCATTTTCGGGCACCGGCCGGTTGGGTAGTGCGATCGTGCCGGTGGTGCCCGAGGCGGGCGCGGCGCTATCGTCGGCTGCTTCGAGCAGCGCGGCACCCGGGAAATGCTCGGCCGGGTCATAATCCGGGCGCATTTTGGTCGCGGCGGCGGTGTGATTGGGTCCCAGCGCCTGAGCCGAGAAGCCGGCGCCGATCAGCGACACGAGCGCAGCCGCGAGCATCGCCCGCGCCTGACCCCCGCTGAATCTTACCCACCGCATGACCAGCGCATAGCCGATTCGGCACATGCCCGCGCCCCCGGATTCCGCGCTGTCCCCGGGCGAAACAGTTGATGGTTAATGTAATTTTCCTGGTGGAGAGCGTTCAGCTCAAGGGCTCAAGTTCTGGAGCCCGTCGAGCGGCAAGTAGGATATGCCCTCGGCGGCTTTCACCGGTTCATAGCCGGTGATCGACGGCTTGATCCATTCGGGCAGGGGCGACGACTCCGCTTCAGCGTTCGCAGCCCCGATCTGGTCCTGTGCCTTTTCCATGCAGCGCACCCTCACCGATTAGCAGATATTACGTAGCCGAAACGCTTGGCGAGCGATAGATAGCGCGGAAATCGTTAGCAAATTCACCCAGCCGGCCCTCGCCGATCGCCGCGCGCAGATCGGCCATCAGCGTCTGGTAGAACCACAGATTGTGCTCGGTCATAAGCATCGCGCCGAGGATCTCGCCCGCGCGCACCAGATGATGGAGATAGGCGCGGCTCCACGTGGCGCAGACCGGGCAGGGGCAGGCGGGGTCGAGCGGTCCCTGGTCCTCGGCGAACTTCGCGTTGCGGATGTTGATCGGGCCGGTCCGCGTGAAGGCCTGGCCGGTGCGGCCCGAGCGGGTCGGCAGCACGCAGTCGAACATGTCGATACCGCGCTCGACCGCGCCGACGATGTCGTCGGGCTTGCCCACGCCCATCAGATAGCGCGGCTTGGCGGAGTCGAGCTGGCCCGGCGCATAATCGAGCACGCCGAACATCGCCTCCTGCCCCTCGCCGACCGCGAGCCCGCCCACGGCATAACCGTCGAAGCCGATATCGAGCAGCGCGTCGGCCGAGGCCTTGCGCAGCGCTTCGTCGAGCGCGCCCTGCTGGATGCCGAAGATCGCGTTGTTCTCGGCATGCTCGCCGCCCGCGTCGAACCCGGCGCGGCTGCGCTTGGCCCAGCGCATCGAGCGCTCCATCGCCGCCGCCTGCACCTCGCGCGTCGAGGTGGTGGGGACGAGCTCGTCGAACGCCATCACGATGTTCGAGCCGAGCAGCCGCTGGATCTCCATCGATCGCTCGGGGCTGAGCATGTGGCGCGAGCCGTCGAGATGCGACTTGAAGACGATGCCTTCCTCGCTGCGCTTGGTCAGTTCGGACAGGCTCATCACCTGATAGCCGCCCGAATCGGTCAGGATCGGCCGGTCCCAGCCCATGAACTTGTGGAGGCCACCCAGCCGGTGCACGCGCTCGGCGCTCGGGCGCAGCATCAGATGATAGGTGTTGCCGAGCAGGATATCGGCGCCGGCGGCGCGCACGTCCTGCGGCTTGACGGCTTTCACTGTCGCGGCGGTGCCGACCGGCATGAAGGCGGGCGTGCGGATCTCGCCGCGGCGCATCGCGATCGTGCCGAGCCGCGCCTTGCCGTCGGTGGCATGGATGGTGAACTGGAAACGGGGCGGGGTCGTTGACATGGCCGAAGCCCTTGCCGCTTTGACGCGCGGGAGTCGATGGGGAGCAGGAATGGCGGACGATCGCGACGAGGCATTGCGGGAGAGCGCACGGCATCGCGGGCTCAGGCTGGTCAAGTCGCGGCGGCGCAAGCCGGGCGGCGATTTCGGGCTGTACGGGCTCAAGGAGCCGGGCGGAAAGCCGGTGTTCGGGATCGAGAGCGACGCGCTGAAGGCAAGTGCGGAGGAGGTCGAGGATTATCTGCGCGGCGCGGTGCGCGACACGTGGAGCAAGTCGGCCGAGGGCAAAAGGACCAAGCCGGCTAAGGCTGCGCCCAGGCCGAAGGAAAAACCAAAGCCGAAGTTCAAGGTGGAGGTGGCGAACCTCTTCGCGAAGCTACCCGCGGCGAAGCGGCGCGAGGCCTTCACCGAATTGCTCTCCCGGCCGGGGGTGAAGATCGAGCGGATCGTGTCGCAGGGCCAGGCCACGCCCGAGGACGATCCGATGGTGCAGGACAGCGACGAATGGGTCGTGCTGCTGCAGGGCGCCGCGGGCATCCGCATCGAGGATTCGGCCGAGGTGAAGCTGGCGCCCGGCGATCACGTGTTCATCGCGCGCGGGCAGAAACATTGGGTGACCTTCACCGATCCGGACGCGCCCAGCGTGTGGCTGGCGGTGCATCTGGGATAGAAGAAACGGGCTGACCTATTTTCACTACCGTCACCCTGAACTCGTTTCAGGGTCCACGCGCGCGACTATCCACCAGCAACCTGGCTCGTGGCGAGCGATACGCATGGACGCTGAAACAAGTTCAGCATGACGGTTGATTAGTGGAGGCCCCGCACCGCGAATCCCGCGATTTCGCCCAGCGTCTCCGCCGAAGCCCCGCCGCGCGCGGCGAGTTTAAGCCCGGACCGGCTAGCGAGCAGGAAATGCGCGGCGCTTGGCGCATCGAGCGTCGCGGGCAGTTCGCTCTCCGCGATTCCGCGCCGCAGCCGCTCGGCGAACGCCACGACGAACGCCTCGCCCGCGCGGTCGTTGATCGCGTTGACCTCGGCATCGGCGCGGCCGAATTCGGCGATCGAGCCCACGCCGACACAGCCATTCTCGAAGCCCGGCGGACCATCGACGATATCGACCAGCAGGGCCGCGGCGATCGCCTTTCCGATCGGACCGGGCGCATTCAGCTTCGCCTGCACCGCGGCGAGGCTCGCCATGGCGTAGCGTTCGAGCGCCTCGAGGAAGAGCCGCTTCTTGTCGCCGAACGTGTCGTACAGGCTCTGCCGGCTGATCCCCATATGCGCGAGCAGGTCGCTGGTGGAGGAACCCTCATAGCCGTGCCGCGCGAAGATCTCGGTCGCGCGGTCGAGCGCCGTGTCGCGTTCGAATTCCCGAGTGCGTGCCATACTGCCTCATAGCATTCCGGATCGCCCTGTCCAGAATTTTCTGGACTGATCGATCCGGAGTCCCTATTCATTCTGGACCAATCAGTCTGGAATGGAGTGTGGACGATGATCGCAACGAACACGGGCAAAGTAGCGCTGGTGATCGGCGGCTCGCGCGGGATCGGCGCGGCGGTGGTGCGGCGGCTGGCAGGCGAGGGGGCGAAGGTGGCGTTCACCTACGCCTCCGCCGTCCAGAGCGCGGAAGCGCTGGCCAGCGAGATCGAGGCGCAGGGCGGCGCGGCGCTGGCGATCGCTGCCGACAGCATGGACGCGGGGGCGATCGAGGCCGCGGTGGCCGCGACGGTCGCGGGCTTCGGCCGGCTCGACATCCTCGTCGTCAATGCCGGGATCGTGCAGCAGGGCCGGATCGACGAGATGCCGCTCGACGATTTCGACCGCATGGTCGCGGTGAATATCCGCGGCGTGTTCGCTGCGATCCGCGCGGCTGCGCCGCATCTGCCGCAGGGCGGGCGGATCGTGACGATGGGCAGCGTGGTCGCGGTGCGCACCGGCTTCCCGGGCTCGTCGGTCTATTCGATGACCAAGGGGGCGGTGGCGAGCCTCGTGCGCGGCGCCGCGATCGACCTCGCCCCGCGCAGCATCACCGTCAACAATATCCAGCCCGGGCCGACGACCACGGCGCTCTCGGCCGGTCATGAGGAGACGCTGACGCCGCTCATCCCGCTCGGCCGCCTCGGCACGCCCGAGGAGATCGCCGCCGCGGTCGCATGGCTGGCGAGCGACGAGGCGAGCTTCGTCACCGGCGCGAGCCTGACGGTCGACGGAGGCTATGTGGCGTGAGTCCCGACCGGCAATGAGACGGATCCGCGGCGCGGGCGATGTCAGTCCCCGCGCCGCAGGATGATGGCGAGCTCCTCGACGTCGAGGTCATGCTCCAGCGCGTGCAGGACCTCGTCCTCGATCAGGCCGGCGCGGTGGATGCGGAGCAGTTCGCTACGCCCAGCGGCGAGCGTGCGCTGCTGGACGTCGAAATGCAGGCGGAAGTCGGCCGCATAGGCATTATCGTCCATCGCGTAGCGCTGCACGATTTCGAGGCGCTTGCGCGATTCGTCGAGCAGATAAGGATGGATCAGCGTCCCGTCGGGCGCATAGGCGTGTGCCTCCATCGCCGTGGCGCGCGCGCAGACGATCGCCGCGTGGGTCTCGGCCAGGTTCATCTTCGCGGGCGGGTCCCGGTCTGCCGGCTGGAGCAGCCGGATCAGCCATCCGAGGCTCGCGCCCTGCAGCACGACGGTGACGAAGATCACGGCGAAAGCGGTGACGAGCATCAGATCGCGGCCCGGCATCGACGCGGGCAGCGACAGCGCGACCGCCAGAGTCACCACGCCGCGCATGCCGGTCCATGACAGCACCGTCGCCTTCCGCGGTCCCAGCGGCCGGGGATAGCGGAAGCCCATCGCGCACAGGGCATATTGCACCAGGTCGGTGCCGAAGACCCACAGGAAGCGCGCCGCGATGACCGCCAGCACGGTGCCGGTCACGGGCACCGCCATGGTCTCCGAGACCGCCTCGATCCCGCCGACACGATCGAGCACGCCGCGCAGCGAGAAGCCGATCAGGATGAAAACCAGCGCCTCGAGCACGAACACCATGGTCTGCCAGACCACCGCGCCGCGCAGGCGTACGCGGGCCGGCAGCACGATGTGCTGGTACCAGCCCAACACCAGTCCGGCGACGACGGTCGCGATCACGCCGGAAACGTGGATGGTCTCGGCGGCGATATAGGCGACCCAGCACATCAGCGTGTTGGCCATGATGATCAGTGTCGAATCGCGCAGGTGCCGGACTGCGAAGATCCAGATTCCCGATACCGCCAGGCCCGCGACGATGCCGCCGAGCGCATGCCATGCGAAGGCCGAGACTGCTGCACCCGCGTCGAACGCGCCGCTCAGCGCCGCGGCGACCGCGAAACGGAAAAGGACCAGCCCGGTCGCGTCGTTCAACAGGCTTTCGCCTTCGAGCAGCGCCGATAGCCGTCGGGGAAGCGTCACGCGCTGCAGCACCGCGCGGGCCGAGATGGCATCGGGCGGCGAGACGATTGCTCCGAGCGCGAAGCAGGCGGCCCAGGGAAGGGTGGGGACGAGCCAGCGGACGACAAGGCCTACTGCCAGCGTCGTGAAGATCACCGCGCCGATCGCGAGCGACAAGATGCCCGGCAGATGCCTGCGGAAGCGGCCGAGCGCCGTGTAATAGGCGCCGTCCATCACCAGCGGCGGAAGGAACAGTACCAGTGCGAGTTCGGGGTCGAGCTCCACCGGTGGGAGGCTGGAGACGAAGGCCAGCGCGCCGCCGCCGATAAGCAATGCGATCGAAGGCGGAAGGCCGATACGCTGCGATACCCAATGGAGTGCGACGACCACGGCGAGCAGCGCCAGGACGAGTTCGAACGTATCGACGGGATCCATCGGCGCTCCCTTTGCTCGTCGGGTCGATTCCTCCCCGCGGTATGGCCGTTGGACATCACGCCGCTGCGCTTCTCGAACCCTTGCGCCGCCGTTATCCCGGCAGGCCATCGAGGGGGACTTGCGATACCGGGCGCGCCGGGGAGCGGCAATCAGGGTTGCCACTAGTGTATTGTCCAAATAACACGGAGACTCAATCGAGGGGGAGGGTCCGTTTGAACAGAACCGGCTGGCGCGCTGCTGCGGCAGGAATCGCGGCGATCCTGATTCTCGCGCTCTCGCAGGAGGTGCGTGATCTGTCGGCATGGCTGGGGATGAAGATCCCCGGCCTGCCCATCCCCTATGGCGGGTCGATCCTCGACAATCTGCTCGGTGTGCTGATCGTGATCGCCGGTGCCGCGTTGTTGATCCTGCCACGCCGGCTCAGCCTCGCGCGCGATCTGGGCCTGTACATAACCGGTTGGCGTGCGCCGTTGCTCACCGCACTCGCCACTGTTCCGGTGTGGCTCGGCTTCGCGCTCACCGGCAAGCCAGCGACCGACTGGACCGCACTCGACTTCGTCATGCTGGCGCTGCTTTTCCCGCTGGCGGAGGAGATCGCTTTCCGCGGTTTCGGCTTCGTCTTCTTGCGCCGCGGGCTCGGTTGGCCGCTCTGGCTTGCGCTGATCGTTCAGGCCGTGGCGTTCGGTGCGGTGCACTGGCTCGGCGCCGGCGGTGGGGGAGGCGTAGCGCTCGCCATCTTCGCCATCACCGCGCTCGGCGCGCTCGCCTTCGCACTGGCCGACGCGACCGACGGCTATTCGATCTGGTGCGGCTGGATCCTGCACGCCTCGATGAACGCGGCCTTCACGGTCTTCACCGTGTCGGACAGCGCGGCAATGGGCCCCGGGCTCACCCTGCTCCGGCTCGGCAGTTGCTCCCTCGCTATCCTGCTGGTGTGGCGGCTGGCCCGTCCGAGAGGCTGAGCGCGAGGAACACCGTGCCTTCGGGCGTGGGCGCATAATAATGCGCGATCCGCACGAACCCCATCGCCTCGTAGAGCGCGATCGCGCCGGTCATCGAGGGCAAGGTGTCGAGCCGCAATTCGCGATAGCCGCGTCGGCGGGCCTGGCCGATCACCGCCTCGGCCAGCGCGCGGCCCAGTCCGGAACCGCGCGCCTCGGGAAGAACATAGAGCCGCTTCATCTCGCACACGCCGTCCTCGCGTGGGCGGAGCGCGACGCAACCGAGCGGCGTCCCGTCCACATCGCGCGCGAGCAGCAGCGCACCTGCGGGCGGGGCATAGCTGCCGGGAAGACCGGCCAGCTCCGCCGCGAAATCCTGGTAGCCGAGGTCGACCGGCAGCGACGCGGCATAGCCGCGGAACAGCTTGGCGACCGCTGCGATGTCCGCTGGACTGTCCGTCTGCGCGATGACGGGGCGCGCGAAATCGAGTTCCCAGGTCTCGCTCTGCTCGGGCTTGCCGAAATCGTCGTGCGTATGCGTTTCGACGATGCGGAAGCCTTGCGCGGCATAGATGCGCCGCGCGCTGGTGAGCACGGTGTGCGTCCACAACCGCACGCCGCGATATCCGGCTTGGCGCGCGAACGTCACGCAGGCGCGGACCAGCGCCTCGCCGATGCCCAGCCCGCGCGCCGCGCCGTCGACATAGAGCAGCCGCAGCCGCGCCCAGCCATCACCGTCGTCGACGAGGAACACCGTTCCCAGCATCGTGCCGTCGCGTTCGGCCACCCAGCATTGCTCGCGGCCCTCCTTGAAGTCGCGCAGGAAATTGACCGTGATTTCGCCGATCAGCGCTTCCATGACGCGCTCCCAGCCATAGGCCCGGGCGTAGAAGATCGACTGGGCGGAGGCGATCAGCCCCATGTCGCCGGTGCGGAAGGGGCGGAGGATCCAGCTATCGGGCGTGCCCTCGAGGATCGTCCGCGCCCGATCGATCGCGGTGACGAAGGCGGTGCGATCGGCCGGCGCCAACGTCTCCAGCTGCCGCGCGGTCTCCTCACGGGTCGTGGCGTCGAGCGCCTCGAATGCCTCGCGCCCAGCCTCGGTCAATGCAATTGGCCGCTCGCGCCCGCGCTTGTCGCGCCGGATCCACCCGCGTTCCTCGAACCGCGCCAGCACGCGGCTGGCATAGCCGGCGTCGAGATCGAGCCGCTCCTGCAGCGCGGTCGCTAGCACCTCGTCCTGCCGCGCGATCTCGTAGAGCAGCCGCGCCTCGAGCACGCCCAGCTCGCTCCCCATGTAGCGCGGCGTGAGCACCCCGGCGAAGCGGGTGTGGACGCGGTTGAACGCCCGGAAGGCGGTTACGGCATGCGAGAGGTCTGAGTCGGCCATGGACCGACTCTCGGCTTCATACTTGACGGAGTCAACTATTATGGGCCGTAGCTGCGCACAAGCATCCGGAACAGCGTCGCCGCGGCCTCGCGCGCGCCGGCATCGATCCCTGTGGAGGCCATCCGCGCGATGTCCTGCCGCGCGATCTCGAACTCGTCCTCGATGAAACGGCGGACCACCGGCGGCACCGGGGCCTTGCCCAATTCGCGCGTCGTCGCCTTGCGCCGGATCATGTCCTCCACCTCGGCGCGGAGATCGGCGGGCGGATCGCATTCGGCGAGCACAGTCGGGAAATGCATCGGCGCGATTGGCTGACCAGGGTGGAGGCGCAGCCAGCGCAGCGACGCGGCCGGGCGCAGCGCATAGAACAGCTTCTTCACCGGCGCTTCCGCTTCGCTCCCACGACGCTGCCATTGCAGGCCGCCGAGATGGAAATAGTGGCGCCGCACGGCCTCGGCCGGGACATGCTTTTCGGCGAAGTCCAGGAGCGCGCCGCGGAAACCCGCATCCATCCGGTAATGGATCGGCGAGCGCAGCCACTCGATCGCGACGGCATTGCCCTTGAGCAACAACGCGAGCAGCTTGCCCATGACGTCGAGCACCGCATCGAGCGGCGTCTCGATCACGTCGCGCGGCGGCCAGGGCGTCAGATAGGCGTCGACCCCGCGGACATAGACGAAGCGGCAGTCATAATCGCTGTCGGGCGAGGGAAAGCCCCAGGCGCGGCTGCCGCTCTCGATCGCGAGCGGGATCGCTACGGCTTCGCGCCCCGCGACATCGCCCAGTCTTTGCCGGATCTGCTCGACCGTTTGGGGGTCGAACGTCGCCGGTATCGTCATTCCCGTCCGGTCACGAAGCGGACCAGCGCGTCGACATCCTCGAACGTGGCGGTCGGTCCGAGCCGGGTCAGCGCGTCGCGATTGGCATAGCCCCACAAGACCGCCCCGCAATCGAGTCCGACCTCGCGTGCCGAATCGATGTCGCGCGTCTCGTCGCCCACCGCGATCACGTCAGCTTGGGCGCGGCCGCTGCGCTTGAGCACGCGGCGGAACTTGGGCGCCTTGCCGTAGAGCGAGGAGCCGCATTCGAACCATTTGATCCGCGCGACATTCTCCTGGCCCAGGATGCGGCGAACATTGGCCTCCGCATTCGAGGTGACGAGCGCGATGTCCACACCGGCCTCGTCGAGCCTGCGCAGCAGTTCGCCGGTGCGCGGGAAGAGGTGGATCTTGTCGGTATTCTGCGCGACCAGCTTGCGCACATAGCGCGCGATGAACGGCAGCTTCCATTTGGAGATGCCGAGATGCCCGATCACCTGCCGCGTCGACATGTTGCGCAGCGTCTCGACCTCGCCGGACGCGACGGTGCGGAAGCGGAAACGCTCGGCGAGATGGTCGACCACCGACAGGAACCAGTCCCCGCTGTCGGATAGTGTGCCGTCGAAATCGAAGATGACGAGGCGATAGGAGGGTTGCGGATCAGGCACGGGGGCGCGATCGTAAGGCACGCTCGCCGCTGCCGCCACACCCTTACGCATTCTACTATCCCCCATGGCAATGCCCATGCATGCGGCAATCGGCGCCATTGTCGATCTCGATCTGCACCGTGCTGTGCCCGATCCCGAAGTCATGGTCGAGACGGTGCTGGAGGTCGAGGAGGAAATCGTCACCCGGATGGCCGTCAGGCATCACCAGATGCGCGGTGAGCGCGGCCTCGGTCGTGCTCATCGGCCAGATGTGCAGGTCGTGCACGCGCGCCACGCCGGGCAGGCGGCCCAGCATCGCTGCGACATGGTCGGCATCGATGCGGTCGGGCACGGCGTGGAGCGACATCACCACCGAATCGCGCAGCAGCCCCCAGGTACTGAACAGGATCACCGCGAGCACGATCAGGCTGGTCACCGGATCGATCCACACCTGCCCGGTCCACAGCACCAGCGCGCCGCTCACCACCACTACAGCGGAGACCAGGGCGTCGACCATCATGTGCAGCCAGGCGCCGCGGATGTTGATGTCGCCCTTGCGTCCCCGCGCAAAGAGCAGGGCGGTGCCGAGATTGACGAGGATGCCGGCGCCCGCGACGAGCATCACCGTGCCGCCCGCGACATGCGGCGGATCGCCGAGCCGGCGCACCGCTTCCCATGCGATCGCGCCGATCGCGATCATCAGCAGCACGGCATTGGCCAGAGCGGCAAGGATCGACGAGCCGCGCAGGCCATAGGTGAAGCGCTTCGATGGCGGGCGCTTGGCGAGTTCGGCCCCCGCCCAGGCGATGAGCAGCCCGAGCACGTCCGACAGATTGTGCCCCGCATCCGCCAGCAGCGCGACCGAATCGGAGAGGAAGCCCGCGATCCCCTCGATTCCGACGAAGCCGAGATTGAGCGCGGTGCCGATCGCGAAGGCGCGGCCGAAATCGGCCGGGCTCACATGGTGATGATGGTGATGACCATGGTCGTGATCGTGATGATGATGCGCGCCGGCCATGAATCCCCCTTAGCGGCCCCATCGCATGAGATACTAGGACCTTATTGACCGCCCGGAGGACCGTCACGCCGGCCCCCGCCGCGGCGCTGCCCGCCGGGTCCGCCGAAGCTCGAGGCGCGGATGGTGAGCAGTTCCTTGCGCCGGATCACCCCGTCCTTGTCGGCATCGAAACGGGTGAAGAACTGGTCGAACCGGTATTGCAGCTCCTCCAGCGTGATGCGGTTGTCGCCGTTGACGTCGACCTCGAACGGGCTCGGCAACGCATTCGGATCGCCCAGCCAGCGCGCGGCCCAGTCGGAAAACTCGATATAGCTGAGCGAACCGTGATGGCCCTTGTCGATCACCTCGAAGCTGTGGCGCAGCCCGGCATCGAACTCGGCGCGGGTCACCTCGCCATCGCCATTGGTGTCGAAGGCGGCGATCATCATCCCCACCGGCTCGACGAACACCGTCGGCGGGGCGGGGCGGTTGGGATCGGATGCCACCGACGGTGCGGACTGTTTCTGGGCGAAAGCGGGGGCGGCAGAGAACAACGCGGCAAGCATGACGGTCGCGAGGGGCAGGCGCATCAAGGATCCTTTCGCAGGCAGCATAGCCGCCGCCCTTCCGCGCGAAAGCCCCTCGGATCGCGCATCTGGCCGGCTCGTTCGTGTTAGCCTGCAGTCCGGCTTTTGGAAGGCCGATTCAGCGGCGCGGCGGGAAGCCGCCGAGCACCAGTGCCGAAGCCAGCAGCGAGGCGGCGGCAAGCACCAGCAGCCCGGCGAGATGGACGTGCCCGGTGAGCGCGCCGACGAGGGCGGGAAGGGTGCCGACGAGCAATACGCCCGCCCCGACCGCGGCGCGCCACTGCCCGGTCGCACCATTCCAGAAGGCCGCGGCGATCAGCAGCAGGTCGAGGGCGACAAGCAGGCGGGCGAACGCGTCGACCACCCGACCGGCCCTCAGAACAAGGTCGTGAGGAGGTAGAAGAGCGCGCCGACCGTCGCCGAGGCGGGGATGGTGATCACCCATGCGACGACGACATTGCCCGCCACGCCCCAGCGCACCGCCGAGGCGCGCCGTGCGACGCCCGAGCCGATGATGCAGCCGGTGATGGTGTGCGTGGTCGACACCGGGATGCCCAGCCACGAAGCGCCGAACAGCACGACCGTGCCGCCGGCCGAGGCGCTGAACCCCTGATGCTGCGACAGCTTGGTGATGCGCGACCCCATCGTCTCGATGATCCGCCACCCGCCGGTCATGGTGCCCAGCGCGATCGCGATATAGCAGCTCACCGCCACCCAATGCGGCACCGCGAACTCGCCGTGCAGATAGCCGGTCGAGTAGAGCAGGACGGTGATGATCCCCATCGTCTTCTGCGCGTCGTTGAGCCCGTGGCTCAACGAATAGGTGGCCGAGGAAAGCAGGTGCAGCGCGCGGAAGCTCTTTTCGGCGCCGCTTGCGGTGGCGCCGCGGAACATCCAGCTCGTGACCAGCATGATCAGCATCGACAGGATCATGCCGATCGTCGGCGAGAGCACGATCGCGAGCAGGGTCTTGTTGAGCCCGCTCCACTGGATGCCGCTCATCCCGGCATGCGCCACGCCCGCGCCGACCAGGCCGCCGACCAGCGCATGGCTGCTCGACGAGGGGATGCCCTTGAGCCAGGTCACGACGTTCCAGAACATCGCGCCGATCAATGCGCCGAACACCACGCCCGGCGTCACCAGCTTCGCGTCGATCAGCCCCTTGCCGATCGTCTCGGCGACCTTGTGCAGTTCGGGGAAGATGAGCGTCAGGAAATAGGCGGCGAAGTTGAAGAAGGCGGCGAAGGCCACCGCCTGCACCGGCTTGAGCAGCCGCGTCGCGACCACGGTGGCGATCGAGTTGGCGGCGTCGTGCAGGCCGTTCAGGAAGTCGAACGCCAGCGCGACGGCGATCAGGCCGATCAGCAGCGGTAGGGCGAGTTCGTACATCGCGTCGGTGCGTCAGGCGTGATCGATGACGATGCCGTCGATCTCGTTCGCGACATCCTCGAACGCGTCGACGATCCGCTCGAGATGCTTGTACACCTCGCGCGAGACGATGAAGCCGAGCGTGTCGGGGCGGCCATGCTCCTTGTATGCGCGCTTGACGCCGGCGCGGTGGATCTCGTCGGCATGGCCCTCGATCCGCACCAGCCGCTCGGTCAGCTCGTGCAGTCGGGCGGCGTTGCGGCCGACGTCGCGCAGCAGCGGCATCGCCTCGGCCGTCAGGCGCGCGGCATCGACGATGATCGCGGCCATGTCCTTCATTTCCGGATCGAACTGGTGGACCTCGTACAGGCTGATCGCCTGCACGGTGGCCTGCATCTCGTCGATCGCATCGTCCATCGATCCGATCAGGCTGGTGATCGCGCCCCGGTCGAACGGGGTGAGGAAGGTCTGGCGCACGGTCTTGAGCACCTCGCGCGTGACCTCGTCGGCATCATGCTCGCGCTCGATCACCTCGCGGATATGGTCCTGCGCCGAGGCGCCGTCCTGCATCAGCCGCGCGAGCGCATCGGCCGCGGCCATGATGGTGACGGCGTGCGCCTCGAACAACTCGAAGAAATTGCCGGTCTTCGGCAAGAGGCGCTGAAACCAAGCGAACATGGGGCTAATCCTGGATGTACCGGGGATGGCATCGAGCGCGCCTCTCCTGCGCGTCGCTGCCTTGAATTCGGATGGGCCGAACGACCGAATCAGGTCGCGCAGGTCGGCCTCGTCTACAGCCGCCGCCGCTTCGGGCAAGCTGAACCAGCGTCTTTCGCGCTGCGATTGCTCTTTCCAGCTATCGAGCTCGCGATTGACCGCGAGCGGGAAGACGTCGACGTCGAACATCAAGGATGCGCCGTTCGAACGCCGCTTGCGATAACGATAGGAGCCGAGCGGCGTGGGGCAGACCAGCCCGCACACGCCGGCCTCTTCCTCGGCCTCGAGCGCGGCGGCGCCGTGCCCCGTCATGCCCGCCGGCGGGTTGCCCTTGGGTATCACCCAGCGCTTGTTCTCGCGCGAAGTGACGAGCAGGACGCGCACCTGCGCATCGGCACCGGTACCGTCGGTACGATAGGGAAGGGCGGCGATCTGGCGGATGATGGATACCTCGGACGGCTGTGGATGCGGACTCGCCGCCGACCGGCCTTAGCAAGCCTGCACGGTTCCTGTCATGAAAATGTAATCGGGTCCCTCAGGCGGCGGAGCGGCGCTAGAAATCGGCCTTCACCCGGAAGCTCAGATTGACGACTTCCGCCGCGCTGGCGATGAGCGGGTTCAGGACTTGGCCCGCCAGTGTCGCGCGGATCCGCTTGCCGACCTGCGCGGTATAATAGACCTCGACCCCCGATTCGTCCTCCAGCGGCAGTACCGGCGCGAAACCGGCGACCACTCGGTCGGCGAGCGAGAAGCGGAAATAGCCGATGCCGAAGCTGTCGCGCGGACGCGCGCGGATCGGCACGGAGCCGGCGACGCCTGCGGTCATGCTCCAGTCGAGAATGCCCGGCGTGCCGCTCGAAAGGCCGATATGGCCGAACAGACCCCAGCCGCGTTTGGGATCCAGCGGATCCTGCCAGATATATTGCTGCACCGCGTAGCGCAGATGCGTGCCGCCGGCCTTGTCCGGCAGCAACTTGCCGGCGCCGGGAGGCGGGCGGACGTCGGGATATTCGTCCGGTCCGTTCACGCGCCGGCTCGTGACGAAGACGCTGAAATTGTGGAAGCCGCGCTGCCCGCCGATGCGCAGCGGCAGGACGAGGACGGCCATCGCATTCGCGCCGTCACGGAACAGCCCGCCCGGCTGATAGCGGCGGCTCCAGTCTTCCGGAGTCCAGACGCCGAGATTGAGCCGCACCCGACCGATCGGCATCGATGCGATCGCGCCGAACACCTTGGGGCTGGCGATCAGCGCGGGGGGAGAGGCGAGCCCGAGATGCTGGAATCCCTCCTTGCCGCCACCGCCGACGATGGGGATGGCCGAACTCGCATCGAGCAGGTTGATCTTGCCCGCCTGGATGCGGAGCTTGCCGATCCGCTGCACGATGTTGAGCGACGCGTCGAACGCCGAGCCGTCATTCTTCGGGAAAGCGAGTGCTGCGTTTACCGGCAGGAGCAGTGCCGAGCCCACCCGGTTGATGTTCTCGCCATAGACATATTCGGCCTGGAAATTGATCGTCAGCCCGTCCCAGATACCCGCTTTCTCACCGTCGACGCGGACATAGCCGTCGAGCCTGCCGCCGTAGCGCGGCGCCGAATCGCCTTCGCCCGCCACCGCCGACCCCACGAACTGCGTCCATTCCCCGCGCACGTCGACAGGGTCTCCGGCAGGTGCTTCCTGCGCGAAGGCCCGGAGTGGCGTTGCGGTTGCCAGCCACGCCAGGCACAACAATCTGGTTCGCGTGCTCAGGGCGGTTGCTCCGTGCCAGCCCAGCCCGGCCGGAGCTGGTCTGACGGAGCCTAGGAGTACCCCGAGGCGGGCAACTATCAGGCGAAACCATGAGCATTCCGCCGGATCGTTGCGGAGCCGTTATCCCGCCCGCGCCGGCAGCAGCAGCGACGCGTCGCCGTAAGAATAGAAACGGTAGCCTTCCGCGATCGCATGGGCGTACGCCGCCTGCATCCGGTCCAGCCCCATCAACGCGCTCACCAGCATGAACAGGGTCGAGCGGGGAAGGTGGAAGTTGGTGACCAGGCCGTCCACGCCCTTGAAGCGATAGCCCGGGGTGATGAAGATCGCCGTGTCGCCCTCGAACGGGCGGATCACCTTGTCCTCGCCCGCGGCGCTCTCGATCAGGCGCAGGCTGGTGGTGCCGACGGCGATCAGCCGGCCGCCGTTCGCGCGCACCGCGTTGAGCCGGTCGGCGGTGGCGGCGTCGATGCGGCCCCATTCGGCGTGCATCTTGTGGTCGGAAGTGTCCTCGGCCTTGACCGGCAGGAAGGTGCCCGCGCCGACATGCAAGGTCAGCGTGGCATGACCAATACCCGCCGCGTCGAGCGCCGCCATCAGGCCCGGTGTGAAGTGCAATGCCGCGGTCGGTGCCGCGACCGCGCCGGGCTCGTTCGCGAACATCGTCTGATAGTCGTCGGCGTCGCGCGCGTCGGTCGGGCGGCGTGCGGCGATATAAGGCGGGAGCGGCATCCGCCCGGCGCGCTCGAGCAGCAGCTCCACGGGCTCGTCGCCGGCAAAGTCGAGCGCGAAGCTGCCGTCCTCGGCGCGGTCGCTCGCGGTGGCTGTCACGCCGGCGCCGAAGTCGACCGTGTCGCCCTCACGCAGGCGCTTGGCGTTGCGGATGAAGGCGCGCCAGCGCCGCGGACCCTCGCGCTTGTGCAGGGTCGCGCCGATCTTCGCTTCGCCACGGATGCCCTCAAGCTGCGCAGGAATCACGCGCGTGTCGTTGAACACGAGCATGTCGCCCCGCCGCAGCAACTGCGGCAGGTCGCCGACATGGCAATCGCGGGTGGTGTCGCCTTCGAGCACCAGCATCCGCGCGGCATCGCGCGGGCTCGCGGGCCGGAGCGCGATTCGCTCCGGCGGCAGATCGAAGTCGAACAGATCGACGTTCACGGCTCAGCTTCCCGATGCGGCCGCCCGCAGGCGGCGCGCGATCACTTCTTCTTCGGCGCGGGCCGGGCGGGCTTGGCCGGCAGGGCTGCCGCCGGGACGGTCGTCGCCGGGCCGACCGGCAGTGCCAGCGGCGCATTCTCGATCACCGGCGGCGGCGCCGGCTGCCAGGCCGGGGGATTGTCCGCCGCGATATACGCATGGAGGATCCGCGTCGGGTTCGAGGGCGGCTCGCCGCGCTCGATCGCGTCGATATATTGCATGCCGCTGACCACACGGCCGAACACGGTATATTTCTTGTCGAAGCCGAGATGCGGCTGGAACATGATGTAGAACTGGCTGTTCGCGCTGTTCTCGTCCTGCGCGCGCGCCGCCGCGACCGTGCCGCGGACATGCGGCAGCGAGTTGAACTCGGCCGGCACGTTGGGCAGGTCCGAACCGCCGGTGCCGTCGCCCTTGGGATCGCCGCCCTGCGCCATGTACAGCGGGTCGTCGATCACGCGGTGGAAGACCGTGTTGTCATAGAAGTGCCGGCGGGTGAGCGTCTTGACCTGCGCGACCATCTTCGGCGCGACGTCGGGGCGCAGCAGGATCGTGACGCGACCGCCGTCCGACAGGTCGAGCAGCCACTGATTCTCCTTGTCGTCCGGCGCCGGCGGCTTGATCTGCGCATAGATCGTGGCCGGGCTCTCGGGCTTGGCGGCCGGAGCCGCTGCGGGCGCCGGCGCTTCCGGAGCAGGCGTGGCTTCGGGCGCGGGAGCCGGCGCTTGCTGGGCCGGGGCCGCTTCGGGAGCCGGAGCGGTAGGAGCGGGCGGGCTTTCCTGAGCTGCGGCGGGGAGCGCCATTCCTCCTGCCAGCATCACGAAACTGGCAGCAACCAAATGACCCAACCGCATGCATGCACTCCACAGGACGGAAAACAGCCGCGGCTTAGACCAAATCCAGCCTTGCGGCAAAGTGAATGCGCGATCGGCTCGTCGAGCCGTCCCGCAATAGCTCAGGCGCTGCCCTTGCGCCCGAGTGCCTCGACGCGCGCGGCCACCTCGGCCTGCACTGCGGGGGTCACGAACTTGCGCACGTCGCCACCATAGAGCGCGATCTCCTTGACCAGCCGGCTGGCGATCGGCTGGAGCGAGACGTCGGCCATCAGGAAGA
>Ga0065165_1001268_pt1 | contig 28563 bp, 21 predicted proteins | sample AraplaMF_Cvi_mMF_FD_63813 | JGI IMG/M metagenome (GOLD analysis project Ga0065165, IMG submission 63813) | Arabidopsis root microbial communities from the University of North Carolina, USA - plate scrape MF_Cvi_mMF (version 2) (version 3) | ecosystem: Host-associated > Plants > Roots >... | reverse complement strand
TGCGGATAATGGCATCCACCCGGCGGTCGCGCATCAGTGCTTCCGCGTCATGCATCGAGGCGACGGGCAGCGGTGCGAAAGAAGGCGAAAGGCTGAAGCCTGCCACTGCTTCCTGGGCGGCGTGCTGGGCAATGCCGGCAGCGACAACGTGCAGGGCGAGGCGCAGAAGAAGCTGGACGTGATCTCCAACGAGATCCTGCTCGAAGCCAACGCCTGGGGCGGCCAGCTCGCCGCCTGCGCCTCGGAAGAGATGGAAGACCCGCAGCCGATCCCCGACATGTACCCCAAGGGCAACCACCTGCTGCTGTTCGATCCGCTGGATGGTTCGTCGAACATCGACATCAACGTGTCGGTCGGCACGATCTTCTCGATCCTGCGCTGCCCCGACGGCATCAGCGAACCCGCCGCCGAGCACTTCCAGCAGCCCGGCACCGAGCAGCTGGCCGCCGGCTACGTGGTCTACGGCCCGGCCACGCTGATGGTGCTGACCTTCGGCCACGGCACCCACGAGTTCACCCTGGACCGCGAGGTGGGCAGCTTTACCCTGAGCCGCCGCGACATCCGCATCCCGGAAGAGACCGCGGAGTTCGCCGTCAACATGTCCAACCAGCGCCATTGGGAAGCGCCGATGCAGCGCTACGTCGGCGAGCTGCTGGCCGGCAAGGAAGGCCCGCGCGCGAAGGACTTCAACATGCGCTGGGTGGCCTCGATGGTGGCCGACGTGCACCGCATCGTGACCCGCGGCGGCGTGTTCTTCTATCCGCTGGACGCCAGGAACAAGGCCAAGGGCGGCAAGCTGCGCCTGATGTACGAGGCCAACCCGATGGCCTTCATCGTCGAGCAGGCCGGCGGCGCGGCCACCACCGGGCGCGAGCGCATCATGGAGCTGCAGCCCACCGGCCTGCACCAGCGCGTGCCGGTGTTCCTCGGCTCGAAGAAAGAGATCGAGCTGGCCACGCACTACCATCGCGAAGCCGACGGCGCGCAAGGCTGAGGCGTCACGTCAGCGGGCCGTCGCGCGACGGCCCGCCTCGCAAGGAAGGGGATATGCCGGGCGATTTCATCGAGGTCTTCCACGGCGCGCTGGCGCCGGAACACTGCGCCGCGCTGATCGAGCGCTTCGAGCACAGCGGCGACGCGGTGCCGGGCCAGGTCGGCGGCGGCGTGTATCCGGAGCTCAAGCTGAGCCACGACATCACCATCAGCGGCCAGCCGCAGTGGCGCGATGCGGAAACGGCCTTGAACCTGGCCATGCTCGAAGGCCTGGTGGCCTATCTGCGGCGTTATCCGTACACGCTGATCGCGCCGCTGATGCTGCAGGTGCCGGACCCCGCCACCGGTGAGCGCCGCCGCCTGGGCGAAGCGGACGTGGCAGCCATGGACGACGCCGCGCTCGGCGCCTTGGCGCGGCAGGTGTTCGTGCCCGGCTCGATCAACCTGCAGCGCTACCGCGCCGGCAGCGGCGGCTATCCGTACTGGCATTGCGAGCTGTTTCCGCGCGATGCCACCGCGCAGACCCTGCACCGCCACCTGCTGTGGACGATCTACCTCAACGACGGCTTCGCCGAAGGCGAGACCGAGTTCCTGCACCAGCAGCGCAAGGTGGCGCCGCGCACCGGCAGCCTGCTGCTGGCGCCGGCCGCGTTCACCCATACCCATCGCGGCAACCGGCCGCGCGGCGGCGACAAGTACATCGCCACCAGCTGGGTGCTGTTCCAGCGCGCCGAAAAGCTATACGGCGGCTGAGCCGTCCCGGGCGGCGCCGCAGCCGCGCCGCGCGCCGCCCCGATCCGGCCTTACACTCGCCCGCCATCCGACCACTCGCTGCCGATTCCATGCGCCGCCCCGCCCGCTTCGCCCTGCTGCTGTCCGCTCTCGCCCTCACCGCCTGCATCGGTGGCAAACCCAAGCCCACGCCAGCCCCGCCGCCCGCGGTGGTGCTGCCCAAGCTGCGCATCGGCCTGGCCTTGGGCGGCGGTGCGGCCAAGGGTTTTGCGCATATCGGCGTGATCAAGATGCTGGAAGCCAATGGCATCCATCCGGACGTGGTGGCCGGCACCAGCGCCGGCAGCGTGGTCGGTGCGCTGTACGCCAGCGGCATGGATCCGTTCCAGCTGCAGGAGCAGGCCTTCAACCTGGACGAGGCCAAGATCCGCGACATGCAGTTCTTCTCGCGCGGCCTGGTGCAGGGCCAGAAGCTGCAGGACTACGTCAACCAGCTGGTCGGCAACCGTCCGATCGAGAAGCTCAAGCTGCCGTTCGCCGCCGTCTCCACCCAGCTGGAGGAAGGCCGCCGCACCGTGTTCGTGCGCGGCAATACGGGGCAGGCGGTGCGCGCGTCCAGCAGCATCCCCGGCGTGTTCGAGCCGGTGGAGATCAGCGGCAAGCATTACGTGGACGGCGGCGTGGTCAGCCCGGTGCCGGTGGACGCCACGCGCCAGCTCGGCGCGGACGTGGTGATCGCGGTGGATATCTCCAGCAAGGCCGACGGTTCCAATCCGCAGGGCATGCTCGGCGTGGTCGGCCAGTCGATCAGCATCATGGGCCAGAAGCTCGGCGAGCAGGAGCTGGCGCGCGCCGACGTGGTGATCCGGCCCAAGGTCAATCAGATCGGCGCCACCGATTTCGAGCAGAAGAACCAGGCCATCCTGGAAGGCGAACGCGCCGCGATGGCGGCCATGCCGGCGATCAAGGCGAAGCTCGCCACGCTCGAAGCGGCACGCAAGGCGCCCGCCGCGCCGGTGGTGGCGACGCACTGAGCCGGTGCCGTTCGCGGAGAGAGGGCCACGGATTGTAACCAGCACGCCGGGACGCCGGCAGAGCCGGTAGCTGGGTAGTCCGGGCCGGGTTGGGCTGCTAGCTTGCGTGGCTTCCCCCCGCCCCGCCGAGAATCCCATGCGCCACGCGCTCCGTTGGCTTCCCACCGCCCTCGCCCTGGCGGTCTCGCCGCTGGCGTTCGCCGATCAGGCGGGCGTCGATCCGCGCATCGAGCACGTGCTGGCCGAGCTGGGCAGGACGCGGCCGATCCAGATGGTGCAGCTCTCGCCCGACGGCCAGCGCCTGGCCTGGGTGGTGCGCAGCAAGGGCAAGCCGATGGTGGAAGTGGCCAAGGCCGACGGCAGCGATGCGCATGCGGTCACGTCGATCCAGCCGGGCAGCTGCAGCCAGACCGATATCGCCTGGGCGCCGGATTCGCGGCACCTGGCGTTCCTGGCCGATTGCGGCAACAGCGACAAGCACAAGGATCTGTTTGTCGCCGACGCCGGCGACCCGAAGGGCCTGAAGAAACTGTCGGTGCTCAAGGGCCCGGCGCAGGATCTGAGCTGGGCGCCGGACGGCAAGGCGCTGGGCTTTCTCTACGTGGAAAACGGCACGCGCCGCGCCAGCGCGCTGGAAGCGGCCAAGCCGGCCGAGGGCGAGATCGGCGTGGACGGCGTCGAGGTGCAGCGCGTCGCCATGGTGGCCGCCGAAGGCGGCACGCCGCGCCTGCTCACGCCCGCCGGCAGCCATGTGTACGAATTCTCCTGGTCGCCGGATGCGCAGCGCATCGCCTTCGTCGCCGCGCCGCCGCCGGGCGACAACAACTGGTGGATCGCCAAGCTGCTGGTGCAGGACGCGCAGCCCGGCGCCGCCGCCCGCGCGGCGGTGGACCCGGCCGCCACGCGCGGCAGCCTGCACGGCCTGCAGCTGGCCCTGCCCACCTGGTCGCCGGATGGCCAGCGCATCGCCTTTATCGGCGGCCTGATGAGCGACCAGGGCGCCACCGGCGGCGACATCTACAGCGTGGCGGCCGGCGGCGGCGAACCCGTCAATCTCACGCCCGGCATTCACGTCACGCCGGTGTGGCTGGCGTGGAAGGACGCGGCGCACATGCTGGTCAGCCAGGTCGCCGGCGGACAGAGCCAGGTGGCGGACTACACGGTGACCGCTACCGCCGCGACGCAGGAGCGCGTGCTGTTCACCCTGCCCGCCACGATTACCGATGGCAGCGCGGCGATGGCGCTCTCGCTGTCCAAAGACCAGGCCCGCCTCGCCTTCGTGCAGCATTCGTTCGACGCCGCGCCGGAAGTCCACGCCGGCCCGCTCGGGCAGACGCCGCCGCCTGCCGTCACGCACATCAATGCCGACAACAAGCCGACCTGGGGCAAGGCCGAGTCGGTGGAATGGGAGCACGACGGCCGCCGCATGCAGGGCTGGCTGATCTATCCGGCCGGCTACGACCCGGCCAGGACCTATCCCATGGTGGTGAACGTCCACGGCGGTCCGGCCAGCGCGCTGATCTCGCACTGGCCGCGCGTCGGCTACGGCGGCATCCCGTTCGGCGCGCTGGGCTATTTCGTGTTCCTGCCCAATCCGCGCGGCAGCTACGGTCAGGGCGAGGCCTTCGTGCAGGCCAACCGCAAGGACTTCGGCTATGGCGACCTCAGCGACACCCTGGCCGGCATCGACGCCATCGAAAAGCGCCTTCCGGTGGACGACCGGCGCCTGGGCCTGACCGGCTGGAGCTACGGCGGCTTCATGAGCATGTTCGCCCCCACTCAGACCCAGCGCTTCAAGGCGGTGGTGGCCGGCGCCGGCATCGGCAACTGGCAGAGCTATTACGGCCAGAATCTGATCGACCAGTGGATGCCGCCGTACTTCGGCGCCACCGTGTACGACGACCCGGCGGTGTACGCGAAGAGCTCGGCGGTCAACTACATCAAGAAGATCACCGCCCCCACCCTGGTGGTGGTCGGCGACCGCGACGCCGAATGCCCCGCCGCGCAGTCGCTGGAGTTCTGGCACGCCTTGCGTGCGCAGGGTGTGGCCACTTCATTGGTGATCTATCCGAATGAAGGGCATCACTTCGTGGATCCGGAGCATCAGCGCGATGTGCTGCAGCGGGCCTTGCTGTGGTTCCAGAAGTATCTGCCGGCGGCGCCGTGAGGGTGGGGATGGGTGTGGGAATCTATTCACCAATCTATGCAATCGCGCACACAAGCCATTGATATAAAAGATATATCGAACGAAGAATCTATTCAGCGATCTATTCAGTGGTGCGGAGTGAACCCCTTCCGAAGCTAGGATTTGTCTTAATTTGCATCTTAAGTAGTTTTAAAGGCGTTTCTGGCACTCATATGCACTATTATGCATATAATTTCTTAGCCGATACCCTTAAATCTGCGCTAGACTGCTGATTAACGGCATAGAGGCCTTTAATAAGCAGAGTACTGCACGATGTCGACGAACATCGAAGCACCAACGGAGACGGTTCTGGCCGAACTCGGTCAACGCCTCCGCGATCAACGCATCCGCTTGGGATACAGCCAGGAGGACCTCGCCAGGATGGCGAATGTCTCGACACGCTCCATCCATCATCTGGAAACCGGCGGATCGTCGACCACGGCGACGCTGGTGAAAGTGCTCAGGGCCATGGGCATCACCGACGACCTGAAAGCCATCGCCCCGCTTCCTTCCGTCAGCCCCATGGCTGCCTTGCGCCAGGGCAGGCGCGCCCAGCGCGTGAGTGTCCCTCGCAAGAAGAAATAGGACGCCCGAGCCATGGCCATGTTCAACCATGTGGACGCCATCGAAGTACGCATCTGGAACAAGCTCGTCGGCGCCGTAAGCCCTGATCACCGCCATGGCGCCTACGCTTTTGAGTACGCGCCAGCATGGATAAAGCGCGGCGTGGAACTGGCGCCGCTCACCATGCCGCTCGCGGAGGCACGCCAGCCGTTTCTCTTTCCGCATCTTCGCGAGGACACTTACAAGCGCCTGCCAGGCCTGCTGGCGGACGCCCTGCCGGACGACTTCGGCTCAGCCCTCATCGATGCCTATATGGCCACGCGCGGCGTCGACAGGAACCAGATCACTTCCCTCGATCGCCTGGCCTACATGGGCAGGCGCGGCATGGGCGCCCTCGAGTTCCATCCAGCCCGAGGGATCACCCGCGACCGCTCGGGCCCGCTGCAGATGGCGGAGCTGGTGCGCGTAGCCCGCGATGTCCTCCACGGCGATCTGACTGACGACACCCACTCCAAAGAAGCGCTGGCCAGCATCATTCGCGTCGGCACCTCCGCCGGCGGCGCACGCGCCAAGGCCGTGGTGGCATTCAATCCCGAGACCAGGGAACTCCGCAGCGGCCAGTTCCATACCGCTACCGGCTTCGAACACTGGCTCATCAAATTCGACGGCCTGGGTGAAGACACCGAGCTTGGCCAATCGCAGGCGCATGGCCGCATCGAGTATGCGTACTACCTGATGGCAACCGCCGCCGGCATCACCATGTCCGAATGCCGCCTGCTGCATGAAAACGGCCGCCGCCACTTCATGACCAAACGTTTCGATCGGGACGGCAATTCCAAGCATCACATGCAGACGCTGTGTGGACTCGACCACATCGACTACAAGATGCGCGACACAAACAGTTACGAGCAGCTGTTCCTGGCCATGAATCGCCTAGGCCTGGACCTCGAGGCAAGGCAGCAGGCGTTCCGACGAATGGTCTTCAACTGGCTCGCCTGGAACTGCGACGATCACAGCAAGAACCACTCCTTCCTGCTGCGTGAGGAAGGCGCGTGGGAGCTGTCGCCCGCTTATGACATCACGTTCGCCCATAACCCGGACGGCTATTGGACCAGGCACCACCTCATGTCCGTCGCGGGGAAATTCGACGGCGCCGACCGCGCCGATTTCATGAAGGTCGCTGACGTGTTCCAGATTGCTGATGCAAGCGCCATCATGAAGGACGTACAGCAAGCGGTGGCTCAGTGGACTGACTTCGCTCGCCAGGCGGATGTGCCGCCGAAGGAAACCGGGCACATCGCCAGCTACCTGCTGGCCTGATCGCTCGATCGGGGATCTAGAACAATTGCCCCTGACGCGATGGCGCGCGTGGTGGCACGAAACGCGAAACATCGAGCTGCAGTTCCCACGCCCGCCCGAAACGATGTTTCCGGCAAGCCACCTCGAAGCGCCTGCGCAACAGATCGGCGAACACGCCCTGCCCGCGCATCCGCGTGGCGAAGTCGCTGTCGTAGTCGCGGCCGCCGTTCATCTGCTGCACCAGGCTCATCACGTGTTCGGCGCGCTGCGGTGCGTGCAGGGCCAGCCATTCGCGGAACAGCGTCTTCAACTCATGCGGCAGGCGCAGCACGGTGTAGCCGGCGCTGTTCGCGCCTGCGTCGGCGGCTTGTTCCAGCACCGCTTCCATGTCGCGGTCGTTGAGCGCGGGAATGATCGGCGCCACCAGCACGCCGACCGGAACACCCGCCTCGGCCAGCGTGCGCACCGCCTTGATCCGCCGGTGCGGAGCGCTGGCCCGCGGTTCCAGTCTGGAAGCGAGCTGGTTATCCAGCGAATTGATCGAGATGAAGATCTGCACCAGCCCATCGCGCGCCATGGGGGCGAGCAGATCCAGGTCGCGCTCGATCATCGCGTTCTTGGTGACGATGGTGAACGGATGCCGGCATTCGGCCAGCACCTCGAGTGCGGCACGCGTCAGCCGCCGGTGCTTCTCGATCGGTTGATAGACGTCGGTGTTGCTGCCGATATTGATCGGCCTGGGCACGTAACCGGGCTTGGCCAGTTCCGCGCGCAGCACCTCGGCGAAGTTGCTCTTGGCGCGCAGCCTGGTTTCGAAATCCAGCCCCGGCGACAGATTCAGATAGCTGTGCGACGGCCGCGCGAAGCAGTACACGCAGCCGTGCTCGCAGCCACGGTAGGGATTCATCGCCCGGTCGAAACCGATGTCCGGCGAATCGTTGCGGGTAATCACGCTGCGCGCGTGTTCTTCCGTCACCACGGTCTGCGGGCGCGGCTGATCCTCGACCAGCAGGGCGTGCTGCCAGCCGTCGTCCTCGGCGTGGCGCCGGATGGTTTCGAAGCGCCCCTGCGGATTGGACGCGGCGCCACGGCCCTTGAGCGCGCGCAGCCAAGGATCGGTCGGCACGGGGTCGGAGGGCACGGGGTCGGAGGGCACGGGGTCGGAGGGGACGGGATCGGAAGGCGCGGCCATCCGCACAGTGTGCGCCGCGCGCGTCTCGCCCGGCGCGACACATGCCCCGCTAGAACAGCTCGCCGAACAGCTCGCCCTGCGGCGACGGCGGCCGGGGCGGGACGAAGCGGCTGGCATCCGTTGGCGGCAGCCGGCCGAAGCCCAGCCGGGCATAAGCCTTGGCAAAACGCTGCTGGATGAGCTGGGCGAACGGCCCCTCGCCGCGCATGCGCCGGCCGAAGGCGCTGTCGTAATCCTTGCCGCCATGCATCTGGCGCATCAGGCTCATCACGTGCGCGGCGCGCTCCGGGTAATGCAGTTCCAGCCATTCGCGCCAGATCGTCTTCAGCTCGTGCGGCAGGCGCAGCAGCACGAAGCCGGCGGCCTGCGCGCCATGCTCCCTGGCGGCTTCCAGGATCGCTTCCATTTCGCGGTCGGTGATCATCGGGATCACCGGCGCCACCATCACGCCCACCGGCACACCGGCCTCATGCAGGGCCTTCATCGCGCGCAGCCGGGCATGCGGCGCGCTGGCGCGCGGTTCCATGCGCGAGGCCAGGCGGTTGTCCAGGGTGGTGACCGAGAAGTACACGTTCACCAGGCGCTCGCGCGCCATCGCGGCGAGCAGGTCGATGTCGCGTTCGATCAGCGCGTTCTTGGTGATGAAGCCGACGGGATGCCTCGTCTCCGCGAAGATCTCCAGGCACTGCCGCGTGATGCGGTACTTGCGTTCGATCGGCTGGTAGGCGTCGGTATTGATGCCCAGCGCGATGGACGAACAGCGGTAGCCGGGCTTGGCCAGTTCCTTGCGCAGCAGTTCGGCGGCGTTGGTCTTGGCGAACAGCTTGGTTTCGAAGTCCAGGCCGGGCGAGAGATCCAGATAGGCGTGGGTGGGCCGCGCGAAGCAGTACACGCAGCCATGCTCGCAGCCCTTGTACGGATTGACCGACTGCGAGAAGCCCACGTCCGGCGAATCGTTGCGGCTGATGATGCTGCGCGCGATGTCCTCGCGCACTTCGGTAGGCAGGCGGGGCGCTTCGTCCTGCTCCTGGTACCAGCCGTCGTCTTCCGCGGTGTAGATGCGCTTGTCGAAGCGGCTGACCGTGCGGGACGACGAACCCCGGCCCTTGATGATGCGGGCGGGTTTGGCGAGCTCGGACATGCCGCACAGGCTACGCCGGAGTCGTCGCAGCGGCTGAGATTCAGCCGCCGGACGCATGGTTCATGGCGCGCCGGAAAGCTGGGTATCGAGCGCCTCGGCCATGGTCGCCAGCGGATAGTTGTGCTCGAGCTGGCGCTGCATTTCGTCGAAGACCGGGGTGGAGATGGTCCAGCCCAGCGGGATCGGATACTCGCCGGGGCACAGCCGGAAATGCCACAGCATGTCGCCCTGCGCCGGGTCGGCCGGGTTCGGATGCAGGCTTTCCAGCAGCCGCGCCCGCGCGTACTCGCCGCGGGCGGTGCGCGTGTCGAGCAGGGCCAGCAATGGCGCCGTGGCTTCGCCGCTGGGTGCGCTGCCCTTGCCGCCGGCTACCTGGACGCCCGAGCAGGCGGTGGTGTACAGCGGCAGCGGATGCGCCGGGTCGTGGCGGTCGACGAAATCGTCCATCTGCGGATCGTTGCTGATGTGCAGCACGATGAAGCGCAGCTCCTGCCCGCGCGCCCTGGCCAGCTCGTGCAGGCGGTGCATCACTTCGCTCAGCGTCACCGCGCCGGAGTTTTCGAAATAGCCGCCATCGACCAGCTGCAGGCGCGACGGCACCGGCGGGGTCACGCCGGCAGGCGGCGCGGTTTCCAGCGTGCCGGCCGGGCTGACGTAGGTGAAGCGCGCGCTGTCGAGCACGGCTTCGCTCAGCGGCACGCGCGGATCCAGCCAGGCGGAGCCGTCGAAGGCGGCGGTCCACGGCTGCACCTGCGGCGTCGCCATCGGCCGGAACGGATGCTGGATAAAGCGCCGCCCCTCGGCCACGGTGGTGCTGTTGAGGAACAGCGCCGGCGTGCCGATGTCCGGACGGCCGTCGGCGGTGCTGTAGAGCGCGGCGAACGGCTGGGCGAACGCCTCCACGCCCTGCTTGCGGCCGGCGTGCTCCCAGGCGCGGGTGAGCGCGCGGGAGCGGTCGTCGAACCAGGCGCCCGGCAGCCAGCGCTGGGTGAAATCGACGAACAGCATGTTGGCCAGGGTCGGGGCGAGGAAATCGTGGTCGAGCAAGCTGCGCGCACGGGTTTCCATGGTGTCCGGGCGGACGCCGGCGGGCTGGCGCAGCAAGGCCGTGTAGGTGGCCAGGCCCAGGCTGCCGCCGGAGACGCCGCTGCCGGCGAACAGGTAGCGCGCCAGCAGCGGCTCGCCCTGCTGCGGATGCCGCGCATCCACCATCGCGGTGAGGCGCGCCAGCACCAGCGCCGTCCACGCCGCGCCGCGGATGCCGCCGCCCTCGGCGGCGGCCACCACCACCGGACAGGACTTGCGGTTGGCGCAGCGCTGGTCGAGCCAGGCGTTGGCGTAGTCGTCGAAGCTCGGGCGGTGGTCCGCCGGTGCGGTTTCGGGATGGCTATGCGTGCTCATGCCGGGGTATTGGCGCACGCGGTGGTTGTCGTTCAGATGCAGCACGTGCAGCAGCGCGCTGAGCGCCAGCAGTCCGGTGAGCAGCGGGAAGCCGCGGCGGTCGGCCAGCATGCAGGCCCAGCCGCCGTTCAAGGCGAGGAAGGCCGCGGCGATCAGCAGGATCGCCAGCGGGCCGATGCCGTCCAGCAGCTCGGGCCGGAACGCGATCAGCACGGTGGCGGCGATATTGGCCAGGATCGACAGCACATACACGCGGCGCGCGGCGCGGCCCAGCATGCCGACGCGCTCGACGCGTTCTTCCTGCGAGGGCAGCGCGCAGACCTTCGCCAGCTTCGGCAGCGCATTGAGCAGGCGGCGGCGCGTCATGAAGAACACGATCAGTCCCAGCGAAACCAGCAGCAGGCCGGCCGCGCGCCACATGCGTCCTTCGCAGTCCTGGGTCATGCCGCAGGGCCCATGCGGCACCCGCACCAGAGCCAGCACGTAGCCCAGCAGCACCAGCAGCGGGATCGACGCGCCCATGATGCGCGGCAGCCAGTTGCGGATGCCGGCGCCGCGGCGGTCCTGCAGCGCGGGCCAGCGCAGATAGATGAGCCGGTAGGCGTTGCGCGCGCCGTACCACACGGCCAGGCCGGCCAGCGCGCTGCTGGCCAGCAGGGCCAGGTAGCGGCCGATGCTGGGGTCGATCCACACCGCGATCAGGAACAGCTCCGCCGCCTGGTCCACGCTGGTCGCCACCACCACTGCGAAGGCGAGGATGCACAGCGACACCCGCAAGGGCTTGAGGTGATCGAGCAGCAAGGCGACCTTGCCGCCGGCGCCGTCGAACAGGCGCTGCAGCCACCCTGCGCGCCGCACATCGGTGGACTTCGCTTCCATGGGCCGTCACCGTGGTGGGATCGGGGCGATCTTACGACGCGTGCGCACGGGGATTGTGCGCGGCGCGGCAAAACCCCGGACCTTCGGCCGACTATGATCCGCGCCGGGGTCGGCGTAGCGTCGCAAGCGTCGCGCCGATCTTTTCGGCGATCTTTTCGGCGATCATTTTCTGGCAAGAACCGAGGTTCCCATGCGCTGGCTCCTGCTGATCGGCACCCTGCTCTCCCTGGCCCTGAGCTTCACCCGCCACAGCGGCGGCGCCATGGGGCTGTGGCTGCTGCTCGGCGTGGTGGGCGCGTTCGCCACCGCGCTGGCCTTCGCCCAGGCGCGCATCGACGCGCATTCGCGCGGCGACACCCTGTCCGAATACGACCTGCAGCGGCTGCGCGACGGCAAGTCGCCGTTCAATCACTGAAAAACGCCGACGCAAGAAAAAACGGCGGCCGCGATGGCCGCCGTTTTCGTGGGTGCCCGCGGATGGACTCAGGCGATGTCCACGTCCTTGGTTTCCTTCAGGAACAGCAGGCCGATAAAGAACGTGCCGATCGCCACGATGATCGGGTACCACAGCCCGTAGTAGATATCGCCCTTCCACGCCACCAGCATGAAGCCGATGGTGGGCACGAAGCCGCCGAACCAGCCGTTGCCGATGTGATACGGCAGGCTCATCGAGGTGTAGCGGATGCGCGTGGGGAACATCTCCACCAGCCAGGCGGCGATCGGGCCGTAGACCATGGTCACGTAGATCACCAGGATCGCCAGCAGGATCACCAGCATGGCGTTGTTGGTCTTGGCGGGGTCGGCCTTGTCCGGATAGCCGGCCGTCTTCAGCGCCTCGCCGACGGTGCCGACGAAGGCCTTGCTCTGCGCGGCGAACGCGGCGCCGTCGAGGCTGCCGCCCTCGAACGAGTCGATGGTGCGGTCGCCGATCTTTACCTGCGCGACCGCGCCGGCGGGCGCCGCTTCGTTGCGGTAGGGAATGCCCTTCTTCGCCAGCGAGGTCTTGGCCACGTCGCAGGAGCTGGTGAATTTGCTCTTGCCGACCGGATCGAACTGGAAGCTGCACGCATTCGGGTCCGCCACCACGGTGACCGGTGCACTGGCGGCGGCGGTCTCGATCGCGGGATTGCCGTAGTGGGTGAGGCCTTTGAAGATCGGGAAGTAGGTGAGCGCGGCGATCAGGCAGCCCGCCAGCACGATGCTCTTGCGGCCGATGCGGTCCGACAGCCAGCCGAAGAACACGAAGAACGGCGTGCCGATGATCAGCGCGCAGGCGATCAGCAGGTTCGCCGTGGCGCCGTCGATCTTCAGGCTCTGGGTGAGGAAGTACAGCGCGTAGAACTGGCCGGTGTACCACACCACCGCCTGGCCGGCGGTGGCGCCGAGCAGGGCGAGGATCACCACTTTGAGGTTCTTCCACTGGCCGAAGGCTTCGGTCAGCGGCGCCTTCGAATGCTTGCCCTCGGCCTTCATCTGCTGGAACACCGGCGATTCCTGCAGCTGCATGCGGATGTACACCGACACCGCCACCAGCACCGAGGAGATCAGGAACGGAATGCGCCAGCCCCAGTCCTCGAACACCTTGTCGCCCAGGCTCATGCGCGTGCCCAGGATCACCAGCAGCGACAGGAACAGGCCGAACGTGGCGGTGATCTGGATGAAGCTGGTGTACAGGCCGCGCTTGCCGTTCGGCGCATGCTCGGCCACATAGGTGGCCGCGCCGCCGTACTCGCCGCCCAGCGCCAGGCCCTGCAGCAGGCGCAGCGCGATCAGCAGCACCGGCGCGATGATGCCCACCGTGCCGTAGCTGGGCAGCACGCCGACCAGGAAGGTGGACAGGCCCATGATGATGATGGTGATCAGGAAGGTGTACTTGCGCCCCACCAGATCGCCCAGCCGCCCGAACACGATGGCGCCGAACGGACGCACCGCGAAGCCCGCGGCGAAGGCCAGCAGCGCGAAGATGAAGGCGCTGGTTTCGTTGAGGCCGGAGAAGAAGTGCTTGCCGATCAGCACGGCCAGCGAGCCGTACAGATAGAAGTCGTACCACTCGAAGACGGTGCCGAGGCTGGAGGCCAGGATCACCCTGCGGTGACCGGTGTCCTTCATCGCGGCGCCTGTTGCGGTCGTAGCCATGTTGCTCCCCATGCGGATGTAGTTGCCGGGCGGGCGGCGCACCCCCGTGCGCCGCCCGTGCGGATCAGAACTTGTAGAGCGCGTTCAGGCTGACCTGGTTGCCGTTGAGCTTTTTGCGGTCGGTGCCGTTGGTGGTGTAGTCGAGCTTGTCGTAGATCCACTCCGCGCCCAGTTCGTAGGCGCCGGCGGCGTACTGCAGGCTCAGCGCGGTCTGCCGGTTGCGCAGGCGCGCATTGGCGAACGGCGCCTTGCCGGCCCAGCGGATCACGTCCTTGTCGTCCGGATTGCTCTGCGCGTAGAACGCGTTGACGCTCCAGTTCTTGGTGAAGTTGTAGCCGACCTGCAGATAGCCGCCCTTGTCCTTGATATCGCCGAACTGCGAGAGGTCGCCGAACACCTGGCCGATGCCCTTGCCGGCATACACCAGGGCCTTGAGGTTCCACGGGCCGGGTTTCCAGTTGCCGCCGAGCTCCCACACCAGGCTGTCGATCTTGTCCTTGATCGGCGTAAGCACGGTGTCGCCCACGCCCTTGAGGTTGACCTGGCTGTAGTGCGCCACGAAGAAGGCCAGCCAGTCCTTGTCCTGCACGTGCAGGCGCGCCTCCACCTGCGGACGGAAACCGGCATTGCCCGCGGTGAGGTAGTTGAGGTTGTCGCCGGGTCCGTTCCAGTTGCCCTCGAACGCGCCCAGGTCCAGGCGCCATTTCGGACCGGAGGTGGAGCTGTGGTTCAACTCCTGCATCCACACCACGCCCGGGAAGCGCCAGCCGATCAGGCCGGTGCCGAAACCCAGCGGAAACGCGATGTGCGACAGCGAGGTGGAAACCATGTCCACCGGGAACAGCAGCTCCCACTGCTGGCCGATGCGCACGGTGCTGCCGGTTTCCGGATTGGTCAGGTCCATATAGGCCTGGCGCAGGCGCGGCACGGGCTGCTGCTCGCTGTAGGGGCCGGTGCCGTTGAAGCCGCCGAAGAAGTCCATTTCGATGCGGCCGCCGCCGGTCCAGTTGTCGGTGAACTTGGCGCCCTTGAAGTCGAGCCAGAAGCGCGTGTTGCGGATGTCCACGCCGCTGAGCGAACCGGATGAGGGCGCGGCGGCGGTCTTGGGAATCGGGTATTCGGCGTTCTGGCCGTTGCCGAACGAGAAGTTCTTGCTCTGGTTGAAGGCGCTGGCGCTGATGAAGCCGTGCAACGCCACGGATACACCCGGCGCGCTGCTGAAGGTTTCCTTCGGCGGCGGCGCGGCGGCCACTTTCTGCGCCACCGCGGTGGCCTCGGCGGCCTGCTGCTGCGCCTGGACCACCTGCTGCTGCTGTTGCTGCTGCTGGGTCTGTTGCTGGCGCAGCATGTCCTTCAGTTCCGCCAGCTCCTGTTCGAGCTGGGACACGCGCGATTCCAGCTGCTGCTCGCGCGTGGCGGTCTTCGGCTTGCTCTTGGCTTGCGGCTCGGCCTGCGCGGCGGCCGGCAGGGCCAGCGCGGCGGCGATGGCCAGCGCAACGGCGGCCCGATGGCCGCCTAGACGTGTAAACACCATGGTCGTGCCTCCCCAGGCTATGGCTCGAGCGAGCTTGGGGATGCTGCAATGCGGCCGCCTATTCCCCATTGGTCGAACCTCGACCAAAGTCGAACCGAGCCCGTCACGTGCGCGTTGCCGGCCTTTCGCTACACTCGCTGGACTCGCCGGCGGCAAAGGGTCTGCCGCGGCCTTCCACATCCCCGCGGGCGCGCGCGCCCGGCCAGCAGGAGCCCTCCATGAGCAAGGTGTACCCCGTCAAGCCCGAGTTCGCCGCCAAGGCCCGCGTCAGCCAGGAGGATTACCAGCGCCTCTACGAAGAATCGGTACGCGATCCGGAGGGCTTCTGGGGCCGCATCGGCGGGCGCCTGGAGTGGAACCGCCAGCCCAGCAAGATCAAGAACGTCTCCTACGATCCGAAGAACCTGCACATCCGCTGGTACGAGGACGGCGAGCTCAATGTCTCGGCCAACTGCCTGGACCGCCATCTGGCCACGCGCGGGGACAAGACCGCGATCATCTTCGAGGGCGACGACCCGAACGAATCGCGCCACATCACCTACCGCGAGCTGCACGCCGAAGTGTGCAAGTTCGCCAACACGCTGAAGAACCTGGGCGTGAGCAAGGGCGACCGCGTCGCCATCTACATGCCGATGATCCCCGAGGCCGCGGTGGCTATGCTGGCCTGCGCGCGCATCGGCGCGGTGCATTCGGTGGTGTTCGGCGGCTTCTCGCCCGACTCGCTGGCCGGCCGCATCGCCGACTCCACCGCCAAGGTGGTGGTGACCGCCGACGAAGGCGTGCGCGGCGGTAAGAAGATTCCACTGAAAGCGAATGTCGACGCGGCGCTGGAGCGCCCCGGCACCAACAGCGTGGAGACCGTGATCGTGGTGCGCCGTACCGGCAGCGCCGTGCCGATGCAGTCGCCGCGCGACCGCTACTACCACGTGCTGATGGACGGCCAGTCCACCGACTGCCCGCCGACGCCGGTGGAAGCGGAACACCCGCTGTTCATCCTGTACACCTCCGGTTCCACCGGCAAGCCCAAGGGCGTGCTGCATACCTCCGGCGGCTACCTGGTGTTCGCCAGCTATACGCACGAACTGGTGTTCGACCTGCGCGAGGACGACGTCTACTGGTGCACCGCCGACGTGGGCTGGGTCACCGGCCACAGCTACGTGGTGTACGGGCCGCTGGCCAACGGCGCCACCACCGTGATGTTCGACGGCGTGCCGAACTATCCGGACACCAGCCGCTTCTGGAACGTGGTGGACAAGCACAAGGTCACCCTGTTCTACACCGCGCCCACCGCGATCCGCGCGCTGATGCGCGAGGGCGAGGCGCCGGTGAAGAAGGCTTCGCGCGCCTCGCTGCGCCTGCTCGGCTCGGTCGGCGAGCCGATCAATCCGGAAGCCTGGGAGTGGTATTACCGCGTGGTCGGCGACGAGCGCTGCCCCATCGTCGACACCTGGTGGCAGACCGAGACCGGCGGCATCCTGATCACTCCGCTGGCCGGCGCCATCGACGCCAAGCCCGGTTCCGCCACCAAGCCGTTCTTCGGCATCAAGCCGGCCATCGTCGACGCCGGCGGTGCGGTGCTGGAAGGCGCCACCGAAGGCAACCTGGTGATCACCGATTCCTGGCCGGGCCAGATGCGCACCGTGTACGGCGACCACCAGCGCTTCGTGGAAACCTATTTCACCGCCTACCCCGGCAACTACTTCACCGGCGACGGCGTGCGCCGCGACGAGGACGGCTACTACTGGATCACCGGCCGCGTCGACGACGTGATCAACGTCAGCGGCCACCGCATCGGCACCGCCGAAGTGGAAAGCGCGCTGGTGGCCCACCCGAAGGTGGCCGAGGCGGCCGTGGTCGGCTGCCCGCACGAGATCAAGGGCCAGGGCATCTACGCCTACGTCACCCTGGTGGCCGGCGAGCAGGGCAGCGACGAGCTGCGCAAGGAGCTGGTGGCCTGGGTGCGCAAGGAGATCGGCCCGATCGCCACGCCGGACTACCTGCAGTGGGCGCCGGGCCTGCCCAAGACGCGCTCGGGCAAGATCATGCGCCGCATCCTGCGCAAGATCGGTGAGAACCAGCCCGACCAGCTCGGCGACATCTCCACCCTGGCCGACCCCAGCGTGGTGAAGAGCCTGGTGGAAGAACGCCTGATCAAATAAGGGAATAGAAAACAGGGAATAGAGAATTGGCCAAGACCCTTCGAGACCCTACCCCTATTCCCTATTCTCCATTCCCTGTTCCCATACCATGTCCGATGTCCTGATCGCCGACGATCACCCGCTGTTCCGCGACGCCCTGCAGCGCGCGGTGCTCGGCGCCCTGCCCGAGGCCAGCGTGCACTGCGCCGACAGCGTGCACAGCCTGCTGGCCCTGGTGGAGCAGTACCCGGAAGCGGAATTGCTGCTGCTGGACCTGCATATGCCCGGCGCACGCGGCTATTCCGCGCTGGCGCATATCCGCGGACAGTTTCCCGGCCTGCCGACCATCGTGGTGTCCGGCCATGAAGAGGCCCAGGTGGCGCGGCGCGCGCTGGCGCATGGGGCTTCCGCCTACATTCCGAAATCCAGCTCGGGCGAGCAGATCGTGCAGGCCATCCGCACCGTACTCGACGGCGACGTGTGGCTGCCGCATTCCCTGCTCGGCGACGCCAGCAGCGCGCTGAAAGACGACGAAGCCGAGATCGCCACGCGCGTGGCGTCGCTGACGCCGCAGCAGTTCCGCGTGCTGACCATGATCGCCGAGGGGCTGCTCAACAAGCAGATCGCCTACGACCTGGGCGTGTCCGAAGCGACGGTGAAGGCGCATATGACGGCGATCATGCGCAAGCTCGGGGTCAACAACCGCACCCAGGTGGCATTGGCGGCGAGCCAGCTCGCGGTGGAGCCGGGTTCGATGCAGCAGGCGCTGCCCGGCGACGAGGTCTAGTCTTTACGCGCTGACCTTGCGCACGCGCGCGCTGAGCAAGGCGCGCAAGGCCGCCGGACGCACCGGCTTGTGCAGCAAGGGATAGCCGAGCAGTCGCGCACGCTGTTTCAGTTCACTGCTGCCGTCGGCGGTAATCATCGCCACCGGCGGCAGGTCGCCCAGCGTGCCGCGCAGGTACTGCAGGGCCTGCAGGCCGTTCATGTCTTCGGCCAGATGGTAGTCGGCGAGAATCATGTCGATGCCGCCGCCGCGCAGCTGCTGTTCGGCCTGCTGCACGTCGAGCGCGACGCGGCAGTCCACGCCCCAGCGCGTGAGCAGGGCGCGCATGCCGTCGAGAATGGACGAGTCGTTGTCCAGGCACAGTACCGTCAGCGGCAGGCGCTCGACCGCCATGGCCGGCTGCGTGACGGTGCGGCGGCGCGGCGGCAGCGTATGCACGCGCGGCACGGCGACGGCGAAGCGGCTGCCGTGGTCAACGCGGGAGGAGAGCTCCAGGCGATGGTCGAGGATGTGGGCGATGCGGTCGCAGATCGACAGGCCCAGTCCCAGGCCTTTCTCGCCCCACGGCGAGGGACGGTCCAGCCGCTGGAACTCGTCGAAGATGCGCGCACGCTGTTCCTCGGCGATGCCAGGGCCCGTATCCCACACCTCGATGCGAACTTCGCCGCCGGTGCGCCGCGCGCCGAGCAGCACGCCGCCGCTGCGGGTGTAGCGCAGCGCATTGGAAATGAAGTTCTGCAGGATGCGGCGCAGCAGCTGGGGATCGCTGCGCACGGCCAGCCGCGTCGGCACGATGCGCAGCTGCAGGCCGCGCTGTTCCGCGATCACCGCGAACTGCGCCTTCAGCGAATCGAACAGATCGGCCAGGGCGAAGCTGCCGACGTCGGGGCGATAGCTGCCGGCATCCAGGCGCGACGTGTCGAGCAAAGCATCGAGCAGATCTTCGGCGGAGCGGAACGAGGCGTCGATGCGCTCGGCGAGCTGCGCGGCATCCTGATCGAGGCCCGGATGCTGGCGCAGCGCCGAGGTGAACAGCCGCGCGGCGTTCAGCGGCTGCAGCAGGTCGTGGCTGGCGGCGGCGAGGAAACGGGTCTTGGAAGCGTTGGCCGCTTCCGCCTCGCGGCGCGCGAGCGCGGTAGCGGCCAGCGCTTCGCTCAGTTCCGCGGTGCGCTGGCCGACGCGCTGCTCCAGCGTTTCGTTGACGTCGATCAACGCCTGCTCGGCCTGCTTGTAGGCGGTGACGTCCGTATAGGTGGTGACGTAGCCGCCGCCTGGCAACGCTCGGCCGCGCATCTCGATCACGGTGCCGTCGGAGCGCACGCGCTGGAACAGATGCGGTATGCCGGCGCGCATGTAAGCGATGCGCTTGGTCACGTGTTCCTCGACTTCGCCCGGGCCCAGCTCGCCGTGCTCGGCGTTCCAGCGGATCAGGTCCGCCACCGGCACGCCGACGTAGACCATGCCGTCGGGATAGTCGAACAGCTCCAGGTAGCGCCGGTTCCATGCCACCAGCCGCATGCCCGCGTCGACCACGCTGATGCCCTGCGATACGTTTTCCAAGGTGGTGGAGAGCAGCTCGCGGTTGAAGCGCAGTTCCTGCGAGGCTTCGTCCATCAAGGCCATGGCTTCGGCGATGTCCAGGCCGGAGCCGGACAGCGCGCCCATCAGGATGCGACGCGCGCTGGCCGCGCCGACCGCCGCCGCGAGCAGACGCTCGGTGTACTGGATCAGCGCGCGATCGGCCGATTCGCTCGGCGCCAGCGGACGGCCGCGGCGTTCGCCGTATTCCTCGAACGCGCGCTGGCTGCTGCGTTCGCCGACGATACGTTCGGCGATGGTGCGCAGGTCCGCCACCGCTACACGGCCGCGCCAGTCGCCGACGCTGCCGCGGTCCACCGCATAGGGTTCGATAAACATCGCCGCGTGCAGGCGCTCCTCCAGGCTGGGGCGGAAGCGCAGCGAGATAAACACCAGGCAGCCTACGTTGGCCAGCAGCGACCAGAACGTGCCGTGCATCACCGGGTCCCAGCCGTTGAGATGAAACAGCGCCTGCGGCTGCAGCCAGCTGAGGCCCAGCGGGCCTTGCTGCAGCCAGCTTGCATTGGGATTGGTGGCCGGAATCAGCAAGGTGTAGATCCACACGCCGAAGCCGGCGAGCAGACCGGTCGCCACGCCGCGGCGGCTGGCGCCGCGCCAATACAGCGCCGACACGATCGCCGGCGCGAACTGCGCGACCGCGGCGAAGGCCAGCAGGCCGGTCGCCGCCAGATTCGCGGCATCCGCCGCCACGCGGTAATACAGGTACGCCATGCAGGCGAGTCCGACGATGGCGATGCGCCGCACCAGCAGCACGAGCTGGGACAGGTCGCTGCGCTGCTCCAGCTGCAACCGGCGGATACGCAGCAGCGCCGGCATCACCAGGTCGTTGCTGATCATGGTCGACAGCGCGACCGACGAGACGATCACCATGCCGGTGGCCGCGGAGAAGCCGCCGATAAAGGCGAGCAGCGCCATGCCGCGGTCGCCGTGGGCCAGCGGCAGGTTCAGCACCCAGGCGTCGGCGATGCCGTGGCTCACCATCGGCAGGCGCAGGCCGGCGGCGACGATGGGGATCACCGCCACGCTGACGATCAGCATGTAGAGCGGGAACATCCAGCGTGCCCGATAGAGATCGTTCGGGTCTTCGCACTCCACCACGCCGATCTGGAACTGGCGCGGCAGGCAGAACATGGCGCAGAAGGCCAGCAAGGTCTGCGCGAGAAAGCCGGGCGAGATGCCGTCGGCGAACTGCTGTACCGGAAGCGCGACGGTGGCTTCGAGTCCCGGTCCGCGCCACAGCGCGTAGACCGCCAGCGCGGCGAAGGCGGCTAGTTTGATCAGCGATTCCAGCGCGATGGCCAGCATCATGCCGTGATGGTGTTCGGTGGCGTCGATGGTGCGCGTGCCGAACAGGATGGCGAAGGTGGCCAGCAGGATCGCGCACCATAGGGCACTGTCCCCGAACTGCGAGGCGCCGCCGCCGAGCGCGGCGTACGACATCGACACCGCTTTGAACTGCAGGGCCAGGTAGGGAACGATGGCGATCACCGCGATCAACGCTACCGTCGCGGCCAGCGCGTGCGACTTGCCGAAACGCGCGCCGATGAAGTCGGCGATCGAAGTGATGTTGCGCTGGCGCGCGATGAGCGCAAGCCGGCGCATCAGGCCGAAGCCGCACACGAACAGCAGCGCCGGGCCCAGGTAAATGGGCAGATAGCCCAGCCCTTCGCGCGCCGCCGTACCGACGGCGCCATAGAACGTCCACGACGAGCAGTAGACCGCGAGGGCCAGGCTGTAGACGATCGGGCGCAGCTTCGGCTGGCGCGGATACAGCGGCCGGCGATCGCCGGCATAAGCCACCACGAACAGCAGGCCCACATAGAGCAGCGACGCAAGCAGCAGCAGCCAGCCGGCGATCAAGGACAGTTCTCCCGTCAAAGGCCTTTACGCGCGTTCGCTGCGCCTGCAAGCGGGCGGCCAGGAGCCGGTGGCCGCTTGTTCGATCCGTGCCCGGCCGGCACCATGTGCGGATGAACACGAAGTACAGCCAGGTGCCAGCGAAAGTAGCAGAGCACCTGCGCGATGACGAGATACACGTATGGCGGATGGCTTACGACCATCATCAGGAGCGTGCGCCGTTCCAGGCGGTGCTGGCCGCTTATCTCGGGCGCGCCGCGGATGAGGTACGGCTGGAGGCGGGGGAATTCGGTCGGCCGCGGCTGGCCGGCGCCGACGCCGAGGCGCTGCATTTCAACTGGTCGCATAGCGGCGATCAGGCTTTGTGCGCGGTGGCGCGAGGGGTTGAACCGGGTGTCGATCTGGAACGCCTGCGGCCGCGGCCGCGCGCCCTGGAAATCGCCCAGCGCTACTTCAGCCACGAAGAAACCGCGGCGTTGGCGGCGTTGGCGCCAGGCCGTCGCGACGCCGCCTTCCTGCAGCTGTGGACGGCGAAGGAAGCCGTGCTCAAGGCGACCGGGCGGGGCCTGGCCTTTGGGCTGCATCGTCTAGGGATCGCCGACGAAGAGGAGCGCCTGGCGCTGCGCTTCCTCGATGGCGAACTGCCGGCGCATTGGCAGCTGCATCGCCTCGCGCTGGACGGCGGACACGTGGGCAGCATCGCGTGGCGGGGCGGCCCCAGGACGCTCGTCTTGCGGACACTTGCCACCGCCGCCGGATAGGCGCAGTGTTGCCGGTCCTGCTCCGCGCGGGATGCTGGAGTGCTTGGGTCCCGCGGGAGGTTCTTGCCTGCGAGCCGATGCGTCCATGACCCTGCTTAGCGTCAACCTCAACAAGATCGCGGTGCTGCGCAATTCGCGCGGCGGCGACGAGCCCGACATTCTCCGCGCCGCACAAACCTGCATCGAAGCCGGTTGCGGCGGCATCACCGTCCATCCCCGGCCCGACCAGCGCCATGTGAAGCCGCAGGACGTGCGCGCGCTCGCCGCCATGCTGCGCGGCCGCGTGGAGTACAACATCGAGGGCAATCCGTTTGCGCCGGCGCGCGGCACGTATCCGGGCCTGATCGAACTGGCGCGCGAAGTGCGGCCGACGCAGGTAACCCTGGTGCCGGACAGCGACAGCCAGATCACTTCCGACCATGGCTTCGATCCGCTGCAGCAGGCCGACGTCGACAAGCTGCAGCCATTGGTGAAGGCGCTGCGCGATATCGGTTGCCGCGTGAGCGTGTTCGTCGATGCGGGCGCCAGTGGCTTCGAGCGCTTCGCGGCGATCGGCATGCAGCGCGTGGAGATCTATACCGGGCCTTATGCGCATGCGTTTGCCGAGGGCGATGCGCGTGAATCGCTGGCCTTGTGCGCGGAGACGGCGCGGCGTGCGCAGCAGTCGGGACTGGCGGTGAACGCGGGGCACGATCTGAGCCAGGCGAACCTGGGCGCGTTCCATGCAGCCATTCCCGGCCTGGCCGAGGTATCGATCGGGCACGCCTTGATCGGCGAGGCCCTGTACGAAGGGCTGTCGACGACGGTGCGGAATTACCTGCAGATTCTGCGTTGACGTTGCCGGCGCGGCGACCTTGCCGACGCCGCGCCGTATTCGCCTCGTTTTCAGATGGACGTCCAGACGTCCGTGGGTTCGTTATCTTCCACGCATAAAAAAACCCCCGCCGAAGCGGGGGTTTCAAGGGTAGTTTTGTTTCGATCCGTTGCCGGATTTACTGCCCTTCCGTAAAGCCGATCTTGGTGAGGCCGTAGCTCTTGGCAGCGGCCAGCACGCGGGCCACATGCTCGTAAGCCACGCCGTCGTCCGCATTGATCTGCAGTTCGGGCTGGTTGGACTGGCTGGCGACCACCGCGATCTGTGCCCGCAGGCCCAGCTCGTCGACCGGCGTATCGTTCCAGTACAGCGCGCCCGACTGATCGATCTTCAAGCGGATCGGATCCGGCGGATTATCCGGCTGGACCACGTTCGGGTTCGGCTGCGGAAGGTCGATCTTTACTTTGTGCGTCAGGATGGGAGCCGTGATCATGAAGATGATCAGGAGCACCAGCATCACGTCGACAAGCGGCGTGACGTTGATGTCCGCCATCGGCCCCTTGCCGCTTCCACTACTGAATGCCATGACTCTTACTCCTTGCCGGTCGTGATGAAACCGACATGGACCATGCCCTGCTCCTTGGCGCTGCCAAGAACCTTACGCACGATCTTGTACTCCGTCGTCTTGTCCGCACGGATCTGCAGCTCCGGCTGCGGCGACTTCGCCGCCGCAACCGCAAACTGGGCCTTCAGCTCGGCTTCCGTGACCTCGATGTCGTTGAGGTACATGGTGCCGTCGGGCTTGATGGCCAGATCCATCGGCTCGACCGGTTCCGTATCGACAACCTTCGGATTCGCGGTCGGCAATTCAACGGTGATTCGGTGGGACATCAGCGGCGCGGTGATCATGAAGATGATCAGCAGTACCAACATCACGTCGACGAGCGGCGTAACGTTGATTTCCGACATCGGACCGCCGGAACTATCTCCAGAGCTCATCGCCATGGGTCAATCCCTCACTTGCCTTCGACGCGGGCGCCGGTCGCGAAGAAGTCGTGCAGGTCGTGCGCGAACTCGTCGAACTGAGCGTAGGTCAGGCGGTTGGAGCGGTTGAAGAAGTTGTAGGCGAGCACCGCCGGGATCGCGGTGAACAGACCGAACGCGGTCATGATCAGCGCCTCACCCACCGGACCGGCCACCGCTTCCATCGACGCGTTGCCCGAAGCCGAGATCTTGATCAGCGCGTGGTAGATGCCCCACACGGTACCGAGCAGACCGATGAACGGCGCCGACGAACCGACCGTGGCGAGCAGGGTCAGGCCGCCTTCGAGGCGCAGGCTCTCGCGAGCCACGGCCTGGCGCAGGGCGCGGTCGATGAACTCGGAGCGGCTCAGCGACTCGGCCAGGCGACCACCGCCCGACGAAGCCTGCTGGTGGTGGGCCACCGCGGAAGCGGCGTCCAGCGCGATCTTCGAGAAGGGTTCGCCCTTGGGCTGGGCTTCCAGCTCGCGGATGGCGTCCTGCGTCGAGCCGTTGGTCCAGAAACCGTTGATCACCTTGTCAGCGCGGCCACGGACCATGGCGTTGCGGATGGCGTTGGCGATGATGAAGTACCAGGAGGAGAAGGACATCACCACCAGCACCACGAACACGATCCAGCCAAGCGGATCGAAGTTGTGGATCAGGTGGTCGAAGCCCATCGACTTCATGGCTTCGGCGTTGGAGGTACCGCCCGCGGCCGGGTTCGGAGAAGGAGTCTGTTGGAACATAACGCTACCCTTGGAAAGTCAAGCGTGAACTGGTTGACCGTAACTTTTGGTTACAGCTGATTGAGGTTGAAATTGACCGGAACGCGGACGTAACCCTCGGTCTTCTGTCCGTTCCTGATATTCGGATTGAAGCGCCACTTGCGCGCCGTTTCAATCGCAGCCTGATCCAGCTCACGGTAACCGCTGGACGTTTCCACCTTGATGTCCTTGGGCGAACCATCAACACCGACAAGGATCATCAGGGTAACCGTGCCCTCGTGACGCTGGCGAATGGCCTGCGGCGGATACTTGGGCTGAATGCGGCTGTTGTAGCTGATGTCCTGGCTGGCGGTGATGTCCGCAGGCGGAGCCGGGGGAGCAGGCGGAGCCGGCGGCGGAGCCGGGATCGGATTCGACGACGCTTCCTCGACGGCCGGCGGCGGAGCCGGCGGCGGCGGGGTCGGCGGCGGCTGCACCTGCTGGATGATCTTCGGCGGCGGCTGCTTCGGCGGTTCCGGCGGCGGCGGCGGCGGAGGGGGCGGCGGCGGCGGCGGCTCGATGAAGTTCACCTGGACGATGCGTTCCTTCTTCGCCTGATCCGTCTTCGGCGGAGCCATCGGCGCCACCAGCAAGAGGAACGCGAACGCGTGCAGCGCGATGGCAACAGCCAGCGCCCAGGTACGCCTCCAATTGAACGGCCCTTGGCCGGTTGCTTCGTTACTTGAGGCCATCTGTCACTAATCTGAAGCTGGATAATCGGTGAGACGTGGTCACGACACTTGGCGGCAAGTTGCCTCCACGAAGGATGACATTTGCCACTGGACACGAACACGGGAAGGTTTCAACGGTACACCAGCACATGGCGTTTGTATAGCATCTGAGGGGCAGATAAATGGACGTCCATCCGCCCCTTCAGATTGCACTTGAAAACGCCGTGGCTGGCCTTACTTGCCGGCTCCTGCCGTCTTCAACCAGGCCTTCGCTTTGTCGGCCGTGGCGGGGTCCTGTGCAGCCTTCTGCATGGCTGCGATCGCTCCCTGCTTGTCCTTGAGTCCACGGCAGGCTTCCGCCAGCAGCATGTAGGCCGTGCCCTTGTGCTGCACGCCCTTGTCGATGCCCTGCTGGATCAGCGTCTTCGCTTCGGCATTCTTGCCTTCGCTGATCAGCAGCTGGCCCGCGCGGACCGCCGCTTCGCCGTCGCTCGCCTTGCCCATCGCCTTCTTGTAGGCGCTGATGGCATCGGCCGGCTTGTCGGCGACATACGAGGCATCGCCGAGCAGCTTGAGGTTGTCGTAGCTGTCCGTCACCACGCCCTTGCTCATGCCCTCGTTGAGGGCGGCAACGGCCTTGGCGGCGTTCGGCTTGGGATCGGAGCTGTCCTGGCCGGTGACCAGGTAGAGCTTGGCGAGATTGACGTAGTCCTTCTCGCTCTTGAACGCGCCGGCGGCCTTCGACTTCTCCATCAGCTGGATCGCTTCCGGATACTTCTGCGACTGCATAAGCACGGCGACGGCGTTGTTCAGCGCGGCCGAATCGTTCGGGTTGGCGGCGAGCTGCTGCTGCGCGAGCTGCGCGGCCTGGTCGCCCTGGCCGGACTCGGCGTAGCTGGCCATCAGGATCTGGTTCCAGCTGTCGTTCGGCTTGTCGGTGAGCGACTGCGCCTTCTTCACCGCGGCGATCGCCTGCGGGTACTTCTCAAGACGGTAGTAGGCATTGCCTTCGAGCGCGTACGACTCGGCGGTTTCCTTCTTGCCGTCGGCGCGCCACTTCTCGATGGTGTCGATGGCCGGCTGATACTGCTCGTCGGCCAGGTAGAACTGGGCGAGCATGTACTGCAGCTGGAAGTAGGTGTCGTTCGGCATGACGCCGATGTCGAGCGCGCGCTTCAGCAGGTCGATCGCACCCTTCACGTCCTGCTCGTTGTAGTGCAGGTTGGCCAGGCCCTGCAGGGCCAGCGCCTGGGCGTACTTGCTCTTGCTGCTGTCGATGATCGGCTGGAGGATCTGCTCCGCCTTCGCCTTGTCCTGCGAATTGACTGCGTCGAGGCCGTCGTTCAGTGCCTTCTGATCTTTCTCGCTGGTGAGGTCCAGCTTCGGCTCGGCACGGGTCGCGTTCGGATACAGCGCTTCCTTCTTGTCCTTGGAATTGCTGTCTTTCGCGATCACCGGGCTGCTGGCCAGGGTCAGCGCAAGCGCCGCTCCGGCGAGCATCTTGATCAGGGGAACGTGCTTCATGGCAGTCCTCGTGTAAGGTTTCACGCACAAGAGTGCGCGGGGGATCGTTGAGCGTAACCCGAGCAGGCGCTAGGAAACAAGTCGCAGCGCCGCAACAAAGTTTGTTAAAAATCAATAAGTTGCAACATTCCCTCGCGAATCTATTCGAGATGACCCCGCCAGAGGTCACGTAGGCGTTCGCGTACAAACCCTAGAGAATCGTCCGATTGTCTCGTGCGCGGCAAATCATGTCGTTATCGACCAAAGTCGATAGAGCTTGAATCCGGCCTCGCAGCCCGTAATCGCGTGCTAATGCATTAGTGCACGCGGGCAAAGAAAAGGGCCTGCATGCATCGTCCGGAGACGGGCAAGACAGGCCCTCTGGCGAGCGCTCGAATTTAGATATCGAGGTTCGCCACCTTCAGCGCGTTCGCTTCGATGAATTCACGGCGCGGCTCCACCGCCTCGCCCATCAGCATCGAGAACATCTGGTCGGCGACGAAGGCGTCCTCGATGCCGACCTGCAGCATGCGGCGCGTCTCCGGGTTCACCGTGGTTTCCCACAGCTGCTCCGGATTCATTTCGCCCAGGCCCTTGAAGCGCTGGATGGTACGGCCCTTCTTCGCCTCGTCCAGCAGCCAGCTGCGCACGTCGGCAAAGCTGAGCACGCCGCGCGAAGCATTGCCGCGGCGGACCACGGCGTCCTGCTGCACCAGGCCGGCGACCTGCTGGCTGGCGTGCAGGATCGGGCGGAACTCGGAGCCGGCGAAGAACGGCTGCGGCAGCAGCCAGGTGTGGCTCAGGCCGTGCTGGTCGCGCACCACCTCGATCGCCGCCGGCTGCTCGTCCACTGCCGGACGCAGCGCCAGGCGGTAGCGCGGCTTGCCCAGGCCGCTGGAAGCCAGGCGCTTGGCCACGCCGTCGAGCCAGGTCTGCATCGCCGCCGGATCCGTCCACAACGACGGTTCCACCGGCGCATGCTCGAGGAAGGCGGTCAGCACATTCGCGTCGAAGCGATGGCCCAGGCGTTCGATCTGATCCAGCGCCGCCTGATAGTCGCGCAGCAGCTTTTCCAGCGCTTCGCCGGTGACGGGGGGCGCATCCGGGCTGTAGGTCAGCTCGGCGTTGTCGACGGCGCTGGCGATCAGGTACGTGTTGAGGGCCGCGTCGTCCTTCAGGTACTGCTCCTGCTTGCCCTGCTTCACCTTGTACAGCGGCGGAAGGCCGATATAGACGTGGCCGCGCTCGATCAGCTCGGGCATCTGGCGGTAGAAGAAGGTCAGCAGCAGGGTGCGGATGTGCGAGCCGTCCACGTCCGCGTCGGTCATGATGACGATGCGGTGGTAGCGCAGCTTGTCCGGGTTGTACTCCTCCTTGCCGATGCCGGTGCCCAGCGCGGTGATCAGGGTGCCGACCTCGGCCGAGGACAGCATCTTGTCGAAGCGCGCCTTCTCGACGTTGAGGATCTTGCCCTTCAGCGGCAGCACGGCCTGGGTCTTGCGGTTGCGGCCCTGCTTCGCGGAGCCGCCGGCGGAGTCACCCTCGACCAGGAACAG
>Ga0065165_1001267_pt1 | contig 28574 bp, 28 predicted proteins | sample AraplaMF_Cvi_mMF_FD_63813 | JGI IMG/M metagenome (GOLD analysis project Ga0065165, IMG submission 63813) | Arabidopsis root microbial communities from the University of North Carolina, USA - plate scrape MF_Cvi_mMF (version 2) (version 3) | ecosystem: Host-associated > Plants > Roots >... | reverse complement strand
GTACCCCCTCACCCGAATTCGATCTGCGATCGAATTCGACCTCTCCCCGCAAGCGGGGCGAGGTAAGCAGACCTACACCGGAATCCGCACGCTCGCCCGCAAGCCCCCCATCGGACTGTCGCCGAGCGTGATGTCGCCGCCATGCGATCGCGCGATGTCGCGGGCGATCGCGAGGCCCAAGCCAGTGCCGCCTTCGTCCTGGTTGCGGGCGTTGTCCAGCCGCAGGAACGGCTTGAACACCTCTTCGCGCAGATGAGCGGGAATGCCGGGGCCGTCGTCGTCGACCGTGATGGTCAAATAACGGTGATCGCGCTGGCCGGTGATGGCGATGCTCTTGCCGTAGCGCGCCGCGTTGGTGACGAGGTTGGCGAGGCAGCGCTTGAACGAGGCGGGCTTGACCGTGACGACGGGCAGGCCGTTGAAAGCGACGGTCGCGGCGTGGCCGTGGCGTTCGGCGTCGCCGCGCAATTCCTCGAGCGCCTGCGCCATGTCGGTGGGCTGCGACTGCTCGCCGGAATCGCCGCGCGCGAAGGCGAGGTAATCCTCCAGCATCATCGACATCTCGTCGACGTCCTTGCGCATGCCCTCCATTTCAGGGCTGTCGCCGATCAGCGCCAGCTCGAGCTTGAAGCGGGTGAGGATGGTCCGCAAATCGTGGCTGACGCCGGCGAGCATCGCGGTGCGCTGCTCCATCGTGCGCTCGATGCGCGACTTCATCTCGAGGAAGGCGACGGACGCCCGCCGCACCTCGCGCGCGCCGCGCGGCCTGAAGTTCGGTGCTTCGCGGCCCTTGCCGAAACTTTCGGCGGCATCCGCAAGGCGAAGGATCGGCCTGATCTGATTGCGCAGGAACAGCACCGCGACGATCAGCAGGATCGACGACGTGCCGACCATCCAGAACAGGAAGATCTCGGAGTTGGAGGCATAGGCGGCGCTGCGCTGCGCGAACACGCGCATCACGGCATCGTCGAGCTGGATGCGGATCTCGACGAGGTTGGAGCGGCCGACGGTGTCGATCCAGAACGAGCGCCCGATCTGGCGGCCGAGCTGCACCGACAGTGTCTGGTCGAGCAGGGAGAAGAACGGCTTGGGCCCGGGCGGCGGCATGTCGCCGGCAGGCAGGAAGTCGACGACGAGGCCGAGCCGTTGCTGCGCGATGCGGCGGATCTCGTTGCGGTCCTTGTCCTGTGGATAGCCCTTGTAGACGTCGATCAGCGCGGCGATGTCCTGCACCACCGCGGCCGACAGGCGGCGCGTCACAGTGTTCCAGTGCCGCTCCATGAACACGAACGCGACGACCGATTGCAGGATCACCATCGGCACGATCATGATGAGCAGCGCGCGGGCATAGAGGCCGGTCGGCATCCAGCCCTTGAACGCATTGCCCATCCAGCCATTGGCGCGCGAAACGCGGCCGGCGGCGCTCTTCAGAAGCGTCAGGCTGGTATCGATCGTGCTCATTGGTCGCGCTTCACTGATTTATGGCGAGGCGACCAGGCGGTAGCCGATGCCGCGGACCGCCTGCAGGAACAGCGGATTGGCGGGATCGGTTTCGATCTTGCGCCTGAGGCGGTTGATCTGCACGTCGACGGCGCGCTCGTTGACGCTGCCATTGCCGGTCAGCGCGCTGCGCGGCACGGTTTCGCCCGGCGTCTCCGAGAGAATGCGCAGCATCTCGCGCTCGCGGTCGGTGAGGTGGATGACCTCCTCGCCCTGGCGCAATTCGCCGCGATCGAGATGGTAGACATAGGGACCGAACGCGATCTTCTCGACTGTGGTGGCCTGCGGCGGCGGCGCGGCGCGCTTGAGGATGTTGTTGATGCGCAGCGCCAGCTCGCGCGGCTCGAACGGCTTGGCGACGTAATCGTCGGCGCCGATCTGCAGGCCCTCGATGCGGGCTTCGGCCTCGTGCCGGGCCGTCAGCATCACGATCGGCACCGAGGACGAGGTGCGGATGAAGCGGGCGAGATCGAAGCCGGTCTCGCCGGGCATCATCACGTCGAGGATCAGCAGGTCAAAATGCAGGCCGAGCAGTTTCGAGCGCGCATCGCCGGCGCTCGCCGCGGTGGTGACGCGATAGCCCTCGGCGGCGAGGAAGCGCGACAGCAGGTCGCGGATACGGCGGTCGTCGTCGACCAACAGCAGATGCGGGGCATCGTCGGCCGGTTGCACCGGCGGGCGGGCGAGCGTGGCAGCGAGCGGCACGGTCACTCCTTGCTGTCTTGATTGACGGAGGCGAAGATCGTCTCGAGCACCTTGTCCGGGTCGTCGCGATCGATCATCGCGCGCAGGAAGCGCTTGACGGTCTCGGCATCCTGCGGCGCCATCTCGGCGAGCGCCTTGGTGATCCGCGTGGTCTGCAGGCCCGCAAGCTTCTGCACCAGCGCCTCACCCTTCGGCGTGGCATAGAGCAGCCGTTGGCGGCGATCATTGTCGCCGGTCTTCTGCACGATATAGCCCTCGTCCAGCAGCTGCTTGAGCACGCGGCCGAGCGATTGTTTCGTGATGCGCAGGACGTCGAGCAGGTCGGCGACCTTGAGCCCGGGGTAGCGATAGACGAAGTGCATGACCCGGTGGTGGGCCCGGCCGAAGCCGAACGCCTCCAGCTCCTGGTCGGGATCGCCGACGAAATCGCGATAGGCGAAGAACAGCAGCTCGATGATATCCCAGCGCAAATTGCCTCCATCGCCTCCGGCAGGCCGAGGCTCGGCAGTGTCCTGAGAAGGAGTCGCGAAATTTATGTCAGGCATATTGACGTATCTTGGGTTCAATGTTACAAAACGATCGACCCGCACGAAATTTTAGATCGCATCGCGTCGGGTGGCATCGTAGCAAGGCGGCCGGAGTGAGCCGGACAGGCGGCGACGGCCGAAGCAGATCTACCGTGCGATTGTCGAGCGGCATTTCGGCAAAACATACTGGACTTCCGCCTTCCGCAAAAGCATGTCCTCAGCGACATGCTGGCCACGGAAACCGGCCTTAACAAGGCTGACGGCAGTCCGGCCAGAAACCCAATCAAGCCAGCCGGGCCCGGAAGCGGGCAGGCGGGCGCCAGAACAGCGCCGCCATCGGCAGCGGGAGGCAAGGAAATGAGCATGAAATTCGACGTCCAGCCCGCATCCAGTCCAACGTCCGAAAAGGACCGCGTCGCCAAGCTGGTGGACCCCGGCTTCGGACGGGTCTTCACCGACCACATGGCGATCGTCCGCTACAACCAGGCCAAGGGCGGCTGGTACGAGGCGAAGATCGAGGCGCGCGCCAACTTCCAGCTCGATCCGGCCGGCGCCGTCCTGCACTACGCCCAGGAAATCTTCGAGGGCCTCAAGGCCTACAAGCGCGACGACGGCGGCGTGAACCTGTTCCGCCCCGATGCCAATGCGCGCCGCTTCAAGGATTCCGCCGACCGCATGGCGATGGCGCAGATCCCGGAGGACGTCTTCATCGAGGCGGTCGAGCAGGTCGTGCGCATCGATCGCGCCTGGATGCCGGGCGGCGAGGGCAGCCTCTATCTGCGCCCCTTCATGATCGCGAGCGAGACCTTCCTCGGCGTCAAGCCGTCGTCCGAATACATCTTCTCGGTGATCGCCTCGCCGGTCGGATCCTACTTCAAGGGCGGCCCCGCGCCGGTCTCGATCTGGGTCTCGGAGAATTACACGCGCGCCGCGATCGGCGGCACCGGCGCCGTCAAGTGCGGCGGCAACTATGCCGCGAGCCTGCGTGCGCAGGCCGAGGCGATCCAGCACGGTTGCGACCAGGTCGTGTTCCTCGACGCGGTCGAACGCAAGTACATCGAAGAGCTCGGCGGCATGAACGTGTTCTTCGTGTTCGACGATGGCTCGCTCTCGACGCCGCCGCTCGGCACCATCCTGCCCGGCATCACCCGCGACTCCATCATCGCGCTCGCCCGCGATGCCGGAAAGACCGTGCGCGAGGAACCTTATTCGCTCGACCAGTGGCGCAAGGATGCGGCCAGCGGCAGGCTCAAGGAAGCGTTCGCCTGCGGCACCGCCGCGGTGATCTCGCCGATCGGCAAGGTGCGCTCGGTGAGCGGCGATTTCGACATCAGCGGCGGCGCCGCCGGTCCCGTCGCCATGGGCCTGCGCAAGCAGCTCGTCGACATCCAGTACGGCCGCACCAACGATCCGCACAACTGGATCCGCAAGGTGTTTTGAAAACTCTCGTGTCCCGGACGCGCTGCAGCGTGCCAAAAGCGCGTTCACGCGCGTCTTCGACGCGCTACGGCTGCGCAGAGCCGGGACCCATCTCACCGCAGCTGGGCCCCGGATCAGCAGCGCACCACGCCGCCAAGCGGCGGCGCGCCGCGCAGCATCCGGGGAACGCAGCATCCAGCCGGGCGCCATGAACTCCACGCCACAACAACGCGACAAAGTCTGGACATAAGCATCCTGGACATCGCTAACATGGCAATCAAATTCTCCCAGCCCATGAAATGGGGCGTTCTCGCCGCCATCACCGGCATCTCCGTTTTCGGCATCCTGACCATCGGCCCCGTGCACGAGGTCGCGGCGCAAGATCGCTCGCCGATCGTCGACGTGCGCACCACCGATCCCGAAATGAACGCCGCGATCGCGCGTGCCCGCGGTACGCTGCCGACCTTCTGGGCCTCCTACGCATCGCCCAAGCCGACCGAGGAGGGCCATTCCCTCAAGGTGCGCTTTCATACCCGCAAGGGCGGTGAGCACATCTGGATCGCCGACGTGAAGAAGTTGCCGAACGGAGGTTATTCGGGCCTGTTCGCCAACCAGCCGCGCGACCTGCCGGGCAAACGGGCAGGCGACAAGGTCGAGTTCGCCGAGGCCGACATCTCCGACTGGATGTTCATGCGCAACGGCAAGATCGTCGGCGGCGAGACCATCAAGCCGACGCTGAAATCGCTGCCGAAGGCCGATGCGGATGCCCTGAGGGCGCGGATGGAGCAGCCATAGAGGCGAGCTCTTTCTTCCCCTCTCCCCGCAAGCGGGGCGAGGCGAAGAACAGCCCGGTTGCCGCCCCGCGCCCCGGCTGGTAAACGCCCGCATGGCCGAAAAACCCAAGAAATCCCAGAAACTGAAGGCGCGCCTGCCGCGCGGGCTCGAGGATCGCGATCCCGCCGCGATCCGGGCGACGCGCGAGATGGTCGAGAAGATCCGCGCCGTCTACGAGCTCTACGGGTTCGAGCCCGTGGAAACGCCGGCGATGGAATATACCGATGCGCTCGGCAAGTTCCTGCCGGACCAGGATCGTCCGAACGAGGGCGTGTTCTCGTTCCAGGACGACGACGAGCAGTGGATCTCGCTCCGCTACGACCTGACCGCGCCGCTCGCCCGCTATGTCGGCGAGCGCTACGGCACCGACGGCCTGGTCCTGCCCTATCGCAGCTATCGCGTCGGCTACGTCTTCCGCAACGAGAAGCCCGGCCCCGGCCGCTTCCGCCAGTTCATGCAGTTCGACGCCGACACGGTCGGCTCGGCGACGCCGGCGGCGGATGCCGAGATCTGCATGATGGCCGCGGACACGATGGAAGCGCTCGGCATCGCGCGCGGCTCCTATGTCGTGAAGGTGAACAATCGCAAGGTGCTCGACGGCGTTCTCGAAGCCATCGGCCTCGGCGGCGAGGAGAATGCAGGCCGAAGGCTGACCGTGCTGCGTGCGATCGACAAGCTCGACAAGTTCTCGGCCGATGAAGTCCGCAAGCTGCTCGGCCCCGGACGATGGGATGGCGGCGAAGAAGGCAAGGGCGACTTCACGAAGGGCGCCAATCTGAGTGCGGCCGAAGCCGACGTCGTGCTCGCCATCACGAAGCCGCGCGACGATTGGAAAGACGCCATTGCCGCTGCTGAAACCTACCTCGCCAAGAGCGAGGTCGGTCAGGCCGGCGTGAGCGAGCTGGAAGAGATTGCAAAGCTGGTCACCGCGTCCGGTTATGGCGCGGACCGCATCAAGATCGACCCGTCCGTCGTGCGTGGCCTCGAATATTACACGGGTCCCGTCTACGAGGTCGAACTGCTGCTCGAGACCAAGGACGAGAAGGGCCGCCCGGTGCGGTTCGGCTCGGTCGGCGGCGGCGGGCGCTACGACGGTCTCGTCTCGCGCTTCCGCGGCGAGCCGGTACCGGCGACCGGTTTCTCGATCGGCGTGTCGCGGCTGCAGGCTGCGCTGACCCTGCTCGGCAAGCTCGACACGCGGCCGGAGTTCGGCCCCGTCGTCGTCACCGTGTTCGACCGCGAACGCGTCGCCGACTACCAGAAGATGGTCGCGAGCCTTCGCAGCGCCGGCATCCGCGCCGAGCTCTATCTCGGCAATCCCAAGAACATGGGCAACCAGCTTAAATATGCCGATCGTCGTCACTCGCCCTGCGTGATCATCCAGGGCTCGGACGAGAAGGCGCGCGGCGAGCTGCAAATCAAGGATTTGATCGAGGGCGCGAAAGCGGCCGCCGCGATCGCCTCCAACCAGGAATGGCGCGAGACGCGGCCGGCGCAGTTCTCGTGCAGCGAAGCCGATCTCGTTTCAAAAGTGCGCGAGGTCCTCGCCCGCCATGACGTGAGCTGGGGCTAGCCATTCGTTTCGATCGTCGTGCCCGGGCTTGTCCCGGGCACCCACGTCTTGTTTGATAGCGAAGTCCGTGGATGGCCGGGACAAGCCCGGCCATGACGGAGAGGCGAGAGGGAGAAACAATATGCCTGAGATCACCGTCAGCATGGCCGAAGGCCGCACCGATGAGCAGAAGGCCGGCATGATGCGCGACATCACGCAGGCGCTGGTGAAGAATCTCGGCGTCGACGCCGATGCCGTCGTCATCCAGATCAACGAAGCACCGCTCCGCCACAAGATGAAGGGCGGCAAGACGTTCGTGGAACGCGCGGCGGCCGCGAAGAGGTAGGCTGCGCTGGAGCGGCACCCACAACTGTCGTCCCCGCCTGGTGCGCAATTGCGCACGGGCGCGGAGACCCATAACGACAGGGCGTCGTTATGGAGCGAGTTGCTAACTCCGAGTCTTCGTCAAACTCAACCCTGTGGTTACGGGTCCCGGATCGGCGCTTCGCTTTGCTGCGCTTGTCCGGACGACGGCGGAGTTTGAGGCACCCCCATGGACGCACGCGACTTCATCAAGGTCGGCATGAGCGCCGAACGCACGCTGGTGGTGCCGGCGGAGCGCACGGTCGGGCATTTCGTGCCCGGCATGCCGATGGTCTATGCGACCCCGATGATGATCCTGGAAATGGAGATGACGTCGGGCGACGCGATCCGCGCCGCGCTGCAGCCGGGCTGGGTCACCGTCGGCACCGAGGTCGACATCCGCCATCTCGCCGCGGCACTGGTCGGCGCGACGGTGCGGACCACCGCGAAAGTGGTCGCGGTCGAGCGCCGCGTCATCCGCTTCGAGGTCGAGGCCTTCGAGGGCACGCGCCGGCTCGGCGAGGGCCGCCACGCGCGCGGGCTCGTGAACGTCGCGATGTTCAACAAGCGGCTCGGGGCGTAACCAGGAATTCAATGTCGTAGGGTGGGCAAAGGCGCAAAGCGCCGTGCCCACCATTTCTTCATGATGGATAGAGATCGTGGGCACGCTTCGCTTTGCCCACCCTACGGCACTGTGCGTGACGTCGCTCAGCGCGTCCCCTGCGACGCATAAAACGCTTCCTGCTCCTTTCGCACCCGCACCGCAGGCAGCGTCTCGTCGATCGCGACATCGGCCCAGGTGATGCAGGCATCCTTTGCGACCGCCCTTGTCAATCGCACATTGTGCGCGAGCCCGAGCGGCAGATAGCCCTTCGCGAGCGACGTGCTCGCCGGCGTCAACTTGCCGAACACCGTGTAGCCGCCTTCACCATCCAGCGTATCGCCCGCGCGCAAATCCCTCTTGGCGGTTGCTGCAACATCGGCGTTGAACGTCGTTGCAACTCCTGTCGCCTCCTTGCGCAGCGCGATCGAGGCGACCGAAATGCCGAGCTCCAGGCCGATCAGATGCCACTTCTTGTAGGAGCTCATGTAACGGCCACTCGGATCGGTGACGACGCTGTACTCCTGGAAGCAGTTGCGGATGTACTCGCTGTCGCCTTCGAAGCAGACCCAGACGCCCTTGCGGATGTCGTTGGGGATCGGTTTGCCGTCGGTCGTCAGGCAGGACACGACCTCCACCTGACCCTTCGATTCCAGGATGCCGCCCTCGGAGCGGGGCCGCATCAGCGCCGGAATGTCGTCGACCGATCCGGGCGGGAATGCGAGGCCCTGTGAGGGGGCCTGCAGCCCCGTCGCGTTCGCGATCGCGGCGGATTCGATCGCAGGCTTGGAGCCGTCGAGGAACGCGTTGAACATCTTCGGGTTCATGCCGCCGCGCGCGGCCTGCTCGGCGGTGAGGCCCCAGTGATCCCAGACGGTTTCGGGCGTCGACTCCCGATAATGCGGCAGCCATTTGTGGCCGCGGCCGGCCGCGACCACCGGGAAACCACACGCCCTTGCCCAATCGACGAGGTCGCAGGCCAGCGCCGGCTGATCGCCATAGGCGAGGCTGTAGATCACGCCGGCCTGCTTCGCTTTCTGCGCGAGGATCGGTCCACAGAACGCGTCGGCCTCGACGGTCACGTTGATGACGGGTTTGCCCGCCGAAAATGCGCCGAGGCAGTGTTCGACCGCTGCGACGGGATTGCCGGTGCACTCGGCGATCACCTCGATGCCGTCGCAATTCACCAGCGCGTTCCAGTCGTCGGTCAGGAAGGTCGTGCCGTTCCTGAGCGCATCGTCGAGCGAGGCGGCGGCGAATTGCTCTGCGCGCCAGCCGACACGGTTCAAATTCTCGCGCGCCCGCGACGGCGACAGGTCGGCGATGCCGACGAGGTGGACACCCGGCGTGCGAAGGACCTGATGAAGGTACATCGCGCCGAATTTGCCGGCGCCGATCAGCCCGATCCTGATGGGGCGGCCCTCGGCCTGTCGTTCGAGAAGCTTTGCGTAGAGGTTCACGGTCGCTCTCCCTGTCGGCGACAGCCGGGATCGCCGCGCGGTCGGCCCGAAGCGCCTTTGCTTTTTCTTACTTTGCCAATTCCTTCGACCGCTTCGTGGCGGCCGCGATCGCGCGGATCATGAGATCGCGCAACCCGGGCTCGCCCATCAGCACGCCGAGCGCGGCGGCGGTGGTGCCGCCGGGCGAGGTGACGTTCTGGCGTAGCGTGGCGGAGGGCAGCTCCGACTGGTGCAGCAGCTCGCCCGAACCTGCGACCGTCTCGCGCGCAAGCTTGGTCGCCAGCGCTTCAGGCAATCCGGCCTCGACGCCGGCGCGCGCGAGCTCTTCGGCGAGCAGGAACACATAGGCCGGGCCCGACCCGGAGACGGCGGTCACCGCGTCCATCAGGCTTTCGTCGTCGACCCATTCGACCGAGCCGGTGGCGCGCAGCAGGGCATCGGCCAGCGCGCGCTGGCCCGTGCTGACCTTCTTCGCCGCGACCGCGACCGTGATGCCGCGGCCGATCGCGGCGGGCGTGTTCGGCATCGCGCGCACCACGGCGCCGCCGCAGACGTCTTCCAGCGCGGCGATCGTAGTTCCCGCCATGATCGAGACCACGGAGGTTTTGTCCGAGACGAACGATTTCAGTTTCGCGCCGGCGTCGCGGAACATCTGCGGCTTCACCGCGACGACCATGGTCTCGACGAAGCCTGCCGTCTTCACGTCGGGATTGAGCGTGACGCCCTTGACGGCAAGCGCGGTGATCTCCGGCGAGATGAACGGATCGACCACCGCGACGCGTCGCGGATCGAGCCCGCCCGCCAGCCATCCGGTCAGCATCGCGCCGCCCATCTTGCCGGCGCCGGCGAGCAGGATGGTGCCGGTGATGTTCTTGAGAGTGTTGTCTGCCACTGTGATCACCCAAGCAAGAGGTGTCGTCCCTGCGAAGGCGGGGACCCCCGCGCGAGCGCTTGCGCTCGTCGCGTAACCACAGGGGATTCTAGTGGATGGAGAGCAGAGCAACAAGCGTTGTGCCACAAGGGGCATCACGCGGTATGGGTCCCGGATCTGCGCTTCGCTTGTCCGGGACGACAGGAGGAGGGAGCTCCGGCTCCCTCACGTCGCAAGAGGCCTACGCCTCTCCGACCGTGTCGAACATCGCGGCGTCCATGGCCTGCGCGGTGGTTTTGCCGGCCCACACCACGAACTGGAACGCGGGGAAGTAGCGCTCGCAGGCATGGATCGCTCCGGCAAGCATGGCTTCGCATTGTGCGGTCGAGGCGGTGAGTCCGCCCGGCAGCACCAGCGCCTGGCGATGCATGATCATCCCGGTATTGGTCCAGAGATCGAAATGGCCGACCCACAGCTGCTCGTTGACCGCGGCGACGAGCCGCTGCACTTCGCCACGCCGCGCGACCGGAATCTTCATGTCGAACGCGCACGCCAGATGCAGCGCCTCGATGTCGCCCATCCAGGTGAAGGAGATCTGGTAGTCGGTCCACTGTCCCTTCGAGACAATGGTGAGTTCGTCCTCGCCGGAGCGTTCGAACGGCCAGTTGTTGCTGGCAGCGATGTCCTCGACCACCGCGAGCGGGTGGCTTCTGGAATCGATAGTGCCTTCGAGCAGGGACATGCCGTCTCGACCTCTTGCCTTCTTGTTGTCGTTGATACGCACGCGGTTGGGTCCGGCGCGCTCCCTCGATTGTCGCTGTTGCGATCCCTCGGATCAGCGCGGGCCTGTCGCGGATCAACTGATGTGATTTGCGGAATCTGCGCAACTGGCTGCCGAGTCCGTCCACAAGCCAGGACTCGTTCGTCCACAGCTCATCTCGGCCACAATTGTTAACGAAAAGAACAAACCGGAATCGGATTCCCGCAAATGCGCCGATGGTGAATTCCGCCGCGCGAGGGCCGGGCCGCCGTCACGGCATGGGACCATGCGGTTTTTCATGCGGAACACGCTTGCTGCGGCCCCGAACCGGCGTCATATTTCCTCTCAGGTTGCTCAATCCCGAGCGGCCGATGTTCTCAGGGCGGGGTGAAAGTCCCCACCGGCGGTAAGGGCTGAAAGGCCCAAGCCCGCGAGCGCCTTCCCCAAGGATGTTCCTGAAAGGGAATTTTTTCCGAGGAGAAGGGTCAGCAGATTCGGTGCGACTCCGAAGCCGACGGTTAAAGTCCGGATGAAAGAGAACGGTCGGTGGCAGACGCATCGCAAGGTGCGGCTGTTTGTCGTTCCGTGTGCCCTGATTCTGGTCCTTTGAAGGAAAGCCATGAATCAGATGTTGCAAGATCCCCAAACCGAAACGTCCAAAGCCGAAACGTCCCAGACGCAGCCGCCGGTTCCAGCGACCGGGCACCCGCGCTTCGCCAAGCCGCAGCGGGTCGCTTTCGTGCAGGCCTGCTGGCACCGCGACGTGGTCGAGGAAGCCCGCATCGCCTTCATGAGGGAGGCCGAGGCGCGTCATCTCACTCATGTCGACGTGTTCGAGGTGCCGGGCTCGTTCGAGATCCCGCTGCATGCACAGGTGCTCGCCAAGACACGGCGCTACACCGCCATCGTCGCGGCCGGCCTCGTCGTCGACGGTGGCATCTATCGCCACGAGTTCGTCGCCGACACCGTGATCAAGGCGCTGATGGACGTGCAGCTGCGCACCGAGGTGCCGGTGTTCTCCGCCGTGCTGACCCCGCAGCAATTCCACGAGACCGAGGTGCATTACGATTTCTTCCGCAGGCACTTCACGACCAAGGGCATCGAGGTCGCGGCCGCCTGCGCGGAGACGCTGCACGGCCTGGAGCGCCTGCGCGGCCAGGTCGCGGCGGGGATCGTGTAGCGGTCCGCTCACACGCCGCTGATTGTCAATCCCGCCGCCGTCCCTATAAAGTCGGCGGTGGGAGGAGGCCGTGCCGTGGAGACGGGCGGCCGACAAGATCATGTTCGAAGGACACGATCCCTATCTCGTCGCGCTCTCGGTGGCGATCGCGAGTCTGGGTGGCTATACGGGCTTTGCGCTTGCTGCTCGCATCCGCAACACGCCCGGCGTCAGTAACCGCCTGTTGCTTGCGGGTGCGGCCGCTTTTCTGGCCGTCGGCATCTGGACCATGCATTTCGTCGGCATGCTGGCAGCACCACTGCCGCCAGACACGGCTTATCTGGTCTTGCCCACCATCATCTCGTTCCTGATCTGCGCGCTGGTGGTCGGCATTTCTCTTTTCTTTGTTTCGATTGGCGAGCCGACCCTGAAGCGGGTGGCGTCGTCAGCCGTTCTGCTCGGCGTCGGCATCGCCAGCATGCATTATGTCGGCATCCACGGCCTCGCCGGTCATTTCGGCATCGTGCACAACCCGATCATGGTGGCGCTGTCGGTCGTCGTCGCGATCGTCACGGCCTATGGCGGCCTGCGCGCCTTCCTGGCGCAGCAGGAGGGTATCAGGCTGATCGTCAGCTCGATTGCTTTCGGCATCGCCGTCTCCGGCATGCATTACACGGCGATGCTGGGCATGCATTTCGAACCGCTGACAGGCGCGGCGCATCACCATGCCGGTGGCGGCCTTGTTGCGTCGCAGCAGATTCTCTCCATCATCGTTGCGGTGCTGTGCTTCGTCATCGCCGCCGGCTTCCTGCTGTCGCTGGTTCCCGATCCACGGCGCCAGGCTGCGAGTTCCGCAGTCGCCGAGCCGGCTGCTTCGCCGGTCGCGGCGGAGGCCATTGAACTGATTTCAGCACCGGCTGCGCCTGCGCGGCCAGTGGGGCCGCTTGGCGGCCTCGGTCAGCCGCCGCGTGCCCCGGTTCCCCGATTGCCGGTCGAAAGTGCCGACGGCACGCACTTCATCGAGACGGCCAATGTCCGCAGCGTCCGGGCGGATGCGCATTACACCCGCGTCCACGACGGCACCCGCGAGCGGATGTGCCCGTGGTCGATCTCGGAGGCCGAGGCCCAGCTCGATCCCTCGCTGTTCCTCCGCGTGCACCGCAGCCATATCGTCGCCATCCCCCATGTTGCGCTGGTCCGGAAGGAGGGCGACGGCGCCGTGCTCGAGCTCGATGGACCCTCGCCGCACCGTGTGCCGGTCAGCCGCGCCAAGATCGCCGAGGTGAAGGCCCGGCTGGGGCTGGCGAACCGGCGGCAGGCGTAGGGAAGTTAAGGAGGCGCGCTCTCTCACTCCCTCGCCACGCTAGTGCGGGGAGAGGGTGGGGTGAGGGGCCTCTCTCCACACCCGAGATCGTCGTGAGACCTGTACCCCCTCACCCGGATCGCGCCGACCGATGCTCCGCATCGCCGGGCGCGATCCGACCTCTCCTCGCAAGCGGGCAGAGGTGAAGGGTCCCCACCCCTGACGCAATTCGTGCGCTCAGGCCCGCAATTCGTGCAAAAAGCCCCTCTTTGTGCCCGAATGATTGCAGGCCGCCCCGCCGGGAGTGAGCTTTCCTCCAACGTCCGCGCCGTCAGCGCCAAGGACGAATGTGGGAGGAGATGATGATCCCGGGCTCATTCAGCTATCACCGGCCGGCGAGTGTCGCCGATGCCGTCAAACTTCTAACCGATCTCGGCGAGGATGCGCGGCCACTGGCCGGCGGGCACAGCCTGGTGCCGATGATGAAGCTTCGGCTCGCCACCCCCGCCCATCTGATCGACCTGCATGGCATCGCCGCCCTCAAGGGCATCCGCCGTGACGGCGACAATCTGGTCATCGGTGCGATGACCACCCAGCACGAGCTGCTGGCCTCGGACGACGTCGCCAAGGCGATGCCGATCCTGCACGAGGCGGCACTGCTGATCGCCGATCCGCAGGTGCGCTACCGCGGCACGATCGGCGGCAACGTCGCCAACGGCGACCCCGGCAATGACATGCCGGCGCTGATGATGACGCTGGGAGCGACCTATCGCCTCGAAGGCGCCAGCGGCGCCCGCGATGTCGCGGCGGCCGACTTCTACCAGGGTGCCTATTTCACCGCGCTCGAGCCCGGCGAAATCCTGACCTCCGTGACGGTTCCCGTCCCCGCGTCCGGCCATGGCTACGCCTACGAAAAGCTCAAGCGCAAGGTCGGCGACTACGCCACCGCAGCGGCCGCCGTCGTCCTCACCATGGCGGGCGGCAAGGTCGCGACCTGCGCGATCGGCCTCACCAACGTCCACGAGACGCCGCTGCTCGCCGAAGATGCGGCCAAGGCTGTGATCGGCACCAGCCTCGATGCGGCGACGCTCAAAAAGGCCGCAGCGGCAGCCGAAGCGATCATGGCACCGGCCGCGGATGCGCGCGGGCCGGTCGAATACCGCAAACATGTCGGCGGCATCATGGTGACGCGGGCGCTGCAGCGCGCCGCTGCCAAGGCGAAGTAAGGGAGGGACCGATGGCCAAAACACACGTCACCATGAAAGTGAACGGCGCCGAGGTCGAAGGCCTCGTCGAGCCGCGCACGCTGCTGGTGCATTTCATCCGTGAAAATCTGCAGATGACCGGCACCCATATCGGCTGCGAAACCACCCATTGCGGTGCCTGCACCGTCGATATCGACGGCATGTCGGTGAAATCCTGCACCATGTTCGCCGTGCAGGCGCAAGGCAGCGACATCACCACGGTCGAAGGCATGGCCAATGCCGACGGCACGCTGTCCGCGCTGCAGGAGGGCTTCCGCATGATGCATGGCCTGCAATGCGGCTTCTGCACGCCCGGCATGATCGTGCGCGCGCATCGCCTGCTGAAGGAAAATTCCTCGCCGAGCGAGCAGGAAATCCGGATGGGCATCTCCGGCAACATCTGCCGCTGCACCGGTTACCAGAACATCGTTCGAGCGATTCAATATGCCGCCGCGAAGATCAACGGCGTGGAATTCCAGGAGGCCGCAGAATGAATGACCTCACTCCCACGCGGGAACAACGCACCGCTGCGCTCGAAGGCATGGGCTGCAAGCGCAAGCGCGTCGAGGACATCCGCTTCACGCAAGGCAAGGGCAATTACGTCGACGACGTCAAGCTGCCGGGCATGCTGCATGGCGACTTCGTCCGTTCGCCGCATCCGCATGCGCGCATCAAGAAGATCGACGACAGTGCGGCGCTGAAGGTTCCGGGCGTGCTCGCGGTGATCACCGCCGAGACGCTGAAGACCGTCAACCTCGCCTGGATGCCGACACTCGCGGGCGACGTGCAGATGGTGCTGGCCGACGGCAAGGTGCTGTTCCAGAACCAGGAGGTCGCCTTCGTCGTCGCCACCGACCGCTACGCGGCCGATGACGGCATCAACGCGGTGGTCGTCGAATACGAGCCGCTGCCGCCGCTGGTCGATCCCTTCAAGTCGATGGACAAGGATGCGCCGGTGCTGCGCGAGGACCTCGTCGGCAAGATGTCGGGCGCACATGGTCCGCGCAAGCACGACAACCACATCTTCGAGTGGACCGTCGGCGACAAGGAATTGACCGACGCGGCCTTCAACAAGGCCGAGGTCAAGATCAAGGAGATGATCTCCTATCACCGCACCCATCCGTCGCCGCTGGAGACCTGCCAGTGCGTCTGCTCCTTCGACAAGATCAAGGGCGAGCTGACGATCTACGGCACGTTCCAGGCCCCGCACGTGATCCGCACCGTGGTGGCGCTGATCGCAAAACTGCCGGAGCACAAGATCCATGTGATCGCGCCCGATATCGGCGGCGGCTTCGGCAACAAGGTCGGCGCCTATCCCGGCTACATCTGTGCGGCAGTGGCCACCATCGTCACCGGCAAGCCGGTGAAATGGGTCGAGGACCGCATCGAGAATCTGACCGCAACCTCGTTTGCGCGCGACTACCACATGACCACGGAGATCGCGGCGACCAAGGACGGCAAGGTGACAGGCCTCCGCGTGCACGTGCTCGCCGATCACGGTGCGTTCGACGCCTGCGCCGACCCGTCGAAATGGCCGGCCGGCTTCTTCAACATCGTCACCGGCTCGTACGACTTCCCGACCGCGCATCTGGCTGTCGACGGCGTCTACACCAACAAGGCGCCCGGTGGCGTCGCCTACCGTTGCTCGTTCCGCGTCACGGAGGCGGCGTACTGCATCGAGCGCGCCATGGATATCCTGGCGCAAAAGCTCAACATGGATCCGGCTGAGCTGCGGCTGAAGAACTTCATCAAGCCGGAGCAATTCCCTTATCACTCGGCGCTGGGCTGGGAATACGATTCCGGCGACTATCACACGGCCATGCGCAAGATGATGCAGACCGTGGACTATGCCGGGCTGCGCAAGGAGCAGCAGGAGAAGCGGGCCGCGTTCGCGCGCGGCGAGACCCGCGAGATCATGGGTCTCGGCATCTCCTTCTTCACCGAGATCGTCGGCGCCGGCCCGTCGAAGAATTGCGACATCCTGGGCATCGCGATGTTCGATTCCTGCGAGATCCGCATGCATCCGACCGGTGCGGGCATCGCGCGCATGGGCACCAAGAGCCAGGGCCAGGGCCACGAGACCACCTGGGCCCAGATCATCGCCACCGAGATCGGCATCCCCGCCGACAACATCATGGTGGAAGAGGGCAATACCGACACCGCGCCTTACGGGCTCGGCACCTACGGTTCGCGTTCGACGCCGGTGGCGGGCGCTGCGATCGCGATGGCTGCGCGAAAGATCAAGGCCAAGGCGCAGATGATCGCGGCCTACAAGCTCGAAGTCCACGAGGACGATCTCGAATTCGACATCGACGGCTTCCGCGTCAAGGGCCTGCCGGAGAAGTTCATGTCGATGAAGGATATCTGCTGGGCGGCCTACAACTCGGTGCCCCCCGGCATGGAGCCTGGGCTGGAGGCGGTGAGCTATTATGATCCGCCCAACATGACCTATCCATTCGGTGCGTATCTCTGCGTGATGGACATCGACGTCGACACCGGCGTGTACAAGGTCCGGCGTTTCTACGCGCTCGACGATTGCGGCACCCGCATCAACCCGATGATCATCGAGGGTCAGGTCCATGGCGGCCTCACCGAAGCCTTCGCCATCGCGATGGGCCAGGAGATTCGTTACGACGAGGTCGGCAACGTCGTCACCGGCTCGTTCATGGACTTCTTCATGCCGACCGCGGTGGAGACACCGCATTGGGAGACCGACTTCACCGTCACCCCGTCGCCGCATCACCCGATCGGCGCCAAGGGCGTCGGCGAGAGCCCGAATGTCGGCGGCGTGCCGGCCTTCTCCAACGCGGTCAACGACGCATTCTCGTTCCTGGGCAGCACGCATATCCAGATGCCGCATGATTTCTGGCGGAACTGGAAGGCGGCCAAGGATCTGGGTGCGGTGGCGTAGTGTTGTCGTCATTGCGAGGAGCGAAGCGACGAAGCAATCCAAACTGTCTCTGCGGAAAGATTTCTGGATTGCTTCGCTTCGCTCGCAATGACGGAGGAATATGGAGATGAAAAACCGAGACGAGATCGCGCAAGCTTTGGCCGCATCCGGCTACATTGCCGATGCGGACCTCGCGACGGCGATCTCGCTGATGCAGTTGCTGCGGCGTCCGCTGCTGCTCGAGGGCGAGGCGGGCGTCGGCAAGACCGAGGTGGCGAAGGCGCTGGCCAAGGTGCACGCGACCGAGCTGATCCGCCTGCAATGCTACGAGGGCCTCGACCAGTCCGCCGCGCTCTACGAATGGAACTATCAGCGCCAATTGCTGGCGATCCAGGCGCATCGTGGCGCCGACAGCATCGAAGACCAGGTGTTCTCGGAGAAGTATCTGCTGGAGCGTCCGTTGCTCGCCGCGATCCGCCGGCCGAAGGCGCCGGTGCTGCTGATCGACGAGATCGACCGCGCCGACGACGAGTTCGAAGCCTTCTTGCTGGAGCTGCTCTCCGACTTCCAAATATCCATTCCTGAGCTCGGCACCATCCCCGCCGTCACCATCCCGCATGTCGTGCTGACTTCGAACGGCACGCGCGAACTCTCCGACGCGCTGCGCCGGCGCTGCCTCTATCATTACGTCGACTATCCCGATGTGGACCGGGAAGCCCGCATCATCCTCGCGCGCGTCGCCGGTGCGAGCCCGTCGCTCTCGCTGCAGATCGCGCGCATGGTCGAGGGTGTCCGCAAGGAGGAATTGCGAAAGGTACCTGGAGTGGCGGAAACGCTGGACTGGGCCGCGGCGCTGGTCGGCCTCGATGTCGGCAATCTCCAGGATGCACCCGAGACTGTGCATGAAACGATGGTCTGCCTGCTCAAGACCCACGAGGACCGCGCCCGCGTCACGGGCGAAGTGACGCAGCGCCTGCTGGGGAAGGTCGCATGAGCTGCTGCGGCTCCAGCCCGGGATATGACGACCTCAACGAGGTCTCGCGCCTCGTGTCCGCACGGCTCGCCGCTTTCCTCCGCACGCTCCGCGACGCCGGTTTCAGCGTCGGGCTCGCGGAGGGGCAGGATGCGGCGACGCTGATGTCATCGGGTTACGCGGCGAAGCCGGGCGTGTTGCGCGCGGCGTTCAAGCATTTGTTCTCGCAGCGCAAGTCGGATTGGGACAAGTTCGACGGTCTGTTCGACGCGTTCTGGCTCGGTAAGCGCGTTCGCTCGCGTTCCCGCACAATTGGATCGACGCCCGGCGCCAACAATCCCTCGCTGAAGAGCCTGCAGAACTCAGCGGCGGAGCAGGGCGGCAGCCAGCCCGTCACCGACCAGCTTCCGTCCTCCGACGACGCGCCGGAGGGCCGCTCCGGCGAGGGCCGCATGGAAGGCGCCTCGCGCGTGGACAATCTCGCCGAGGTCGATTTCCGGAAACTGAGCGATCCCGACCAGGTCGCGCAGGCTCACGAAGCCGCAGCACAACTTGCGAAGGCCATGCGCACGCGGCTGGCGCGGCGTGACCTCGCGCGCCGGCGCGGCTATCGGCTCGATCTCCGTCGCACCATCCATCGCAACATCAACCATGGCGGTGTGCCGATCAGCCTCGTCAAGCGGCAGCGCAAGGACAAGCCGCTGCGGCTGGTCGTCCTGCTCGATGCCTCCGGCTCGATGAGCATGTACACGTCGGTGTTCCTGCGCTTCATACACGGCGTACTCGACCAGTTCCGCGAGGCCGAGGCGTTCCTGTTCCATACGCGCCTCGCCTATGTCTCCGACGCGATGAAAGAGAAGGATGCCGGCCGTGCGCTCGACCGGCTCTCGATCATGGCGCAGGGCGCGGGCGGCGGCACGAAGATCGGCGAGTCCTTGCAGACCTTCAATCGCTGGCACGCCGCGCGCGTGATCCATTCGCGCAGCTGCGTGATGATCGTCTCCGACGGTTACGAGACCGGCGACGCCGCACTGCTCGGCCGAGAGATGGCGGCGCTGCACCGCCGCTGCCGTCGTATCGTCTGGCTCAATCCGATGATGGCCTGGGAGGGTTATGCGCCCGAGGCGCGCGGCATCAGAGCGGCGCTGCCGCATGTCGATCTCTATGCGCCTGCGAATTCGCTTCAAAGCCTGCGCGCGCTCGAACCCTATCTGGCGAAGCTCTGAGGGACATGTCGATGACCGCTCATGTCGAAGTGCTGGATCTCGTAGCTCAGATGAAGGCCGCCGAGCGTGCCTTCGTGCTTGCGACGGTGGTGCGGACGGTGTCGGTGACCGCGGCGAAGGCTGGCGCCAAGGCGATCATCGCCGCCGACGGCACCATCGTCGCAGGTTGGATCGGTGGCGGCTGCGCCAGGGGCGCAGTGCTCAAGGCCGCGCGCGAGGCGCTCGCCGATGGCGAACCGCGTATGGTCTCGGTGCAGCCGGAAAACCTGCTGGCCGAGCTCGGCGTCAGCGCGGGGCAGAGCCGCGACGGCATCCGCTTTGCCAGCAACATGTGCCCGAGCAAGGGCACCATGGACATCTTTGTGGAGCCGGTGCTGCCGCATCCCTCGCTCGTTATTCTCGGCGCAAGCCCGGTGGCGCTGTCGCTCGCGGCGCAGGCGCGCGTGCTCGGCTATCACGTCACGCTGGCCGCGCCCGCAGCCGAGCTGCTGGCTCAGCCGGATGCGGACGCCATCATCGACGGCTACCAGCTCGGCGAACTCAACGATGCCAGGCGCTTCGTCGTGGTTTCGACGCAGGGCAAGGGCGACGAGGCGGCACTGCGCGCGGCGGTCGCGACCAAGGCGGACTATCACGCCTTCGTCGGCAGCCGCCGCAAGATGGCTTCGCTCCGCGCCAAGCTGCTTGCGGAAGGTGCCAGTGCCGCAGGGATCGACGATTTCAAGGCGCCGGCCGGGCTCGACCTCGGCGCCATCACGCCGGAGGAGATCGCGATGTCGATCCTCGCCGAGATCACCGTGGAACGCAGGCGCGGCCAGCGCGCCACCAATCAAGTCGCCAACAGAGAGTGAGACTCCCATCATGCAGATGAACGACAGCCAGCGAATCCCGGCCTCGCGCGAACAGGTGTGGGCGGCGCTGAACGATCCCGCTGTGCTGAAGCAGTGCATCCCCGGCTGCCAGTCTCTCGATGTGACCGCGCCGAACGAGATGACGGCCACCGTGGTGTTCAAGGTCGGCCCGGTGAAGGCGACCTTCAGCGGCAAGGTGACGCTATCAGATCTCGATCCGCCCAACTCCTATCGCATCTCCGGCGAAGGCTCTGGCGGCGTCGCGGGATTCGCCAAGGGCGGCGCGGTCGTGCGGCTCGAATCGGAGAGCGCCGACGTGACGGGGCTGCATTACGAGGTCGACGCGCAGATCGGCGGCAAGCTCGCCCAGCTCGGCGCGCGGCTGATCAACTCGACCGCGACCAAGCTGGCGGGAGAGTTTTTCAAGTCGTTTGCGGAAGTTGTGAGCGCGAAAGCCGAAGCGGGCTAGCTGCCGTAGGGTGGATGAGCGAAGCGTAATCCACCTCTTCTATTTCCGCGACAACAGAGGCGGTGGGTTACGCCCTCGGCTAACCCACCCTGCGAGAGCCGCGCAGGCCGCTCCAGCTCACCCCAGCGACACGCCCGCCTTCGCCCGGCTGATCCCCAACGTCAGGATCCGGTGCAGGAGATCTTTGTACTTCAGCCCGTCGTGCTGAGCCGCCGTCGCGAATTCCTGGCTCTTGGCGATCTCGGGATTGGGATTGGCTTCGATGAAATACGGCGTGCCGTCGGCGGCGAGGCGGAAATCGATGCGCGCGTAGCCGTCGAGGCCGAGCGCCCGGTAGATGCGCTTTGCCGCGCGCTGGATGCGTGCGGTGACTTCCGGTGCGAGATCCTTCGCCGGCCCGTCGACGATGCCGACCTTCTCCTGATAGTCGGTGTCGTGCTTGGCCTTCTCGGTCGCGATGTGGCGCGACCTGCGACCGCCCATGCTGCCGAACTTCAATTCCCACACCGGCAGCACGCGCAGCCGGTTGTTGCCGAGCACGCCGACATAGAGCTCGCGTCCCTCGATGAACTGCTCGGCGATCGCCGCGGTCTCGCTCCGGTCGTGGATGAAGGCGACGCGCTCCGCGAGCTTTTCGTCGGTGTCGACGATGGAGGCCTGGGAAATACCGGCAGATCCGTCCATGTTCAGCGCCTTGACGATCAGCGGCAGCGCAAGATGCTTCGGCCGCTTGACCTTGCGCCGCATCGGGAAAACGGCGAAGGCCGGCACCGCAATGCGGCGATGGTGCACCAGCGTCTTGGACAGATCCTTGCCGCGCGCCAGGATCAGGCCGCGCGGATTGCAGCCGGTGTAGGGGACCTTCATCAGCTCGAGGTAGCTGGCGATATGCTGGTCGTAGGCGACGTTGTTGTGGAATTCCTCCAGCAGCGTGAACACCACGTGGGGCTTGAACTGCTCGATCGCTTCGCGGACCGGCCGGATTTCCTCCTGGGCGCCGAGGACTCGAACCTCGTGCTTCGCCGCGCGCAAGGTGCTGACGACGTCGTATTCCGTCTTCCAGTTGTTGATTTCCTGCGGCGTGTATCCCTCGCTTGAATCCGGAGGCAGGAAGTCCGGATGCATCAGCACGAGAATGCGTTGTCGTCTCATAGCGCGATCCATTTGCGCCGAGACGGGCCGAACAGGGCGTGCATCGTCTTGGCGGTCACGAGGACGGTGAAATCGAGAACGAGCTTTTGTTCGGGGCCGACCGTGCGCAGATCGAGCTCGCGGCAGCGGGAGATCATCTCGTCGAGCACGGCATCGAGCGTGAGCTGGTTCTCGCCGGTCCATCGCGCCACCAGCTGCCTGATCTGGGCGCGGTGCCGGCGGATCAGCACCGCGGCCGGCTTGGAGCGATGGTGCCTGGGATCGGCGGAGAACAGCCGCGAGAGATCCCGGTCGTAGGTCTTCGGCGGCGTGAAGGCGTAGAACGCCTGCTTCTTCTTGTAGTGCTCTTCGAGCGTCTGGCTGAGCTGGCTCAGCGGATCGACGCGCTCCCGCGTCGTCACCGGCGGCCGCTTGCCCGCGATCTCCGCCATCAGCTCGTCGACATATTCGAGCTTCTTGAGAGCCGGCCAGCCGGCATAGCGCGTCCGCCAGTTCGAGCGTGGCCGCAGCCACACTGCGAAGGTCTCGGCAAAATCCTCGTCCGGATGGCTCTGCGCGTACCAGAGCCGGAGGTGCTGGACGTAACGCCTGCTGGCCGGATTGGGCCGGTAGTAGCGCGGGTAATGTTTCGACGAGGGACCGAACAGCTGCTGCCAGCGCCGGCGGCGCTGCAGCTGGTAACCGTGCTGCAGGGCATGGCCGGCCTCGTGGCGGAGGATGGCCATGCATTCGCGCCAGGTTCCGCCCTCGACGTCGAACATCTTCTTCTTCTCGAGCTTCATCAGGCGCGGATGGGCGAGATAGAAGGGGATGGCGATGCCGGGCACGCCGCCCGGGCTGAACCATTCGCTCGAGATCCATGTGTGCGGCCGCAGCCGGATGCCGCGCTCCTCGAGCTCCTCGTGCAGCGTGGCGACGCAATCCTCCAGCCACGTGCCTTCGACCGTCACCCTCAGGCTGGAGAGCCGCTGCTGGAGCAACTCGTCGTCCGACAGCTTTTCCCAGGCAAATTTCCGGCGCGGCATCAGGCATCCAGAGGGCGGAGATGACTCAGTGTCCGGATGATGTCATGGGCGGCAGCCGGCAACAACCCGTGGGGCGCGGGGCGCGCCGCGGCGCGAGGTGCCGCAGGGTGGGTTAGCCGAAGGCGTAACCCACCTCTTCAATTTCCGCGGAGACAGAAGTGGTGGGTTACGCCGGGCGGCCTGCGCTTGGCGCAGTCCGCAGGGCTAACCCACCCTACGAGATCGTGCTCAGTCGAACAGGCTCGACACCGACTCTTCGGCCGCGGTGCGCGCGATGGCGTCGGAGATCAGGCTGGCGATCGGCAGCGTGCGGATGTTCGGGGCCTTGGTCACCGCGTCGGTCGGCAGGATCGAGTCGGTGATCACGAGCTCCTTGAGCTTGGAGCCCGCGATGCGGGCGGCCGCGCCGCCGGAGAGTACGCCGTGGGTGATGTAGGCGTAGACGTCCTTGGCGCCCTTGGCGATCAGCGCGTCGGCCGCGTTCACCAGCGTGCCGCCGGAATCGACGATGTCGTCGATCAGGATGCAGGTGTAGCCGGAGACGTCGCCGATCACGTTCATGACCTCGGACTCGCCGGCGCGTTCGCGGCGCTTGTCGACGATGGCGAGCGGCGTGTTGATGCGCTTGGCGAGGCCGCGGGCACGCGCCACGCCGCCGACGTCAGGCGAGATCACCATCGTCTTGGACAGGTCGAACTTGTCCTTGATGTCGCGCACCATGATCGGCGCGGCGAACAGATTGTCGGTCGGAATGTCGAAAAAGCCCTGGATCTGGCCGGCATGCAGGTCGAGCGTCATGACGCGGTCGACGCCGGCCTGCGTGATCATGTTGGCGACGAGCTTGGCCGAGATCGGCGTGCGCGAGCCCGACTTGCGATCCTGGCGGGCGTAGCCGAAATAGGGCAGCACCGCCGTGATGCGGCGCGCCGAGGAGCGGCGCAGCGCGTCGGTGATGATTAGCAATTCCATCAGATGGTCGTTGGCCGGGAACGAGGTCGACTGGATGATGAAGGCATCCGAGCCGCGGACGTTCTCCTGGATCTCGACGAAGATCTCCATGTCGGCGAAGCGCCGCACCACCGCTTTGGTGAGCGGCATGTCCAGGCCCTGCGCGATCGCCTGGGCGAGAGCCGGATTGGAGTTGCCGGCGACAAGCTTGATGGAGCCGTTCTTGGCCGACATGGACGCTTCCTCCCGCGCTTTGCTGGATACGACGTTCAACATCTCAAGATACCCACTGGCAGCACGGTTACGACGGGCGAGGAAATATCAGGCCGAGGGCTGCAATGGCAACCCGGGATGCTACGTTTTCCCTTTGAAAATCCTGAGTCGGACCAACGGTTTGGCCGCAACTTGAGGCCGTGGTTTAGCGGGGGTTATCGCTCGGCATAGCCGAGCGCGGACGCCGGCATCTCGGGCGTTGGAGCTCCCGGCATCACGCTCGCCACCGCCGGTCCGCGCAGACCGGGAACAGCGCCCGGCGCGTCCGGAGTTCCGTTGATCATGTTGGAAAGTCCGCTGAATCCGGCCTGGGCGATCTTCCGCAACACGAGATCGTCCGCGGCTTGCCACGGATCGCGGCCGCCCTTGGCGGCGGTCGGTTCCTCGCCGGAGAGACGCAGCGCGCGCTGCTGGTTGGCGTCGTAGACGTCCCAGACCCAGGCGATCACGGTCTTGCCGCGCACCACCTGGGCGGAGAGATAGCTGCGCACGCGATAGGCAGCCGAGCCCTCGCGGGAGACCACGGACAGGCTGCGCAGCTTGGATTCGCTGTCGAGCACGCCGACCATGCGGTCGAACACCTGCGGAGGTGGTCCATCGATCGATTCGAAAGCCACGGTCGCTCCCGAGCCGCCGCTCGGCGCCATCGCGTAGGAGTTGGCGGGCGCGTTGCCGCCGGCGCAGCCGGCCAGCACGGTCGCCGCTGCCAGCAGCATGACCGCCAGCACGCGCGAACCCGCGCGGCCCAAGATGAATGACGCGTCCCTCATTATGGAGGGCAGCGATATCGTTAAAATCGATTAAGGTCTAGGGCGGCGGCGACACAGATCCGGGGCAATCCGGGTACGAAATTTGTTCATCGCCCCGGAATGAGACGACGTTGCCGGTGTGTTCACCCCTCCAGCGCGATCGCGTGAACGTGGCGGCCGTAATCCGGCTCCTTGCGATGCACCGAGCGGCGATAGCTGAAAAAGCGTTCGTCGGCATAGGTGTCGAGACCAAGGTCGTCGATCATCAGGATGCCCGCCGCTTCCAGCCGCTTGCGGATGAAGCCGGCGAGATCGAACATCGCGTGCCCGTCGCGGACCGACGGGATGAAGAACATCGCGTTGTCCGCGTCGGCCTCGATGAAGCGTGCGACGAACTCGTTGCCGACCTCGTAGCTGTCCTGCCGGATCAATGGGCCGATCGCGGCGATGATGCCGCTGCGTGAGGCGCCGAGTTTTTCCATCGCTTGAATCGTGGACTCCAGTACGCCCGTGAGCGCGCCCTTCCAGCCGGCATGCGCACCGCCGATCACGCCCGCGTTGGGGTCGACGAACAGCACCGGGCCGCAATCGGCCGTGGAGACGCCGAGCGCGATGCCGGGCGTCTTCGTCACCAGCGCATCTCCCTTCGGCCGCGGTCCGCTCGGCCATGGCGCGTCGGCAACGAGCACATCGGGCGAATGGATCTGGTGCAGGCTGAGGAAGCGCTCCGGCGCGACGCCGACATGCTCGGCCATCCGGCGGCGGTTCTCCGCGACGAGGGCCTGATCGTCGTTGGAGCCGAGCCCTGCGTTCAGCGCGGCATAGATGCCGGTGGAGACGCCGCCGTCACGGGTGAAAAAGGCATGGCGCAGGCCGGGCACCGCTGACAGCAGCGACGAAGTGAGGGTCATCAATTGCCTCCGGCGTGTTCGAGATCGCTGAGGCCGGCGATGCCGGTCAGGCGCGGCTCGGAGATGCCGAGCACCTTGAACATCGATCCCATGCCGCTGCGGCCGGTGTCGGTCAGGCGCTTGAGTGCGACCGAGATGTCGGTCGCGACCTCAGGGGTCGCCTTCTGCATCAGCGCGTTGGCGCGCGTGTCGATGCCGACGCGCTTGAGGAAATCGCCCTGCGTGACCGGGCCGTGCACGCGTGCGCCGACATCCTCGGCTGCGCGCGCCAGCGCCTGGAAGTCGACATGGGCGGTGACGTCGGCCTGGCCCGGCGCCTTCAGCGGATCGGTGAAGGTATGGCGCGCGATCGCCTGGAAGGTGTCGCCGGCATCGCTGCGCAGATGGCCGTAATCGATGATCAGCGCCGCGCCGTCCTGGTCGCGCACGCGCGTGGCGAGCTTCATGATCTCGCCGTCGGGGCGCCATTCGAACACCGCCCCGACCGGCGCTGCGCGCACCAGCGGCGGCAGCAGCACGTCGAAGCGCGGCGTCGGCTCGGACGCGGCGCCGAACTGGAGCTTGCCGTTGGGATCGACCTCGATCACGCGCTCGTGCCAGCCGTTCTCGCGCTTCACCATCTGGTGGATCGGCAGCACGTCGAAATATTCATTGGCGAGGATGACGCTCGGGCCATCCGGCACGTCGTCGATGCTGTCGTGCCAGGAGATGTTGCGCACGCCCGACAGCGTCGCGCCCTGCCGCTCGCGCAGCACGGGATTGACCTCGACCATGTGGATATGGAGCGCCTGGTAGAGCGGCGGCAGCACGCGGAGCGCGCGCAGCGCATCGGCCATCATGGTGCCGCGGCCAGGGCCGAGCTCGATCAGCCGCAGGAATTGCGGCGAGCCCATCTGCTTCCAGACCGAGGCGGTCCACAGGCCCAGCAATTCGCCGAACATCTGGCTGACCTCGGGAGACGTGGTGAAGTCGCCCTCACGCCCGAGCGGATCGCGCGAGATGTAGTAGCCGTAGCGCGGATGCATCAGGCACAGTTCCATGTACCGCCAGACCGGCATGGGGCCCGAGGATTTGATCAGCGCCCTGATCTCGTTGAGTAGCGGCTGTTCGGTCACGGTTGATGTTCTCGACGAAATTAACGAATGGCGTCCGTGGGCTTCGGCGTACCGCGCCGCACTGCCAATACAATAAGTATGCCGCCCACAATAAGCATCGGGATCGACAACAGCATGCCCATGGTTAATCCGCCCCAGAGATAGCCGAGTTGGATGTCCGGTTCGCGGAAGTGCTCGCCGATGATCCGGGTCAGGCCGTAGATCAGGATGAAGCTGCCGAGGATCAGGCCCGGCCGTTTCAGGGCGCCGAGGCGGATCATCATCGCGAGCACGGCGAACAGCAGAAGGCCCTCCATGCCCGCCTCATAGAGCTGGCTCGGATGGCGCGGCACGTCACCGCCTGATGGAAACACCATGGCCCAGGGCAGGCTGGGGTCCGCGGCGCGGCCCCACAATTCGCCGTTGATGAAGTTGGTGACCCGCACCAGGAAGATCCCGATCGGCGCGACACCGCAGGTGATGTCGCCGAGCGACAGGATCGAGATGCCGTTCTTGTGAGCAAACCACATCACCGCGACGACGCAGCCGAGGAAGCCGCCGTGGAACGACATGCCGCCTTCCCACAATTTGAAGATGGCGGCGGGATGCTCGATGAAGAATGGCAGATTGTAGAACAGCACGTAGCCGGTGCGCCCGCCGACGATGATGCCGAGCGTCACCCACAGGATGAAGTCGTCGATCTGCGGCAGACTGATCGGCGAGGACGCGCCGGCCCACAGCCTGCCGTTCTTGATCAGGGTGCGCGCATAGAACCAGCCGAAGGTGATGCCGCAGATATAGCCGAGTGCATACCAGCGAATTGCGAACGGTCCGATCTCGAGTGCGATCGGACTGAACTGCGGAAAATCGATGAGCAGAAAGGGCATCAGGCCTTCTATTGTTTAGACGAGGTTGCGGCGATAGAGCGCGAGCAGGCGCTCCCAATGCCGCTCGGCGGCGTCGCGGTCGTAGACCGGACGCTTGGGGAAGGCGAAGCCGTGATGCGTGCCGGGATAGATCTCGACCTCGGCCTTCGCGCCGTTCATGGCGCCCTTGACCTTCTCGACGATCTCCGCCGGCGCGTAGATGTCGGTCTCGGCGCAGGCGAAATAGAGCTCGGCCTTGGTCTTGCCGGCCGCAAGATGCGGACTATCGTTCTCGTCGGTGGCGAGCTGCGTGCCGTAGATCGAGGCGGCCGCCTTGACGCGATCGGGGAAATGCGTGGCGGCATTCACGGCATAGCGGCCGCTCATGCAGTAGCCGACGGTGCCGATGATTTCAGTGTTCGCGGCCGACTGTCCCTTGGCATAGGCGAGCAGCGCCTTGGTATCTTCCATGATCATGGGGATCGTGAGCGAGCCCATGAGTGCGAACATGCGCTTGCGCTCGGGCGCATTCGGATCGGCCGGCAGCGCGCCGAGCTCCATCACGCCGGAGCGGTAATAGAGGTTCGGCAGCATCACGTAATAGCCCGATGTCGCGAGCCGGCGCGCCATGTCGCGCAGCTCTTCGCGGATCGCCGGCGCATCCATGTAGAACAGGACGACCGGAAACGGCCCGCCGCGTTCGGGATGGCTGATGAAGGTTGCGGTGTGTCCGTCCTTGGTCGGGATCGCGATCTGCCGGTCGATCATCTCGTGCGCTTTCTGATTCTTGTTATGCAGGGACGTTGATTACGATTGCAAGGAAACCGGGGCATGACAAGGATACCGCCG
>Ga0065165_1001266_pt1 | contig 28578 bp, 24 predicted proteins | sample AraplaMF_Cvi_mMF_FD_63813 | JGI IMG/M metagenome (GOLD analysis project Ga0065165, IMG submission 63813) | Arabidopsis root microbial communities from the University of North Carolina, USA - plate scrape MF_Cvi_mMF (version 2) (version 3) | ecosystem: Host-associated > Plants > Roots >... | reverse complement strand
TTCTGCCCGAAGCGGCGAATGGATCCCTGCATCCTCGGCCAACGCTGCCGCCGAGACGACCAAAGTGGCACTCTACTTCGCAAAAGTCGACACGGCAGGACTTGCCTCGTCAGCGGGGACTGTGCACACATTACTTATGCATTTTTTCACTGGCAGCTCAAGCGAAATTCAGATGAGCGACAGCGCGGTGGCCGGAAGATCCACTCTCAATGTGACGCCGATCGCCGTCTGCGCGATGTCTCCCAATGCGGCAAGCCAGAATACTTATACGACGTCGGGCGGTACCACTCTCAACGAGCTGGTGCAGTATGGGTTCAGACGCGGAGTGTCCTATGATCTCATGCAACTGAATCCGAACGCGACTACTGCCGTTCGCTATGTGATCAATCCGGTCGTTGTGCCAGGAGGATCCACCTCGCCGTTCGATACGGCCACACTTGCGCCGTTCATGTGCAGTGGCAACGTTTGGGTTCCACGTCTGACGGGCGGAGCCATCCGTGTAACGCAACTACCGTCCACCTCTCCACTTACGTCCTTTTACACGCCCCTCAATTCCCGGTTTGACACCTATGGCAGCGGCCCATGTGCGGCAAACGGCGCGCCCCCAGACTACAACATCAAAGCTTATGAATACGACAAAGACAATGTCGTCCGATGGATGAGCCCCATTAAAGGTAGTCGCGCTGCCGTTACAGCGACATCGCGCGGCAAGCTTGAGACTGTCGCCGATTTGCCGACTCCACCGGCCTCACCAGGCGATTACGGTCCACTCTGGGCGTTTGCGAAGGCCGCCAAGGCGCCTACTCCACTGGACGCTCCGGAACCCACTAATGGCTATCCAACCTTCAGCACAGGCGATTGGCCTACCCTTTACAAGTCCGGCCCAACGGCACCAAGCTATCCAACAGCGTCGGCTACACCATATCTATCGACGAGCACTTCCTCCGGTAATTATGCGAGCCCCAGCGCAGCAAACCTTGAGATCTCGACCCTTCAACGGCGAGTACTGAATGTGCCGCTGTTGGCCTGTTCGCCTTCAGCACCTGCTGGCGCCAACGTCAATGCGACCGTCATCGGGATCGGAAAATTTTTCATGACGGTGCCGGCCACCGAGGACAGTCTCATCGCGGAGTTCGCTGGCCTGATTCCAGAGCAGTCTCTTTCCGGCCAAGTGGAGCTCTATCCATGAATTCGCATCTCTTCGAGAATTTACCGCGTTCCCGGAAACGCGAGCGTGGCTCTTCGGCAATCGAATTGGCGCTGGTATTGCCCATCCTCGTGACGCTTCTTACATTTCCTGTTTTTTATGCCCGCTGCCTGTGGCATTACACCGCCGCTCAAAAAGCGGCGCAGGACGCAGCACGCTATATGGCAGGGGTTCCCGCTGCAGAAATGAGATCCAGGAGGCTCGCCGCTGACGCGCAAAGGATCGCGGAAGAAATCGCCAGACAAGAGATCGCTGAACTGGCTCCAGGAACATACTTCGACCCACCGCAGGTCACATGCGACGGACTTTCATGTGGCTCGGCAATCGGAAGGACCCCAAGCAAAGTTCGTGTGTACATCACCTTTGGGATGGCCGACACATTTTTCGGGGTGGTGGACACCGGTCGCTATGGCTTGTTAATCACAGCTGACGTCACGATGCGCTATGCAGGCAACTAATATTAAACCGCAACGCTCTCGAAAGCTGGGTGTTCGAGAGTCAGGTGTCGCCGCCGTTGAATTCGCGCTGCTTGCGCTTGTATTTTTCACCGTCGTCTTCGGCGTCATTGAGGTTTCCCGCCTGCTGTTTGTCTACAATACACTACAGGAAGTTACGCGCCGCGCGGCGGCTGCCGCGGTCAGTGTTTATCCCAATAATGCTTCGGAAATCGCGAGGGTGAAGCAAAACGCCGTGTTCAGGAACGCGCCGGGCGAACTCGTGCTCGCGTCCCCCATTACAGACCAGCACGTTCGCCTGGAATACTTAAAATTCGACCTGTCCGTAGTCTCCGAAGCTTCCTGGCCTGCAAGTGCAGCCACTAACCGCGCCATTTGCATGGCAAACCCCCACGCCTCGAATTGCATTCGTTTTGTCCGCGTTAGTATTTGTGACCTTGGATCGGCCACAACGTGCAATCCAGTCAGATCACAAATGCTATTGCCATTGATCGATCTGCGCATTCCCCTTCATAAAGCCACGACGATTGCTCCTGTCGAGTCGCTTGGTTATGTTCTGGGCACCCCGCCGCCGTATATCCCTCCGCCCTGCTCGTGCTGAAAGGAGTTTCAGAGCGAGCAGGATGCCTGAGCGATTCCTCTCGGCGCATATAGTAAGTATGCGTTCGATTACCGGTGTTTCTAGGTTTCCAATACTTGGAATACACGCTCTGCAACTTGCTTTGCAGTCAAGCGGACTAAATCGGGCGGCAGCATTTGTCGATCCCTGAGTAGCTCTTCGACAAGCTCGTCCCGCGTCGTTTTAGGATGCTGGCTCAACCGGAGCGTATTTCTGTGGACGCGCACCCAGCCGCGAACCGCTGAACAGGTGTTCATTTACCTTGCCCAAAAACGCAGGATTTTGCCAGCGTCGACAATAAAAAGCCCCTGAAAATCAGGGGCTTGGACTTCATTTCCTGCTGAGCTGGCAATTATTCCCACTCAATCGTCGCCGGCGGCTTACCCGAAATATCATAAACAACCCGGTTCAAACCCCGAACCTCATTGATGATCCGGTTCGACACCCGGCCCAGCAAATCATGCGGCAGATGCGCCCACTGCGCCGTCATGAAGTCCAGCGTCTGCACGGCGCGCAGCGCAACGACATACTCATAAGTACGCCCATCGCCCATCACGCCAACCGATTTCACCGGCAGGAACACCGCAAACGCCTGCGACGTCGCCTCATACCAGTTAATCGGCGCCTTGCCGGCATCGATACCCGGCACCATGGGCGAAGCAAACGGCGTATTCCGCAGCTCTTCGATGAAGATGGCATCGGCTTCACGCAGCATATCCGCATACTCGCGCTTCACCTCACCGAGGATACGCACGCCCAGGCCCGGCCCCGGGAAGGGGTGGCGGTAGACCATATCGTGCGGCAGACCCAGCGCCACGCCCAGCTTGCGCACCTCATCCTTGAACAGTTCGCGCAGCGGCTCCAGCAGCTTGAGGTTGAGCGTCTCCGGCAAGCCACCCACATTGTGATGGCTCTTGATGGTCTGGCCCTTCTTGCCCTTCCCTGCCGACTCGATCACGTCCGGATAGATGGTCCCTTGCGCCAGCCACTTCGCATTGGTCAGCTTACCCGCTTCGACCTGGAACACCTCCACGAACTCCCGTCCGATGATCTTGCGCTTCTGCTCCGGATCGGTCACGCCGGCCAGGTGGCCCATGAACTGGTCCGAGGCGTCGATGCGCAGCACCTTCACGCCGAGGTTTTTCGAGAACATGTCCATCACCATCTTGCCCTCGTCCTTGCGAAGCAGGCCGTGGTCGACGAAGACGCAGGTCAGCTGGTCGCCGATGGCGCGGTGGATCAGGGCCGCGGCCACGCTCGAGTCGACGCCGCCGGACAGCCCGAGGATGACTTCATCCGTGCCGACCTGGGCGCGGATTTTCTCGACCGCTTCGCCGATGTAGTCCGGCATGTTCCAGTCGCTCTTGCAGCCGCAGATCTCGTGCACGAAGCGGCCAATGATGGCTTCGCCCTGCGTGGTGTGCGTGACCTCGGGGTGGAACTGCAGCGCGTAGAAGCCGCGTTCCTCGTCGGCCATCGCGGCGATCGGGCACGAAGGCGTGCTGCCCATCAGCTTGAAGCCTTCCGGCATTTCCAGGACCTTGTCGCCGTGGCTCATCCACACCTTCAGCATGCCGTGCCCTTCGTCGGTGACGAAGTCGTTGATGCCGGTCAGGAGTTTGGTATGGCCGCGGGCGCGCACCTCGGCGTAGCCGAATTCGCGGACCTTGCCGTTTTCGACCTTGCCGCCCAGCTGGGCCGCCATGGTCTGCATGCCGTAGCAGATGCCGAGCACCGGCACGCCGAGTTCGAACACGGCCTGCGGCGCACGCGGCGAGTCGCCTTCCAGCGTCGAGTTATGGCTGCCCGACAGGATCACGCCGGAGGCGCCGTAGTTGCGGACGAAGTCGTCTCCGATATCGTAGGGAAAGACCTCCGAAAACACACCGGCATCGCGCACGCGGCGGGCGATCAGCTGGGTAACCTGGGAACCGAAGTCGAGAATGAGGATTTTGGAATGCATAGGATCTTCTAATGGCGAATACAAAAACGCGGCCGCTTAGTTTCACTTAGGGCCGCGTTTCATGGATCTTTTACTCGGACCGGTAGTTCGGCGCTTCTTTCGTGATCTGCACGTCGTGCACGTGCGATTCGCGCATGCCGGCCGAGGTGATCTCGACGAACTCCGCTTTCGAGCGCAGCTCTTCGATGGTGGCGCAGCCGCAGTAGCCCATCGACTGGCGCACGCCGCCGACCAGCTGGTAGATAATGGCCAGCACGCTGCCCTTGTAGGCGACGCGGCCTTCGATGCCTTCCGGGACGAACTTGTCGGCCTTGGCAGACGCTTCCTGGAAGTAGCGGTCGGCCGAACCTTCGGCCATCGCACCCAGCGAGCCCATGCCGCGGTAGCCCTTGTAGCTGCGGCCCTGGTACAGAATCACTTCGCCCGGCGCCTCTTCGGTACCGGCAAACATCGAGCCCATCATGACGGTGTGGGCGCCTGCCGCCAGTGCCTTCGAGATGTCGCCCGAGTAGCGGATGCCGCCGTCGGCGATGCAGGGCACGCCCGTGCCTTCGAGGGCTTCGGCCACGTTCGAGATCGCGGTGATCTGCGGCACGCCGACGCCGGCGACGATACGGGTGGTGCAGATCGAGCCCGGGCCGATGCCGACCTTGACCGCATCCGCGCCGGCTTCGACCAGCGCACGCGCGGCGGCGGCGGTGGCGATGTTGCCGCCGATGACGTCGACTTCCGGGTAGGTGTCCTTGATCCACTTCACGCGGTCCAGGATGCCCTGCGAGTGGCCGTGGGCGGTGTCGACCACCAGCACGTCCACGCCGGCCTTCACCAGCAGTTCCACGCGTTCCTTGTCCTTGTCGCCCACGCCCACTGCCGCGCCCACGAGCAGCTTGCCCTGCGCATCCTTGGATGCGTTCGGGTGTTCGTGCGATTTCAGGATGTCCTTGACGGTAATCAGGCCGCGTAGTTCGAAGGCGCTGTTCACGACCAGCACGCGCTCGAGGCGGTGCTTGTTCATCAGGCGCTTGGCTTCGTCGGTATCGGCTTCTTCAGTGACGTACACCAGCTTTTCGCGCGGGGTCATCTTGGTGCGCACTTCCGCTTCCAGGTCTTCCTCGAAGCGCAGGTCGCGGTTGGTGATGATGCCGACCACCTGCTTGCCTTCGACGACCGGGAATCCGCTGAAACCATGCTGGTGCTGGAGGGCGATGACGTCGCGGATCTTCATCGTCGGCGGCACGGTGATCGGGTCGCGCAGCACACCGGCTTCGAAACGCTTGACGCGCGCCACTTCGCGAGCCTGGTCGGCCGGACGCAGGTTCTTGTGGATGATGCCGATGCCACCCTCCTGTGCCATCGCGATCGCGAGGCGGGCTTCGGTGACGGTGTCCATGGCGGCGGACAGCAGCGGAATGTTCAGCGAGATATTCCGGGTCAGCTTGGTGCGCAGGGACGTGTTGGCCGGGAGGATGTTGGAGTAGGCCGGGACGAGCAGCACGTCATCGAAGGTGAGTGCTTTCTGAAGAAGACGCATAGTTTTATTTCCTATAGGCGCAAAAGCGAATTATACAGAAACTCTTATAAAACTTCTTCAGAAGGTCCAAAAATGCGGGAAACCGGCTTGACACTCGGCCATTTCGTGCATACCACACGCGATTGACAGCGCCCCGGAATCGTGGCGAAATCAGGGGAGTGATAACGCGAGGAAACATCATGAACCCACTTTGGCTGCGCCTGCTGTGCGCGGGCGCCCTGGCGCTGACGTCGCTCCTCGCCCATGCCCAGTACAGCTGGATCGACGACAAGGGCATGCGCGTGTTCTCGGACCGCCCGCCACCGGCCGGCACGCCACCCGAGCGCATCCTGAAAACGCCGCGCGGCATGGAAGCGGCGGCGCCAGCTGCGCAGGATGCGGCAGCCGGCGCCAACCCGGATGCGGCGCAGCCCGCCATGCCGGAGTGGAAAAAGCAGGAAGAGGATTACAAGAAGCGCAGCGCCCAGCGCGCCGAGGACGCGGCGAAAGAAAAACAGTCGCTGGCGGAATGCGCCTGGGCCCGCGAGGCGAAGACGAAACTCGAGCGCCCGGGCCGCCTGGAGTGGGACGACAAGAACGGCAAGCGGGGCGTCATGTCCGAGGCCGATCGCCGGGGCGAGCGGGAACGCGCGGACAAGATCCTGTCACGCTGCGTCTGAGGACTGCTTCTTCGCCGCGCGCTTGCGCCGCGAATCCTTGGGATCCGCCACCAGCGGCCGGTAGATCTCGATGCGGTCGCGCTCGCGCAGCACGGTATCGAGCGTCTTCTTCTTGCTGTAGATGCCGACCGGCTGGGTCACCAGGTTGATTTCCGGGAAGCGCGCCAGCACGCCGCTGCCTTCGATGGCCTGGCCGATGGTGGTGCCCGGCGCCACGCGCATCGGATGCACGAACTCATCCTGCGGCGTGGCGTACACCAGGTAGACCTGCAGCTGTTCTGTATCAGACGCCATATACCTGCTCGGCACGCTTGCAGAAGGAATCGACCATGGTGTTGGCGATCATGCCGAACACCGGCCCCACGATCTGCTCCAGGATCACGCTGGAGAACTCGTATTGCATGTCGAAGTCGATCTTGCAGGCATCGGCGCGCAGCGACTTGAAGCTCCAGACCGCTTCAAGCATCTTGAAAGGCCCGTCGACCAGGTGCATCTTCATCTGGCTGGGACGCTGGTTGTGGTTGGCGGTCGTGAAGCTCTGCTTTACGCCATGGAAATTGATCTGCAGCGAGGCCGTGAGTTTGTCCTCGGTCTGCTCGATCACTTTCACACCATTACACCAGGGGAGAAACTTCGGATAATCTTCGACCTTCGCCACGAGGTCGAACATTTGCTCGGCGCTATAGCCCAAGAAAACTGATTTGTGCACTACTGCCATTTGTCAGCCGTTTGTTATGATGTTGGATTCACATTAGTTTAACCGACGCGGGCATTTTAGCTATTTCATGAGTATTATTGATAATAAGAAAGCCTTTTTCGACTACTTCATCGAGGACCGCTACGAGGCCGGCCTGGTGCTGCAGGGCTGGGAAATCAAGGCGATCCGCGAAGGCCGCGTGCAGATCAAGGAAGCCTACGTGGTCGTCCGCAACGGCGAACTCTTTCTGTTCGGCGCCCATATCAGCGCCCTCACCGCCACCTCGGCCTGGAGCCATCCGGAAGCCCTGCGCACCCGCAAGCTGCTGCTGCACAAGGCCGAGATCGACAAGCTGGTCGGCAAGGTCGAGCGCTCCGGCTATACGCTGGTGCCGCTGAACCTGCACTTCAAGGGCGGCCGCGTGAAGTGCGAAGTCGGCCTGGCCAAGGGCAAGAAGCAGCACGACAAGCGCGACACCGAGCGCGACCGCGACGCCAAGCGCGAAATCGAAAAGGCGATGAAGAACAACCGCCGCTGAGGCCGCGGCGGCCGTGCGCTCGCAACCTGCGCACGGGACATATAAATATTTCATCGTTCCCGCCCTCCTCGGGAGAGTATCGACTACACTTGCGGCCTGACCATCTCAAAAAGTTCGAGCCGCACATGCACGATAACGCCAACATGCCCAGCCTGCCCCCCGTCGACGCAGAGGTCGCGCCAGGCTCGATCGCCTTCCCGGTGATCGGCATCGGCGCATCGGCCGGGGGCTTGCCGGCGCTGTTGCGCTTCTTCGAGAACATGCCGCAGCAAAACGGCATGGCCTTCGTGGTGATCCTGCACCTGTCCCCCAAGCACAAGAGCTCGGTCGACCAGGTGCTGCAGCGCGCCACGCGCATGCCGGTGGTGCAGGTGCTCGAATCGGTGAAGATCGAGGCCGACCACATCTACGTCATCCCGCCCAACCAGCACCTGGCCATGGTCGACGGCACCCTCACCCTCAGCCCGCTGGAGCGGCCGCGTGGCGCCCACATCGCCATCGACCTCTTCTTCCGCACGCTGGCCGAGGTGCACCGCGAGCGCTCGGTGGCAATCGTGTTGTCGGGTACCGGCTCGGATGGCGCCGTCGGGCTCAAGCGCATCAAGGAAAAGGGCGGCGTCACGATCGCGCAGTTGCCCGCCGATGCAGAGCATGACGGGATGCCGGAAGCCGCCATCGGCACCGGCGCCGTCGACTTCGTGCTGCCCGTGGTCGACATGCCGCAGAAACTGGTCGAGCTGTGGCAGAACGCGCGCATCATCGAACTGCCGCCGACCGGCGACGGCGAAGGCCCGATCGCCCACCTGCCGCGCCAGGACAACATCGAGATGGCCGAGGAAGCGCTGCAGCGCGTCGTTTTCCTCCTGCTGAATCGTACCGGCCACGACTTCAAGCAGTACAAGCGCGCCACCGTGCTGCGCCGTATCGAGCGGCGCATGCAGGTGCGGGCCGTGCACACCCTGCCGGACTACTGCAGCCTGCTCGAAGGCGATCCGCGCGAATGCCATGCCCTGCTGGACGACATGCTGATCGGCGTGACCAACTTCTTCCGCGACCGCGAAGCCTTCGAAGCCGTCGAACGCGAGATCATTCCGGAACTGTTCAAGGACAAGGGCCCGTCCGAGGAAGTCCGGGTCTGGGTCGCCGCCTGCTCGACCGGCGAGGAAGCGTATTCGCTGGCCATGCTGCTCGCCGACCATGCGGCCGACATGGCGCAGCCGCCGGCTTTCCAGGTCTTCGCGTCCGACATCGACAACGATGCGATCGCCCAGGCCCGCAGCGGCGTCTATCCGGCCTCGATCGTCACCGACGTGGCGCCGCCCCGCCTGCGGCGCCACTTCACGAAGAGCGACGACCGCTATACCATCCACAAGCCGATCCGCGACCGCATCCTGTTCGCCTCGCATAACGTGCTGCGCGACCCGCCGTTCTCGCGGCTCGACATGGTCTCCTGCCGCAACCTGCTGATCTACCTGACGCGCGACGTCCAGGCGCGCGTGCTGGAGATGTTCCATTTCGCGCTCAAACCGGGCGGCTATCTCTTCCTCGGTGGATCGGAATCGGCGGAGTCGGTGGCCGATTTCTTCGTCCCGGTCGACAAGAAGAACCGCATCTACCGCGCCCGTCCGAGCTCGCGCATGGTGCATTCCGGCACCCAATTGTCGAGCCACGTCAGCCGGCTGCCGGAGTCGATGCAGCGTCCGCCGCCGCGGCGCCAGTTCTCGTATGCCGAAGTGCACCAGCGCGCGCTGGCGATGGCATCGCCGCCATCGGTCGTACTGGACCGCGATGCGAACATCGTCCACATGTCGCGGCGCGCCGGCCAGTTCCTGCGCATGGGCGACGGTGAGCCCTCGCGCAACGTGCTGGCGCTGATCCTGCCGGAGCTGCGCCTCGAACTGCGCAGCGCGCTGTACCAGGTCCAGCAGGGCGCCGACAAGGTCGAGTGCCGCCACATTCTTGTCGAGGCACCCGGGCACGGCGCGATCATCGGGATGAAGGTGAGCGCTTTCCGCGACGAGGACAGCACCGAAAGCTTCATCCTCGTCGTGTTCGACGAGGTGCCGCCGGAGATCGCGCCGGCGCCGGCCGGCGCGTCGCGCGACGACCTGGTCCTGACCCAGCTCGAAACCGAACTGCAGCGCACCAAGGAGCAGCTGCAGGAGACCATCGAGCACTCCGAGATCTCGACCGAGGAGCTGCGCGCGTCCAACGAGGAGCTGCAGGCGATCAACGAGGAACTGCGCTCGGCGACGGAAGAACTCGAGACCAGCAAGGAAGAGCTGCAGTCGGTGAACGAAGAGCTCATCACCGTCAACTACGAACTCAAGGTGAAGGTCGAGGAAACCGGCAAGGCCAACGACGACCTGAACAACCTGATCGCCTCGACCGACATCGCCACCGTGTTCGTCGACAGTGCCCTGCGCATCAAGCGCTTCACGCCGCGCGCCACCGACATCTTCAGCGTCATCGCCTCCGACCTCGGCCGCTCGCTGCTGGACCTGACCCACCGGCTCGACTACGACGAGCTGGCCGAGGACGTCAGCGCGACCTTCGAGACGCTGCGCCCGGTCGAGCGCGAGGTGCGCAGCATCGACGGGCGCTGGTACATCGTGCGCCTGCTGCCCTACCGCACCACCGAGGACCGGATCGAAGGGGCGATCATGACCTTCTTCGACATCACCGAGCGCCGCCACGCGGAGGAACAGGCGCGGGTCTCGGAAGTCCGCATGCGGATGGTGGCCGAGAGCACGCACGACTACGCCATCATCACGCTCGATGCCGAAGGCTGCGTCACCAGCTGGAACAAGGGGGCCGAGCGGATGTTCGGCTACACCGACGCCGAGATGATGGGCCAGTCCCTCGAAAAACTGTTCACGCCCGAGGACCGCGAACGCGGCGCGCGCGAGTACGAAATGCAGCGCGCCCGCGAGGAAGGCCGCGCCGAGGACGAGCGCTGGCACCTGCGCAAGGACGGCAGCCGCTTCTACGCCAGCGGGGTCACCAACCCGCTCGGTCCGGGCGCCGAATACGGCTATGCCAAGATCGCGCGCGACGAAACCGAGCGCCTGCGCCAGTTGAGCGAACGCGACGAGGCCCTCAGCCACGAGCACCGCGAGCGCACCGGCGCCGAGCACGCCGCGGCGATGAAGGACCAGTTCCTGGCGATCATGTCGCACGAACTGCGCCAGCCGCTCAACATGATCGGCATTAACGCCGACCTGCTGTCGCGCATTCCCGAAGTGCGCGCCTCCGGCCTGGCCGCGCGTTGCGCCGAAACGATCCGCACATCGGTGCTCAGCCAGGCCAAGATCATCGAAGACCTGCTCGACCTGTCGCGCGTACGGACCGGCAAACTGGCGCTGTCGGTCGCGCCCGTGCATGCCGACAAGCTGATCGGCAGCATCATCGACGTCGCGCGCGCCGATCCGTCCAGCCGCGGCCTGCTGATCGAAGCCTTCGGCCTGGACGAGGGCCTGGTGGTGATGGCCGACGCCGTGCGCTTCGAGCAGATCGTCATGAACCTGCTCAGCAATGCGGTCAAGTTCACGCCCCAGGGCGGCAGGATCGAGGTCAGGCTGCGCGCCGAAGACGGTGCAATGCGCCTCGACGTGATCGACAGCGGCCAGGGCATCGCACCGGGCAGCCTGGGGAAAGTGTTCGACATGTTCGGCCAACCGAATTCCGTGACCACGCGCTCCAAGGGCGGTCTCGGTATCGGCCTGGCGCTGGTGCGTGAACTGGTCGTGCTGCATGGCGGCCGCATCGAAGTCCGCTCGGAGGGCATCGGCAAAGGGGCCTGCTTCTCGGTCTGGCTGCCGCTCATCGAACAGAACGGGCATGAGGTCGGCAGCGCGCCCGGCGAGGCGCCGCTGGACATCGCCGGCCTGCGCGTCCTGCTGGTCGACGACGTCGAGGACGCGGTGCTGGTCATGCAATCGCTGCTGGAGATGTATGGGGCCGATGTCCTGGTCGCCACCAGCGCCAGGCAGGCCCTCGAAATCCTCGGCCGCGAGCACGTCGAGTTGCTGATATCGGACATCTCGATGCCCGACATGGACGGCTACGGCCTGCTGGGCGAGGTCCGCAAGATGCCGCGCTACGCGACCCTGCCGGCGGTGGCGGTGACCGGACTGGGACGCGAGCAGGACATCGCCGCGGCACGCGCGGCCGGCTTCTCGGCCCACCTGGGCAAGCCGCTTTCGGTCGACCGCCTGCTGTCCATCATCCCCGGCCTGCTGCGCCGGCGCGAAACGCAGCCTTAGCGGAAGTACGGCGGGACCGTGTTCGCGATTTGCGCGAACTCGTCCCGCGTCAGCGGCAGCTTCATGAACGCTTCCCAGGATTCGCGCGGCCGCAGGTTGCCGCCCTGGGCCGAATCGGTCCCGTACAGCACCCTGCCCGTCCCCACCTGGCGGATCAGCTCCGCCACCTGCTGCGCCAGCTCGGGCTTGATGTCGCGGTCGACGATGGAGGCGACGTCGAACCACAGATTGCGCGTGCGCGGGTCGCGCTGGGCGACCGCCGCCGCCAAGGCCGCCATCGCCTCGCGCGCCGGCGGATCCTCATAACCCGGACCGGTGCCGGCGAAGTGCGCCACCTGCACCATCACGTCGGGCGCGGCCGGCAGCAGCTGTTCGATAAAGATGCGGGCCTGGCGCGCGCCGTAGGGCCGGCCCTTGCTGATGCTGGGCCGCAGGTGGACGACGATCGCCATCCGGTGCTGGTTGGCGGCGGCGAATACTTCGCGCAGGCGCGCCACGTGGGCCGGGTCGTCCAGCTGCACGTCCGAATTCCCGAAGTGGAGCTTGATCCCGCGCGCCGTGCCTGGATTGGCCGCGCAGCGTTCCAGCTCCTTGATGGCGTAGTCCTTCAGGGGATTGAAGCTGCAGAAGGCGACCAGGCGGTCCGGGTAGCGTGCCGCCTGGGCCGCGGTCCAGTCGTTCTCGCGGCGGACCTGGCCGATCTCGTCGTCGACGGCGCGGCCCGGCTTGCCGTACCAGAAGGCGAGCGACAGCAGGGTCGCCTTGCGGATCCCGGCCGCGTCCAGCAGCGCGACCACATCCTTGGCGTCGAGCGCCTGCAGACCGGACTGCGGCCCGGCGAGCGCGATGTCTTCCTTGCTGAAGACGTGCTGGTGGTAGTCGCCGACCGGCGTCTGCGCCTGGGCCACGCTGGCCAGGAGCGATACGGTCAGGACCAGGCTGCGTGCGAGCGCGGGCATGGCGGTCTCCGGGATCATTGAAGACCCCAGTCTAGCGGCAGCCGCGCCGCCTGCCCATCACTTTTGGATATGCATGGCAAGCCGCAGCGAAGCCCAACTGGCCGCCAGGCCCACCGTCACGCCGCAGGCCAGCTTGAAGGCGCTGTCGAACAGCAAGGGCGCGACCAGGCCCGACACCAGCGCGAAGGACATCATCTGGATGAAGGCCAGCATCGAGGATGCCAGGCCGCGGTTGTCGGGGAACAGGGCCAGCGCGCCGACCTGGATCGCCGGCATCGCCACCGCCAGGCCGAAGGTGTAGACCATCAGCGGCAGCACGGCCCACGGCACGACGACGGCATCCCTGGCCCAGGCGGTATAGCCGACGTTCAGCACGCAGGCCAGCAGCATCAGGCCGTAGCCGATCGCGCGCATCCTGCCAGGCGTGTGGCTGGCGGCGCGCTTGCCGCCCCAGGCCGAGCCGATCACCATCCCGCTGATCAGGGGAATGAACATCCAGGCGAAAGCGGTTTCCGGCAGGTGCAGGATCTCCATCACGAAGTTGGCGGCCGAGCCGATGTATAGCGACAGCCCGCCGAAGGCCAGGCCCACCGCCAGCGACAGCAGCAGGAACTGCGGATGCCCAAGCACCTTGGCGTAGTTGCGCGCGATGGCGACGCCGTGGAAGGCATGGCGCTTCTCCTTTGGCAGGCTTTCCGGCAGCAGGCGCCAGCACAGCACCAGCATCAGCGTGCCGAACAAGGCCAGGAACCAGAAGGTGGCGCGCCAGCCGAAGCCGACGTAGAGCCAGCCGCCGAGGATGGGCGCGATGGCCGGCGCCAGGCCGAACACCATCATGATGTGGGACATCATCTTCTGGGCCTGGGCGCCGCTGAAGCGGTCCTGCACGATGGCCTGGCCGATGACGGAGCCGGCGCCCGCGGACAGGCCCTGCAGCGCGCGGAAGACCAGCAGCCAGCCGAAGCTCGGCGCCAGCGCGGCGCCGATCGAGCCGAGGGTGTAGATGGCCAGCGCCACCAGGATCACGATGCGGCGGCCGAAGGAATCGGAGAGCGTCCCGTAGAACAGCATCATGAACGCGAACGTGAACAGGAACACGCTCAGGGTCTGCTGCACGGCGACCGGGCCGACGGCGAAGGCGCGTCCGATCGCGGGAATGGAAGGGAGATAGGTATCGATCGCCAGCGCGCCCACCATACCCAGGCACGCCAGGATTACCGTCAACAGTCTTTGCATCTACATCGCCTTCCTTCTACTCGAAAGGCGAGATTGTAGCGGGGATCAGCGCATTTCGTTGAGTCTGTACAAGGACATCCCGAAACGCTCGGTGCGCGGCATCCAGTTGCCCTGGTAGTCGGCCGACACCAGCACGCGCTCGGCGCGGCCGATCAGGAGCTTGCGCGGCACCATGCCGATGAAACGCGAGTCGGCGCTGTTGTCGCGGTTATCGCCCAGCATCAGGTACTGGCCTTCCGGCACGCGCAGCGGACCGAAGGTGCGCGGCGCAATGATGTCCGGCAGCACCTGGATGTGGCGGCGCCCGCCCTTGCCGCCGTCGATCGATTCCGACAGCTGCAGCGCGCGCAGGGTCGCGCCCTGCACCGAGTCGAGGGCTTCCGCCACCATGTCGTAGTCCGCACCCTTGCCGTTGATGTAGAGGCGCTCGTTGCGCATCTCGACCGTATCGCCGGGCAGCGCCACCAGGCGCTTGATCAGCCGGGTGCCGTCCTTCGGCGATTCGAAAGTGACGATATCGCCGCGCGCCGGCTCGCCCATGTGCGCCAGCACCACGTTCGTCAGCGGGACTTTCAGATCGAAGGCCAGGCGGTTGACCAGCACCACGTCCCCTTCCAGCAGGTTCGGATGCATCGAGGCCGAGGGAATCGGGTTCCAGTCCGCCACCGCGGTGCGGAACACGCCGAACAGCAGCAGGAAAGCCAGAAAGCCTTTGTTATTGCGGACGAAGTTCTTCACAGCGGGGACTCCTCGGGTTGTTGTCACTGAGGGTTATACGCTGTATTGCTGTGTTGAAGCTTAATAGAAAATTAAAGCCGGCGTATGCATGTTTGGGCGGGCCCGGCACGGGCGTTTTGTGAGAAAATGACGATTTTACCGATTGCCCCGCGCGCGGCGTCGAGACTCAGGTCAGGATTAATGCATGGAAGAACAAACCTGGCCGCCCAGCCACGACGAGGTGGCAGAGCTGATTTACCGGCACCCGTGGGAAGCTACGCCGCTGGGGCCGATCGAAAGCTGGCCCGAACGCTTCCGCGGCCTGGTCGATGCGATGCTGCTCGATCCCGTGCCCTGCGCCCTCCTGTGGGGCACGGAAGGCATACTCCTTTATAACGCCGGGTATGCGGAAATCTGCGGCCAGCGGCATCCCCATGTCATCGGCACGCCGCTGCGCGAGGCCTGGCCCGACGCCGCCGATTTCAACGGCAGCATGCTGGACACGGTGATGGCAGGCCAGCGCCTGGTCTACCGCGATGCCTGCTTCAAGCTCGAGCGCGACGGCATCGTGCGTGATTCCTGGTTCGATTTGTACTATGGGCCGGTGCTCGGCGCCGACGGCAAGGCCGTCGCGGTCAAGGCCACCGTCATCGAAACGACCGGCAAAATCCTCGTCCAGCAACGCCAGGCGCGCCAGCAGCGCGAGCTGAGCGAGGTGGCGGCACGCCTGCATGGGCTGGCGACCGCGACCTCCGACGTCATCTACCGCATGAGCCCGGACTGGAGCGAAATGCGGGAGCTCGACGGCCGCGGCTTCATCAAGGATGCCGCTTCCCCCTTCCTCGCCTGGATCGACGAATACATCCCCGCCGACGAACAGCCGCGGGTACTCGCGGCCATCGACGCCGCCGTTCGCGGCAAAACGACCTTCGAACTCGAACACCGGGTTCGCCGCGTCGACGGCGACATCGGCTGGACGTATTCGCGCGCCGTGCCCATGCTGAATGCGGAGGGCGGGATCGATGAATGGATCGGCGCGGCAAGCGACATCACCGAGCGCAAGGCGGCCGAACGCGCCTTGCGCGAAAGCGAGCGCCTGTTCCGCACCCTGTTCGACTCGATCGACGAAGGATTCGCCGTCATCGAATTCCTGGACGGGCCGCACGGCGTCATGAGCGACTATGTGCACCTGATGGCGAATCCCGCTTACGCGGAGAATGCCGGCATCGCGAACGTGGTCGGCCAACGGGCGCGCGACCTGGTGCCGCTGGAGGCGGAGGGCTGGGTCGAGATCTACCGGCGCGTCCTGCTCACCGGCGAACCGATCCGCTTCGAACGCAAACTCGAACAGACCGGACGCTACCTGGAACTGGCCGCTTTGCGCATCGAACCCGCCGAGCGCCGCCAGGTGGCGGTCCTGTTCCGCGATGTCAGCATGCGCCACCAGGCGGAACTGGCCCTGCGCGACCTGAACGAAACGCTCGAGCGCCGCGTGGCCGAGGAAACCGGCAAGCGCACCCTGACCGAGGACGCCCTGCGCCAGGCCCAGAAGATGGAAGCCGTCGGCCACCTCACCGGCGGCATCGCGCATGATTTCAACAACATGCTCGCCGTGATCTCGAATGCCCTGGAGCTGGTCCGCCGCCGCGTCGGGCCGCAGGACGAGCTTGCAAACAAATACCTCGGACTCGCCAAGGGCGGCATCGGCCGGGCTTCGCAGCTGACCCGGCGCCTGCTGGCATTTTCGCGCCAGCAGCCGCTGCATCCACTGCCGGTGCCGGTGAACGAGCTGGTGAGCGAACTATCGCCGCTCCTGAAGCACTCCCTGGGCGGCACGATCGTCTTCGACACCCTGCTCGCGCCCGACGCGTGGCCGGCCTACGTCGATCCCAACCAGCTGGAGAACATCATCCTGAACCTCGTCGTCAACGCGCGCGACGCGATGGAAGATGGCGGCAGGCTGAGCATCGAGACGCGCAACTGCGTTCTCGCCGAAGCCGACTGCGCCGGCATGGTGGATCTGGCGCCCGGCCAGTATGTGGCGATCGCCATCCGCGATACCGGCGCCGGCATGAGCCCCGAAGTGATGGCCAAGGCCTTCGATCCCTTCTTCACGACCAAGGAGATCGGGCATGGCACCGGCCTTGGACTGAGCCAGGTGTATGGTTTCGTGCGCCAGTCGCACGGACAGGTGAAGATCGATTCCGCACCGGGCCGCGGCACCCTGGTCGAGGTCTACCTGCCACGCCACACCGGGGAGATCCCGGCGCCGGTGGTGGAGACCCCGGCGATCGAGATCATGGCCGGCAACCGGGAGGCGGTCCTGGTCACCGACGACGAAAGCAGCGTGCGCCTGCTGCTCGGCGAAATGCTGGCCTATCTCGGCTACCGGGTCTATTCCGCGGACGGCGGCGCCGCCGCGCTGGCCATGCTGGACGAACACCCCGAGATCAAACTGCTGGTCACCGATGTCCTGATGCCGGAGATGAACGGCCGTCAGCTTGTCGACGAGGCCATGAAACGCAAGCCCGGCCTCAAGATCCTGTTCACGACGGGCTACACGGGCAATGTTCCGCTGGTCGACCGGATGAACGACCAGGGCATCAACTTCCTGATGAAACCATTCTCCATCGAAGACCTCGCGTCGCGGGTGCAGGCGCTGCTGGAAACCCCGGAACGCGAAGCAGCCGATTCCGCGGCCGTTTAGCCAAGCCGGCGAGAGCGCATCAGGCGCTGCGCGCGATATGCCAGACGGCCACCAGCAGCGGCAGGCCCAGCCCCGCCAGCGCCGCCAGGTCCCACCAGCCATCGCCCAGCAAGCCGGCCACCAGCCCGGAGGCGGTCAGCATGCCCAGCAGAACCGGCATGCCCCAAAGCTTGAGGAAGGCGCTCCTCCTGAAGGCGCTCATCGCGGCTCACCTTCGCGCGCCAGTGCCGGCTCCGGCGCAGGCTTCAGCGCCGCAGCGGTCCGGGCTTTCGCCCCGGCCCGGCCGCGCTTCAGCCACAGATACAGGCCGCTGCCCAGCACCACGATGGTCGCCAGGTCGAGCAGCGCCCACAGGAACTGCATCCCCGCCCCGCCGTAGTCGCCGAAGTGCAGCGGCTGCGACAGCAGCAGCGCCGTCAAATACCAGGGCAGCGTGCGCTGGTCGGTCACCTGGCCGGTACCCGCATCGACCAGCACCGGCTTGTACAGGCGCGCCGTGAGCGCCTGGTCGCCGCGCATGTAGATGCCGTAGTGGTGGGCGCTGGCGAAAGGCGTGCCCGGGAAGGCGATGAAGGCAACCTGCATGCCCGGCTGCAGCGCCTGCGCGCGCGCGACCGATTGCTCCATCGACGCCAGCCTGGCTGGCGGCGGCTGCCCTTCGTAGGGCTTGACCATGGCCGCGATCTCGGTCGCCTGCCAGTATTGCAGCAGGACGTCGGCAAGGGTGTTGACGACGCCGGTCGCGCCCACCACCAGCGCCCACACCAGGGTCACGATGCCGAGCAGGTTGTGCAGGTCCAGCCATTTGAGGCGCGCGGTGCGGCCATGTCGGATGTCGCCGAATTCCAGCTTGCGCATGAAGGGCGCGTACAGCACGACGCCGGAGACGATCGCCACCAGCAGGAGCAGCCCCATGAGGCCGAGGAAGAGTTTGCCCGGCACGCCGGCGAACAAGTCGACGTGCAGGTGGAAGATGAAGGCCATCACGGCCCCGCCTTCGATCGGCGGCTCGGCCACGTACTGCGCGGTGCGGGCGTCGACGGCGATCGAGACGAATTTGGGGTCGGTGGGCGTGGCGCCCATGGTCAGGAACCACAGGGCCGGTTCATCCGCCTCCTGCGACATGTACATCATGACCTTGTCCGGGTAGCGCGCCTGGCCGGCGGAGATCACGCTATCCAGGCTGGCGCGCGGCGGCGCTGCGCCACCCTGCGCAGCCGTGAGCGCGGGCGCCTCGACCTCGTTGCCCAGCAGCTGGCCGATCTCGTGGTGGTAGATCAGCGGCAGGCCGGTCAGGCACAGCAACAACATGAAGACGGTGCAGACCAGGCTGCTCCATTTGTGGATCCAGGACCAGCGGCGGAGGGAAACGGGGGACATGGGGCTAGATAATAATAGTTCTCATTTACGGAATCAAGCATGCTGGGTATAATGAGAATTATTCTCATCAACAAAAACAAGCACCATGAACACCAAAATGACCCCGCTCGCCATCGGCGCCCTGCTCTTCGCCATGTCGTTCACGATGCGCTGCGCCCAGGCCCAGGAAGCACAAACCGCACAGGCTGCCATCCCTACCGTCGTCGTGAGCGCCTCGGCCGACGCCTCGGCGCAGGGCTTGTCGTCCGCCTACTCGGGCGGCCAGGTGGCGCGCGGCGGCCGTCTTGGCCTGCTGGGGAATGCCGACATCATGGACACCCCGTTCAACGCCACCAACTACACCCAGCAGTTGATCCAGGACCAGCAGGCGCGCAGCGTGGCCGACGTGGTGCAGAACGACCCGTCCGTGCGGGTGGCGCGCGGTTTCGGCAATTTCCAGGAGCTGTACGTGATCCGCGGCTTTGCCGTGAACTCCGACGACATGGCGTATAACGGCCTGTACGGCCTGCTGCCGCGCCAGTTCGTGGCCTCCGAACTGCTCGAGCGCGTGGAGATCCTGCGCGGCGCCAACAGCTTCGTCAACGGCGCGGCTCCGGGCGGCGGCGGCATCGGCGGCGCGGTCAACCTGGTGCCGAAGCGCGCTCCGAATCATCCGCTGAATCAGGTGAGCCTGGGCGTGGAATCGGGCGGCCAAGTCTATGGCGCCTTCGACGTCGCGCGCCGCTTCGGCGAGCAGGACCGCGCCGGCATCCGCGTGAATGCCGTGCACCGTGACGGCGACACCGCCGTCGACCGCGAATCGCGCGAGCTGAACGTGCTGTCGGTGGGCCTCGACTACCGCGGCACCGGCTACCGCCTGTCGGCCGACGTCGGCTTCCAGGAACATGCCCTCGATGCGGCCCGTCCCAGCGTGACGGTGGGCACAGGCCTGCGCGTGCCGGCGGCGCCGGATGCCAGCCACAACTTCGCCCAGCCCTGGACCCGTTCGACCGAGCGCGACACCTTCGGCACCCTGCGCGGCGAAGTCGACCTGGCGCCGAACGCGGTGGCCTGGGCCGCCTTCGGCGCCCGCAACGGCAGCGAATTCAATGCCCTGACCACGACCACCACCACCGACAACAACGGTGGCCTGAACATGGGCCGCTTCGACAACCAGCGCGACGACCGCACCCGCACCGGCGAAATCGGCGTGCGCGGTGAACTCCTCACCGGCCCGGTCAGGCACACGATCAGCGCCAGCGCCTCGGCCTTCGAGATGAAGTCCTTCAACGCCTACGGCATGAGCGACTTCGCCGGCTGGACGACCAACCTGTACCGCCCGGTGGACGTGGCGGCGCCCTCGCCCACCTTCTTCACCGGCGGCTCGCTCGAGAATCCGCTGCTGACCCACAAGTCCATCCTCGGCAGCTACGCGATCGCCGACACCATGGCCCTGCTGGACGACGCCCTGCGCGTGACGGTGGGCATCCGCCACCAGCGCATCAAGGATTACAGCTACGACTACACGACCGGCGTGCAGAACGCCGGCTACGACCAGAGCGCCAACACGCCGGTCGCCGGCATCGTCTACAAGCCGGTGAAGAACCTGTCGCTGTACGCCAACTACGCCGAGGCCCTGCAGCAGGGTCCGACCGCGTCCGGCTCCACCGTCATCCCGGTCAACCAGGGCCAGGTCTTCGCCCCCTACACCTCGCGCCAGAAGGAAGTGGGCGTGAAGTACGACAGCGGCAAGCTGGGCATGTCCGCCGCCGTCTTCACCACCGCGCAGCCGATGGCCTATATCGAGAACCAGGTCTTCGGCGTCTTCGGCGAACAGCGCAACCGCGGCCTCGAACTCTCCGTGTTCGGCATGCCCGCCAAAGGCCTGCGCGTGCTCGGCGGCCTGACCCTGCTCGACGCCGAACAGCGCCGCACGGCCGGCGGCGTCAACCAGGGCAAGGATGCGATCGGCGTCCCGGACACCCAGCTCAACCTGGGCACCGAATGGGACGTGCCGAACGTGCCGGGCCTGTCGCTGAACGCCCGCGCGCTGTACACCTCGACGCAGTACGCGGACGCCGCCAACACCCAGCAGCTGCCGTCCTGGACCCGCTTCGACCTCGGCGCCAACTACCTCACCCGCATCATGGACCGCGACGTCACCTTCCGCGCCCGTGTCGACAATGCCTTCGACCGCAACTACTGGGCCTCGGCGGGCGGCTACCCGGGCGCCGGCTACCTGGTGCTGGGTGCGCCGCGGACCTTCACGGTGTCGGCCACGGTCGACTTCTGAGTCCAGGCGGGAGGCGGCTCAGAAGGTGAAGAAGCCGCCCACCGCGATGCCGTTCATGTGGCTCGACCCGCCGTCGAAGGGATGCGACCTGGTCTGGCCGATCTCGCCCACCAGCGTGAGGGCCTTGTTGAGCGCGTAGTAGGCGCCGAGCGTCACGTTGGTGTTCTTCTCCAGGCCGCCGGTGCCGGGACCGTTGTCGTCGTTCTTGCTTTCGCCCCAGTTGAGGCCGATCTTGAGCTTGCCGTCGACCTTGTAGACGCCCTGCAGGAAGTAGTGGGTCGACTTCACGTTGCCCTGGTCGGCGTCCGACAGCAGGCCCAGCGCCTTGCCCTTCTGGAAGTTGGCGAGGAAGGCGAACTGCTCATAGTCCAGGGTCGCGCCGACTTCGACCGCGTTCATGCGCGTATTGGTGAACAGCGCGCCGGGCGTGGTGTCGACGGCTTCGAAGTGCTGGGTCTTGTAGCCCAGCCAGCCCTTGAACGGACCGTAGGTGCCGGTCAGCTGCATCTGCACCTGGGGCGTCGACTTGGCCGAGTAGCGCGGATCCGCGACGATGGGCGTATCGGCCACCGGGCTCATCAGGCCGATGTCGAAGCCCATCCCGTAGGGCAGCACCGACGGCGCCGTGTAGACGACCTGGCCGTAATGGTTTGGATAGGCGTAGCCGGCGCCGATGTGGCCAAGCGCGACGCGGCCGCGCTGGGTGGCCTGGACCGGCGCGCCGACGCCATTGATCGTCATGTCGGTGGTGATGACCTTGTAGCCGAAGATGCCGTAATCGCGCCCCAGTTTGATGGTGCCCAGCTCCGGCTTGCCGAAGCTGAAGAAGGCCTGGCGGATGTCGACGTCGCTGTTCTGGGCGATCGCGCTGTCGGTGGCGGTGGCGACGTAGATGCCGATCAGGGCCTTGATGTCCCAGCCCTCCTGGTTGGACGTCGCGGATGTGACCAGCGCGCTCGGCAGCAGGCCGTTGCCGATCGTGGTGCGGCGCGACTGGCCGCCGCAACCGAGCGTGCGGCCGGCCAGCGCGACGCCGCTGTCGAACTCGTCCTCGCATCGGACCATCGTGTAGAAGGCGTTGACGTTGCCGCCGATGTTGACGGTCCAGTCGCCGGCCTTGATCTCGGCCGCTTGTGTGGGAATGACGGCAGCAGCGACAAGCAGACTCGGCAAGAGAAATCTCTTCATCGCTATCTCCTCGTTATCATTGTGGGATCGACACATCGGCCGACGCATCCCTAACGAAGGCAATAAGCGTACCCAGCGCGCATCAAGGGCAGAGGCAGCCGGGAATTCGGAAAGTGATCCGGAACTGAACAGTATTTGTGCTGCTTGTGCCTGAGCTCGGCGCTCTGTTTCGGAACGGTGACACATGCATATCGATAAAGCCTGGAGTCCGCCAGCGCCATGGTGTTATAGTCATGTACATCACCAGATCGATAAAACACCTACTTACAGGAGCGGCCATGCGTTTCCGGCATTTGTTCGGCATGTTCTTCTTCACCCTGGCCGCGGGGGCGCAGGCTGCGCATCTCGGTAGCGAGCCCTCGCCTCGCACGCTCGAGTTGTACACCTCGAGGCAATGCGCAGCCAAACCGGTGGTGGTTTTCGAAAACGGCTCGCGCGAAACCTTCGACACCTGGGACAAGGTCATCGCATCGATCAAAACAGACGTAAGTGTCTTTGCCTACAACCGCCCGGGATACGGCAAAAGCGAGCCGACCGAACAGCCCCGCGATGGCCTTACCATCGTCAATGAATTGCGGCAGGCGCTGCGGCGCCAGGGCATGCAGCCGCCGTACATCCTCGTCGGGCACTCCCTGGGCGGCCTGTACATGCAGCTGTTTGCGCGCGTCTATCCGCGCGAAGTCAAGGGATTGGTTCTGGTCGACTCCCTCTATCCCGGCATCGTCAAGAAGACGGAAGACTTTCCCCTTTACGCCCGGGTCGCCAAGCGTCTCTTCTTCAGCAGCACGATCAACAAGGAAATCGACGAAATCCACCAAACGGGAATCCAGGTTCTCGCATTACCGTGGCCGAACGACATCGCTGTGGAGCGCCTGGTCAATGTACCCAAGGGGCCTGGCGCGGTGCCTGTCGACTTCGGCGCATTCAATTCGGGGAAAAAGCTGACGGAGTCGATCAACGCCCTGTATCCGAATGCCACTACGACCGTCGTGGACTCCGATCACCGCATGCAGGCGGCGACACCGGAGGCGGTGGTCGCCGCGATTCGCAGGGTCATGCCAGCGGCCGACGTTCCCGGCTGCTGACTTAGCGTAGCGAAGCCTGGTCCGGCGTATCTCGTGGGCGGACCTCGCTCTTGAGCGCCGCCATCGCCATCTTCTCTACCAGCCCTGGCGCCAGCAGCTTGAGGAAGCGCCCAAGCTTGCCCTTGACCGTCATCACGACTTCGCGCTTGCGCCCTTCCATGCCGTCGACGATCAGGCGCGCGCACGCCTGCACGGTCATCGCGCCCTCCTCGCGCAGCCCGCTGCTGCCCATCTCCTGGCCCAGCGCGTTGAAGCCGCGGTAGCGGATCCGCGTATCGACCACGCCCGGATAGGCGGTGGTCACGGACACGCCGGCGCCTTTCAGCTCCGCGCGCAGGGCCTCGAAGAAGCCGGTCATCGCGAACTTGCTGGCACTGTAGGCGGTCCGCCCCGGCACGCCCACCAGGCCAGCCAGCGAGGACACCGCGACGATCCGCCCGCGCGAGGCCTTCAGGTGCGGCAATGCGGCCTGGGTGCACCAGACGCTGCCCCACAGGTTGATGCGCATGAGGTCTTCGTACCATCCCAGGTCGGGCACGTCCTCGAACAAGGCATGCGCCGAGCGGCCCGCGTTGTTGACCAGGACGTCGATGCGGCCGAAGCGCTCGACCGCCGCATCGATCAGGCGCCGGCACTGCGACTGGTCGGACACGTCGGTGCGCAGCGCCAGCGCCTGGGCGCCGAGGGCCGCGCACTGGCCCGCGACCTGGTCCAGCTTGTCCTGGTCGCGGGCGGCGAGCACCAGCGCAAGTCCGGCGCCGTGCTTCGCGGCCAGCTGGCGCGCGATCTCGGCGCCGATGCCGTCCGAGCCGCCGGTGATGACGACCACGCGCATCGACGCAGCGGTCACGACTGCGCTTTCACGATCTGCAGCGCGCTGGCGATCAGCCCGCTCATATTGCCCAGGTCGGCCGGGACGATGATGGAGTTGTTGGCCTTGGCAAGCTTGCCGAAGGCGTCGACGTATTCCTCGGCCACGCGCAGGTTGACGGCATCCATGCCGCCCGGGCTGCGGATCGCATCGCCGACCTGGCGCAGGGCGGTCGCGCTGGCGTCGGCCAGGGCCACGATGGCGGTCGCCTCGCCCTGGGCACGGTTGATCGCCGCCTGCTTCTCGCCCTCGGAACGGGCGATGGCCGCTTCGCGTTCGCCGCTGGCGATGTTGATCGCTTCCTGGCGCCGGCCTTCGGATGCGGCGATCAGCGCGCGCTTCTCGCGCTCGGCCGTGATCTGGCGCTGCATCGCATGCAGGATCTCGGCCGGCGGCGTCAGGTCCTTGATCTCGTAGCGCAGCACCTTGACGCCCCAGTTGGCGGCCGATTCGTCGATCGCGTTGACGATGGTGGTGTTGATGTGGTCGCGCTCCTCGAAGGTCTTGTCCAGTTCCATCTTGCCGATCACCGAGCGCAGCGTGGTCTGGGCCAGCTGGGTGATCGCGGTGATGAAATTCGACGAGCCGTAGGACGCGCGCATCGCATCGGTCACCTGGAAGTAGAGGATGCCGTCCACCTGCAACTGGGTGTTGTCCCGCGTGATGCAGACCTGGGGCGGCACGTCGAGCGGGATCTCCTTCAGGCTGTGCTTGTAGGCGATGCGGTCGATGAAGGGCACGACGATGTTCAGGCCCGGCGCCAGCGTCGCGTGGTACTTGCCGAGCCGCTCGACCACCCAGGCGTGCTGCTGGGGCACGACATTGATGGTCTTGATGACGAACACCAGCGCGACGATGAAGATCACCAGCGCCACGGTACCGAAAGAGAATTCCATGAGCATCCCTTATGAATGTTGTTGTGTTTGAAGCAAATCTTATGGATCAGTGATTCGACACGACCAACCGGCTCCCCTGCACCTCGACGATGCGGAAATCGCCGGCTTGCGGCGTCGCGCCCTGTCCCAGCTCGACGTCCCACAGCGCGCCGCGGTACATGACGCGCGCGCGGCCATGGTCCCAGGCCGGCACCGTCACGCGCTGGCCGATGTCGAGGTTGACGTTGCGGTCGCGCGTGGGGTCATAGCGCGCCGGGCGGCCGAAGCGCGACCGGTGCAGCAGCGCGGTGGCCAGCACGCCGACCGCCGCCGCGGCGATCGTCTGCACGGGCCCGCCGGCACCGAGCAAGGCCACGATCCCGCCCACCGCCAGCCCGATGGCGATCATCAAGAGATAAAAGGTCCCGGTGAACAGCTCCAGGATCACAAGTACGCCGGCTGCTGCGAGCCAGCCCATCCACTCAACCATGATCGTCTCCTCCTTGTGTGGACCCGAAAAAAAGTGAAAAACCCCCGTCTCCCGGCTTGGGCGACGAGGGTCGTCGGTGTCTTTTTGTTCATTATCACTAGTCTACCGCGTCTGTATTAAGAGTCAACGGGCAAAAATCCGACATGCAGATAGGGTTTTACAGCAATCTTTGATAACATAGAGCAATCCACCCGCGTTCCCGCCGTTCCTTCCCCATGTTGATCGTCGTAAGCCTCCTCCTCGTGACGATGGCCCTGTCCGCCGTCATGCTGCTCGTGCTGTCCTCGCTGCGCGAGAGCGGTGCGCAAGGCATCCGCGAATGGTTTGCGGCGAATGCGCTGGCGGTGGTGTCGATGCCGCTGTTCGCGGCGCGCGGGGCCGTGCCGGACCTGCTGTCGGTCGAGGTGGCGAATACCCTCCTGCTCGGCACGACGGCCTTGATGCTGGCCGGCTTCCGGCGCCACCTGCAGCTAACCGTTCCCTGGCGCCGCCTCGGCGCATGCATCGGCCTCGGTGTGCTGCTCATTATCGTCCTGCACCATGGCGTCGATTCGACGGGTGCGCGCGTGGTCGCGATGTCGCTCCTGCATGCGGCGCTGTGCTTCGAAATGGGCGTGCTGCTGCGGCCCAGGCTGGACCGCCCGGCACGCCGCTATCCGGTCCTGTTCACGGTCTGGGCGAGCTTCGGCACCGCCCTTTTCCAGCTGGTGCGCGCCCTGCTCTACGGCACCCACCTGGCCGGCGCCGGCTTCCCCTGGGACGACGCGGTCGTCAGCATGGTTTTCTTCTCGACCGGTGCGCTGGCCTTGCCCGCCCTGACCCTCGGCGCCGTCATGATGGTCAACGACGAACTGGTGAGCCGTGCGCGCCATGCCGCCGATCACGATCACCTGACCGGCGCCCGCTCGCGCCGCGCCTTCTTTGAACTGGCCGCGCGCGAGCAGGCGCGTGCCCAGCGCCGCGGCATCCCGCTGTCGCTGCTGCTGTTCGACGTCGACCACTTCAAGCGCATCAACGACACCCATGGCCACGCTGCCGGCGACCGGGTGCTGGTCGACATCGTCCAGCGCACCGGCAACATCGTGCGCGCCATCGACATCGTGGCCCGCCTGGGCGGCGAGGAGTTCGCGGTACTGCTGCCGGACACCACCGCCGACACGGCCCTGCTGGTGGCCGAGCGCCTGCGCCATGACCTCGACAATCAGCTTAAGCACGGACTCGAAGGCGCCGGCTACACGGTCAGCATCGGCGCCGCCACCCTGCATGCCGGCGAAAGCATCGACGCCATGCTGTCACGCGCCGATGCGGCCCTGTACGCGGCCAAGGCCGGCGGGCGCAACGCGGTAGCGGATGCGCGTAGCATGGTCTCGATAAGGGCATAAACGGTTTATCTGGAAAACGGCACCATGATGTGGCTGCGCCTTGACGTGATCGGCGCCGGCCTGAACAGTGTCGGAATACTTTACAGTGCCATCCCGACCGGGACGCATTGTAAATATAAGTGTCTGTTTCGCTTAAATATTTCCTCGTAGGCACTAAATTTGCTTTATGGAACGACAAGGCCATCGAACGGCCGCGTCAATCACATACAAGCAGGGAGAGTCCTATGTCCACCATCCGTCAAACCTCGATGTCCGTCGTCCTGGCCGCCGCGCTGTTCGCCAGCGCCAGCGCGCACGCCGGCCTGGCCACCAACACCATGGTGGCCACCAGCGTCGGTTACCAGACCGATTACGGTACCCAGGCCGGCAATGCGATGTCGTCCAGCCTGTACCAGCAGAACGCCACCTCGGACGCCACCGCGCGCGCCACCGCCAGTTACGGCATTCTGAAGAGCTATGTATCCGGCTACGGCACCGCGTACAGCACCTCGACGGCGGTCGCTTACGCCGGCTTCACCGACTTCATCACCATTTCGAATCCGGAACTGGACGGCCAGGTCGGCACAGTCACGCTGTCCTTCTACTACGATTACGACCTCGACATCCACGGCAACAATACCTACCCGGCCAACACCGCGAACGGCCATTTCAGCGCGTATGCAGGCATGTACGGCTATTACGGCAATACCTATAGCTCGCAGGTCAACACGTCGGTCAACAACAACGGCGTCCAGGACTTCATCAACGGCGGCACCACGACCTCCGACCTGAACGGCCTGCGCTACGATCCGGTCGGCCACTACCTCAGCTTCACCGGCAAGTTCGTGTACGGCTCGGCCTTCATGATCAACATGAACATCGCCATCGACGGCTCGACCTACACCAACCAGAACGGCGGCACCTCAAGCTATGTCGGCGATGCCACGCACTCGGGCTATTGGGCCGGCATCAGCTCCCTCACCGCCGACGGCAAGACGGTCACCGCCTACACGCTCAGCTCGCAATCGGGCACCGACTACTCGCAGTCCTTCGCGCCGTCCGCCGATGTGCCGGAGCCGGGTGCGCTGGCCCTGCTCGCCGCCGGCCTCGCCGGCCTGGTGGGCGTGCGCCGCAAACGCGCAGCCTGAGTAAAGCCGTATAAAAAAAGCCCCCGCGGCCGGAGCAGCGGGGGCTTTTTTTGCGTGTGCTGCGTTCTTACATCTTCGCCAGCTTCTGCCAGGTATCGATGACGGAGTCCGGATTCAGCGACATCGACTCGATCCCCTGCTCCACCAGCCACTCCGCAAAGTCAGGGTTATCCGACGGCCCCTGGCCGCAGATGCCGATGTACTTGCCCTGCGCGCGGCAGGCCTTGATCGCCAGCGACAGCATCGCCTTCACCGCCGGGTCGCGCTCGTCGAAGTCCTTGGCCAGCAGCTCCATGCCGGAGTCGCGGTCCAGGCCGAGGGTCAGCTGGGTCAGGTCGTTGGAGCCGATCGAGAA